>Ga0209390_10001141_pt1 | contig 52417 bp, 27 predicted proteins | sample BON01_FD_187212 | JGI IMG/M metagenome (GOLD analysis project Ga0209390, IMG submission 187212) | Freshwater microbial communities from Lake Bonney liftoff mats and glacier meltwater in Antarctica - BON-01 (SPAdes) (version 2) | ecosystem: Environmental > Aquatic > Freshwater > Ice > Glacier...
GTCGCTAAACCTCGAATCGTCTATCTGTCTCGCGTGCGGGCGCGGGGCCTCGCCGGCGCGCGCGTCATTGGCGCGCGTGTGCAAGTCTTACCCAGCGCCAGGATCAGGAGGACGGCGAGCTTCATCGCCGCCGACTAGATACAAAAATGGGTAAAAGCGGCGAACGGGGGGGATGGATGGTCCGGGTGCGGCGTGGGTTGTCCGCTGCGCCGCGAAATTTGGCGGCGGAGTACATAAACTCTGGAAGATGGTGGTCGGGAATCAGACGTACATCACGCTCTCAAAGGGCACGGTCCAAGCGCTGGCCAGCGCCGCCTCCCAGCCCGCCGCGCGCGCCCTGCGCCGCCGCCGCCGCCGGTCGGCCGCCGCCCACGCGACCAACGCCAGCGCCGCCGCCGCCACCGCTGGCAGCAGCCGCGACGCCGCTGTCGCCGCTGCCGCTGCCGGGCGGCCGCCGCCGGCGCATGCTGCCTCGACCGCCGACTCGGCCCCGTCGTCCTCGTCCGCCGCTGCCAGAGCGGAAGCGGAAGCCAGGGCGGGGGCGGGCGGCCACGCCGCCGCCGCCGAGTCGAGCGCGGCGGGCGTCGACAGCACCGCGGCCATCATCTCCTCCCAACGCATGCCGAGCGGCTCCACAGAGACGGGCATGATGGTGTTGACGCCGGACGTCGTGGGGCAGGGCGGGGGCGGGGGGACGCCCAGGGGGGGCGGGGCGTCGGCGTCGGCGACGGCCGTTGCGGCGGCGGCGGCGGCGGCGGCGATGAGCGACAGGGAGAGTCCTGCGGCGGGTGCCGGTGCCGTCGTTGGGCCGTTGCGCTTGTCAGGCCAGTCGGCGGCGGCGGCCTCGGCCACGGCACGCGTGGCCGCCGCCATGCACCCGCCCGTGCGGATGGGCGAGGGCGCGGTCGGGGGCGCGTGCCGCCCGAAGAGCGGCGCCACCGCCCCCGAGGCGCGCCGCGGCGGCGACAGCGGCGACAGCGGCGGCGGCGGCGGCAGCGGCGGCGGCGGCGGCGGAGGCGGAGGCGTCTCGGGCGGCCCGGCGCTCGGGTGCGGCCACGTCCGCTGCGCGAGGACGCTGGGCGCGCTCGGCGTGCTCGGGGAGAAGGCCGAGTCGCTGCTGCTGCTGCTGCTGCTGCTGCTCCGGGACGCGGCGCGGCTGCCGGTCGGGGTGGGGTGGTCGGGGCTGCTGTTGTTGAGGCTGCCGCTGCCGTTGCCGTTGCCGTTTCCGTTGCCGTTGCCGTTGCCGTTGCCGTTGCCGTTGCCGTTGCTGTTGCCGTTTCCGTTTCCGTTGCCGTTGCCGTTGCCGTTGCCGTTGCCGTTGCCGTTGCTGTTGCCGTCGCCGTCGCCGTCGCCGTCGCCGTCGCCGTCGCCGTCGCCGTTGTCGTTGTCGTTGCAGTTGTCGTCGCCGTCGCTGCGGTCTCGGGCGGCGGCCGGGTGCGAGGTCGTGGCGGCGCCAGCCATAGTCGTCGTCGGCCCAGGCGCAGAAAAAGGCCGCGTGGCACAACACGGCGAGCCGTGATGCGGCCCGTCGTCCTCCATGCGCTGGGGCGGTTCCTGCTGGTGTGCGTGCGCGTCAAGAGAAGGGAGAGGTCACGTGTGGGGGGAGGAAAGGGTGAGCAAGCCGACGCCGGCGACGAGGACGAGGACGGGCGGCGCGAACGGCGCCGAGGCGCGACGCTCCGCACTTGCATGCCCCGCAATGCGCCCGATGGGCGCGAGGAGCAAAGACACGCACCTTCAGTACCGTGGCGGCGATGGGAGTCGTGGTTCCGGAAAGGGTGTTCGGTGGTCCACGTTTCCGAAGGGGGTTTTGAACAAGAGAGGGATGAACTGGAACGCTTCCGATGATGAGGGTTATTAGGCCCGCGTTCGAGGTGGTGGAACTTGTGTCGGTCGCGTGAAGTGGCTGGCTGGAGGAGAGCTCCCGTGTTTCTCCTCCTACGGTAAGAAGAGGAGAAAGAGGCTCTGTCACGAAAGGCAGGATGGGAAGGCAACAAAAAGCGCCGTGTACTTGAGCGCGCGACCATCCCCGAGCGGCACAACACACACCAACAACGATCACACTCCTCGTCGCGGCGCCCGGCGCCGACAAAAGAAAAGAGAGCGAAAGAAGCGCGAGAGAGACCCACCCGCCCGCCTGGAGCCCTCCCCTCCCCTTTTCAGCCGCACAGCCACGCGCCCATCCACATCGAAAGGAGCGATCACTGCCAACAGAGGCAGACCAGCAGCAGCAGCGGCAGCGGCAGCAGCAGCAGAGATGGCGTCCAACGCCGCGTGGGCGTCGCGCGCGCCCGACGCGAACGCCGCCGCCGACGCCGATCAGCCAGACGCCGGCGCGGCGGCAGATGCGGCCGACGAGCTCCCGAGCACCAGCCACAACTATGTGGTCACGGCGCAGCGTCCCACGGCCGTGACGCACGCGGCCGTCGGCAGCTTCACGGCGCCCGGGAGCGTCGATCTGGTGCTGGCGCGCGCGACGCGGCTCGAGGTCTACACGCTGACGGCCGAGGGACTGCAGGTGAGAGAGAAGGGGGCGCCGCCAAACAGACGACGCCGCCCCCCGCTTTGTTTTCTCACACACACAACGCGCCACACTCCCCCCCGGAGAAACAAAACTACAGGGCGTCCTCGACACGCCGATCTACGGCCGCGTGTCCATCCTCGAGCTCTACCGCCCGCGCAACGAGGCCAAGGCGCTGCTCTTCCTGTGCACCGAGCAGTACCGCTTTTGCATCCTCGAGTTTGGCGGAACGGCGGCTTCGGCGGCGGCGGCGGCGGCAACAAACCCGCGCCTGGGCGCCCCTCTGCTCCGCACGCGCGCCAGCGGCGACCTGTCCGACCGCGTCGGCCGGCCCGTCGACAACGGCCAGCTCGGCTGCGTCGATCCCGACGGGCGCGCGGTCGCCCTGCACCTGTACGACGGCCTGCTCAAGGTGCTGCCGCTCGACGCCGGGCCGGCGGCGGGCGCGGGCGGCGGCGGCGGCGGCGGCGGCGGCGGCCGGGGCGAGCCGTGGGCGGCGCGCATCGACGAGCTGTCGGTCGTGGACGCGGCTTTCATCCGGCCCGCGGCCGTCGCCGGAAGCGGCACCTCGGCGGCCGCGGCGTCGCGCGGGCCCGTGCTCGCCGTGCTGTACGAGGACGCGCGCGGCGCGCGGCGCGCCAGGAGCTACACGCTCTGCCTGCGGGCACGCGCGCTGGAGCCGGCCGCGTGGGAGCACCCCGACCTGGACGCCGGGGCGGCGCGCCTGGTGCCGATCCCCCCGGCCCTGGGCGGGGGCGCGGTCATCGTGGGCGAGGCCGTGGCGTGCTACTACCCCTTCCACGCCGGAGGAGGAGGGGCGGCGGCCGGCGGCGGCGGCGGCGGAGGCGCGGGGCCGTCCTCGTCGGCGGCGGCCGCCGCCGCCCTGGCCGCCGCCTCGGGCGCGCCGGCGGCCAGCGTGGCGCTGCGCGCCATGGCCGTGACCGCCGTCGCGCAGGTGGACGACGACGGCTCGCGCCACCTGATCGCCGACGCCTCGGGCGGGCTGCACCTGCTGGTGCTCGCGCACACGGGCACGGGCGCAGGCGGCAGCGGCAAAGCGGCCGCAGGCGGTGGCAGCGGCAAAGCGGCCGCAGGCGCCGGTGGCAGCGGCGGCGGCGGCGCGGCGGCGCGCGTGGTCGGCATGCAGGTCCAGCCGCTGGGGCGCACGTCGGCGGCGGCGGCCTTGTGCTACCTGGACGACGGCGTCGTCTTCGTGGGCTCGCGCACGGGCGACTCGCAGCTCGTGCGCCTGCACTCGGACCCGCTGCCGCCACCCGGCGCCGACGCCGGAGACGGCCGAGAAGGCGGCGGCGGCGACGCGATGGACACGGACGGCGGCGGGGCGGCGGCGGGCGGGGGGGCCGCAGCCACTGCGGCCGCCGTCGCCGCTGCCGCAGACGCCGCCGCAGACGCGCCGCCCAACTTTGTGGAGGTGCTGGAGACGTACCCCAACCTCGGGCCCATCGTGGACTTTGCCGTCGTCGACCCGGACGCCGCCGGCGCTGCCGCCGCCGCCGCCGCCGCCGCTTCGGCGGCGGCGGCTACCGTGGGCGCGGCGGGCGGCGCCGGCGCCGCAGCGGGCGCCCGCGGCGGCCCGCTGTCGGCCGCCCCGCCCCTCCCTCCCTCGACCTCGGCCGCCCAGCAGATCGTCACCTGCAGCGGCGTCTTCCAAGACGGATCCCTGCGCGTCGTGCGCGCGGGCGTCGGCGTGCGCGAGCAGGCGTCCGTCGACCTGCCGGGCGTCAAGGCGTGCTGGTCGCTGCGCGAGGCGTGGGGCGGCGAGGGGCGGCGGCACGACCGCTACCTGCTGCTGTCGTTCGTGGGCGAAACGCGCGTGCTGGCTCTCACGGAGGGGGACGAGCTCGAGGAGGTGGTGCTGCCGGGCCTGGACGCGCGGCAGCGCACGCTGTGCGCGGCCAACACGCGCGGCGGGCACATTTTGCAGGTGACGCCGACGGGCGCGCGCCTGTGCCGCGCGGCGGACGGCGCGCCCTCGGCCGAGTGGGCGGCGCCGGCCGGGCGGCGCGTGGACGCGGCGGCCGCGAGTCCGACGCAGCTGCTCTTGTCCCTGGGCGGCGGGCGCCTCGTGCTGCTCGACGTCACGGCCGGGGGCACGTTCGCCGAGGCGGGCAGCGCGGAGCTGCCGCACGAGGTGTCCTGCCTCGACATCACGCCCCTGCGGCCGTGCGGCGGCGCGACCGACGACGCGACCGATGACGAGGACGACGAGCCGCGCGCGTCGGTGGCGGCCGTGGGCCTGTGGAACGCCGAGCTCGTGCTGCTGCGGCTGCCGGACCTGTCGGTCGCGCGGCAGGTGCCGCTCGCGGCGGGAGGGCCGGGCGGCGCCGCCGCCGCCCCCGCGCCGTCGGCCGGCGGCGGCGGCGGCGTCATCCCCCGCTCGACGCTGCTCGCGTCGCTGGGCGGCGCCAGCTACGTGCTCGTCGGCATGGGCGACGGCGTCCTGCTCACGTGGCGCCTCGCCCCCGAGCCCGGCGGCTCCTGGCGCCTCGAGGACCGCAAGCGCCTCACGCTTGGCACGCGCCCCGTCGCCCTGCGCGCCTTTTCGACGGGCGCTGGCCGGCACGTGTTTGCGGGCTCGGACCGCCCGGCCGTCGTGTACGCCGCCCCGTCGGCGGGCGACGGCGGCGGCGGCGGCGGCGGTGGCGGTGGCGGTGGCGGTCGCGTCGGCGGCGGCGGCGGCGGCGGCAAGGGCCGGCCAGGCGGCGGCGCGGCTGCCGCCGCCGCCACCGCCGCCGGTACCGCCCCCCCGCCGCCGAGGAAGCTGCTGTGCTCGCACCTTGACGTGAGCGACGTCGCCGCCGTGAGCGGCTTCAGCGCGGCCTCCTTCCCCGACTGCCTGGCGGTGGCGCGCGAGGACGGCACGCTGACGCTCGGGGCCGTCGACGAGATCCAGAAGCTGCACGTGCGCAGCGTCCCGCTCGGCGAGCAGCCGCGGCGCGTGGCGCACCAGCCGGCCACGCGCACGCTCGCCGTGCTGACGATTGCGGCCGCCGCGGCCGAGTCGGGCCTGGCGCCAAACAACGCGGGCGGCGGCGGCGGCGGCGGCGAGATGGCGTGCGTGCGCGTGCTGGACGACACGACGTTCGAGACGCTCGCGACCCTGCCCCTGGCGCCCAACGAGATGCCGTGCTCCATCGCGTCCATCAGCATCGACCCGGTGGCGGCGTGCGCCCCGGCCGTCGCGCGCAACGCCATGCACAAGGGCGCCGCCGGCGGCGGCGGCGCGAGCGGGCGCGGCGGCGGCGGCGGCGGGGCCAACGGCAACGGCGGCAACGACGACGACGACGACGCCGACGCCGCGGCGGCCGCTGCTGCGGCGTCTGCGTCCGCGGCCGCGGGCGGCGGCGGCGCCGGCGCCGGCGCGTCCGCCGACTCGGTGGAGCAGCGCATGCAGCACCTCTACGTGATCGGCACCGCGTTCGTGCGGCCCGAGGAGTTTGAGCCGAGCCGCGGCCGCCTGCTGGTCGCGCGCTGGCTGCCGGGCGCGGGCGGCGCGCCGGGCCGCCTGGCGCTGGTCGACAAGCTCGACGTGCGCGGCGCGGTGTACGCGCTGTGCGCGCCCTTCCTCGGGGACCGGCTGCTGGCGACGGTCAACTCGCGCGTGTACGTGTACGGGTGGCAGCCGCGGCACCAGCCGCCGCAGCAGCAGCAGCAGCAGCAGCAGCAGCAGCAGCAGCAGCAAGCGGCGGCAGCGGCAGCGGCGGCGGCGGCGGCAGCAGGAGGCGCCGGCACGTCGGCCGCCGCCGCCGCCGCCGCCGCCCCCCCGCCCGCGCCTGGCCCTGGCGCCATCGACGAGGCCGTCGCCGCCCACACCCCCGAGCTGGCCGCCGAGTGCTGCGCCGCCGTGCAGGTCCTCGCGCTCTACCTGGCGTCGTACGGCGACCTCATCCTCGTCGGCGACCTCATGAAGAGCGTGGCCTTGCTGCGCCACCGCCCCCAGTTCTTGTCGGCGCAGGCCGGGGGGGGCGCCTTGCCCGGCGGGGGGACGCTGTCCGTCGTGGCGCGCGACCTCGACTCCAAGTGGATTTCGGCGGTGGAGATGCTGGACGCGGACACGTACATCGCGGCCGACAACGCGCACAACCTCACCGTCGTGCGGCGGCACCCGGCGCTCGCGCAGGCGGCCGCGCAGGCGGCGGCCGCGCAGGCGGCGGCGGCGGCGGCCCAGGGCGGGGGCGGCGGCGGGGGCGGGGGCGGCGCGGCCGGCGGCGGCGGCACCCAGGGCCAGCAGCTGCCGCCGCCGCACGGCGCCGCCCAGCTGACCGACGCCGCCCTCGCCGCCGCCGCCAACCTCACCGACGAGGAGGCCTCGCGCCTCGAGCCCGTCGGCGCCTTCCACCTCGGCGCGTTCGTCAACCGCATCCGCCGCGGCGGCCTTGTCATGCGCTCGCCCGACTCTGAGCTCGCGCGCTGCCCGACCTTCCTGTTCGGCACGGTCGACGGCGCCGTCGGCCTGGTCGTGTCCCTGCCGCCCACGGCCTTCGCCCTGTTGCTCAGGCTGCAGGCCAGCATGACCAAGGCCGTGCACGGCGTGGGCGGCTTCTCGCACGAGGGCTGGCGCGCCTTCAGCGACGAGCGCCGCGCCGAGCCCGCGCGCGGGTTTGCGGACGGCGACCTGATCGAGCAGTACCTGGACCTGCCCGCGGCGGCGATGGAGGCGGTGGCGGCCGAGGTGGGCGTGCCGGCGGACGAGCTGGCGCGGCGGGTGGAGGAGCTGGCGAGGCTGCATTGAGTTTAGTGGAGAGAGCTTTTTTGCATCGGGTTGTAAAGCACACACAAAACAGAACGACAAACGACAATGACGACAAAAACGCCGTAAACGTTTCAGACGAGCGAAAAGCCCGTCGGCAGGCCCCCCTTCAGCACGACGCCCGCCACGTAGGGGCTCCCCGCCCCGCTCGCCGCCCACTCGGGAGGGCCGAACACGGGCGCCCCGTCCGCTCGCTGCGCGCAATTCCAAGACTTGCTCACGCCGCAGCCGGCCGGCAAGGCCAGGGCGACGGACATGCCCGCGCCGCCCTGCTCGACGGCGCAGTCGAGCTGCACGCACTCGGCGCCGCCGTCCATCCACGAGGCGGCGCGCCGCACGGTTAGCCTGCCCGGGTCGGAGAAGACGACCTCGCCCGCAGGCGCCTGCTGCGCCTGCTGCTGCTGTTGCGCGGGCGCGGCGGTAGGAGCGGCGGCGGGAGGACCCGCTGCTGCCGCGAGCGCCGCCAGGTCCAGCCCCTCGACCTTGCAAGACTCGGGCGTCGCCGACGCGTCCGGCGCCGCCGCATCCTGCTTCGGAAACTGGGTGGGGTCCGGGTGCGCGAGCTCGATGTTCTTCAGCTTGTGCGCCTGGAGGGTGGACCAGTCGTCGCCGACAATGCCGCCTTGAGGGGAGGGGCCGGGATTATTGTTTTGTTTCGTTTCGTGGGGGCAACGGGAAAGGCGTGGGCCAGAGCGAAAAACGACGGAATCAGCACCATCACATCAATGTCAGGCAATCGCGCAGCCGCCGCACATTCGCGGCGGCGGGTCGGGCACGCCGTCGGCCATCGGGCCGAGGTCGCAGTTGGCGACCGTCACCGACGCGTCCGCGGGCGCGCACGCCAGCCGGGGGAAGGGCGTCGGGAGCGGGTGCGCGCGCCGCACGTTGGCCAGCTTGTGCTCTTGGATAGTGTGCCAGTCCTCGGCCACGATGCCGCCTTTGAGCGAGGTCCTCGAGGTAGGAGAGGGTGAGGACAGGGATGAGAAGAAACAGAGCGGGAAACGCGCGCGCGCTCTGTTTTTGTTCCTCAAACGCGCGCGCTCTGTTTTTGTTCCTCAAACGCGCGCGCTCTGTTTTTGTTCCTCAAACGCGCGCCGAAAGGAAGCGTCGACGGTCCGGGAACAAACCAAACCGCCCTTTCGACGCCATCTCTCTCGCTCTCTCTCTCGCTCTCTCGATCCAGGCACTCACCGGTATCCCCGCTGTTGCACTGCCAGCACCAGTGGAAGCTCGACTCCACGCCGCTCTCGTCCCCGCCCATCCACCGCGCAATCGTCTCCTGCCACACGGCGTCTTTCGTCCCCGGCCGCGCGTAACCGCCCCACTCCCCGGGAATAACAGCGGGTCCGAGCCGCTTGGCGCCCTGCTTGGGGTCGACCGCAAAGCCAAAGTGCTCGTTCCAGATCTTGGGCAGAAATGCCTCAAAGTTGGCGCTGCCAAAGTAGGCCTGCTCGTGCACGTCCGGGCCGTACACGTGTGGCGACAGGACGAGCTTGCCCTCGACAGGCAGCGCGACCGACCCGCCGTCGACGGCGGCATCGCCCAAATGCCCCCCCCACCAGCTGCCGTCGCCCGTGGACGTGCACCGCTCCACGCCCTCGACAAAGATCAGCAGCCGGGGGTTGGCCTCCAGGACCGCCTTGCCCAGCCGCTCGGCCGCCGCGCGCCAGTTGGTCGCCACGTCGCCCGCGCCCGGCGCCCAGGTCGCGCCGCCGTGCGGCTCGTTGTTGAGGTCGGCGCCGACCACGTTCCAGCAGGGGCTGTAGCGCCTAGCCATCAGGCGCCAGGCGGTCAGCACCGCCGACTCGGGGTACTTGCCGTCGTACCACAGCTCGGGGATGTCGCCCGCCGCGGCCATCCGGTGCATGTCAAGAAGAATTAAAATGCCGCGCCGCGCGCACTCGGCGACCAGCGCGTCCAGCACGGCGCCGCTCGACAGGCCCTTCAGCTGCGGGTTGGCGCCGTAGTCTATATTTGTGGGCGTGCGCGCGTCGAGGTTGAGCGCGAGCTCGCACGAGAAGGGGACGCGCAGCGCGTTGAAGCCGCAGCGCGCGATGCTGTCGAGCTGGGACAGCAGGGACTCTTGGGTCCAGAGGCCGTGGGGAGCAAAGTCGGCGGTCTCGAGGCCTGTTTGTTTTTGTGTGTGAGCGGGGGGCGCGCGGGGTTGGCGGCGACGGAGCGGGGCACGCAGACACCGCGCGAGGACGACGGCGACGACGGGCACGAACTTCGTGCCACGAAAACGCCTCCGCCCGACTCACCAAAATAGTTGACGCCCCTCAGGAACACCTTGTTCCCCTTTTCGTCCCAGAGGGACCCGTCCCGGCTGAACAGCTCCAGCATCGCGGCGGTAGTTGGTTGCCAAGCAGTTGGTGGAGAAAAGGGAAGAGAGGCAAGTTCGTCGTATCGGAGACGTTGTATCAATGGTGGGGTCGTTGGTGCGGTTGCAAACAGGTCGCTGCTGGTTCACGGAATGGGGGGCCTGAGAGAGGGAGGCGCCGGTGTTTCGCTGTAAAGGGAAACCGTCGTTTGCGTTGAGCGCGGCGCCCCCCCCCCCGCCTTTTTTAGACAGTGTCGAGACCCTCTCTCAAGCGCGCGCGATTGTGTTAGGCGCGCGCGAGATGCGAGGGTTGACTATGACAGCTCTGACTGGCGGGCAGAGCCTCGATGTCACAAATGACCACGCCGTCAGAAAACCCTTTGTTCTGGACGGATTCGACGCCCCTCTCTTTCGCGCGCTCCACGCGCTTTCACGCCGTCGCCTCTGCTGCCCCCGCCTCCTCCTCGACGGCAAGCGCGTCCAGCAGCGCGCTGGCCTTGCGGAACGCGGCGGGCATCTCGGCAAACAGGGGCGCGGCCCACGCGTACGCCGCGTCGTGGTCGACGCCGTCGCCGACCTCGCCCATCATCTCGCGCCCAAAGGCGTCGAGGTCGGCCGCAAACGCGGCCGGCGGCGACGGCAGCGCGACGGGCGGCCCCTCCTCCGCGTCCTCGTCCGCGCCCGCGCCTGCCGCCGTTGGCCGTCGCTGCTGCCGCCGCTCGTACCGCGCCACGGCCTGCAGGGCGCCGCGGCGCGCGAGGCCCAGGCGGCCCTCGGCGGCGGCCGTGATGCGCCCCGACCCCGACAGGTGCGCGGCGCGCAGGGCGTACGCGTGCGCGGCGAGCTTGAGCGCGGAATCCTCGTCTGCTTCGCCCTCGCCGCCCGCCGCCGCCGCCGCCGCCGCGTCGCGCCCGAGCCGCCGCAGCAGCCTGGCGAGCGCGGCAGAGCCGTTGGACGGGCGCGGCGGCGGTTGGACGGGCGCCGCTTCTGCTGCTGCTTGCGCCTCCCAGGCCGCCAGCATGGCCCGCAGATCGCTCTGATAAGCGTCGCCCCGCCCCAGGCCGCGCGCGCGCGACAGCCAGCGGAGCGCCGACGCCGCTTTGCGAGCCGGCGCCGTCGTCGTTGCCGCCGCCGCCGCCGCCCCTGCCGCCGCCGCCGCCGCCGCCGCCGCCTTGTCGAGCGCGTCGTCCAGCGCGCCGTGCGCCTCGGCGTGGTCGGCCAGGTACTGCGCGTAGCTGCGCGGGCTGAAGGACCACCGCTCGAAGGGCGCGACGGGACGGCCCGACGACGACGACGCGATCGACAGCGCGCCGCGCGCCTGCGCCAGCTGCAGCTGCTGCGCGAGCGCGACGTGCAGCGGCGGCGGCGGCGGCGGCGGCGGCGCTGGGGCGGCGTTGTCGGCGGCGTCGGCGGCGGCGTTGGGGTCGCCGGCAGCGGCCTCGCGCCCCTCGCCCTCTGCCTGCTGCCGCTGCCCCACTCGTCCCCCGCCGCCCCCGACCAGCGTGCGGACCGACACGATCTCCAGGTCCCCCGCCTCGGCCCCGCGGTCCCCGCCCCAGCTCTTCACGTTGACGAGCTCGACCCGCCCGCGCGCCGCCTCGCGCGGGTCGATTCGGCGCGCGAGCGGCGCAGCGGCGGCGGCGGCGGCGGCGGCGGCGGCGGAAGTTGTCGACGCCGTTTCGGGCGCCGCCAGCGCGCCAAAGCCCTTGACCTTGCTGGCCTTGGGTGCCGCCACTGCTGCTGCTGCTGCTCCGGCCGGTTGCTGCTGCGGCTGCTGGCTCTCGCGCACGGCCGCGTCGAGCAGCGCGCGCTCGCGGTCGGACAGCGGGCCGCCGTCGGCCGCCGTCGGGCGCACCGTCAACGGCAGCTTTTTGCCGCTGTTGTTGTTGTTGCTCGACGAGCGCTTGCCCGAGGCTGCCGCGGCGAGCGATGCGCCCCGTGCAGCTGCCGCTGCTGTGCCTGGTCGCGTCGTCCATTGCTGGCGGCCGCTGGCGCTGGCGCTCGCGTATCCCCTCATCTCGAGAAAAATGACAGCTTTTTCAAGAGTTTTCTTCTCTTCGTTTGTTGTGTCGAGGTTTCGCGGTGACGTTCTAGGTGTGTGCGGACGAATGCGGGCCGATGGAGTACCGTTTGGAGGCGGGAGGGAGTTCGTTTAAGAAGGAAGGAGGAGGGCGTTGGAAAACTGTGCACATCCGCTCTTGAGGTGGCTCTCTCTCTCCACCAATGCACTCACTGGTTGATCGCCATCGCGCAACACACACCGAAACATCGGAGAACAAACAGCGGACCGCCAAACGAGGAGAAACAACACACACAACCGTCACCAAAAACTGATGCGCGGGCTCCACCTGCTCGCGTGTCGCGTGGCCGCGGCCGTCGCGCGCGACGCGCGAGGAGGAGGAGGCGCCAGCCGGGCGGCTGCGTCGTCCTCAGTCGCAGCAGCAGCAGCCGCAGCAGCAGCGGCAACCACGTCGGCGTCGTCGTCGCTGCCGCCCGCCGCCGCCGCCGCTGCCGCCGGGCCGCCGCCGCCGCCGCCGACCGCCGCCGCGCGCAACATGGAGGACGCCTCTCCGCAGCGCGCCGAGTCGGTCGCGCTGCTTCGCCTGCTCAACGTGGCCGCGCTGCCGGAGCTGCGCGGCCAGGCCGTGCTCGCGCGCGTCGTGCGCGCCTCGCGCCACGAGCTCCTGCTGGACCCGGGCTACTACAGCCTGTGCTCCGTGCCGCGCGCGGGCGTCATGCCAGCGGCGGCGCCAGAGCAGAGCGCCGGCGGCGGCGGCGGCGGCGGCGACGCGGCGAGCGCCGAAGGCCACAGCCACGGCGCAAGCGCCAGGAGCGGCGGCGCCACCGCCAACGCGGCGCAGGTGCGCGTCGGGGACCACGTGCGCGTGCGCCTCGCCGAGCTCTTCACCCCCTACGGCGACCCGCAGCTCGAGCCCGTGCGCACCAGCCGCGCCGCGCGCGACAAGCTGGTGTGGCGCGAGCTCGAGCGGCGCATGCGGCAGGGCTCGCCCGTCGGCGGGCGCGTGCTCAACGCCTGCGCCGGCGGGTACGCGGTGGGCGTGGGCGGGTACGTGGCGCTGCTGCGCACGGAGCAGGCGCCGGCCGAGGTGGTGCGCGCGGTCGGGGCGCTGCAGCCCTTTTACCTGCACAAGATGAGCCGGGGGGGGAGGCAGGAGGGCGCGGCAGCGGCGGCGGCGGCGGCGGCGGCGGCGGCGGGACGAGGGGGCGCGGCCGGCAGGAGGCGCGGCGGCGGGCGCGGCGGGGCGGGCAGCGACGAGCAGCAGCGGCCGCTCGTCGAGCTCACGTGCACGATTCAGCGCTCGAGCGCGGACGGGGGCAGCGGCTTGTACTCCAACGTGTAAACGCGAGCTCTTGCGATCGGGGCCTAGGGAAAAAAAATAAAGCGGCTAGGCGGCGACGGCGGCGGCGGCGGGTCTCTCTGTCGCTCCACAGAGGGCGAGCGCCGCCACGTCGTCAAAGGAGCGGCGGTCTCGTCCTCTACTCTCGCCGCCGCTGCGGCTGTTTCGGCTGCTGCGGCTGCTTCTGCTGCTGCTGCTGCATCGCCAGCGAGATCTCGTGCTCCATCATGCGGTCCACCAGGGCGCCGAGCAGCTCGCGGTCGCCCGGCCTCATGCCGGCGAGCGGGGCGCTGCCGCCGCCGCCGCCGCCGCCGCCCGCCGGCGATGGGCGGGGGGCCGCAGCGGCGGCCGCTTGTGCGGCGGCGGGCGCGCCCTTGTTGCCGCCGCCGCCGAATGCCCCAAACACGCCGCCGAACCACCCCGAAGAGGCGACGCCCTCTCTCTTCCTTGCCTGCGGCGGCCGCGGTCCCCCGGCGCCCCCTCCGCCGAGCGGCGCCGCCGACAGCGCCTGCAGCGCGCCGCCGAACGAGCGCGCCTGCGCCGCCGCGTAGTCGGCCTCCGCTGCCGCGTCGAGCGCGCTCTGGGGGTCGTCGCAGGGGCTCAGGCCCGGGCCGGCGAACAAGTCGCGCGCGAAGCGGCCCTCGGCCGCGCGCACGACGACGCTCGAGGTCGGGCGCGGGGCGGGCGGCTGGGCGGGGGGAGAGGAGGGGAGGGGATTCGGAGCGGACGCAGGGGGGGTCTGCGGCAGCGTCTGCGGCGGCGGCGGCAACGGCGGCGGCTGCTGGGGGACGCCGGCGTCCCGCCAGAGCTTGATGCCGCACCCGTGCATCTCGCCCTGCATCCACTCGCCGCGATAGACGCTAAGTTTTGTGTTTTTTGTCTCGGGTCGGGGCGCAATCAGTATTCATTTGACAGGAAAAGGGACGGGGCCACGGCAGCGACGGCGCCGTTTTTTTTTAAACGCCGCGCTTTCTGACACTGCCACCAATCACTCACGTGCCGTCTGCCCACACGTAGACGCCGTAGCCCTCAAACACCCCGTCGGTGAACTGCCCCTCGTACCTGCATGGTGTTTGGTGGGTGGTGGTAGGTGGTCTCCCTCATTGGGGGGTTGAGAGAGAGCGTTTGACGACGGCCGAGCGTCGTCGTCGGGCCCGCCGATTTGCTTCGGTCGCACTCACCTGTCCTTGTTGGGGAATCGCAGCAGGCCGTGGCTGTGGAGGCGGCGGTCCTTGACGATGCCCTCGTAGCTGTTTGGTCTTGTGGATCGGATGGGTGGCGCGGACGGGTGAGTCTTTCTCGCTCTCTTTTTTGGCGTCTTGCGTCTCGGGGTCCCGCGATCGTTCCCGTTTCCAATCGAGACTCACGTCGCCCCGTCGCGCCATTCGATGGCGCGCCACTCGAGTCCGGGCTCCATTATGTTGTTTTGTGTGTTGTGCAAATGAGACTATGGGGCAGGAGAGGCGTGAGGAGAGTCGCGTCGGGCATTCGGCCGGCGGGCGACCGCTTTTCGTCGCCGCCCTTTGACGTCCTCCCCGACACGCCCCGAGGCTGCACACAATCGAAACCAACCAACCAACAAACCGCAGGAGCCTCCTGCATCTCCAGCACATGAAAGCCATGGGGCAGGGCGGAAGCAACAAGAAGCGCAAGGCGCCCGACGACGAGGGAGGCGCTTCCACCTCGTACGCTGCCTTTTGCCAGGCGGCCAACGCCGTGAGCGCCCTGTACGCGTCGACGGTGCACCAGAGCCGGCGCGCCGCCACGGTCGCGTCGCGCAGCACGCTGGTCAGTCATAAGCGAGGGACGCAAACGGTTTCAAAGACTTCTTCTGGTTGTGCGAGCTGCCGCGAGGCTCCCTCTCTTCCGCGGCTCGGCTTGGCTCGGCGTCAGGGGGGACATGCGGGCCTCCGTGCGCGCCATCGACCGCTGGGTGGGCGGGGGAGCGCAAAGCTCCGGGCGGGTCGCCAACACGCAACGCGACGACGACCAAACGCTGCTACGGCACGGCGCCGGCAACCACAGCCGCCGAAAAACGCTCACCAAAATCAACCAACCAAAAACAACAACAACGAAAAACAGGAGCGCGTGCTCGAATTTGTGCTGCGCGAGCAGCCGGACAGCGAGTTCATCTCCAAGGCGGCGCTCATCGATTTCCTGCGCGCCGAGCACGAGGGCGCGGCTGGCGCCACCGCGTCGGCCGCCGCCGCCGCTGCCGCCGGCGGGCCGCTGCCGCTGCCGCCCGCCGGCGTTGCGGCTGGCGGCGGAGGGGTGCAGACGAGTCCGTCTCGCGGCGCGCTGGGCGCCGTGGGCTCGGACCAGGCCGCGACGAAGCGGTCGGCCTCGCGCGGCAACGCGGCGACGCCGAGCTCGGGCGGGGGCGGGGGCGGGGGCAGCGCGGCGGCGGGCGGCGGCGGCGGCATGCATCAGCACCAGCAGCAGCAGCAGCAGCACCTGCACCACCAGCAGCACCAGCAGCATCAGGCAGAGTTCTTCGCGCCGCCGCCGCAACAGCAGACGCCCATGCAGCAGCAGCAGCAGCAGCAGCAGCAGCAGCAGCAGGGGCTGCCGTTTGCGCTGCACCCGCCCATGCAGCAGCACCAGCACCAGCACCAGCAGGATCAGCAGCAGCCGCAGCAGCAGCAGCAGCGCCCTTTTTGACGTTTGGGTCTGCCTGTCACGTGCGTACCACCACCATTTTGCCCTCCTAGTCCACAGCAAACCGCAACTCCCGCCGCCGCCGAGCGCGCGCCCCGCCCCATTTTTATTGCGCCGTCGTCGTCGCCCTCCGCGGCGCACAGGGCGCCTGTAAACGCAACGTGTAACTCGTAACCCGCACACAGACACACAATGCGAAAAGACGCGTCAGAGTCACACACCCGCACAGCTCATTCTAAGAACACGAACAATTGCGTGCCCGTCCCTACTCGGCCGCCGCCGCCCCCGTCGCAACGGGCACCGGCGCCGGCGCGGCGGTCGACCCGCGCCTCCCCCTGCCGCAAGACCGCGCCGACCGGTACCTCCGCTTCTCCACGATCGTGATCACCGTGTTGGCGAAGTTCATCACTGCCAGGTAGGCGAACAGCGCGCCCAGGATGCACGTGCCGCGCGCGCCCCGCAGGTCGGCGTCGCGCGGCTCGGGGTCGAGCCACCCCTCTCGGTCGAGCAGCAGCGCGCGCCACGTCTCGGCCACCATGCTCGCGCCCATGCGCAGCTGCCACAGCTGCAGGCCGAAGAGCATCGGGTACAGGAACAGCAGCTGCCCGGACGTGCCGCTCGACTCGCCCGACACCACGTCCATGGCGCTGCTCTTGCCCAGCGCGATGCGGACATACATGCGGCGGCGCTGGTAGCGGTTCTGCAGCGTCATCACCCCCGCCTGCGCCGCGCAGTAGAGCAGGAAGCCCTCGGAGCCGCGGCGGAGGACCACGCTGTCGACGGGGAGGGAGAGCATGAGCAGGGCGCCCGCGGCGGACCAGCAGTGGTGCTGGATCCACCACGGGCGGATGGACGAGCCGTTGACCAGCAGCACGCACTCGCGCAGCGCCATGGACGTGTAGAAATAGGCCAGCCATACCAGGTAGGCCTGCAGGCCCGTCATGAGGGGCGGCGTGAGGGTGTAGGGGGCCTCGACGACGGCGAGGCCCTGGCCGAGCAAGACGCGGGGGGCGAGGGCCCACTCGGGGGAGCGGGGGCGCGCCGCGCCGGCCGCGGCGGCGGACGACGAGGACGACGACGACGACGCGGAGGCAAAGGACGCCGACGACGAGGATAGGCCGCCCGAGGCGTTGAGGGCGCGGCGCACGGCGTCCGCCCGCCGCATGCCCAGGTACAGGAGCACGGGGACCACCGCCATCACGACCGCCGACCGGTTGCGGAAGCCGTAGTACTCGCCCTTGAAGGCCACGGCCTGGTCGCGCCGCAGCATCACCCACTCGAGCGAGCCCGCGCCTCCGCCCATGAGCGCGCGCAGCAGCAGGGGGACGCGCGGGCGGTTGAGGCGGCGCAGGTCCCCGCCGGGCCCTTTTCCGGCGAGCACGGCGTCGGCCTCGCGCAGGACGGCGGCGACGCGCTCGAGGGTGGCGGCGGCGTCGGCGGCGGCGGCGGGGGAGGCGGAAGAAGAGGGGGCGCCGTTGGTGGGGGCGGCGGCGGCGACGGCGGCGTCGGCCGCGGGCCCAGGCCCACCGTCGGCGCCCAGGACCGACGCCGACGCCTGAAGCGCAAGCAGCTCCTCCTCCGCGCGCTTGGCCCGCAGACCCACCCCCTCGACGGCCGTCTTGGCCGACCGCACCTCCTCGCGCAGCGCGTCGGTCTCGCCGACGATGCGGCGGCTGTAGACGGCGACGCGCTGGCTGAGGGCGCGGCTGTGTTGTTTTTGATTCGCGGGTTTGGATGTGTGCGTGTGTTTGATCGGGTTCGGGTCGGTGGGGGGCGTGAGAGAAGCGTGCGCTGGGTGTTTGTTCGTGTGTGCGAAAGGCGGCATCCGTGGGGGCTCGAACGGAAGCGAATAACTCACCATCGCCCGAGCGCGAGCTCGGCGTCGGCGACCAAGTCTGGCGGCGCCTTGGCGTCGTCCATGATTTGTTCCTCTCTCTCTCTCGCAAAAAAAACCGCGCCAGGGCCAGCTGGGAGGCGTGACCCAACTGTGTGGAGTGCTCGAGGAATCGGCTGGTGTCTCTATTTCCGGGGCGGGTGAGGGAGCGGAGGGAGAGAGGGAAACTTGAGCGTGTCGAAAGAGCGGTTTTGTTCTCTCCCGCGCAATGGCGCCCAATCGCGACAAAAGGTATCGGCGCGAGGACGTGGCAAGCGTCGCACAGGAAATTAAGCGGATCGTGCGATGCGCGCGCCGAACGACCGGCGGACGACGGAGCGAGGCGTTCCGAAGAAGTGCACGAAGACCCAATTTGATCCGCCCGGACGAGAAAGAGCCTGTCGGGGCACCGACCTTAAGTGGGTAGACCTACGACAAGAGAGCGAGGCTGTGAATGACTTGATACTGCTGTGGCGTCACGAGATCCATCTGAAAATCGAAGAATGGATTTGAGACGAAAGCGACGAGCGACGAGGCAAGACGGGAAAAAGCCGCTAAACAAAATCCGAAATGATATTATTCACGGCGCCCTGCTCGTGTGCCACACCGCCACCGTCTCGTCCCACGCGCAGCTCGCGATCACGCCCTCGCTCAGCACCGACCAGTCCAGCCCCACCGCGAACTCGCTGTGGTGGTCCCACACGCGCACGAGCGGGTCGGGCCCGCCCGCGCCGGGCGGCGGCACCGGCGGCCGCGGCGCCAGGCCCGGCAGCGGCGGCGGCGGGCCCCCGGGCCCCGCGCCCGCGGCCGACGTGGCCGTGCGCCAGTCCCACAGCCGCACGGACATGTCGTACGAGCACGTGGCCAGCAGCGCGTCCGAGTGCGGCGAGAACTGCACGCGCCGCACCGCGTAGGCGTGCCCTGGCAGCTCGGCCAGCGGCCTGCCCGGCCGCCTCAGGTCCCACACGCGCGCCGACCGGTCGACGGAGCCCGTCGCCACGACCACGTCCGAGTACTTGCACCAGTCGGCCGCGAGCACCTCGTGCGCGTGCGCCGGGAGCACGAGCGTCGGCCGCGGCTGCCGCAGGTCCCAGACCCGCAGCGTGGCGTCGCCCGACGCCGACAGCAGCACGTCTCCGTGGTGCGGCGACCACGCGCACGCGTACACGCAGTAGGTGTGGCCCGCGAACGTCTGCAGGGAGGCCGGGGAGGCCAGCGACCACACTTTCACGGTGTCGTCCCAGGAGGAGGAGGCGAACAGGTCGCGCCGCTGCGCGTTCCACGACACGGAGCAGCACTCGTGCCGGTGCTCGCGAAAGGCGCGCAGCGGGTTGGCGCCCGGCGGCGCGGCCAGGTCGTACACCTTGACCGAGCCGTCGCCGCACGCGGCCGCGAGCACGGCGCCGTTCTCCTCGGACCACGCGACGTCGTACAGGCCGTCGGCCGTGTCGAAGGCGGCGACCTCGGCCAGGGGCGCGCCGGGCGGGGCGCCCGGCGGCGGCTGCTGCAGCACGTGCAGGCGGCCGTTGCCGATGATGCCAAAGTTCTGGGCGGTGGCGACGGCGAGGCGGCCCTCGATGAAGGGGCTGAACCGCACGGCGTAGCCGTTGAAGGTGGTCTTGAAGCGAGGCATCGTCTTCGGGTTTGGCGGAGCGGGCGAGCGGGCGGGCGAGCGGCGGCTTTCACTCTGCCGCCGCCGCGACGCGCGCGCGCGCCGACCGCCGCCGCCGCCGCCGCCGCCGCCGCCGCCGCCGCCGCCGCCTCTCTTTCCTCCCTCTGCCCCGCGCTGTTTCGGTCAAACTGCCCTCAGGACTCCTGGCGCTCGAGCTAGCGCGCCTAGTAGTCGGGTGTGGGCAGGGCGGCGCACACCGAGGCCCTCCTCACTTGCGGCGCGCGCGTAGCGATCGACCCTCCGGAACAGGTGGGAGTCACTTGCTCCTGATTGGGGGCTCTCTGTGCGTCCGTTGCGCCCCGTGATGCTTGTGGATGATGATGCTGAGTACGTTGGTCGTAGTCGTCCGAGTGTGTGGTGTGAACGAGGAGTCGTCGATGGTGGAGGCGGACCGCGTCAAATCCTCAGTGTGCTTTTGTCCCTCGAAACGCGCCCGGTCCACCTCCCTCGTTCACACGCACACGCAATCGATCACACACAACGACAAAAGCTCATCGATCACAGCACCCCTTGCTGTTTGTCGCAGTACCAACCAGCAACGAAAGACGCAAAACTTGAAAAAAAACGACGTCTGTCGCGCCCGCGCCCGCACGCCCGCGCCCGCCCGCCCGCCCGCGCCCGCGCCCAGAAGCAATGGCGGACCTGTTGGAGTTCGTCTCGCTCCGCGCGGTGGAGTGCCTCAACCAGAAGACCGACTGGGGCAACGCGCTGAAGCAGGGCCTGCGGGATCAGGAGGGCCTGGTGCTCGGTGCGTCTTTCGCTCGCCGCCACTGCCGTCGCCCGGCGCGCGCGCGCCAAAAGGCCCGACGCCTCCTCGGCTCGACTCCGCCAGGGTACGGTCCCGTCCGCTCATCGCCGCTCGCCTCTCACCAAGACACAAAACAAATACAAAAAACAAAACAGAGAGCGACACGGACGAGCAGCTGCTCCTACACATCCCCTTCACGCAGCGCGTCAAGCTCTCCGGCGTCGCCTTTGCCGGCCCTCCCGACGGCAAGGGCGCCAAGACCATCAAGCTGTTCGTCAACAGGCCGAGCGTCGGGTTCACGGACGCCGGCTCGACCCCCTGCGCCGCCGAGCTGTCCCTGTCGCCCGGCGACCTGTCGGGGGGAGGCGAGGCCGGGGCCGGCAAGACGATCGCCCTGAAGCCCGCGCGCTTCACGGGCGTCGACGTGCTGTCCATCTTCATCGAGGGCAACCAGGGCGACGAGGAGACGACGGTGCTGTCGCGCCTGGCCTTGTTCGGCAGCGCGGGCGAGACGTTTGACGTCGCCGCGATCAAAAAGATCGAGGAGAAGTAGGGCGACGCGAGGCAACGCGAGGCGTTTGTGGCGTTTGTAAGACGACCGCCGCGGAGGCCTTGTTTACAGGGGGGGGGCGGGGGGAGGGCAACACACGACCGTTCCTCATTTGGTTTCCCGCACCCCTTGCTGCGCGGTCTGCGTGGGCCGCGACGCGATGGCCGCGTCGACCGCCTGCTTCAGGTCCGCAGAGGGCGGGGACGAAGGAGGAGGAGACGCAGACGTCAAGGGGGACGCCGCCGAGCGCGGCGGCAGAGGGGGGGGCACCTTGTAGAAGACGCTGGTCTGGCCGCGGGGCGCCAGCAAGGGCCCTCCGTTGCCCGGCTGCGCCGTGGCCGACAAGAACTCGCCCCACCCGCGCCAGGGGAAAAACCCCCCGCACTCGGGGCACTTGCGCTGCAGGCGCGTCGGCCCCCGCTCGACCAGGCCGCTCCCCGCGCAGACGCGGCAGCGCTGCTGGATGAGGATGCGCTTCCCAAACTCGTACGCGCCGATCACAAAGGGAAACGCGCCCGCGATGGAGCCCACCCAGATCTGCCACTCGGGCACCTGCAGGGGCGAGGGGACGTAGCCCGTGGTGCTGGTGGCGGCGATCGACGAGGCGGTCGTCGCCGCGAGCGCGTCTGCTGCGGCGCCCGCCGCTGCCGCCGCTGCTTCCGCCGCTTCCGCCGTCGGCACCGCCATCCCGAACGCCACCGTTCCTGCTGCTGCTGTAATGGCGACGGCCATGACCGACATGGCGGCAGATGCTGATGGTGGACCCGCTGCGCGCGATTGGGCGATCGGAAGAGGAGGAGGAGGAGGGGGGGGTGGGGCATTCGTGGTGGTGGCCCGTGGTGTCGTCGCGCAGCTGCAACCGCAGCAGCGCCGCCGCCCGGCGGGCGAGGGGCGGCTGCACAGAGAAGGCGGGCGGAGCAGGGACATGGTTGTGGGATTGCGGCTGTTTGGTGGTGGTGGTGGCGGCGGGGACGTGTTTTGCGTCGAACGGAGTCCACAAAACGCGCGCGTCGTTGTCGTTCGCCGTTGGCACAAAACAGGAGGCCTCTCTCTTCTCTGTCAAGAGACAACACTCGACCTCAAACTCATCTGCACCGACCGATTGCCATCCACGCATCCAAGCACCAGGCGGCTCGCTCCCCGTACCATCCACGGCGATTCGAAGAGTCGACGACCCTCAAATCACCCCCCCCGAATCACCAAAGACAATGCTCGCGCGCGCCGGACGCGGCGTCGCGCACGTGCAGCGCGCGGCGGCAACGTCGCTGGCCGCCATCCGCCCCGCCTCTTTGCTGCAGACCAGCGGCGCGCCCTTTGCCGCCCATCGCCGCGGCGGCGCTAGCAGCAGCAGCAGCAGCGGCGCGCGCTCGCCCGCCGCCTCCGCCGCCGCCTCGACCCCGACCAAGCCGTCCCTCCTGCCCTTGCCGACCGCCACCAGTTCCCCGAGCTGGACCGTCCGCATGCTCTACGACGGCGAGTGCGCGCTGTGCATGAAGGAGGTCGACTTCCTGCGCAAGCGCGACGCCCCTAAGGGCCTCATCGACTTTGTCGACATCGCCGGCCCCTCTTACGACGCCGCGCAAAACTGCGGCCTCGACTACGAGACGGCCATGGCGCGCATCCATGCGCTCCGGCCGGACGGCTCGGTGCTGGTCGACATCGCCGTGTTCCGCGCCCTGTACGAGGCGGTGGGGATGGGCTGGGTGTACGCGATCACGGCGACCCCGGCCGTCGAGCGCGCCGCCAACGGCGTCTACGGCTTCTGGGCCAAGTACCGCACGCAGGTGACGGGGCGCGAGGGCATGGCGGCCATCTTCGCGGCGCGCAGGCGGCGACTGGCGGCGGAGGCCGAGCAGGAGGAGATCATGGGGAGCGAGTGCCGCGTGGACGGGAGCGGCTGCGGCGACGAGGCGCCGGCGGCGACGGCGGGCGCGAAGTGAATTGTAATGTAACAGCTCCGGCTCAAACATGCCCAGCGGGTCGCGACGAGGGGGGCAGCGGCGAGGCGGCGGCGACCTTGCCCCCTTGCTGCTGCTGCTCCCCCTGCCCCTGCTGCTGCTGGGCCGGGTCGGGGGGCGCCGCAAGGTCCATGCGCACGTCGGCGTCGTCCGAGCCCTGCGCCGCCTCCTCCTCGCCGCTGCCCCCCTCGTCGCCGCCGCCCGCGAGCCCGCCGCCAAACCGCAGGTAAATGGCGCCGGGCGGCAGGCACCGCGACGCGCCCCCGGGGATCGCCGGGTCGTCCTGCAGCTCGGCCTCGACCGCCCAGCGCGCGTCCTCGATCCAGGCCTCCAAGTCGTCCATGTCGAGAGCCAGGTGGAAGCCGCTGGCCCCGAGGACCGAGCGGACGGCGGCGGCGGCAATGGCGGCGGCGGCGGCGGCGGCAGCGGCAGAGGGGGACGCCGGCGGGGGCGGCTGCGTCCGCGGCGTCGGCGGCGGGGGCGGCTGCGTCCGCGGCGTCGGCGGCGGCGGCGGCGGGGCGGCCCAGGCGCAGAGGGGGCGCCGCGCCCCCTCCTGTGGCGGCCGGCGGCCTGTCGCACAAGCGGGTTCGCGTCGACGTGCTGCTGGGCGACGTGGACTTTGCTTCGAGCGGCCGCGGCGAGGACGCCGTGCCGACCAAGTCCCTCTGGCGCAAGCTCGCGCGCGTCGCGGCGACCCACTACCTGCCCGTGCGCTTCCACGCGCCCGAGGGCGAGTACCGCACGACCAAGTGCTGCTGCGCATGCGGCGGGGTGACGACGCCGGCGACGACGCGGCTGCGGCGCTGCGTGAGCGCGCAGTGCACTGCGCCGCGCGAGGCCGAGGCGGGCGCCGCTGCCGGCCGCGACGGGAGGGGTGGGGGGGAGGAGGACGGCCAGGAGGAGGAGGCCACTCATGGAAACGACCCATCGTTTCCGCAATCGCCGCGCCCACGGGCGCCCGATGCTTCCCGCCACCGCGACGGTCGCACTGCCGACAGAAGTGTCGCCAAAAGTGTCGCCGTCGCCAAACGTCGCCAATTCGTCGCCAGCGTCGCCATTTGCCGACGGCGGCGTCGCCAATAGGGTTGACTGCGACCTCAACGGCACCCGCAACATGCTCATGATCCTCGCAGCCAAGCTGGCCGGGCACCCACGCCCTTGCTGGCTCACGCCGGTAGAGATCGTGATGCTGTGCTCGGGCCGTTGAGCGCATCCCGGCATTGGCCGTACAGATCTGAGCGCCCAACCTTTCTTTTTCCCAAAAGATAGCGCATCAGATAGCGCATCGCGGTGTAGCACCCCCTCCCTCATCGGGCCGAGCAGCCTTCCTGCTCGACGGCCAGCTCGATCTCGCGCAGCAGGGCAGCGATGCGGTCGTCGGCGTCGGGGTCCGCGGCGCTCCCGCTCTTGCTCCCGCTCTCGCTCAACCCGCACTCGCTCCCGCTCCCGCTCCCGCTTTCACTCTCGCTGCCGCTCTCGCCGACTCTGACGTCCCCGTCTGCCTCCTCGCCCGAGTCGCTGCCGCAAACCATCCGCTGCAGCTGCTCGGGGGTCATCATCGTCGTCCCGCCACCGCCACCGCCACCGCCACCGTCGCCGCCGCGGCCGCCCGCCCCGGGGTCGACGCGAGCCGCCGCCGCCGCCGCCGCCGCGCGGGTTTTGGCTGCCGCCTCGGCCGCCATCAACGAGCGCTCGCGCGCGGCCGCCGAGGCCGCGTCCAGCATGTCCTGCTTGTAGTCCCCGACCCAGGTGCGCGCCGCCTCGATGACCTCGGGGCGCTGCAAGCCGAGCCGGGCCGCGAGCTGCGCCGGCGCGCGGCCGCCCGCCGCGGCCCCGCCCCCGCGGCCCCGCTCCTCCTCCCAGCGGCGGCGCCGCCGATCCTCGACCGCGCGCAGCTCGAGCGCCGCCTCATCCAGCGAGGGCGCGTCCAGGTGCCCAAAGTCGGCCTGCCACGCGGCATCTGGCGCTTTGGCGGCCGCAGGTCCAACGCCCGGTGGCGCAGCGGTGGCTGCTGCTGCCGATTCTGCCGGTGGTGCTGCGGGCTCGTGCTGCTGTGGCGTTGCCTCTAGCTCCTCCTCCCCCTCCTCCTCCTGCTGGTTCTCCTCGTCCCGCTCCCAGAGCAGGCTCTCGTAGATGCCAGCGCCGCCACCTTCTTCACGCCCGAATGCTGCGGGGCTCAAGAGCCGGGACGTCCAGGGGTTGGCCGCCAGGCGCGCGGCCGTCGCCACGATAGAGGGGGGCCCCGCCCCGGCGTCGCCGCCTCCGCTCCCAGCGGACGCCCAAAAAGGGTCCTGCTCTGCCACCCGTCGCGCGCTGCGCGCGGCGTCAGCGCCACCACCGGCCGCGCGCGAAGCAGAAAGCAACCCGCCTCCCCGCCGGTCGGCCCGCACGAGGTACGCGATGCGCGAGCGCCTGTACTTTGGCTTCTGCGGCGACGGGGTGGTGGCGGCAACGGCTGCGTTGTCGGCGCAAGGCTTGTCGTCGTGCCGCAGCTGCGTCGGCGGCGCCTCTCCCCCCGTCTCTTGTTCTTGCTGCTGCTGCTGCTGCTGCCGCCGCTCCTCGACCGCCGCGCCGCGGCAGCGCCGCTCCTTTTTGTCCCCTTCGTCCGGGCAGCCGCGGCCGGCGTCCCCCCACCAGTCCGGGTACGTCGGAATCGTCGCGCCCTGGTTGTCGGTCGCGCGCGTCTTGCGCGGCGGCGGCGGCAGAGCCTTGTGCGTCTGGTCCTGACGCTGCTGCTGCTGGTGCTGCGCGTGCGTGGCCTCGACGATGGCGCGAGAGGGAGGCGCCGTCGCCGAGCACGCCTCTGCCATCGCCGAGCGCGCCGCAAAGCGGACGACGCTGCCCCCGCAAACGTCGGCACCCTTGTCGTCGCGCTCGCCGCCGCCGCGCTGTCGCGCCCCGTCCTCCAGCTCGTCGTACGCCTGCTCCAGCTGCTGCTGCAGGTCGAGCAGCGCCCGCTGGACCTTGGGCACGGATGCGCCCACCGCGCCCGCCGCGGCAGCGCGGTGAACTCGGTCGCGCAGCTCGTCGAGCGGCGGCGACGGAGAGTGGGACAAGGCCGCCGTTCCTTCTATCGACAGGATGCCGTGCAGCAGCGCCAGTCGCAGCGCGGCCGCGCGCTCGGCGCCTCCGCCGTAGTGCGCCAAAAAGGCCGCGATCCGGTCGTGGCGCGGCGCCGGGGCGAGCGCGTCCGCAGCGGCAGCCGCCTCGTCCGCGGCGCGGTCGGCCGCCGCTCGCCGCAGCACGCGCTCCTGGTCCGAGCGCGACGAGGTCGTCATCGTCGTCGTCGCGAGCAGGGCTGCTTGTTGGTGTGATTGCCCCTGCTGTTGCGTCTGGGGGGTGGTTGCGGCGCCGCCAAACCAGGCTGGCGCCGCCATTCTTGTGGAGCGTTTTGGTCGGAGCCGATCGAGCGACGCCGGCGGCTTTGTTTCCTCGTCGTCGTTTCGTCGGCGGCCCGTTTTTGTTTTTCGAGGGTGCTGGTCGCGATGCTCGAGCGGCTCGGTTGGATGTGGTCGGGGAAGAGAGCCCCCGTGGAGGAGTTTTCGAGGTGCAGGTTCAGGGCCAAGCTTCGGCCCGCGGGCGCGGGAATGAGGGGCAAAAATGGCGACACCACCACCACCAGCACCCCTCTCACTCGCCCGCCTCGTCTCGATCAGTCCACCCTGTTCTGTCGCGTACATATTCACGGACACCGACAGCAGCAGCGCCAGCCGCGACATAGCAACACCAAACGCCGACCTCACGAGACCCCGCGCGATGCTCACGTCCTGCCCCTGGCGCGCGCTCCAGGCGGGCGTGACGCACCGGACACCGGCCTGGCCCCTCAAACGCCCGCAGCTGCGGCCACAACCACAGCAGCAGCAGCAGCAGCAGCACCGCCATCGCTGCCGCCGGCGAGAGTCGGCGATGCCGACGCTGACCCTCTCGGGCGGCGGCCCCCGCCGAGCGGCCGTCACGGCGACGGCCGCTTCCTCGTCAAACGGCAACTCTTCCCCGATATCGTCGTCCGGCGATACCCCCCGGCCCCGGTCCGGGGTGCGCCCCGACATCCCGCCGCTCTCCGCCCGCGCGCTCGATCTCGCGGCCGAGGCAGAGGCGACAGCGGCCGCAGCCGCCGCGCTCGCGAGAGGAGGCGGCGGCGGCAACAGCAAGAGCAGCAGCAGCAGCGACGGCAACGGCGCCCCCGCCGGCGCGCGGCCGCCGCCCCACTACCGCTTCGCGGCCGCGTGCATCTCCTCTTCGTTGACCGACGAGGCCCTCGCGGTCTGCCCCGTCGAGGACATGGAGTTTGACGACGACGAGGCGGGCGGCACCAAGGGCAGCGCGCGTGCCCCATCATCGGCCCCGCCCGCCTCCTCCTCGGGCGCCCCGGCGGCGGCCGTGCGCCTGCCGGCCTCGATGTCGCTGCTGCCCTCCGCGCACGGCCGCGCAGACGATCGCTCAGCGGAGCCAGAAAAGCAACAGGAGCAGCAGAAGCACCAGAGGCGCACCCGGCAGCGCGCCTTGCTGCAGTGGGCGGCGGGCGGCCCGCGCCGCTGCCTGATCGTGAAAAAGGCGGGCGCCGTCGAGCCCCGCCGCAAGATGGTGCAGATCGCCAACTGGCTCGCCGAGAAGGGCGTCGCGTGCTTCGTCGAGCGCGCCGTGCACGCGTCCGAGCTCCCCGGCCTGCCGCCCTTTGACCCGCGCTCGACCGCCGTCGACTTTGCCGTCACGCTCGGCGGCGACGGCACCGTGCTGCACCTGGCGTCCATGTTCGAGGGCGGGGACACGCCCCTGCCGCCCGTCATCTGCTTCGCCATGGGCACCCTGGGCTTCCTGACGGCCTTCAGCGCGGACGACTACGAGGCGTGCCTCGAGCGCGTGCTGGCGGGCGACCGCCACCCGCTCTACTGCACGCTGCGGTCGCGCACGCGCGTGGACGTGCTGGTGCCCGTGCCGAACGAGGGCGACGGGGGCGGCGACGAGTCCGACAACAACGGGGCCAACGGCGACAGCCTCCTGGGCGAGGCGGAGGAGCAGGAGGCGGAGCGGCAGCGAGAGGAAGACGCGGCGGCAGAGGGCGGCTCCTCGGGCGCCTCGCCTCCGTCCTCGCCCGACGGCGACGCCGCCAACAACAACGGCCGCCGCCGCCGCGCCTCCCGCCCAACCGTCCGCCTCGCCTCCACGCGCCACGTGCTCAACGAGTGCGTCGTCGACCGCGGCGCCTTCCCGCACGCCGTCTACATCGAGATCTTCGTCGACGGCGCCTTCGTGACGGCCGCCGAGGCCGACGGCCTGGTCGTCGCCACGCCCAGCGGCTCCACCGCCTACTCGATGAGCGCGGGCGGGCCGATGGTGTCGCCGAGCGTCTCGTGCACCCTGCTCACGCCCCTGTCGCCGCAGTCGCTGTCCTTCCGGCCCCTGGTGATCCCGGGCTCGTCTGAGCTGCTCATCTCGATCCCCCGCTACGCGCGCTCGCACGCCCGCCTCTCGTTCGACGGGCGCTCCGGTCGCAGGCTGCCGCGCGGCAGCGCGCTGCGCGTGACCACCTCGTCCTGCCCGCTGCCCTTCATCAACCTCAAGCCGCTGGACGGCGACTTTTACGACGCCATCGTCGAGAAGCTGCGGTGGAACAACCTGATCCGCGGGCGCGCCGGCGAGCGGCCCGTGCCGCCCGTGGTGCTCGACCCGCTCGACGAGGGGGACGACGAAGACGAGGCAGAGAGAGACGATCGTGGGGGTCTGGCGCCGCCGTGTCTCCCTCCTCCTCCTCCCGCCGATGCTTTCATCCCTCTGGCGCAGGCGTGACGTTTATTTTTGGATTGGGAAATAAGACGCGTCGGCTCGCCCTCTTTGCGACCGCTCAGAGCATTATATCAGAACTGTAGACCAACTCCTATGTGACGTCACCGCCGCGCGCACGACTCTCCTAGCAGCACGTGCGAGGTGCGCCTCGCACGCCCTTGCACTCGCCGCGTCCGTTAGCCCGCGGGCGTGGCACGCTTTGGAGCGCCGACATTGTGCGGCGGCGTTTGAAAAAGCGGCGGCGGCCGCGAGATTATCAAGATCGCATAAGAACCAACCCGGGTCTTGCCTCCTTTGTCCCGCATCGCACCCACACAACAACAACTCTACTTGGAGCTCGCCCAATCCATACCTTTTGGAACTACCGACCGACGCACACTTTGAACCATCGTCGCTCGAACGCCCTCTTCCTCCCTCTCTCCCTCCGCGCGCGTCACATTCCGCTTGGTCTCCTATTCACCCATCACAGCCACACCAACGACGCAAAGCATCCCGAACCGCGGACGATTTTTGGGCTCTCCAAGCTCGCCGACCGTCGCGGCGTGCCGGCGGGCGCGCCGCTCGCCGCCTCCTCCGCCGCCGCCGGCGCGCGCGCCCCCTCCCCCGAAGCAAAAAAAAAGGGATGGAGGGCGACCCGCCCCATGCGCGCGTGCAACAGCAGGAGCGAGAGGCAGCGCCCGCAGACGTCGAGATGCGCTCGGTCGAGGATGCAAACCCCGCGGAAGCTGCTGCAGCACCGACGGAAGCAGCAGCAGGGGCAGGCGAAGACGGGGACGGAGGCGGCGGCGACGGCGGCGACCCGGGGCCGCCCCCGCCCGACGGCCTGCTGTGCCTGGACGTCGACCTGCGCGAGATCAACGACGCGACCTGCCACGCGTGCGGCGGCGGCGGCGAGCTGATCATGTGCGACGGATGCACGGCCATGCTGCACCCGCTGTGCGCGGGCGTCGCGGGCAGCCTCGAGGCGGCGCTCGGCGGCGAGGACGAGGACTGGTTCTGCCCGGCATGCCGCTGCACCGCCTGCCGCGCGCCCGTGTTGGGCGGCGGGGGCGCCGCGCTGCGCGTCAACTCGGAGACGGTGCCGGCCGACCTGGCGGACGCGAGGCCCGCCCCTGACTGGCCGCCGCCCGTGGCCGCGTACGCCGACCCAGAGGCGGCGGCGGCGGCGGCAGCGGCGGTCGCGGCGACGGCGGCGGCCTCGGCGGCGGCAGTCGCAGGAGGAGGAGGATCAGCAGCGGGCTGGGCCGACGAGGCGGGCGCGTCGGCAGAGATGCCCGGGCGTCCGCAACAGCCGGATCAGTACCACCACCATCATCAACAGCACGCGGGGTCGGCCGAGGAGCACCGGGCGACGACCACGCCCGCGCCCAACCCGAGGGCCTACCCTCTGCTGCCGCTGGCCTTTGCCGCGCACGCGCCCGCGGCCGACGACGCAGCTGCCGCTGCCGCTGCCGCTGCTGCCAGCCCCGCTGCTGCCGGCCGCACGCCCGAGCCCGGCTACGTGTGCCCGGCGGAGCTGCGCATCTGGTACGGCGCGTGCCGCCGCGTGCGGCTCGGCGAGGCCGACGCAGCCACGGCCGAAACAGAGTGCAGGGCGGCCATCGCCGCGCTGCGCGCCTCGTGCGGCGACGACGCCGACTGGGCTGCTGGCGGCGGCGGTGGTGGTGGTGGTGGTGCTGCTGCTGGTCCGGCCGATGCGGACACCGCACAAGATGGTGATGCCCGGGACGGCGGCAGGCGCGAGGAGCGTGTCGTGGGTGAGGGGGCGGCGGCGGAACTAGCGGGAGCGGCGGAGGATGTGTCGCGGCGCGCGAGCAGCAGCGGCCGTCGCCCCGGCGGCGCCGTTGGGGGGGCCGACGTCCCGGCCAACTGGTACGTGCGCTGCGCCGTCTGCACGCGCGGCGCGCACGTCAGGTGCCTCGACCAGCCGTGGAGCCAGGCCATCCTCGAGGTGGTCAAGGCGCAGCAGCAGCAGCAGCAGCAGCAGCAGCAGCAGCAGCAGCAAGAGGAGCAGAAGAAGCAAGAGGAAGGAAAACCGCACCCGCCGGCGACGCCCCGCCACGCCCCGCGGCCGCGGCCGCCGCCCCCCTACGTTTGCAGCGCGGCCTGCCGGTCCGTGGCGCGCGGCGTGGCCGACATGTGCGCGCGCGGCGCCCGGCAGGTCTCCACGCTGCCGGACGGCACGCCCGTCTGCTTCCAGCTCGTGCACCCCTCGGCCGTCTTTGGCCCGGCCGGCGCCGACGCGCGCGCCTACGCGCTCGGCGCCTCGAGCGCGGCGGCCGCGCCCCGCCACTCGCGCGCGCAGCGGGCCGTGCTGGCCGGCGTGCTGCGGGACGCGCGCGCGCTGCTGTCCCGGCAGCTCGGCTCGGCCACCGACGTGCGCACGTTTGAGGACGTTCTCCCTTGGACGGTGGCCGGCGTGCGCGTGCCGCCCCCCTCGGCGGCGGCGGCCGGTGCTGCCGGTGCTGCTGGTGCTGCTGGTCTTGGCCCCGCCGGCGATGCCGGTCGCGGCGCACCTGATGGCGCCGAGAAGCTTTCCCCGCCTCCTCCCTCCCCTCCCACCGACGGCAGCGCGGGCGGCGTCGGCCGCGCCCTCTTTGACGCCTCGGCGCACCACGTCGCCGTGCTGTGGGCCGGGGGCACGCTCGTGGCCGCGGCCGTCGTACGCTTCCTGGGCGCCGCCCTGGTCGAGACGAGCATGGCCGCCACCGCGCCCGCGGCCTCGGGCCGCAGGCTCGGCCGCACGCTGATGCGGTGCGTCGAGCGCGCGGCGCACGAGGCCGGCGTCGGCACGGCCGTCATGCCGGCCATCGACGGGCGCGCGCGACACGCCGCGGGCGTGTACGCCGTGGCGCCGTGGCCCGGCGCGCCCACGCTGCGCGGGCCCCTGCCGCTGTCGGCGCGCGCCTTGAGGGCGATTGAGGTTGTTTCGGGCGGTGGTGACGCAGGCGGGGGTGGAGCAGGGGCGGGCGGGGGCGGCGGGGGTGGGGCTAGGACTGTGGGAGCAGCGGCGGGCGGAGCAGCCGCTGGCGCCAACGGCAACGGCAACGACGGCGACGGCGGCCACGGCAACGGCCAAGGTCCTCCTTGCGCGCCCCCCGTGACCACCGCCACCGCCGCCGTCACGCGCGGCCTGGTGCTCGACCCCCTGCCGGCCGCCGAGCTCGCCGCGTCCGACGAGGGCGGCGCCTTCAAGCCGCCGTGGGGCGCGCTGCTCGGCTACGGCGTCGCGACGGGCAACGCGGCGTGGGTGCTCGCCAACTACATGGGCCTCCTGCGCATCGTGCACGTGCCCATGCTGCAGCGGTCGACGCTGCCCCCGCCGACGCCCGCGCAGCTGGCGGAGCGCGCGCGCGAAAAGGCGGCCGCGCGCGCGGCGGCAGAGGCGGCGGCGGCGGAGGCGGCTGCATGCGCGGTGGCGGGGCAACCGGCGGCGGAAGCGGCGGCGGCGGTGCCGCCGGGCCCGATGGAATTGCCGGCAGATGGCACGCCGGCGGCGGCGGCGACGACTGAGGACTGGCCTCCGCCACCGGCGCCGATGGAGTAGGCGACGGCTGGTTGATGTGTTATTGGGAGCAAGTTGCAGTGTCCGGGAAGGAAAGTAAGCAGCGCCGCCGCCGACGACCGTCCTTCACTATAAAAAATCCATCCCGCTGGGTCGTGGGCCTCGACAGCTTATACCGACGATCGACCATCTATGTTTCACCAACAATAGGGGCACGAGTACGGCAGGAGTTTCCCCCATCACCTTGCTCCCTCTTCCCGCGTTTCGGATAAAATAGGGCTCTTTGTCTCTCCTCTGCGGATCCGCCACCCACCACAAACAGAGCGGCCGCTGAAAACGCGCGCGCGCTCCAGCCACCTCCCTGTCGAGCCGCTCGCGGCTGGGCTCTCGGCGAACAGGCGTCGTCAAGCGGGGGCCGCAAAGGGCGCGTGGCAGCGGCTTGGCGCGCCGCGGCGATCGGCGGCGGCGCGCCCCCTCGTCGAAAGAGGGCCGAGCCCCCGCCCCGGTGCGCCGCCTCTCTTCGCGATGCACTGGCTCGCGGGCATCCGTGCAGGCTTCGAGGAGGACATCACGGCCGTGTCTTGCGCCGGCAGCGCAGTCACGACGGGCACCCAGCGCGGCAGCGTGGTGGCGTGGCGGAGCGGCAGCGGCAGCGGCAGCGCCAGCGGTATCAGCAACGACCTCGCTCTCCGGTCAGTGCGTCGACGCATCGGGGCACGCGTGGTCCGGCTCCTGTCTGGGCCCGACGGCACCTTGGCGCTGCACGCGGACGGCACGCTGACGCTCTGGTCCGACGACACGGGCGCGTGCTTGGCGAGCCGCGCCATCGCTCCGCTGTCGTCCGCTCAGCAGCCGCTGCTCGCGCGCGCCTCTGCAGGGCAGCTCCTGGTCGTCGCGGCACCGCTGCCGCCGCCGCCGCCGCCACCGATTGAAACAGGGCAGCAACAGCAGCAAGGCGTGCCGTCGGAGCGCGCGCCCGCGCCGCCGACCGCGCTCTGCCTCGACTGGCGGACGCTCGAACAAGTGGGCGTCGTCGATCACGAGGCGCGCCTGTCGGGGGGAGCAGCTGGCGGCGGCGGCGCGGCGGCGGCGGCTCGTCCCCGTCTGTCCCTCGCGCCGCGCCAGCAGCTCGCGCGCGTGGCCGGCATGCCGACGCCTGGTGGCGGGGACCGCGCTCTTGCTGCCGCGGTTGTCGGGACTGAGCATCAGGTTGTCATGGCGTCCGGCTGGCTGTTTGGCGCGCCGCTCACGAGCGGAAGAGTTGCCGCCGCCGCCCACGACGAGGAGGAGGACGACTTCTTGGGCGACGGCGCCAACGATTCTGCCGCCCCGCGCCCGTCGGCGCCGCTGTCGACGGCGTCCTTTTCGCACGACGGGTCCTTGCTGCTGACGGTCTCGCGCAGCGCCTGGCAGGTGTACCGCCGCGCGCGCAGGCGAGACAGCAGGTGGGTCGCGACCCTGGTGGAGGCGGTCGGCGAGGCGGAGGTGGCTCCCTCGCCCTTCAAGGCGGTACGGTTCCAAGGAGGCTCGGGGCCGGCGGATTTGGCATCGGCGGCATCGGCGGCGGCAGAAACAGAAGCGCCTCCCGTTTCGGCCACCCACCACCACTACGTCGGCGGCGCTGTGCTGCGGCACTCGGCGGTCGGCGCAGACCTCGTGCTGTGGGGCGCGAGCGGCGCCGCCGACTGGGTGCGATGCGCGTTCGACGGCGGCGGTCGATCGACAGTCCTGCAGCGTCGATCGATCGACTTTGCAAATATTGAGCCGATCGTCGATTTTGTGTCAAAGCCGTGGCTGGTCGCGCTCGCGACGCGCAGGCGCGTGTGGCTGATCACCGCCGGTGACGAGGGCGAGGAGAAGGGACCGGCGGCGGCGGAGGGCGCAGCCTTTGCGGTGCAGCAAGGTCGCTGGTCGATCGATCGATCGATCGACAAAGTGGCAGAAGAGCTGTCGATTGTCGATCGACTCTCGACGGCGGCAACGGCAGCGACCCTGGAGGACTACAGCGCGTCGGACGACGACGAGGACGAGAACGAGGGCGGGGCGTATGCCATGGCGGTCGGTTGCAACTTCTGGGCGCCACTGCCGGAAGACGGTCAATGTGATGGCGGGGCGGCGACAGCAGCTGCATCGGCGCCGCTCCCAAAAGCTGCTGCTGCCACTGCCACTGCTGCACCTCCTCTGAGCCCAATGTACCTCGGCGCGCGCCGCGTGGCCTTTTTTCCACCGACGGGAGGGGTCGCGATCGCTGGCCTGGCGGCCTGCTGCTTGCCGGGGGCGTCGGATCGATTTTCTTCATCATCGGCTTTTGCTTCCTCGCCGAGTCATTCCGCGGCGGTCGCGACGTGCGCGCTGAGGGCGTCAAGCGCGACGTTGCTGATGGGCGCCGCCGACGGCAGCGTGCGCGCGCTGGCTTTGTCGACGGCCATCGACGAGGGTCGATCGACCTCGACCTCGGCATCGGCATCGGCATCGGCATCGATCGACAGCGTCGTGGTGGGTGCGTGGCACTTGCACACGGCGCCTGTGCGCCGCATGTTGCTGCCGCCTCTCGACGCGCCCGCGCCGTGGAAGTCGTGCGTCCTGACCGCGGCTGACGACGGGACCCTGGCGGTGTTTCCCATTAACGTCGATCGGCAACAAGTCGGCAAGTCGGTCGACACTCGATTCTTCTCGGGATTTCCCTACGGCTGCCCGTCCCACTTGGCCTGGCACCCGGCCTCGGGCGTCCTCGTGGCCGGCGCCGTCGTCGGCAACAAAGAGCTCTGTGTGTGGGCGTGGGACCTCGCGAGCGGCGGGCTCGATCGCGTGCTGCGAGGCGAGGAGGCGCATCGCCTTTTGGGTCGACTGAGCTGCGTGCCCCACCAGCAGCGGCAGGAGTCGATCCTTCGTCGTCGGTCGACCGATCGACCCCTCGCTGTCGACGCCGACTGCTTCGCGACCGTCGACCCGCCGTTCGGCCCCGGGGGGTTCCTGATCCTGGACATCGATGTCTCGGCCGTGCTGACAGCGGCTGCGTCGCGCCGCGCCGCGCACAACGACGACCGCGGCGCGGTGGCCGACGCGGCGTCAGCTTTGGGGGCTCTTCATGTCTGGGGCGTCGACCCGGACGTGGACTCGGAGGTCGTTTCGCTGCTCAGCGGCCTCGGCCTCATCACCCACGCCGACGCGCTGCGGGCGCGCAATGCGTGCCTCGGCGGTGGTGGCGGCAGCTTCACCAGCAGCAGCAGCAGCAGCAGCAGCAGGTCGTTGGTCCAGGTCGCGAGGGCCGGGGGGCTAGGTGGGTTTGCGGTCGGATTCGGGTCTGCGTCGTCGTGCTCGGCGCCCCGCCACCTCTGCCGCCTTGTCGCGCTCGTGGCGCTCTCGGACGTGCTGCATGGGCAGAGTGGCGTGAGCGATCTGGGCAAGTTGGTCGATTTCTGCGCTGCCGATTTGCGTCGATCGATCGATCGATCGACCGATCGACTTTTTTTCGCGGACGAGTCGATCGATCGATCGATTGCAGCAGCAGCCGACGTGCGCCTCCTCGCCTCCTTGACGGTCCACCCGACAGGGCCCCTGCGACGGGCAGCGCGCTGGCTGCTGGCCCGGCGCCTGGCGTCGTCGTCGTCGGCGTCGTCGGCGGCAGGCGAGGAGGTGTTGGCCGACCCTCGTGGGGGGTTGGATGTCGACTGGCTGTGCACGCTGCTGGCAGCTTCGGCCGCTTCGTCGGCAGCGGGGACGGCGTCCACGGCGTCGTTGCTGGCCCTCTTGAGCACACCCTCCCTCGCCGGCGCCCTGGCCGCCAAGCAGCTCGACCGCCTTCTTTCGCCCTCCTCCTCCCCGCCCCAGCAGCAGCAGCCGCCGACCTTTTCACGCGCCGACCTTTTCACGCGCCTGTCGGCCGTCTTCGAGACGGGCCTGCACGCGTCCCGCGACCCGCAAGAGCTGACCCTGTTGATGCTGGAGCAGCAGCAGCAGCAGCAGCAGCATCAAGGGCCGACGACGTCGGCCCTGTTTTGCGCGCTCGGCCCGCTGGACCTCGCCTCTCCCGCAGGCATGGTCTCGGTCACCATGCTAGGACAGGTGGAGCAGGCCCGCAGGGACGCGCGCGCAGCCGCTGAGGACGAGCTCTTTCGCCAGCCCGCGGACGGGGCGTGGACGCGCTCCGCCATCGACCTCGCGGGTACCCTGTGCGCTTCGCCGGAATTTTCCGCGTGCCTGCAGGTCGCGGCCGCCAGCCTGTCGAGCGAAAAGGACACGACCAGCGCCTTTTTGTTGGCGGCGATCGCCGTTGGGGTGGCGATGCTGGTCGAAGAGAAGGGCGACGGAGCGAGAGACCAGCTCCTTCCGCACCTAGGCCTGCTGGGCGCCGTCGCCGTGCAAGCCGTCGACCAGGCGCGGCCGACGCTCTGCGCCATGTCTCGATCCCCAGTGGCTTCGATCGTGGCGTCCCTCTCCACCTTTCCGCAGGCGGCCGCCGTGGGCGGCGTTCTTTTTCTCGGCAGCGCGGTCGCGCGCTTGCCAACCGTGTCATCCTCGTCCTCATTCATGCTGCCCGTGGCGGTCGCCCTGCCTCTGGCGACCGGCGGCACCCGGCGCCTCGTGTGCCTGCTCCCTTTGGGGACGACGGCGAACGCGGGGGCGCCGTCCGTTACTGGTGGAAGTGCTGCCGGCGGCTCATCTCGCGCGCTGCTCCCGCCGCTGCCGCCGTCCGCTGGCGCGTCGCGCGCCCGCGTCAGCGACGCCGAGGTCGGCATGCGCGGCCTGGACCGGTGGTGGGGTTCCAACGCGACAGCGGCGAGCTCAACAGCAGCAGCAGCAGCAGCAGCCGGCTCCTCTTCTCAGCCCGCGCTGGCCGCCTTGGGCGCGGCCGCGTCGCTCGGCGCCTCGTCGACCGGTCCGGGGTCGCCCGCACCCTCGACCGACAGCCTGCTCAAGCTGGGAGGCGCATCATCGAGCGGTCCTCAGCTTTCCGCCGCGACCGAGGACGCGCGCGCAGTCGAGACGCTGGGCCTTCGCCGCCTGCACGCGGGCCGCGCCTTTTATCCATCGCGACCCGCGCGCGCCGAGCCCCTGTTTGAAGCCGCCGGCGGCGTGACTGCCGTCGCGCTGCGCGCCTGCGCCGACGGCCCCTTCTTCGCCGCCGCGTGGCTCGCCGAGCTGGACGTGGTCGTGGTGTGGCGGTTGAGCAGCGCCCCGTTTGGCGGTGGCGGCGGCGAGACGCTTCTGCCCCACGGCTATCTGCCATTGCCGCGGTCTGCTGTCCTCGCAGGCGGCGGCGAGCTGCGCATGGGCGACTTTCGCCTCGTCTGGGCGGGCGACGAGATGCTGGAGCTGCGGCAGGACCGGAAACAGTCGGCGACGGTGCTGTGGTCGTGGGCCGTGCGGGCCGACCCGCTGGCCGGCGCGGATGAGTGATTTGATCGCGGGGTAGGATTCACCTCGCCTTTCTGGAGCAAAATAAAGGTCGAACATACATTTCATTGTTTGGGGTGCGTGAGAGCTAATTCGCACTTTCATTCGTCGCCGCTGTGGCCGTCGCAGCAGCAGCAGCAGCAGCAGCAGCAGTAGCAGCAGAGGCCGCGGCCGCGCCGCGGCTGCCGCCATGCCTACAGCACCACCTTCGTCATCTCTGCCCACGATCTGCGCTACCCGCCCTGGGTGCTGCCGCCCTCGCCGCCAAATGGGTCTGCTCGCCTAGTCGTCGTCCGAGTCGGAGAGGAGGAGGCGGCGGCGGGTGGCGGAGTGGGAAGCAGAGGCGACGCGGCCGCCGTGCGGCTGCTGCTGCTGCCGCCGCATCAACAACAGTGGATCGCCAAAGCGCAGCAGCCCGCTCGCCGCCGAGCGCGCGGGCGGGATCGCTGCTGCTGCTGTTGTTGCTGCTGCTGCGGTGCCGAATTCAGGACGCGCGCGGAGGGTCGAAAAGATGGAGCCAGCGATTGGGGTGGTGGCGTGGCAGCGCTCATGCTGCCGCTGCTGCTGCTGCCGCAACCGCTGCTGCTGCTGTTCCCTCGTGTCGTCCGCAGCCGCCTTCTCCAGTCGCAGGCGCATCCGGCGCATTTCGCGAGACCGCTGATCGGCCACGCTGAAAAAGGCGCCGCTGCTGCTGCTGCCGCCGCCAACGCCAACGCGCGCCGCCGCAGCAGACGCCGCCGCGACGGCCGTCGCCGTGGCCTGCTGCCGCCGCGCGGCCTCGGCGTAAGCGGCGCTGGCGCAGAGGCTTGCGCTGCTCGCGCTGTTTTGAAAGCCGGCCTGCTGCGCTGCTGCTGCTGCTCTGAGGTCGGCCGCCTCGCTGCGCGCCTCCCGGAGCCCCCGATGCAGGCCCTGGTTCTCGGCCCGCAAGCCGTCGGCCTCTGCCTCGAGCGCCTGGTGCGCCACCTCTGCGACCCGCCACCGCGCCTCGCCTTCCTCCGCCTCGGCGGCGCACTCGGCCGCCGCCGCCGCCACGGCTGCGGCCGCCTCGTCGCGCGCGGCCGACAGCTCGCGCTCGTAGCAGCTGGCCTGCTGCCGCGCCTGCCGCGCTTCGTCGCGGGCGTTGCCCAGCGCGCGTCCCAGGGCGGCCGCCTCGGCGCCGCGCTCCGCCAACGACGCCGCCGTCTCCTCGAGCCTCGCACGCAGCCGCTGCTCGGTCGGGCTCCACCGGTCGGCGTCCTCGCTCTCCTCGAGGCGCCGCTGCAGCTCGGCCGCCGCCGCCTTCCACCGCCGCAGCCGCTGTCGGAGGACCAGCGCGCGGCGCTCGCTCGCGAGCAGCCTGTCGCCGACGGCCGCGCGCATCTCTGCCCATGCGACTGGGGGTGGCGGCGGCGGCTGGTGGTGTTGGTGCTGCGGCTGGTGGTGCTGCTGCTGCTGCTGAGGGTGGCAGTGCTGCTGCTGCTGCTGCTGCTGCAGCTGCTGCTGCTGCTGCTGCTGCTGCTGCTGCTGCTGCTGCCGCTTGGATGACGCAGCTGCGGTCGAGACCGTAAAAGCGGGTCGGCGGGGCGTCCCTGCTGCGGCGGCGGTCGCCCTCTCGTGCCGTCGCAGCGACGGAGGAGGGTGCAGCGCTTCGAGGAACTCTTCCACCCGCCCGCACAGCGCCGCCTCTTGCGCCGCTGTCACCGCGGCGCCCGCCGCGGCCGTCATGGTTACGGCGCGCGCGCGCGCTGGCCGCGCCCCGCGACTTGTGTTGCGCTTTTCCTTTGGTGTTCAAATTCGGCAACCGGAAAACTTGAGAGCGTTTCGTCAAAGAGGAGGATGGGGGTCTTGTGGCACAAGACGTGTTTGTTTTTGCAAAGGCGCCGGATTTGGTCAAAGAGATAGGGACATGCTGCGCCGGACCAGAAAAAGACGCGCGAGGAATCAGCCGTAGATAGGAGCGCGGGAGGACCAGAGCGCGCGCGAGCGTGAAAATAGTAAAGAAGGCGTCATCGGCGCGCGCGACAGCGGGAGCGGTGCGGGGGCAAACGATGAGAGGAACGTCGTCGCCCGCCACCCCTCTCGCCCTCTCCCTCTCTCTCCTCCACCCCGCCTGTTTCTCACAACTTGCTCCGCTGCCCGGGACCCGTCGCGCCCGCCGCCACCCCGACCGCCCGGCTCTTGCCCTCGACCGCGCGGCTCAGCCTGGCCACCACGCTGCGCTCCACCACAGGCGGCCGCCACACCCACGCCGCGCCGTCGACCACCAGCGTCTCGCCCGACACGTACCTCCCGGCCGCCGACGCCAGGTAGACGCACGCCCACGCGATGTCCTCGCGCTCGCCCAGGCGCCCGAGGGGCACGGCGCGCGCGACCATGCGCTCCATGGGCGACGGGCCGCTGGAACCGCCGCCGGCCCCGGGCTCCGGCCCCACGGGCGCCAGCTTGGACAGGCCCGCCGTGCCGCGGATGGGGCCCGGCGCCACGCCGACCACCCGCACGCCGTACTCGCCCCACTCGAGCGCCAGCGCGCGCGTGAGCGCGTCGACGGCGGCCTTGGCCGCGCACGCGTGGGCCTGGAACCAGGTCGCGCCGTAGTGGAGCGTGGCGCTGATGTTGATGACGACCGGGTAGGCCGTGTTGACGGCGGCGGCGGCGCCCTTCGGGGACGAAGACGGGGAGGAGGCCGAGGCCGCTGCCGCCAAGGCCGCCGCCGAGGCCGCAGCCGAGGCGCGCAGCGCGGGCAGCGCGGCCGTCGACGCGGTAAAGGTGCCGACGGCGTCGATGTCCATGACGGCCTTGAAGCCGCCCTGCGACAGAGCCTCGGCCTCGGCGAGGAAGTTGCCCGCGGCGCAGTTGACGAGGATGTGCAGGGCGCCGAAGCGCGCGACCGCGTCGCGCACCCACCCCGCGCACGCGTCGGCGCTGCGCACGTCGCCCTGCAGCGGCAGCACGACCAGCGGGTCGCCCTGGGCGTCGCCTGAGACGCGCAGCGCCTCGGCCGCGGCGTCGAGCACCTGCTTGCGGCGGCCCGTGATGACGACGCGGGCGCCGTGGCGCGCGAGCTGGCGCGCGATCTCGTACCCGATCCCGCTGCTCCCGCCCGTGACGATGGCGACCTGTTTGGTTTTGGAGTTTTCAGTTTGGTTTGAGCAGAGAGCGAGAGCCGCGCGCGGTCAGCGGCGTGTTCAGAACCGTCACGGCGGCGGCAAACACTAGCGGCGCGCGCGCCTGCCTCCCCGGACACGCCCCGGCCCCTGCTCCTCCTCATCCTCACCATGCCGCTCAGGCAGTCGCGGCGGAAGGGCGACTCGTCGCCCATCGTGGTTGCTTCTGTTGCGTGTGTCGAGGGAGAGAGAGACAGGGGTGGGCAAACAGAGAGTTTGAAGGATTCGTCGTCGTCGTCTTCGAGACGATCGATATCAAGAAGAGTGAGAGCGTGTGCTGGATGAGGTCGCGTGTGTCAGGTTGATGCGAGGGCACGGATGGATGGCGCTTTTCAAGACGAGACGCCGTCGCCATCGCCGCCCGACGCAGAAAGCGGCCCCGCCATCGTCGCCATCGTCGCCATCGCGCGCCGTTCGTCCACTCCCCGGAAGACCTCTCGCCGCTACGTTTCCCACACACCAACCGCGCGCGCATCCCTTTGACGACGATGATGGGGATGACGACGACGACGACGACCAAGACCCCACCACCTACCTAGGATCGCCACCCAAAACCCAAAACCCTTGACACAAACCGAGACCCTTCCCCCATCCCCACCAAGGGCTGCGAGGCCTGGCCGCCCTCCCGCGCGCTATTGGGGGCGGCCGAGCGCCCTCCCTTGTCTTGAACCCTCAACCCCCGGCCTTAAAAGGCCAAGGCTGGGACCATGGTGGTCGCGCCGCCCCCTGATAATGATGGCGGGGCGACTGCCGCCAAGGCCCGCGCCTACCGCGCGGCGCTCCCCGCCCAGTGGGACGAGCGCGACGCCGTCCATGTGCAAACGTTCGTCGTCGAAAACGCGTCGCCATCGAGCGTCGCTGCAGCGCTGTGGGGGCCGCGCTCTCTGCTGATCCGCTCGCTGCACGCGGAGCGCGGCTTCTGGGACCTGGTCGAGGGCCCGTGGGAGGGCGGCCCTGCTGCTTCCTCGCAGGATGGATTCGCGCTGGCCGTCGGCGCCAAGCGCGCGCTCTCGTTCAACTCGCCGTCGCCGGCGCCGTCGATCGCGCCCGGACCGTGCTGGCAAGACGACCAGCAGCTAGTGCTCGTCGCGCCGACGCAGCAGCAGCAGCAGCAGCAGCCGGAGCAACGCGGCCCCTCCACGGACGCCTGCTGCTGCTACGTCATGCAGAGCGACGTGCGCACGGGGGCGCCGTACGGCGAGCACATCGCCATCCTCGGGCGCACGTCGGTCGCGCGCGCGGCGCCGCCGGCGTCGTCGTCCGACGACGACGGCGCGGCCCCGTCCACTGTCGTGCACGTGGCCTTCTGCGCGCGGTACGGCGCGGGCCTGTCGCGCATGGTGCGGCCGATGATCACTCGCGGCGTGGACGGCGGCGTGCGCTCGACCTATGCGGCCCTGCGCAAAGGCCTGCCCGCGGCGCTGATGGCGGCGTCACGCGAGCCGACGAGGCCCGTCGCGATCCGCGACGTGCCGCCGGGCGCCCCTCTCCCTCCCGCCCTGCGCGCCGCGTTCGAGTCTCTGCGCGCGTCTGGGGCGGCGCCGTCGACGACAGCAGCAACACCAGCAGCAGCAGTGGCGGGGGGCGTCCGCGTCGCCGCCGCCGGGGGTCACGCCGCGGCCGCGCCCTCGCCAGCCTTTGGCCCCCCTACCTCGCTGCCGCTGCTAGGGTGGGGCGCGTTCCTGCCCTCCGCGTCGGCCGCGCGCGCCCTGGCCGCGCTGGTCGGGGACACCCTGCTGTTTGCGCGGTGCGCCGTCGGGCTGCTGTCGCTGGCCTTGCTCTCGGCCGCGCTGCCCGCCGTGCGCTGGCTGCACGACCGAGCCCCGCTGCTGATGCCGCTGGTCCACCCGCCCGCGAGCACCGCGCAGGCGCTGACGGGCGCGCTCCTGCTGGTCGCGTCGAACCGAGCGGTCGGCGCGCTGCTGCGCGCGCTCGAGGCGGCCATTGCGGCGTCGGCGTCCCCTGGCGTCGTCGACGCGTCGACGCCTCCGTCCGACATCAACGCCGCGGTTGCGGGGCCCGAGGTCGAGCTATCACTGCAGCAAGAACGACCGCAGCGCGGCCTCCGGCGCCGGTTCGGTGTCCACGGCAGCGCGTTTGGAGGAGGAGGAGCAGCGGGCGCGGCCGCCGACATGGCCGCCGACCTCGCAGCCGCCACGGCCACAAAACTGCGCTCGGCTGCCGACAAGGCGCGCAGCTCCGTTGCCGGTGCCGTCGCCGCGCAGCTGCGCCCGCGCGCGAGCGGGTCGGGGGGAGGGGCTCTCCTGCGGGAGCAGCAGCATGAGCTCGACAAGGAGGCGGCGCGCCGGCTGCGCCAGCGCCAACCCCCCATGCTGCGCCGGCCGGACGAGCCGGCCACGGCCGAGCTGCTGGGCGGGGCGCCGCTCACGCTGGTCGAGGACTACGTGCTGCCGCCCGCCGCGGGAGAGGCCCACGCGCTGGCCCCCGTCGACTTGTTGTACGAGCGCAAGCCGAGGAGGAGGGACGGCGCTGCCGCGAGCGACCGCGCCGGCGCTGCCGCCGCCACACCGGCCTCGCGCTCGCTCTCGCCTCCCCTGCCGCGGTCTCCGCCGACGCCGGCTCCCTCGCCCTCTGGCGGGTCTTTTGGGGCAGCCGGCTCGGGCTCAGGTAGGGGCAGCGTCAAGGGAGTGGCATGGTCGAGCGCGTCGCTCGCGAGCCGGACCAAGGCGGACGTGCCCGGGGGCCCGTCACCCAGCGAGGGCGGCGGCGACGGGCCCTTTTTGGTGCTCGGGGCGGGCGCCTGCACGTCCTCGCCCGCCGACCTGGCGCTGCTTGCGGCGCTGCCCGACGGCCACGCGCCGGCGACAATGGCCGCTGCTCGCGCTGCGTCCGCTGCCGCTGCCGTTCGCGCTTCCGCCGTTCGCGCGAATTCCGTCAGCCGCACCTCTGCCGCCACCGACAACGACAACGACAACGAGGAAGAAGCAGACGGTCCCGCCGTCGCCGGCACCGCCGCCGGCACCGTTACCGACGCCGACGTTACCTCTGCCGACCACAGCGAAAGCTGCGTCGATGACCACGGCGGCGGCGGCCGCGACGACGACGACTCCGACGAGGACGAGCCGCCGCACCAGCAGCTGTTCGAGAACGAGAGGCGGCAAGCGTGGGGCTGGGGCCACCAGTACCCGGGAAGCTTCTTACCGAGCGACCGGATCGGGCACTGGAGCGACCGGTTCGGGCGCCCAGGCGGCAACGCGAGCGCCCGTCCCGCGCGCGTCGCCGCCGCGCAACCGCCTCCAGGCTGCGTTTGGGCTCCCGGCTCCCGTTGGCGCCTCGACGTCACGGGGCGCGAGGAGCGCGCAGTCGACGCGGCCGGGTGGGCCTACGCGGTCGATTTCCCGCAGCTTCTGGCGCTGCCGTCCGCCGAGCGCTGCGGCTGGCCGCCCCCCGCCGGGTCGGGAAAGATGACAACAAAGGCCTTTGTTCGGCGGCGGCGCTGGGTGCGGGCGCTGACGCGCGTCGGGGAGCAGCAGCACCAGCAGCCGCAGCCGCAGCAGCCACAGCAGCCACGGCAGCAGCAGCAGCAGCCGCAGCATGAGCAGCCGCGGCCCGCATCCTCCCTGTTCTCGCCGTCGCGCGCGGCCTCGGCGCCGGTTGGCTACTACGATTCGAGCGCAGAGGAGGAGCAAGATGAGGGGGAGGGGGGCCGGGGCGCGGGCGGGGCGCAGCGGCAGCAGTCGGGAGACAAAGAGGGAGAGATCGGTGCCGGTTGCTCGGTGGCGGCAGCAGCACCGGCGGCGGCGCCCACGCCCTGCATGGGCCTGATCGACGAAGAGGAGGAGGAGGAGCACGCGGCCGAGCCCTACCCTCTGCCGCCGTCGTTGCCGGGGGAGGGCCGCCAGGGGTCGCCCGAGACGTCTTGTGCCGACGCGTAAACATCGCTCTCTGTATTGTTTCAATCTCCCGGCGATTCTCTGTGTCTCTATTTATCTCCTCTCTTCACCGCCGCCCCTTGGGCGACCTGCGCCTCTCCTCGACCTGCGCCGCGTGCGCCTCGAGCCGCGAGCACCGCGCCGACAGCACCGCTGCCGCCTCGCGCGCCCGGTGCGCGTCCCGCAGCGCCACGAGCTCGCCCTCGGCGGCCGTGGCCACCTCGAGCTTTGCGGTGCCGAGGCGCTCGGCGACGGCCAGCAACTCGGCCGTCCCTGTGCGCACCCTGCCCTCGAGGTCGCGGACCTGCGCCTGGAGGTCGCGGACCCGCGCCTCGAGCTCGGCGCACCGCGCGGTTGACGCCGCCAGCTCCGCCTCGTGCTCATCGTCGCGTCGCCGCAGTGCAAGCGACTCGCGCTCGGCGCGCCGCAGCGACAGCTCGACCTCGGCGGCGCGCTCGCTCACGGCCTGCAGCTCGTCGGCCGCGATCTTTTGCCGCGCGAGGTCGTCCGCGGGGGCCGGACGACGGGGAGCGATGGTTCTCGCGTTGCTGTTGGCGGTCCGGGGGACGGCTGCGGCGGCGGCTGCGGCGGCGGCGCGGACAGGACGTCTGCCGGGGGCCTTCCCCTCGTCCTCCTCCTCCTCGTCGTCCTCGCTGCCGTCTGCCGCCTTTGCTTCCTGCTCCTTCTTGACGCGGCGCGCGACCGACTCGCTGCGGGCGATGGCCTCGCGCAGGCCCAGTCTCGCCGCCGTCGCTGCCGCCGCCCCCCCTGCTGCCGCCGCCCCCCTGGCTGCCGCCGCCCCTGCTGCCGCCGCGGCTGCCGTTGTCGCCTGCGCTGGCCGCACAGGCCGCGGGGCCGTCTTGAGCTCCTCCCCCGCGAGCTCGCCGTCCTCGCTGCTGCTGCTCCTGTTGCTGCTGCTGCTGCTGCTGCCGCTGCCTTTGCCGCGGCCGCCGTTGCCCCCGCGGTGTTCGCCCGCGGTGAAGCGCGTGCGAATAACGCTCTTGGCGGCCGCGACGGCCGAGACGGCCATCTGGAGGCGCCGCGCGCTGCGGCCCCCTGCCGCGGCCAGCATGCCGCCTTCGCCGGGAGCCCGCGCCGGGGTGGTGGGGCTGGCGATCGCAGCAGCGGGCGCGAGGCGAGCGGCGGCAGCAGGGGCGGGATCGGCAACCCACAAGGCCGGGCGCACGGCCGGTGTCGGCTTTGGGCGAGCCGCCGGCCGCTGCCCCGCTGCTGTCGGGGGGCCAAAGAGCGCCGCGCGCAGCTCGTCCTCGCTGAGGCCCACGTTTGGCAGCGCCGCAGTCGGGCCGGCGGGGCGGGTGGGGCGTGACGCCGTCGCCGTCGCCGCTGCTGCCGCCACCTTGGCCGCCGCCGCCGTCGCTGCCCCTCCTGCCCAAGCCTCGCGCAGCGGCTGCTTCTGCTGCGGCCGCATCCGCTGCTGCTGCGGCGGCGGCTTGGAGTCGCCCTCGTCCGACATCCCCATCTCCGAGAGGCTGTCGTCGTCCTCCTCCTTGCCGGCCGGGTCCTTGTCGTCCTTGTCCTGGTTCGCTAGGAACCGCGCGGTCGTCGCCGGTCGAACCGGGGCCGCCGCCGGCGTTGACGAGTGCCGGGCGCCGACGGCGGCGGCGACGGGCGCGGAAGCGGCCGGCTTGGGCGCAGGAGCAGGTGGAGGCGAGCGCTGGCGCCGTCCCTCGTGCTCGTCCTCCTCCTCATCGTCGTCCTCGTCATCCTCCTGCTCGGGCACGCTGGCCCCGCGCGCGCGCCACGCCGGCCACTGCTGCGAGCCCGAGGCCGCCTTGGGCTGGTGCCACTGCTGCTGCTGCTGCTGCTGCTGCTGCTGCTGCCGCTGCCGCTGCTGCCCTCGGCCCTCGGCCACGTCCTCCCCTTCCTCCGTTGCCGTCTCCGTCGCTGCGACCGCCACCTCGGCCACCGCGATGTGCAGCCGCAAGTAGGTCGTAATGGCGGCGCCTCCCCCGCGAGAACCGATGAGGATCGGCAGCGTCTTTGAGTGCTGCTGCCCCTGCTGCTGCCCCTGCTGCTGCCCCCCGCCGCGAAAGTAGCGCGCAACGTCGAGCTCGGCGCCCCCCAGCGTCTCAAACGCGGGCGCGTGCCCGTCAGACCCGCCGCAGCGCGGCCCATCCTCGTGCTCGCCCTCGTCGCCCCCCGCCACCCGCTGCACCTTGAACGTCAGGAGCTTGGGCTCGAACGCGCCGTCCCGCCCCCTGTACAGCGTCACGTCCTCGACGAGCGCTTGCCGGCCAAACGAGACGACGGCGGCCGCGGACGCCGATGCGGGGGCTGTGGAGTGCTGGGGGCTGTTGGCGCGTTGGCGGCACACCACGACGCGCACGCGGCGCACGCCGCGCGGGCAGCATTCGAGGCGGTCGACTGTGAGCTCGACACGCACCTTGACGGCTGTGGCGCCACCGCTCTGTGTAGAAGTTTTGTTGGTAATTTTTTGGTGATATTATTTGGGTGTAGCCGAATTTAGCGCAGCGTTTTGGTGAGAAAGCGAGCGGGTCAAGCGAGGGGCGCGACCTGCCCCTTTCGTCCATTTTCCGCATCACACCGGCCGCTGGCGACCCTCACCGCATGCGCGAAGCCCCTTGCGAGCGTCTTGAGCATGCTTGTTCCGGGGCCGCGCGCTAGTTGGCCTTAGAAACGACTGGCAATTTTGTTTTGTTTGCAGGGGCGGCAGTCCGAGCGCGGAGGCCTCTGTCTCTCTTCTCAAGAAGCGACCCGCGTGCGGTCAAAAACGCCCGTCAAGCGTGCGTGTGTTAACATTAAGCATGTAGAGAAGAGGGAGTTGAGTCAGTCGGGGGTGTTGGTCGTCATAAGGAAGGTGCGCGATAATAAAAATGGAAACCCGGAGTTCTTTCGAGAAAAACAGCGCCGGCGTCGTCGCCCGCTCCCCATGCTCTCTATGTCTCTGTCTCTCTCTCTCTCTCTCTCTCCGTCTCAAAGCCCGAGCCGCCGCCTGAGCGACGCGCGCACAAAGTCGTACACGTTGGCCTCGATCTTGCGGCGCTCGACCGGCAAGGCCCCTAGACCTTGGGCGACGCGCGCCGCGTGTGCCGCACGCTCCTGCGCGACGACCTCCCCGGACAGCCGCGCGACCAGGCGCGGGCGCTCGTCGCCGCCGGGCATCAGGCGCGGCAGCTCGCTCGGCGGCGGCGCGCCGCGGTCGGCGGCCGCGCGCAGGAGCTCGTCGCACGCGCGCGAGAGGCACGACGACACCTCGTCGCGCACAAAGGACGCAAAGCCCTCGCCGGGCTCGTCCCAGGCGTCGGGCGGCGAGCGCCCGGCATGCCGCCCGCGTGCGTGCTGGTGGTGGCCGTTTGCCCCGTCCGCCGCGCCGCCCCTGCCGGCGCCGCCTCCCGTCGCGGCGGCGCGCAGGGCCGAGCGCAGGTCGGTGACGAGCGGCAGCACAGGGGCCGCGGGCGGGGGCGGCGGCGGCGGCAGCAAAGGCGAAGGCGCGACGGCCGCCGGCTTGAGCGGCGGCGGGCGAGCAAGGGCATCGCGGTCGCGGTCGGCCGGAGAGCGCCCCCGGCCGACGCTGCCTCCGCCGCCGCCGCCGCCGCCGCCGCCGCCGCCGCCGCCATAGCCGCCGTTGGCCTCCTCCGCGCGCGCGTACGTCGCCTGGCGCCAAGGGCAGTCCTCGCGCGCGAGCGCCGGGTGGCGGCCGGCCAGGCCGCGCGCGCACATCTCCTCGTACGACAGCAGCGCGGGGGGGCCGCCGCCGCCGCCGCCCCCGCCGCCGTAAAAGGCGTGGTGGTGGGGGTGCCGGGGGTGGCCGTGGGGCGGCGGCGGCGGGGGCGCGGGAGGGTGGGGAGGCGGGCCGGCGCCGTACGCGCCGCCGCCGTACTCGCCGCCGCCGTAGCCCGGCGGCAGGGGCGGGCCGTGGTGGTAGTGATGGTGGGAGTGGTGGTGAGGGTAGGGGTGGGAGGGCGGGTAGGGAGGCGCGCCGCCGTGGGAGCCACCGAGCGGCAGCGGCGGCGGCGGCGGCAAGGACGCCGCTGCTGCGCCGCCGCGCCCGTCGTCCGCTGGCCCCGGGCCGCCTCCGCTCCCCGCCCCGGCGCCATAGCTGCTGGGCGGCACCGGCATCGGCCGCGGGGGCGGGCGCGCGCCGTCGACGCTGCGTCGGCGGTACCGCGCCGAGTCGGCCCCGAGCGCGGCCTCGGACGCGTCCGTGTCCATCGGGGCGTCCCACATTGGCAGCGGCGGCGGCGGAGGGAGGCCGCCGCCCGCGCCCGCGCCGCCCGCTCCGCCGCCCGGGCCGCCGCCGCCCGGGCCGTCGCCTGGGCCGCCGCCCGGCGCGCCCGGGTAGGCCAGCGGGCGGTTGCCGGCCATGAGCATGGGCGCGTTCTGGCGGTCGCGGTCGCGGTCGCGGTCGCGGTCGCGGTCGCGGTCGCGGTCGCGGTCGCGGTCGCGGTCGCGCTCCCTGTCCCGCCGGCTGCCGCCCGCGCTGCTGCGCCCGCCGCCGCCGCCGCCCCCGCCCCCGCCCCTGCCCCCAGCGGCGCGGATGGCGGCCATGATGCGGTCGAGCTGCGCGCCCGGCAGCCGCAGCGACATCAGGTACGGCCGCCCGTCCGCGCCGCGCAGGCCGTCCATCGCGACCAGCGCGTCGTCCGAGCACGCGCTCGCGGGCAGGCGCTTGAGCACCGCGTGCGCGCGCCGCCGCACCTCCCAGTCGGCCGCGCCCGACGCCACGCGCCGCAGGAAGTCGGCAAAGGTGCCGTGCGCCGAGCGGGCGGTGTACAGGTCGTCCGCGCTCAGGGGCAGGTGCTCGAGCACGCGGCACACCTTGACGAGCGCGAGGGTGAGCGCCTCGTCGCCCAGGGGCGCCCCCCTGCCCAGCACCGCCTGCAGCTGCGTCAGCAGCCCGCACGCCACCCACTCGCGGCGCAGGCGCTCGGCCTGCGTGGCCAGCACCACCTCGAGCAGCAGCGCGAGGTCGGCCATGCGGGCGCGGGCGCGGGCGCGCTGGCGGGCCTCGGCCTCGTGGTCGAGCAGGGGCGCGGGGGCGGCGGCGGCCGGGAGCAGCAGCGACGGGGGGGGCGGCGGCGGCGGCGGCGGGAGCGGCGGCGGCGGCGGCGGCAGGAACGGCGGCGGCGCGGCTGCCGTCCCGCCGCCTGGTCCCGCGGGCCCCCCACCCGCCTCCTGCTTGACGGCGCTGCCGCCAGAGGCGGCCCCCGCCCCGGGCAGGCCCGAGCTGGGCGTCGGCGCGGCGGTGCTCGGGGCGGTGCCGCCCCCCGCCGCCCCGGACGCCGCCTGCCCCGACCCTCCAGGGCCCGCGCCCGCCGCCGCCGCCGCCCCCGCCCCCGCCCCCGCCCCCGCCGCCTTCGCCGCCCCCGCCGCGCCCGCCGCCGCGCCCACGTCGCACAGGTTGAACAGGCGCAGCACGCGGACCATGGACGCACGGTCGCTCGTGCGCAGGCGGCCGCTCGACTTGTGCACGAGCGCGTCGAGGCGGCGGTCGACCTCGGAGCGGCGGCGGAAGGCGGGCTGGGGGCCCGCGCCGCCGAGCGGGGCAAGGGACAGGGGCGGCGGCCTGCGCGTCGCCGGCGTGGCGGCGGCCGAGCCGCCGCCGCCGCCGCCCCCTCCAGCGCCGGCCGCCGCGCCCGGGGTGGTGCTCGCGCGCTTGCGGCTGGGGGCCCAGTCCTTGTCGCCGTCGCCCTTTCGGTCGCGGCCGGCGCCCCCGCCGCGCCCGCCGCCACCGCCGCCGCTGTCGTCGGTCCCGTCGTCGTCGCCGTCCTCCTCCTGCCCGCCCGCCTCGTCCGCGGCGTAGTCGCGGTCGGCGGCCGCCGCCGCCGCGCCCTTGCGGGCCGCCGCCGGCGCCTTGCCGCCGCCCTTGCGCTGGTGCTGGTGCTGGTGCTGCTGCTTGGGGCCCTGCTTGCCCTGCTGCTGCTGCTGCGGCCGAGCGGCGGTCTTGCCCTTTGGCCGCTCGTCCTCCTCGGGCTGCTCCGACGCCTCTTGGTCGTCCGCCTCCGCCTGCTCCTCCTCTTCCGCCGCCCGCCGACGCGCGGCGGCGCCCCCGCCGCCCCCCGCTCGTCCTGCCGCCTTGCCGCCACCTCCCCCTCCTCCGGCCGCCTTGGCCCCGGGCTTGTACCGCCAGTCGATGCCCTTGGCCGCGCACAGCTTCTCGATGCACGCTAGGACCTTGGGGTCGGCAGCGCTCAGCTCGTCGAGGGTCTGGCCCGACGCCGCCGCCGCCGCGATGGCCGCCGCCGCCGCCGCCGCCTCGCCCGCCGCCTTCGGTTTGCGCCCGGCCGACGCTGCCGCGCGCTTGTCGGCCACCGCCGAGCCCGCGCCCGCCCCCCCGCCGCCGCCTCTCCGCCCGACCTTGGCGTCCAGCAGCGCCCGCACGGTGGCGTCGATCTCCCCGGGCGTCACCATCACGGGCTCCGGGTCGTGCGTCACGTCGTCCCCGGGCTCGAGCAGGTCCTGCTCGTCTGCGCCGCCGCCGTTGCCGCCGCCGCCGTTGGCCAGCGACTCGGCCGTGCCGCCGATGAACCGCCGGCACTTGGGCGCCTCGCAGTAGCAGCGCATCGGCTTGTCGCCGTACCGCTCGAAGTTGTAGTCGAACGTAAGCTCCTCCCCCGCTTTCACGTCCTGCACCGTGAACAGGCCGATGGCCAGCTCGCCGCGCACCGCCCACTTCTGCGTCTCGCAGTTGGGCTGGCACGAGTGGTTGATGAAGCGCGCGGCGTTGCCCGCGCGGCACGCGTCGATCACCTCGCCGTTGCCCACGTTCATGAAGTAGTAGTGCCGCTGCCCCACGGCGATGTAGTGCTCCTTGCGCCGGTGGTACTCCTCCTCCTCGAGCACCTCGCCGACGTACTCGATCACGAAGCTGCCCGCGGGCAGGTCCTGCTCGGCGAACAGGCCAAACCCTTTGGCGCCCGCGCGCTTGACCGAGAGCTTGGCGTAGGCGCGGCGCGCGAACATCTGGTTGCTGCACCCGTCCTCGCAGGGGCAGAAGTCGGGCGTGCACTCGATGCAGAGCATGCGGTTGAGGCAGTCGGGGCCGCAGCCGTCGCCGCCGCGCCAGGTGGGCGGGCACTGGCACACCATGACGTCGTCCTCGTCCTGGGCCTTGCGGCGGCGGTGCGAGTAGACGTTGCCGTCGACCAGCTGCCACACGGCGGGGATCTTGGCGTTGGCGATGGCGCTGCCGGAGGAGGGTCCCCCGGCGTCGGCGTCGGCGTTGTTGGCGCCCCCCCGGCCCCGGGACGACGACGCGCCGGGCGGGCGCGCGCGCTTGCGGCTGGGCGCCGCGAGCGCGGCTGCGGCGGAGGAGGAGGGCTCTCGCGCGCCGTTGGCCTTGGCCGACGCGGGCTGCTCCTGCTCCTCCCCCTCGTCTTCCTCGCCGTCGCCGTCGCCGTCCTCGTCGGCGGCGGCGGCCTGTTGGTTGTTTGGTTCAAGGGTGAGTGAGAGATAAGGGGCGGCACCTGGTGAGCCGGCGGGACGTGCCCTGCAGGTGGGGTGGTGGCAGCAGCACCACCAACGCCGCGGGGTGCAAACGGGCGCGGGGTTGGTCCCCCCAAACGGCTCTATCGGGGGGTTGTGGTCTGTGCGATGGGGGGCGCGCGCGCGCACCGGCGGCCAGCGGCAACGGCGCGCAGCGGGCCAAAACTCAACCCTCACCTCCATCTCCGCGTCAATCTGCGCGTCCGTCAGCTCCTGGGCCACGGCGCACGTGTTGTACGCCCGGTCGGGGTTGTTCTTGCAAAACCTGGCAGCATGCAAGGGAGGAGGGGGGGGCGCCGCGTGAGCCTATTGATTTTTTCGTGTCTCGTGAGAGGGGAGGCAAAGTGGTGCGCGCACTCGCGGGCCCCCCACCCCCCCCCCTCGTCAGCCGCCGCCACTCACCATTGCGCGTTCTCATCTTCGGGCAGGCTGTCGGCGTCGACGCGCCGCCACTTGCCGCAGTCGTCGCAGCCCACCCATGTTGTTTTCGTCGCCATCGGTCTTCCGCGCGCTTCTCCTTCTTCTTTCAGGAGGGGGCGGGAGGCGCCGCCGTCATGATTTCCCTAGGCGAGAGAGTGAGACGTGTGATTGGTCGTCGTCGTGGTCAAGCCTCTCCTGTCTCCAAAACTGAGTGTGATTCCGTGTACCGAGAGCGCGCGAGAGTGCTTTTGCTCCGCCGCCGCCGCCGCCGTCGCTCTTGCCGCCGCTGCCGCTGCCGCCGCCGAACGCGCCCGCCGCCGCCGCCCCCGGCCTCCTCTCCCCCCCCCCCCCCCCCCCCCCCCCCCCCCCCCCCCCCCC
>Ga0209390_10001142_pt1 | contig 52414 bp, 42 predicted proteins | sample BON01_FD_187212 | JGI IMG/M metagenome (GOLD analysis project Ga0209390, IMG submission 187212) | Freshwater microbial communities from Lake Bonney liftoff mats and glacier meltwater in Antarctica - BON-01 (SPAdes) (version 2) | ecosystem: Environmental > Aquatic > Freshwater > Ice > Glacier...
TGAAGCTGTCGGTCGTGGAACCATTGAATACACTATTTAAAGATGAAGTTCGTGAAGTGGGAAGAGCTTTGGAAATCGTTGAAAAGATCATTGGTCGTCATCCTTTCCCCGGCCCGGGTCTTGCGATCCGGATTCTGGGAGATGTTACTGCTGAGAAAGTGAAGACGCTTCAGGAAGTGGATTACATTTTCATCCAAGGATTAAAGGATCATGGTCTCTATGATCAAGTTTGGCAGGCAGGAGCGATCTTACTTCCCATCAATTCAGTGGGTGTAATGGGAGATGAGCGAACTTATGAAAAAGTAGTTGCTTTGAGAGCTGTAGGTTCTGTAGACGGAATGACAGCAGACTGGATTCATTTACCGTATGAGTTTTTGGGTAAAATGTCCAATGAGATAATCAATCGGGTAAAAGGGGTGAATCGGGTTGTTTATGATATTTCGTCTAAGCCGCCTGCAACCATAGAGTGGGAGTAATCGGATTTCGGAGGTGTTATTTCCGATTAATATTATAAAATTTTAGATTTTTAGAACCCGGAGAGAGATTTTCGGGTTTTTTCGTTGAATCGACTTTTGAATCCATTTCTGCTTAAACATTGGGTTTGAAAAATATGAGTTAAATTTGCAAATGCTGTTTTTACAGCTCAATTACATTCCATGATAAAACTCTTTTTTCCACTTTCTTTGATTTTTATTTTCAGCTTCGCAAAAGCGCAGATCCCAATTCCTGTACAATACAGCAAGGCAAAGATGGAGCTCGCCGCCGAAAATTATTGGGAGGCGATGTCATTATTTAAGGAGTTTTTGGATGAAAGTAAATATGGCAATCTATCTAACTATGCAGCCTTACATCTGGCGGAAGCAGCTCTGGGTGCCAATCAGGCAGGCCAAGCGATCACCGCTTTGCAATCGATATCCTCTAATAGTTGGGCTAAATCCGATGAATCAAATTACTTTTTAGCACTCGCTTATTTCCAAAATAATCAGAAGCTGGAAGCACTTCGTGCCATCAGAAAGATTCAGAAAAAGGAAATCAAGGCCCTAGGAGGCAATGTCACCTATGAGTATCTGAGAGCTGAAACTCCGAGTTTCATGGTTGCCAACCTAAGAGAATTTAATGATAATCCGGGTTATGGTGCTGCGATGAAAGTTGTCTTAGAAAGTCAGACAATACTTTCAGCTACGGAGCGGGCTGCGTATTACGAACTACTGGGTGCCGGTGGAACTGACCTCAATAGGATTAAAAATGAAATCTTGGATCTAGTAGTGATTTTGCCTTTCACCAACGGTGCTAATTCATCTGTTTTAAGTATTTCCGAAAATGATTTTGTGTTCGAGTTGTATCAAGGCATCGAATTGGCCAAGTCGGAACTTCAAAACCAAGGTGTAAGGGTGAGTTTGACAACATTTGATTCTAAGCGAGATTTAAATCATCTCCGGAACTTACTCCATGATCCTGCGATTACTAAGGCAGACATAATTATCGGTCCGATTTATCCAGAGGAAACAGATTTGGTCAGTGCTTTTGCCGAGAATGCTAAGATTCCTTTCATCCATCCGCTTTCGAATTTGGGAGAGCGGTTTGAAGAAAAAATGTTTAGCTATCTATTCAGACCATCAGTAATTTCTCTTTCGAAAGGCATAGCATTGGATCTGAAAAAGAAAAATTGGGGAAAAAGAGTGGCGATAGGATATAGCGGAAGTACCCGCGATGAAAAATTAGCTAGTCTTTTGGCAGAAGATCTTCGGAAAGAGGGTTTTTTGATCATTGAGAGCACTACGATAGATCCAAAAGATGTAGCAGTGTTTTTACAAAATCTTGGAATCCGAACTGGAAGAAGTACTTCAAATAGTATAGTGGATCAGATTATTTTACTGTCTGACGACCCTGCCGTTGCTATGCCCACCTTTGCGCTCTTGGAATCGGTATCTGCCTCAGTGCCCACTCTGGTTATGGATTCTTGGCTGACATTTAATTTTGCCAATTTTGAAATGCTCGAATTCCCCAATTTCCACTTTATAGCAAACAATACCCCGAATTTTGAAAGCGAAGCAGCGGAAAGTTTTAAAGAAAAATTCTATTCAGTTTACAAGTCAAATCCGAGTCTGAACAATTCGCTCGGTTATGAACTAGTCTACCTGCTCTCTGCGAATATGTCGCTGAGTAAAGGTTTTGATCTGAGAAGGAATCTCAATCAATCTGCTTTCCAAAAAGGAAAACTGACTTGGGGTTTCAACTTTCAAAACAGCAACAATAATCAATACGTACCTGTATTCAGCTTAGAATCAGGAGAATTGAAACCATTAAACTAAACCATGATTATTTCTGAAAGCAAGCGCCTTTTTGCTAAGGCTCAAAACTTTATTCCCGGTGGAGTAAATTCCCCCGTTCGTGCGTTTCGTGCAGTAGGTGGGGATCCATTATTTATTAAGAAAGCTGATGGAGCTTTTATCTACGACGAGAATGATAACGAATACATTGAGCTGATCAATAGCTGGGGGCCGATGATTCTTGGTCACAACCATCCGATGATCCGTGAGGCTGTAATCAAAGCCATGGAAAACGGAACATCTTTTGGGGCGCCTACTGCAAAAGAGGTGGAGATTGCCGAATTGATCGTATCCATGGTGCCCTCTGTGGAGAAAGTTCGGATGGTGAACTCAGGTACTGAAGCGACGATGTCTGCCATTCGTGTTGCCAGAGGATTTACAGGAAGAGATAAGTTTATCAAAATGGAAGGCCACTACCATGGACATGGTGACTCGTTCCTTATTGCAGCAGGCTCAGGAGCGATGACCATGGGTAATCCTGATTCCCCAGGGGTGACCAAAGGAACTGCTCAAGACACACTCTTAGCACCTTACAATGATTTGGCGGCAGTGGAGCGAGTAGTGGAGGCAAACAAAGGAGAAATAGCTGCGCTAATATTGGAACCGGTTCCCGGAAATATGGGTCTCTGCTTGCCCAAGCCAGGCTATCTTGAAGGTTTGAGAGAAATATGTACTCGAGAAGGAATTATCTTAATTTTTGACGAAGTGATGACAGGATTCCGATTGACTAAAGGAGGCGCACAGGAGCTTTATGGAGTGACGCCGGATATGACTACTCTGGGTAAAATTATCGGTGGTGGAATGCCAGTAGGAGCCTATGGTGGGAAAAAGGAAATCATGGAATTTGTATCTCCAGCTGGTCCAGTATATCAAGCGGGCACTCTCTCCGGTAATCCAATAGCAATGGCAGCAGGATTGACGATGTTGAACCATTTGAATGATCACCCGGAAGTCTATGCCACCTTAAATCATGTAGGAAGTAGGCTTTCTGAAGGAATCATGAAAATCAACGATTCCATGGGTCTTAGCTATACCGTAAATCGATTGGAAAGTATGTATTCCTTCTTTTTCTCAACGGAACCTATTTTTGATTTTGACTCGGCTAAGAAATCTGATACTGCATTGTTTGGAAAATACTTTCAAGCTATGCTTCACAGGGGAGTTTACTTGGCACCTAGTCAGTTTGAAAGTTTATTTCTATCTACGGCCTTGAGCGATAAGCTGATTGATCGGGTTTTGGATGCGCATCGAGAAAGTTTGTCCGAGGTATTAAAAGCGTAGTAATCACATGTCGATTAAAGTTTACGGAATAAAAAATTGCAATACCATGAAGAAAACCTTTGATTTCCTGCAGGAAAAAGGGGTAGTATACGAATTCATGGATTATAAAAAGCAGAAACCAAATATAGGATTGCTTGAGAGTTTCTTAGAGAAAACCTCTCTTGAAAGTTTGGTGAATAAGAAAGGAACCACTTTTCGAAATATGACTGACGAAGAAAAATCAGCACTTGAAAATGAGGAAACTGCGTTGCCGATTTTGATTGATAACTCAAGTATGATCAAGCGTCCTGTGATCGTATATAAGGATGGTTCGGTCACATTAGGGTATGATCAGGAACAGATTATTTCGAAAATAGCCTAATAAACGATTGTATCGGTAGCTAATTTTGGTAGTAAAAAATCTCCGGTCTCTAACTCGAATGAAAGTTTATTGTCAGGGTTTGTAGAGACGGAGGTTTTATATACAAATATCTTTACCAAGTTTAAATGTCCGTCCAATAGTTTAAGATGATCTAAAGTGACAGCTGTCGAGTTTAGGTAAAGTAATTTAAGATTTTGGGCATTTTTTAATTTTACCAGACTTCCTCCTCCAATGTCAGCATCATTAATTTTCAATACCGTTAAATTTTTCAAGCTTGAAATTGAATCAATAATCGCATCGGTCACCTGTGTACCGCTTAAATCCAAATAGGCTATATTATCAGAAAAGGAAATTAGCTTGTTCCAATCTTCATCCTGAAATTCAGGAAAGTTGATACAACTTATCCTGAGCAGGGGACTATCTAATGAAATATTTTCGGCAAAAAATCCTTTTTTTCTCAATGCTGAAAGCGAATGGATTGCGATAGACTTTGTGTCGGTTGTAGGATAAAAAGTATTCTCCTCTTTTACAAAAAAGGCAGAGATCAAACCAATTGGAACTTGAGCCGACCCCAATGATTTTTCCAATGAAGCACCACTTTCTATCCAAGCTTTAATCAACTCGATCTCCTCTTTACGAGGCTGACGTTTTTCTTTTGGGGGCATGTGGTCTTCATCTTCCTTTGGCAAGACTAGTCGGGCAAAGAGTCCACTTTTCTCGGGATTTTCATTGAACAATATTTCCCCATTTTCTCCACCTCGCAGCAACCCTCCTGAAGAAGTCAAATCCAATTCGCCCTTTAGATTTTTGGGATTATGGCAAGAGATACAATTATGATTGAGAATCGGCTGAATAGCTCCCGTGTAGAACTCAATTTCCTCCCAGTTTTCAGTAGGTAATTCCAATGGTTTGGATGCTTCGATCTCAATCCCTAAAAATGATTGTAATCCAGGAGGCAATACCTCAAATAAGTAGTCCTCTCCGTGAGTGATATTTCCTCCAAAATGTCCTGTCAACATAAGAAGAAGAAATAAGCCGCCCGATTGAGCTTTCAAATTCCGGGTGACCTCAGTTGTTTTCCGAAAAGAGATGTAAAGCCAAATTGCAACTGCGATAGTACTCCATCCCAGAATCAAATGAATTTGAATAGTTTCCCAAGTGTAGCCCTCATGCTGATATTGGAGAAATCCAGAAATCCCAGAGAGCAATGCGAAGAAAGCTCCGCAAAGAAAAGCGACTGGAATCACTGGTAAGAAGGACGTTTTCTCTTTTCCTGAAAGGAAAACCAATAGCACGGCAAAAAATAAAATCCCGATGGGTAAATGGACAAAAAGAGGGTGAAATCTACCAAAAAGCGGAAATAAAAAATCCATTTGACTAAGCTAATATGGAACGTATCAATTCTCCTTCCACATCCGTCAGTCGGAATGGTCGCCCTTGGAAATTATGGGTAAACTTCTCGTGATCAAAACCCATCAGATGCAAAATTGAGGCATGAATATCATGCACTGAGACACGTTCTTCTAGCCCAGCAAAGCCAAAATCATCAGTTACCCCATAGCTAACCCCTCTCTTGATTCCGCCGCCTGCCATCCACATGGTAAATGCATCTCCGTGGTGGTCTCGTCCTTTCCATCCTTGTACTTTTCCTTCTCGATTTTCCTGCATAGGCGTTCTTCCAAATTCCCCTCCCCAAACTACGAGCGTTTCTTCCAGAAGGCCTCTTTGTTTCAAATCCAACAATAGCGCAGTGACCGGACGGTCGATTTCCTGGCACTTATGACGAAGACCAGAGTCTACGGACTCCTTTTTTGAAGTGCCATGAGTATCCCATCCCCAATCATATAATTGGACAAAGCGGACACCTTTTTCCACGAGTTTTCTCGCCAAAAGGCAATTATTAGCAAAAGACTCTTCACCGGGTTTAGTACCATAGAGGTCATGTATGTTTACAGGTTCGTCGTTGATATTCATGACTTCGGGTACTTCGATCTGCATTCTGTAAGCCATCTCGTATTGATTGATCCGGGCTAAAATTTCCGGATCGCCAAAGTCCTTGAAACTTTCTTCGTTAGAAGAATTAATGGCTTGAATAACCGATTTTTTAAGATCTCGGGTCATTCCATCAGGATCTTGAAGATACAATACGGGATCACCTTTGGAGCGGCACTGCACTCCCTGATACACAGAAGGGAGAAATCCGGAACCCCAGATGCTTTTACCTGCATCAGGCGTTTTACCACCTGAGGTCAAAACGACAAACCCTGGAAGATTCTGATTTTCTGTCCCAAGTCCGTAAGTCACCCAGCTGCCTATACTTGGTCTCCCCAATCTTGGACTGCCTGTCTGCATGAAAAGTTGGGCTGGGCCATGATTGAATTGGTCAGTGTGAACGGCTTTAAGAAATGAAACCTCGTCTACCACAGTGGAGAAATGAGGTAGGTAATTCGAAACCCATGCGCCGGATTGGCCATGTTGCGCAAATTTGGCTTGTGGCCCAAGAATGTTAGGTACACCTCGGATAAAGGCAAACTGCCGTCCTTCCAGTAAAGACTCTGGGCAGGGTTTACCGTCGTATTTTATCAGCTCGGGTTTGTAATCAAAAAGCTCTAATTGAGAAGGAGCTCCAGCCATGTGGAGGTAAATGATCGACTTTGCCTTCGGTGCAAAAGGTGGAGGTAAGGGCGACAGTGGGTTGAGATCCCGCCCGGAAAGGTTCATTCCGATGGGGTTAATAGCAGCGCCAGGCTCACAGCCAAATAGCAATGGAGCCATCGCAAGCCCACCTACCTTACTCACACAATCCATCAAAAAGTGCCTTCGGGTTTGATTTCGCAGCTTTTGCTCCGTAAGTTCTTTAAATAGCCTTTCGAGTTGATTCATATCAGGGCTTAGTTAGAAATTCATCCAAATTCAATAATGCATTTGCCACCAAAGACATAGCTGCAAGCTCAGGTGTGATTTCTTGGCTTTTTATTCCAAAGAAATTCTCTAATAATTCCGGATTAGATTTATAATTAAAGAGTCCCTGATGATAAAGTGAGAGCATCGCCTGTGACTTGGTTTCGGATATCTCCAACCAAATCAATTTTTTGTAGCCATAAGCAATTGCAGATTTTGGTTGGCTTAGATTATTTTCCGTCATTTTTTTAGCGAGGTGAAAAGAAGCTTCTAAGAATACAGGATCATTAAGGGTCACCAACGCCTGAAGTGGAGTATTTGTAATGATTCGTCGACTTAGGCATACTTCGCGACTACCCGCATCAAAAGTGGCCATGGAAGGGTAGGGGCTTGTCCGTTTGAGAAAGGTATAGATTCCCCTTCGATACCGATCTTCTCCTTCGGCATCCACCCAAGTTTCTCCACTGTAGACTGTTTGCCAAATCTCTTCCGGCTGAGGTGGCATTACTGGTATGCCGTACATTTTATTACTCAGTAGACCACTTACCGCCAGCGCTTGATCTCTGATCTGCTCCGCATTCAGACGAACTCTCGGTCCTCTTGCATACCATTTGTTTTGAGGATCTTCGGCAAAAAGAGCCGGTGAAAGCACCGAGCTTTGCTTATACGTGTTTGAAGTCACGATCTCCCTAATCAGTTCTTTTATGCTCCAGTTATAGTCTTTCATGACTCTCCAGGCTAGATAGTCCAATAGTTTGGGATGTGATGGTGGGTCAGATTGGGTACCCATATCTTCCAACGAACTTACGATTCCTCTTCCAAAAAGCTGATCCCACACTCGATTCACAAGTGTTCGGGCTGTCAGGGGATTTTGATCGTCTACCAACCATCTTGCAAAGCCTAATCGATCACCTTGCCAATCTTTACCACTTGGATTAAGCGTTTTGGGAATGCTTGGACTTACTTTTTCACCTAAGAGCATCCAATTGCCACGTTCAAAGACGTTTGTTTCTCTACCCATATAGCTTGGATTTTCTACAAGGATTGGAAGACTTATAGGTTTGGCAGCAAGCAGTTCTTCCCATTTATTCTGGATTTCAGAAAAACCTTTTTCGCCATTTCCCGGTAGGGTTGGTATAAAAGCAAACCAAACTACCGCAATCGCATTTTGATGCATATTTGCCTTGGTGCTTTTCATTTCTAAATACAAATCCTGCTTGCCGACAAGCTCGGGAAACGGAAATGCACGAGTCATTTTTGGAGATTTATTAATGGAAATCGAAGTTAAGATTTCTCCTTCAAGCCCTCCTTTGCGTATGATCAGTGTACTTCCATCTACATTTGACCAGTAGTTTAGTAAAAGTTGATTTGCACCCTGAGTATCGATACTTGGAAGATAGCAAGATCCATCGGCCTGCATACCGAGCCATTTGGTGTCAATTAATTCGGATTTATTAAACCCCTTAGCGATGTGTGCTGCAAACTTGGGCTCCTGAAAGGTGAGGAAGTTTTTGGTTTTTTGAGCGGCTTTTTCATTTTCATTCTTAGCAACCCAGCGGACTACTTGCTCGAGCTTTTCTTGATCCTCAGCCTCGTAAAACCGCAGTTTGGGCTCTTCATCGTGTGTGTCTTCATCTCGGCTGTTGTTAAAAAAAGCAGCGGACTCATAGAATTCTTCGAACCGAATCGGATCGTAAGGATGACTGTGGCATTGTACACAAGCCATGGTAGTGGATTGCCATACCTCATAGGTCGTACCGACTCTATCCAAGACTGCCGCCACCCGAAACTCCTCATCGTAAGTACCACCCTCATCATTGTTCATTGTGTTACGGTGAAAAGCTGTAGCCGCTAATTGATCTCTGGTTGGATTTGGCAGTAAATCTCCGGCAAGTTGCTCGATGGTGAATTCATCGAAGGATTTGTCATTGTTGAAAGCCCTAATCACCCAATCTCGATAGGGCCACATCGTACGACTCACATCGCGCTCATAGCCCTTGGTGTCAGCATATCGCGCAAGATCTAACCACCACGTAGCCCACTTTTCTCCGTAAGTTGGTGAGTCCAATAGCTGATCTACAGCGGTATCATAATTTATTTTACCTGATTGAATTGCGTTTACAAGTTCTTCCGAAGGAGGTAAACCTGTGATATCCAATGCTGCTCTTCGAATTAAATAAAGGGGATTAGCTTCAAGAGAAGATTCCAACCCCATTTCTTTGAGCTTTTGAGAAACAAAAAAATCTATCGGTTTTTGATCGATTTCGGTAGATGGATTTTCCAATGAAGCCTTGACAACAGAAGTTGGAAACTCTGGCTTTGCAACTGGTATATATGCCCAATGCTCGCCCCAGACTGCACCTTGACGAATCCAAGTTTTCAAAAGCTCAATTTCTTCCTCCGAGAGAGGTGCTTTTTGATAGGGCATCCTAAGCTCAGCGTCACTTATACTCAGTCTTCGAATCAATTCACTTCCATTTGGATCACCTGGGATAATAGCTGGATGCCCCGATTCTGTAGCAGCCATGGCTTCTTCTTCAAAAAGAAGCGAAAAACCACCATTCTTCTTTACCCCTCCATGACAGGTGATGCAATGCGTATTGAGAATGGGTTTGATCTGAGTACTGAAATCGACTTTCTCTTCAGTATTCCAAAAGAAGAATATCAGCGAAATCCCGATAAATACAGAAAGTAAAATGGCTATTCGTTGGCGAGTCATACTAACGAGTTGATTTCCCCTAAAATAGCCAAATAGATTGATTTTGGAAAACCATCTAAAAATTCTCTGTCAGAATAAGAAAAGCCCGAATAATCCGGGCTTCCAATTCTTTAAAATTTACTTTTCAGCTGGGTAATATTCGGGCAGATGTTTTAATATATCAGCTGTCATTGTGGCCAAATCATAGTCAGGTTGCCAACCCCAATCATTTCGGGCACAAGAGTCATCGATACTATCAGGCCAAGAATCTGCAATTACCTGTCTGAAATCCGGATTATATTCAATTTTGAAATTTGGATAGTGCTTCTGAATGCTTTCAAAGATCTCTTTTGGTGAGAAACTCATAGCAGCCAAGTTATAGCTAGATCGGATTTTCACATTTTCTCTAGGCGCATTCATCAGATCTAAAGTGGACTTGATGGCATCAGGCATATACATCATCGGCAGGGAGCTATTGGGCTGCAAGAAGCAATTGAATTTTTCACCTGCCAAAGCCTTATGATAAATATCGACGGAATAATCTGTCGTTCCTCCACCAGGGAGAGATTTGTAGCCAATTAAGCCAGGATATCTAAGACTACGAACGTCTACATTGAATTTTTGAAAGTAGTATTCGCACCAGCGCTCACCGGCTTGCTTACTGATTCCATAAACCGTATTGGGTTCCTTGACACAATATTGTGGCGTATTATTTTTCGGAGTATTTGGACCAAAAACTGCAATGGATGACGGCCAATACACTTTATCCAGTTTGAATTCTTTAGCAAGTTCCAAGACATGAATTAGACTTTCCATATTAAGATGCCATGCAAAAAGGGGGTTTTTCTCACCTGTAGCAGACAAAACAGCTGCTAGATGATAAATCTGAGTTATTTTTTCATTTTTAACTAAGTCTCTTAGGCCTTCTTTATTCATCACATCGAGGACTTCAAACCTGCAATAGTCGAATTTGAAGCGGGCAGATTCCTGGAGATCTGTGGCTATGACTGATTCTGATCCAAACAGATCAGCAAGTGATTTGGTTAATTCTGAACCAAGCTGTCCGGCTGCGCCGATAACAAGGATATTTTCCATGAAGGGTATTTCAAAATCACCCAAATTTCTTTTTTGGGTTTTTGTTTATATTTGGGATTGCTGGTGCAAAATTAAGAAAAATCAATTCTCAAACAGGGGTTTTTGACAAATGGAATCCCTTATTTACATAATAATAAAAGATCAAATATTCATGTACGATTCATTAAAGCCCAAATTAGAACAAGAATTAAAGGAAATAGTAGCTGCAGGACTTTTCAAAAAAGAGCGGGTGATTACTTCTCCTCAAAGTGCTGAAATCACTATTGCAGGAGGAAAGCAGGTTTTAAATTTTTGTGCAAACAATTATTTAGGACTTTCTTCTCATCCCAAAGTTGTGGAAGCTGCCAAAGCTGCCATAGATTCCCATGGATTCGGTATGTCTTCCGTGAGATTTATTTGCGGTACCCAAGATATTCACAAAGAATTAGAGCAGAAAATCTCCGATTTTTTGGGTACCGAAGATACCATCTTGTACGCAGCTGCATTTGATGCGAATGGTGGTGTTTTCGAGCCAATCTTTGGTGCGGAGGATGCTATCATATCCGATGCCTTGAATCACGCCTCGATTATTGATGGGGTGAGACTTTGCAAAGCCATGAGATTCCGATATGAGCACAATAACATGGAGGACTTGGAAAAGCAGTTGAAGGATGCCATCGAAAAAGGAGCCAAGCAAAAGATCATTGTTACAGACGGTGTATTTTCAATGGATGGCACCATCGCACAGCTGGATAAGATTGTAGCTTTGGCTGAAAAATACGATGCATTGGTTTTATCTGATGAGTGTCACTCAACAGGCTTTATAGGTAAAACAGGCCGAGGTGTACACGAGCATTGCGATGTCATGGGAAAGGTTGACATTATTACCAGTACATTAGGTAAGGCATTAGGCGGTGCTTCAGGAGGATTTACTTCTGGGAAAAAGGAAATTATTGAGCTACTGCGTCAGCGCTCGCGACCTTATTTATTCTCTAATACCCTAGCCCCATCGATAACGGGAGCTTCGATAGCGGTTTTGGATCTACTTTCAGAGACTACCGAATTGAGGGATAAGTTAGAAGCAAACACAGCCTATTTCAGAGAGAAAATGAACACTGCTGGTTTTGATATCAAGTCAGGTACTCATCCCATCGTACCTGTGATGCTTTACGATGCCGTTCTTTCACAGCAAATGGCAGAGAAACTTTTGGAAAAAGGAATTTATGTTATTGGATTTTATTTCCCAGTAGTGCCAAAGGGGCAAGCTAGAATCAGAGTTCAAATCTCAGCCGGCCATGAGAAAATTCACTTGGATCAGGCAATTGATGCTTTTGTCTCCGTAGGAAAAGAACTCGGAGTAATTTAAGACTCAAAAAAATAAGTAAAACGTAAAAGGTGGTGGTTTCATCGCCTTTTTATGTTTTACTGGTCATTGCTAATTTTCGCTTTTTCTTCAATTCATACTCTTGGAGGTCTTCAAACCTGCTGTCAACTTCATCGTTGTTGAGGTAGTCGTTAATCGTTTCTCGGACCTCCTGAAAAGACATATTATGAAGCACTTTTCCATTTTTAGTTATTGAGAGCTGACCAGTTTCCTCAGACACGACCAATACAATTGCATCTGTGGCTTCTGACATCCCAATTGCAGCACGGTGCCTAAGTCCAAATTGAGCAGGTACCTCGCGTTCTGTTACTGGTAGAATACATCGAGCAGCTTTGATTTTTCCATTATGGATGATCACCGCCCCATCATGGAGAGGGCTAAACTTATTGAAGATTGCAATCAATAATCGTTTTGAAAGTTCAGCATCCAGAATATCTCCACTCTCTGCATAAAACTTCAATTCGGTACTTTTTGAAATCACCATTAGTGCTCCTGTATTGCTACCGGCCAAGATCTTGGAGGCATCGATAATTGGGCTAATATTGAAAGTGCCATTTTCCCGCTTTCTCCAGAAGAAGACTGCATCTCTCCAAATATTATCCCTCGATAAAAGTGATGATCTACCTATCAAAAGCAAGAATTTCCGAATCTCTGGCGCAAAAATAATAATTGCCGCAATCACACCAACACCCATAAACTGACCTAAAATCGATGAAAGCAACTCCATGCGAAGTGCTCTTACCAGCAAGTAAATCAGGTAGATCGATAGAAAACCCAAGAAAATCTTGATGGCGACACTTCCCTTCAATAGCTTATACACCTGGTACAGCAGTGCTGCTACCAAAGCGATATCGATCATGTTGATGATGGATATTTCTAAGAAACCAATTTTAAAAAGTAAGCTCAAGTTTTTGGATATAAAGTGTTGTATAATTCAATAGTTTGTCTGGCTTCTTTAACGTCATGGACTCGCAGTAAGTTTGCCCCCTTGGTCAATGCAAACATGTGCAATGCCGTGGATCCATTCAATGCCTCTGAGGAATCAATATGAAGCGTCTTATAAATCATAGATTTCCTCGAAAGTCCAATTAGCACGGGTACTGCAAAAGCTTTAAAAAGCTCGACATTCCTCAATATCCAAAAATTTTGTGAAATGGTCTTTGCAAATCCAAAACCAGGATCTATAATTACATCATTGATGCCAAACTTTTTAAAATCTTCTAACTTTTCAGCGAAATGATGCATTATATCTGTCAGGATATTCGAATAGTCTGTCTGGGATCGCATTGTTTTGGGATTTCCCTTCATATGCATGGCGATGTAAGGGACTTTTAATTTGCCAATAGTAGCCAACATATCAGGATCCAGATCGCCGGCTGAGATGTCATTTATAATATGAGCACCTGCCTGGACAGATGATTCTGCAATCTGACTTCGAAAGGTGTCCACAGAAATCAATATTTCGGGATGATTCCTGACCAACCAGTCGACAACAGGAAGAACACGATCAGCTTCTTCTGCATGAGAAATATCTTCTGCTCCCGGTCTGGAGCTATAGCCTCCCAAGTCAATGATATCTGCACCTTCGATGATATGTTTTTCGATCAAATCAATCGCTTTTGCCATGGATTTATTAGATCGGCTTCCGGAGTAGAAAGAATCAGGAGTGAGGTTGACAATGCCCATTACTTTTGGAGTTTCACAAGTAAAAAGCCTTCCGTTGATTTGAAATGTATATTTTTGGGGAAATAATTTATCTTCGAAGGAAGAAGTGTAATCCTGATCAGGAACCATTAAATAATATCAAGTTGGAGAATCAAACGAATAACGAATATAATCAAGTTATCAGTCGATGTAAAGAACTTTTCAGGAAGAAAACCATAGATTATGGAACAGCTTGGCGAATTTTGCGTCTTTCTTCTATTACTGACCAGATTTTAATCAAAGCTCAACGAATCAGATCAATCCAAGAGAAAGGAAGTCAGAAAGTAGGTGATCCAGTTGTGGATGAATTTGTCGGCATAATTAATTATAGCCTAATCGCCCTACTACAAGTTAGTCTAAAAGAAGATGCTAGAATGGAGATTCCATTCGAAGAGCTTGAGCATCAATATGACCATTGGGTCATGGATACAAGAGGATTATTGGAAAATAAAAATCATGATTACGGTGAAGCTTGGAGAGAAATGAGGATAAGTTCTATCACAGATATTATTCTTATGAAGCTGCTACGGGTAAAACAAATCGAAGATAATGAGGGCTATACGTTGGTGTCGGAAGGCATTGAAGAAAATTATAAAGATATGATCAACTATGCAGTATTCTGCTTAATTAAACTCAATTATCATGCTTAAGGCTGGCTTTCTTTGGATGATTCGCCTCCTTGTGGGAGGATTGTTCATATTCTCTGGATTAATTAAAGTCAATGATCCAGTTGGCACTTCCATCAAGTTGAATGAGTATTTTGATGTTTTTTCCAATGATATCGCAAGTTTTTTCTTCTATTTCAAATCATTTGCTTTAGAGCTTGCGGTCTTCTTGGTAGTGGTGGAAGTACTGCTGGGCGTGATGCTTATTTTAGGAGTCAAGAGTCGTCTGACTGTCTGGACACTGGCTCTCATGATTTTGTTTTTCACGTTTTTAACATTCTATTCTGCTTACTTCAATAAAGTAACTGATTGCGGTTGTTTCGGTGATGCTATTAAATTAACCCCTTGGGAATCATTCTATAAAGATGTAATTCTTGTGGTTCTCATTGCGATTCTTTTTGTATTTCAAAGGGATTTGCCAAAATCTTCGCCAAAATGGGCTAACGTCGTCACTGTGGTTTGCTTCGTGTCAGCTATTGTTTTGTCAGTCTTAGCTATCCGAAATCTTCCATTTATCGATTTTCGAGCATATAATGTAGGAGTGAACATTCCTCAAAATATGATGCCGTCATCTCCACTTCAGTATGATTATGTCATGGAGAAAAATGGGGAAAGATTCGTCTTTGATCAATATCCTGTTGATGAGAGTTTGGAATTTGTAGAAATGAATCTGAAAAATCCTGAAGCGCTTCCAAAGATCTCTGATTTTGCAGTTTGGAATGATGAGGGGGACTTTTCTGAGGAAGTGTTTTCAGGAAACAAACTTTTAATTCTAGTTAGTGATCTTCGTAAATTGGATGAGTCAAATTTTGATAAAATTGATATTCTGGTTAGAGAATTGAAGGCTACCTCCATTGAACCCATATTTATAGCATCAGCTTCACAGCAGGAAATCACAACAATCAATCAAGCGAGAGGTTGGAATATTTTAGGTTTACAGGCGGATGCTACGGTGGTGAAGACGATTATACGATCCAATCCGGGAATTGTGTTATTGAAAGATGGCGTAGTGGTAGCAAAATTTCATCATAACAATACACCTGAACCAGGTGCTGTGTTGGATTATTATATCAAATGAAAAATGAGCTGAAGGTAGTTTTGATAGGTTTGCCTGGATCTGGAAAAAGCACCTTTGGAAGATATCTATCTTCAGTTTTGAATTTCTCCTATTTTGATTTAGATCAACTAATAGAGGATCGATATCAAATGAAAATCCCTGATATCTTTTCAACGCTTGGTGAAGGTAAATTTAGAGCCTGGGAAAGCGAGACCTTAGAATTCATTCTGAATAGTAATGAAGCCTTTGTTTTAGCTTCTGGTGGCGGTTGCCCATGTTTTAATGGTAATATGGATTTGATAAATTCCAAGTCTATATCAGTGTATCTCGATGTGCCTTTGGAAGCTATTTCAGGTAGGTTGGGAGCCTCCAGAATACATAATAGACCCATGTTTACGGGATTAGATCAAGGCGAAATAACACTAAAATTAAAAAGCTTACTGGTTGATCGTGATCATATTTACAATCAGGCAAAAATAAAACTCAGCGGAGAAGACTTTTCCGCTGAGTTACTTATTTCTGAATTGATTCAGCTTATTAAAAATTCAAACTGAGCGTCAATACGCCATTGATTATATTATTTCTTACCTCGGTAACTGGCCCAAAATTATTTCCTTGATTATCAAATACCTGGTAACTGGAGTACAGTGAGTTGAACTTCTGATTGACTACAGCAAGGTCTATTGAAAAATTCTTGATTCTTATTCCTGCTCCTCCGGAGAGTTGCTGGGTGCTGCGATCATAAATAGAGTCAGACAAGGGATCTCCATATCTAGCATATCCACCTCGTAGTCTGAATTTATCAATTTTGTACTCTGCTCCGATTCTAAAGTCTATGGTGCTTGTATATCTATTTTGAATCTCGAAATTATCAGGACCCGTATCAAGACCATCTGAATTCAAGTTAGCTGCAGAGTAATCCACCCAATCTACATCTGCGGAGATGAAACCATTTTTCCCCAAAAAGAATGTCGCTCCACCACCAACTTTCAGAGGAGTATTAAGACGAAATCGATTTGTAAATACATCTGTAAATGCTTCTTGTCGATTAAGAAAAATACCTTCTTGTTGAAAGTCGAAGTTTTTATAATTTGCAACGTTACTGGCATCATACTCCTCATTTAAAGCATACCAAGTAGGACTTTGGAAATTGAAACCCAGATTTACATTATCAATAGGCTTATAAATCAACCCAATATTCACATTCACACCGCTACCATTGATGAAGAGATTCTCTGATAATGAAGAAGTACCCAGCGGTTGATCGACAAATTCTTCATTGTATATCTTTCTAGAGGTGTAATTAATCGATCTGATTCCGACCGAACCTCCAACAAATAACTTATGATCGAAATTAGCGCCGTAACTAAAAGAAATCTGACTGGCAGAACCTTCTTGAACTATATTCTCATCTTGAAATGGAAAACCCTCTACAAAAGTATTATCATATGTGTCAGGATCTCCTATTGGGTTTCCGTTTGTATCAAAAGCTACTGGGTTAATCTGATAGTTTTGATAGGCAAGACCTGTCAGTCCAAAAGTTTCTATTCGACTTTCAGGAATACCGAAGGAATTTTGAATATGAAAATCGATAATAGATGATTCTCCCAATTCGTCAGAGAAAAATCCGTATTCCGTATTGAAGTTTGCAATCCGCTGAATACTGATACCAAATGCACCCCCTTTGAACGCACCTCTTTCAAATTCGCCCTTTGGCTTTGCGAAAACTACGCTGAGATTAGGTAGAGCAAAATCACTTGTGTTGTAAGACTTATTCTGACCCAAATAGGTTGTCTCGACGCCCCAATCTGTTATTCCTAAAGTGATGCTGGCTTCCGAAGAGCGGAAAAACCCAAGACCGGCTGCATTTCCTGTGATGTTCGACACATCGCCACCTAGCGACCATTGCGTTCCTCCAATAGCCATAATTCTGGCTGTTCCGGCGGGTCTATTTAGGCTGAATCGGTAAGCGTCTTCGAAATACCCGCTTTGAGCATATCCGGATGTAATGGAAATAAGGCAGAAAATTACCAAAAGGGATGACCTCATTTAGTGAAATTGTTTTAGTGTGTTTCTATTAACGGATAGTAAAGGATTTTGATCTAAAAAAATATTCAAAAAAAAAGGGGAATTAATTCCCCCTTCCACCTCTTGATCCTCCGGAGCTGGCACCGCCACCTCCACTACTTCTTGATGCTCCACCACCCGAACTCATTCCTCCTCCCGAAGAGCTACGACTAGGCGCGCTGTAGGAAGGTGAAGACGATCTACTTGGCGTGCCGTATGATCTTGAATTTGTTCCACCAGAGTTATAAGATGGATTCCCTGATCTGCTTGGACTTGTACTTCTATTGTATGAAGGACTTCCTGATCTGCTGTTGTTGTATGATGGATTTGCTGATCTGCTGTTATTATAAGAGGGGCTGCTTGATCTTGAAATATCACTTCTGCTAGGACCTGTGTAGGTTCTGCTATTAGAAGGTGATGCGGATGGTCTTGCAGAAGGCATTGCGCTTCTTGATCTAGTAACAGATCGGTCCAACGCCGGCGAACCTACATTTCTATTGCTTCCGTTAGTAGCCACTCTTGATCTCGAATTCGAATAATAATCATTTTGAGAAGTTCCAAAATCTCTTGAGGAAGTACGAGCATTAGTTGAATTGGTCACTGATCTCGAAGATCCGTTATTGAGTACACTTCTTCTAGCCTCCGCTCTTGCAGTGCTCGGTTGGATAGCAGCATTAGAAGAAGGTGCATATCCTCTAGTCGATAAAGAAGATCCTCTAGAAGGTCTAGCTCCACTAACTACTCTTCGCTGGCCATACTCGCTACCTGGAAGCACAATGATCTGTTGACCTCCAAATCCGCCAAAGAAAGGATTACCAAAACCCATTCCTAATCCATTACCAAAGAAAGGACTGAATCCACCGAAGCCCATACCAAAGGAATTAAATCCGCCGAAACCTCCAAAGCCTCCAAATCCCATTCCAAAGGAATTAAAGCCTCCAAAACCCATTCCGAAGCCCATATTAAACCCAGGTCTGAAACCAAAGCCTCTATTGAACCCAAATCCTGGGTTCCAGAAAGGATCATAGAATCCACCCATTCCCCAAGGATTCATCATACCCATCATTCCCATTCCTCCCATGTTCCAAGTATTCATCATTCCCATACCCATACCCATTCCCATGTTCATAGCCATAGACGGATTCATACCATTATTTGAACCATTCCCGTTGACTCTAAAATTGTTGTAGGCATTGATGTCGCCTTGGGCAGCTTGGTTTTCTGGAGTTATGCCTTCATCAAAATAGACAACTCCTTCATCACCTTCTGCTGTTTCGGTTTGATATCGTGCTATATAATCAGGGTTGACATTTCTCGAACTGAAATTTTCCTGAGGGATAGCCTCTGGCTGTAAGCTGGAAAACGACTCAAATTGCTCAGGATTATTATTCTTCACTGCGAATTCTGTCGATACCTTGGCATCTGAAGCCATAAAATAAAGATTGTCTTGGCCACTATTCATTGCCATCTTATTAGTACTGCAAGATGCAAGAACGATTGCTCCAAGAATAAATGTTGACGTTTGAATCGTGATTTTCTTCATGATTGAAGTTGAATTAGTTATTTTCTTATACGTACACATCGTCTGAGGGTTATTCTTTTTGATATATATTTGTCAGCTCAAGGTAGCAAAAATAAGAACAATCTGTATCTGAATAATCAATAATGAGTAAAGGACTGTCAAAGAGAAGTGAAGATTATTCACTCTGGTATAACGAATTAGTAAAAAAAGCCGATTTAGCTGAAAATTCAGCAGTGAGAGGCTGCATGGTAATCAAACCATATGGCTACTCCATCTGGGAAAAAATGCAAGCCGAACTGGATCGAATGTTTAAAGAAACAGGACATGTGAATGCTTACTTTCCACTTTTTATACCAAAATCTTTTCTTAGCAAAGAGGCAAGTCATGTGCAAGGTTTTGCCAAAGAATGTGCAGTAGTTACTCATTATAGACTGAAAAATGCAGAGGATGGCAGTGGTATCATAGTAGATCCGGATGCTAAGCTTGATGAAGAACTCATTGTAAGACCTACCTCAGAAACAGTGATTTGGAGTACTTATAAAAATTGGGTTCAGTCATACCGCGACTTGCCCTTGCTGGTCAACCAGTGGGCAAACGTGGTCCGCTGGGAAATGCGCACTCGCCTCTTTTTGAGAACTACCGAATTTCTCTGGCAAGAAGGACATACTGCTCACGCTAATGAGAAGGAAGCAAGAGCAGAAACGCTTCAAATGATGAATGTTTATGCTCAATTCGCAGAAGATTTCATGGCTTTGCCAGTTGTAAGGGGTAGGAAAACCGAGAATGAACGTTTTGCCGGCGCTGACGACACTTTATGCATAGAAGCAATGATGCAGGATGGAAAAGCATTACAAGCAGGAACGTCCCATTTCTTAGGTCAGAATTTTGCTAAGGCCTTTGAAGTGAAATTTGCTACAAAAGAAGGTGGACTTGAATATGTCTGGGGAACCTCTTGGGGCGTCAGTACCAGATTGATGGGCGCATTAATTATGGCTCATTCTGATGATAACGGCTTGGTCCTTCCTCCAAAATTAGCTCCTTTTCAGGTGGTAATTGTTCCGATATATAAGAGTGATACTGAATTTGAAGCCGTTTCTGAAAAAGCAAATGAGCTAATGTTGGTACTTCGTAAAGCTGGTGTCTCAGTTAAATTTGATAACCGCGATACGCATAAGCCAGGATGGAAATTTGCAGAATACGAACTCAAAGGAGTGCCAGTTCGGATTGCGATCGGACCACGAGATTTAGAAAATAATACAATTGAAATCGCCAGAAGAGATACTCTCACTAAGGAGCAGTTCGAACTTTCCAAAGAACCTATTGCTGAAAAAATAACTAATCTGCTAGATTTAATTCAAGAAGGAATCTACAACAAGGCTCTTAATTTTAAATTTGAAAACACAACTGAGGTCAACTCTTGGATAGAATTCAAAGAAGTGTTGGAAAATAAAGGAGGTTTTTTATCGGCTCATTGGGACGGAACATCAGAGACCGAAGAGAAGATTAAGGACTTAACCAAAGCGACTATCAGATGTATTCCGCTGGATCAAAAGGAAGAAGTCGGAAATTGTATTCTGACGGGAAATCCTTCAAAGGGTCGCGTACTCTTCGCTAAAGCCTATTAAAATAATTAGCCCGATAGTTCGGTTTTTTTATAAAACTTTAAATTTTTTTAAGAGTTTATCTTGTATTTTAGTACTAATGCAATTGCTGTTACCTTATGACTATTCTTGTCCTATCTAGCCTTTTGATTATCGGATTGATATTATTGTTAGCTGAAGTGATATTCGTACCCGGCGCCACAGTGGTCGGTATCCTTGGCTTGATAGTCAGCCTTGCTGGTGTGACTTATGCTTTTGTAATTTTCGATCCGGAAATCGCATGGTGGATCACGGGAGCGTCTGCAATCTTAAATTTGGTTGCAATTATTTATGGCTTTTCTTCAGGTGTTTGGGATCGCTACTCTTTGAAATCAGCAATAGAAGGTGGCACTTTTGATGGACGAACTTTAGGTCTTCAGGTTGGTATGCCGGGCAAGACGACTTCAGATTTGAAGCCGGTAGGAAAAGCAGAAATAGGAGAGAATATCTACGAAGTAAAATCCTCGGGAGCTTTTATTCCAGTCGAAACAGAAATCACAATAATAAAAATCGAAAATAATACAATAACAGTTAACTAAAATATGGAACCATCTAGCGCAACATTTATTCTAATCGCTGCCTTTGCAGGCATCGTGCTTTTATTCGTCTTCTTATATTTTGTGCCAGTTAATCTATGGATTACTGCTCAGTTTTCAAACGTTCGCGTAGGACTGCTGGAACTTGTAGGAATGCGAATCAGAAAAGTGCCACCAAGTGTCATCGTCAATTCAATGATCACCGCTACTAAGGCAGGTCTTCAATTAACAACCAATGATCTTGAAACCCATTTTCTTGCAGGAGGAAATGTGCCAAATGTAATTCGGGCATTGATCTCAGCCGATAAGGCAAATATCAGCCTTTCATTCAAGCAGGCCACTGCAATTGATCTTGCAGGAAGAGATGTATTTGAAGCAGTTCAAATCTCTGTAAATCCAAAAGTGATAAATACACCCAATGTAGCAGCAGTCGCTGCTGACGGAATCCAATTGATTGCTAAGGCAAGAGTAACCGTTCGTGCCAATATCGCTCAACTAGTCGGTGGTGCAGGCGAAGAGACTATTTTAGCTAGAGTAGGAGAGGGAATCGTGACTTCCATCGGTTCTGCTGCCAATCATAAAAGTGTCTTGGAGAATCCTGACAAAATTTCAAAACTTGTTTTACAGCGAGGGTTGGATGCAGGTACTGCATTTGAAATTCTCTCAATAGATATCGCTGACATCGATGTGGGAACTAATATCGGTGCAAAACTTCAAATTGATCAAGCATCTGCGGACCTAAAGGTAGCTGAAGCTAAAGCGGAAGAAAGAAGAGCAATGGCTGTAGCCATGGAACAAGAAATGAAAGCCAAGAATGTGGAAATGAGAGCAAAGGTAATCGAAGCAGAAGCGGAAGTACCAAAAGCGCTGGCAGAAGCATTAAGATCCGGAAAGCTTGGGGTGATGGATTACTACCGTATGGAAAATATCAAGTCTGATACTTCAATGCGAGAATCAATTGCTAATTCCGATATAGATTCGAAAGATTCCAGCAAGGGAAAATCGGATAAAAAATAACTGAAAGGGGCTTAAGGCCCCTTTTTTTATGTCTTTATATATTTCCATAACAGCCCCAATAGCCCATTTTAGTAATTTGAGACCCCACTGACATTTTTATATGGTCTGTATAGTTCTGTTTTTCAGTAATTTGCGATCACGCTACCGTTGCCCGATTGGTCTGTTTATGAGGAGAAATCGATCTCAGCGGCTTCCCAGACTTTTAGATGGATAATTTGAAAATGGAATTCCTGACCAAAAAACGGATCGAATATTAGATGTATCCTTATTTTTGCTAATTGGATATCTATTTGGTTAATCCCGCTGAGATCTTTGGATGCTGATCCTGGCCCTATTTCCAGTAATTTGAGGTCATAACTATCGCTAACTGATTGACCTGTTCATAAGGATGAATTGACCTTAGCAGCGTCACTTTTAATGAGATGGATAATTTTTAAATAGAACTCCTGACTAAATGGTGGTTCGAATATTATCTAAATGCTTATTTTGAATTATTCAATAGCTATTTGGTTAACCCTGCAGAGATTCTTGAATGGTAAGTCTATTCCTGTTTTGGTATTGTATAATTTCTTCTTTATTGAATTGTTGATCAGGAGAAATAATAGTAAGTGACTTTTAGTGCTAATAGAAAGACAATTTATAAATCGAAGTCACGATCTAAAAATGGTTCGTAATTAGCCCCCCTTAATTTTATCAAATTGGATAGCTATTTGTATAATTTTTCAGGGATCAATCAATAGGTAAAGCTGGCCTTGTTTCAGTAATCTGCTGTCCCGTTAAGATTTAAAAAAGATAATTCTAGTCTTTAGTAATTGGGAATAACTTTATGTCCTCTTTATTGACTTGTTCATTGCGAGAAATAGCAGCCAACTACTTCATATACTATCAGCAAGATAATTTTGGGAATAGAAGTTAAACTTCAGAGTGGGTTGAGTACTATCCATACCTTTTTTTAGCTTATTGGGTAGCTATCTGTATGATTCAGCGGGGGTATGTGAAAATCCTCGGTCTTGTGGATCTCTATTTTTTGTAATAGACCTCATGCTCCTTTTTTCTTTCTTTTTGTTGTAGTAATTTCCTCCACAAAGACAGGCTGATAAAGACTCTTTGTTAATATCTGGCCATTCTCCCAGTCGACCAAGACATTTTCAAAAGCCAATGGTAATAATACATCACCTGAATCATTGATTACTCCCATCATTCCTTCTTTTTGAACAATAATAAAATCCTTCTTTTCGCGGATTATTCGCTGAAACTCCAATGGCAACACTTCGATACCAGAACTAGAAAGCAGCCCTGTTTTCCCTGAATCTTCTATTAAAAAAAAGCCATCCGCAGTTCTGGAGATATTATCATAGCCTGTCTCATTTAAGACCGAGCCTGTCTTGTCCAATAAAAAAAATTTACTCGAATTTTGAGCAATTCCAATTCCATTTTTGAAAGGCTTGATTTCCTCCCATACGTTTGAACTGATTTGATTTCCGGAAGTATTGATCAATTGCCAATCATTGCTATTTTTTACCGTGGCTATTTGATCAGAAAAGAGCTGCACATCATTCCAAAGTGGCTCAATCATCCAATCCCCTTTTGAATCCAAAAATCCAGTTTTCCCGTTCGATTGTGCTGGAAATAGATTTTCGCTGCCTATACCAATTCGATCTGCATTGCTAGTAGGATTTACCAACCATCCTTTTTTCCCAAGAAGACCCACTTTATCTCCTCTGAATTTGACATTGTAAAGATTCGTCCCAATACGTTCCACACCTTCGATCCCAACTGAATCCAGCAGAATCCCATCCTCTTCCATTATTCTACGGAGTTTTCCATGTATGTATTCGAGCATAAGGCCATTTTCATAAGTAATCTCATGAAATGAATTATAACGGATATTTGCGCTGATGTCGTTTCCTTCGATGAGCAAGTATTGGTTCTCATCGTATCCGTAATAAAAATTACCAGTAGTATTTACCAATCTATCAATCACAGGATCCAAGACATAATCACCCTCCAGATTTAATAATCCAAATCCTGAATCTTCCTTTGTAAGTACATATCTACCATCGTTATCGGATAGCATTTGAAATTCCTTTTCCGGATTTTTTGACAAGGGTAAGAAATACTTATTCCCTTGTTTGGCATAGAGCAATCCAAGCTTGGTAAACTTCGCTTCGTCAAATGTGCCTATCGAGGTCACTTTATTTTGCCCTCTATCAAAGATCCAGTACTCTTGTCCTCTCCGAGCAAGTAATCGATTGTAAAATGTCTGAATCTCATCATATTCCAAAGCCAATACTTTCTGACCGTATTCATGGTATGCGCCAATTCCTTGAGGGCCTTTGACCAAAATCCACGGCGCTAAATATTGATAGATTTCTGTGCCCTCTAATTTCAAAGCTGGTTTCAAGTCCTGCGCAAGCAAAATGAGTTCACCATTTAATTGTCCTATTCGAACAGATTCGCTCAAAAGATCGATCCGATCGTAGATCAAGCGTGATTGTAATTCTAATTTGGAATTATAGACTTCCCAAGTCTGAGCGGTAACATTTTGGCTATAAAAAATGGCTGTAATAACAGCGATACTAAACCCTAAGCTCTTTTTCATTTAAAACTATTTTGCGAATTGTTTAAAGATAAAATGACCAAGAGTTTCTAATATTCCCTTGGTCATTAGTGCTAGTGTTCAGACCTACAAATGGTCCGTTTTAATTTTATCTAGATCAAAAAGATCTGAAATCATTTCAATCATTTCTTCTGCTTGATCTCGCTTACAGGCAGCTCGAAGTTGTACCACCGGTACCTTTAGCACCTTTTGCATCATGCTCTTGGTGATCTTGTCAATAATTGCATATTCCTCTTCTGTGCTGTTTTTCAAAAACCGAGAAAGCTCTTCTTGTCTAATATGCTCCAGAGTTAGCTTTAATTTATTTATGGTGGGTGAGACCATCATTTCTTTTTTCCAATTATAAAATTCATCGATACTCTCATTGATGATCTCTTCCACCTTTGGGACTGCTTCAAGTCTTCGCTCCAGAGTAGAGGAAGCTTTGCTGCTAATATTATCCACATTATATAGAATTACTCCAGGCACATCTTCTACGCTGGTCTCAATGCTTCGAGGCACAGACAGATCCACTAACAGCTTATAGCTGGGGATATCAAAATCCTTCAATATTTTTTTAGTGATAAAAGGCTCAGATCGCTGAATAGAACTTACAATAACGTCCGCTTCCATCATTGCTTCAAGACAATTTTCAAAAGGCACTACCTCAAACCCCAGTTCACTAGCGATTTCTACTGCTTTGGAATTTGTTCGATTTGTGATCTTTACTTTAGCTTCGGGAAGATGAATCATATTTTTGGCTACATCTTCACCTATTTCCCCTACCCCGATCAAAAGGATGCGAGGTTGAAATGTATTTGATGTCAGACTCTCAATCAACTCTATAGTAGCATAAGACAGCGAAGCTGCTCCGTCTCGAAATGCAGTTTCTTGCACTACTCTTTTGTTTGTGAAAAAAATGGTATGCATCAATCGATGCAGAAAAGGACCTGCCATATCCATATCAGCAGATGACTGATAGGCGCGCTTTACTTGATTGGAAATCTGAATATCTCCCACAACTTGAGCCTCGAGGCCCATTGATACTCTGAATAAATGAGTAATTGCCTGACGATCATCATTGAAAATCTCAAAATAGTCGAGGTAATTGATGATATCGATAAGACCCTTCTCCAATCCGATAAGTTTGATGATCTCTGTACTTAGATCTAAATCGTGGCTGTAATACACCTCAGTGCGATTGCAAGTGGAGAGAATCAAAGCATCTCCAAGACTGAAAAAATCCTTCAGCTTTTGAAAAATACTACGTATTGCCTGATCATCCAGAGATATTATTTCCCTGATCTGAACCGGAGCATTTTTGTGTGAAATACTTAAGGATCGAAACTTATTCTGCATTTTTTTCTACCTGTCGGTTTACAAATCTAACTGACAAAGACTTGGTAAAAGTCGTTTTTAGGGTGCTATTTGTCAATTTGTAATCTGTCTAAATAAAATTTTATTTTGAGACGATAGTTGGAAGTCTATGAATTGGAATTCCAATGATCTAACTTATGTTTTATTATTAAAATGTATCTACATTTATAAGGTATGATATGAAGAATAAACTTTTTTACTGGTTCAAAGTCAATCTTGGTTTTTCAAGCAAAGAATCAAGGGGATTTTTACTACTCACTCCATTTCTTTTGATTTTTGCCATTTCCCCGTATTTGCTGAAGGTGATTTCAAATTCAAAGTCTCAAATTTTTCATGAACATTATATAGGTACAATTGATAGCTTGAAAAAGTTTGAAATTGAGTATAAATCTTCACCAAATCCGATTTTCAATCCTCAAGATACTGTTAGGAAATTTTTAGGTAACACTAAAACTAAAAATCTTAATAAAATTGCAATATCTGAAGCTGATTCAATTTTGCTTCAAATTGTACCTGGAATAGGGCCAGCACTCAGTGGACGAATTATCAAATATCGGGAGAATTTAGGCGGGTTTCACTCAAAAGAACAGCTCAGTGACATCTTTGGGTTGAAACCTGAAGTAAGTACCGAAATTTGGAATTACTTTGATTTTATCCCATTGATAACCAAGAAAATCCCAATAAATACGGTGGATATCAATCAGCTATCTGTCCATCCATATATTAGTTATGGCGAAGCCAAGGTGGTAATTGCGTATCGAAATCAACATGGCAAATTTAGTTCCACGGATGATCTGTTAAAAATCAGAATTTTCAAAAAGGAATGGATTAATCAAATTGCTCCCTATTTATCCTTTGAATAAAGCGTCATGAGTGGTTAATTCCTGTCATTTTTCGCATCTTCGTATATGGACTCTAAACAGGATCATATTCAGTTGCCTGCACTCAATTTACCCCATTACGAGCCGGAACTTTACCATCAAGAAGGTAAAGTATGGATTTTTGATCCCGTTCGAAAAAAGCAATTAGTGTTAACACCTGAGGAGTGGGTGAGGCAACATTGGATTAATTATCTCATCCATCATCTAAATTATCCCAGAGGTTTATTCGCTTTGGAAAAAGGGTTGAAATACAATCAGATACAAAAGCGGACAGATTTAGTCATTTGGGATACGGGCGGTATACCTTATTTATTGATTGAGTGCAAAGCTCCAAATGTTTCCTTAACTCAAAAAACGATGGCCCAAGCTTGCCTTTACCATCATGAGCTTAAATCTCCTTATCTGATCATCACAAACGGAAAAAAACATGTCTTTATGAGATATGACTTTGAGTCCAAGTTATTCAATCAAGAAAAAGATTGTCCCGAATCACCGAGTTAATAACTCGCTTTTTATGATTTTCATAACTCTTTTTATACCTTATGACATTGAATTTAAACAGTACCTGTTTATGGGGAATCAAATAAAAAATATGCCTTGCGAGCTTTGCGCCAGCAAAAAGCATTCGATGTTGTCTGAATTGTCCGGGGCTCACATTTGTAATATCTCCGAAAATAAAAATCTGATCTCTCACAAAAAAGGGCAGATTCTGTACTATGAAGGAACAAGGCCTCTTGGGATTTTTTGTATCAATTCCGGTGTGGTAAAAGTGTATAAAACTGCATCCAATGGCAAAGAACAGATCATTTATCTCGCCAAAGAGGGAGACTTTCTTGGATACTCAGCTTTGCTGGGTGAGGAGAATTATGCCAGTTCATCTATGATCATTGAAGATGCCAAAATTTGCTTTATCCCTAGAGAATTCTTTTTAAATACTTTATTTAATAACACTCCTTTTTTCAAGCGAATCGCAAAGGCACTAAGTCATGAAATCGGTGTGATGGAAGCTAAATTCACCGATGCCAATCAAAAAAGTATACGCGAAAGATTAGCCTACGTGCTTTTGCAACTTGGGAGTACCTTTGGAGTCGAAGGCAATGAAAATCAAAAAATCGACTTGGCGTTAAGTAGGGATGAGATTGCTGGACTTGTAGGGACAGCCACTGAATCTGTAATTAGACTGTTGTCTGAGTTTAAAAAAGATAAATTGATCGATCTGGACGGTAAAAAAATCATCATCAAAGATCGCAGAGGTTTAGCAAGGCTTTCGGATTTCTACGCTTAGGAACCTGACTCCCTCCAATTGAGTTAATATTTTATGAAACGTAAATTCAAGTTTTTTACTATACGACTTTTAGTTCTTGTATGGATCGCAATGATTCCTGCACAAGCTTTTTCCCAATCTACCACTTACAAGATTTTACTTAAAACGCTTTATGATTCGGAATTTCCTACGCTGAAGCCTGAGCAGATTACCGACGTATATAAGTATCAAATACTCGATACACGAGAGCAAGCAGAATTCGAAGTCAGTCACCTCAAAGATGCCCAGTGGGTAGGATACGATACATTTGAATTGAAATCTGTAACTAATTTAGATAAAACTAAACCAATATTGGTCTACTGCACTGTCGGCGCAAGATCTGAGGATATTGGTAAAAAATTGAAAACGGCTGGTTTCACTAAAGTTTATAATCTCTATGGTGGAATAATTCACTGGGCCAATGAAGACAAGCCTCTTTATCACGAAGACATAATTACCAATCGAGTTCATACCTATACTATGACTTGGGGTATATGGCTCAATAAGGGCGTAAAAGTTTACTAATACGTGTTTTAATGTATCACTCACGATCAATAAGCAACCTGTATAATCCAGAAATCCAGATTTTGCGTAAATCCCGATAAACCCAATATCCATGAAAATCCAGAAACCAATATTTATTTTATTTTTCATCTTTCTGATATTTGGCTGCCAAAGCCAAGTGCCGGGAATGGCTGGGACCACTCCCCCAAATCATGAGCCTTGGAATCAACTGCTCAAAGCCCATGTCAGCCCTTTGGGGATTGTGGATTATAAAGGATTCATAAGAGATAAGACTAAACTTGAAGCCTACCTGAAAACGATCAGCGAGAATGCTCCTGATAGAAAAACTTGGTCAAAAAATGAGCAACTAGCCTATTGGATAAATGCCTACAATGCTTTTACGGTCAAACTTATTTCGGATAATTATCCAGTAGAAAGCATACGCGACCTAGGACCGACGTTTAAAATTCCCTTGATCAATGATGTATGGCATTACAAATTCTTTAAAATCGGAGGTCAAGAGTCCAGTTTGGATGAGATCGAGCACTCTATTTTGCGTAAGGAATTTGAAGAGCCCAGAATTCATTTCGCTATTAACTGTGCCTCGGTCTCATGCGCGCCTTTGCTCAATGAAGCATTTACAGCCTCAAAAATCGATGCTCAATTGGAAAAAGTTGCCAAAACTTTTATCAATGACAAGACCAGAAATAAAATTGCTGTAGATGCAGTGGAAATCTCCTCTTTATTTTCCTGGTTTAAAGGGGATTTTACCAAAAATGGATCGGTAATTGACTTTCTGAACAAATACAGTTCATTGAAAATAAGTCCCAATGCCAAAGTGTCATACCTAGATTATAACTGGAATCTCAACGAATAGCCAAAGCTTTTTGTAAATTCCTGCTCAAATCTAACCTCAGCTATATATGAATGAGAATCGACACGTCGTCATTATAGGGAATGGGATATCCGGTGTGACCTGCGCCAGACATCTCAGGAAGTTGGACAGCAAAGTACGAATCACCATCATTTCTGGAGAATCAACCTATTTTTTCGCAAGAACAGCGCTCATGTATATCTATATGGGGCACATGAAATTTGAGCATACCCAACCTTACGAAAATTGGTTTTGGGAGAAGAATAGACTCGAATTGAAAGAAGGTTGGGTTCAGAAAATAGATTACTCTTCGAAAGATGTCCATTTCCAATCCGGAGAAAAACTAGCCTATGACGATTTGGTCATCGCTGTTGGTTCAAAGCCGAATAGATTTGGATGGCCAGGTCAAGATCTAAAAGGAGTACAGGGATTGTATTCCAAGCAGGATTTAGAGCTTATGGAAGAAAGTACTGCATCCGGAGTCTCGCGAGCGGTGATCGTAGGCGGCGGATTGATCGGAATAGAAATGTCAGAAATGCTCGCTTACAAAAAAATTCCAGTTACTTTTTTGGTGCGTGAGAAGAGATTTTGGAATAGTATTTTACCTAAAGAGGAATCAGAACTAGTAGGCAGACACATGGTTGAGCATCATATTGATCTTAAATTAGAATCAGAATTAGAGGAAATAATAGGAGATGAGTCAGGAAGAGTAAAGGCCATTCGAACTAAATCCGGTGAAGAAATAACTTGCCAATTCGTAGGGTTGACGGCAGGAGTAAGTCCCAATGTGGATTTTCTAAAAGACTCTGAATTGGAAATTGGACGTGGTGTCAAGGTGAATTTTAAGTTTGAAACCAATATACCAAATGTCTATTCAATCGGGGACTGTGCAGAATTTGATCAAGTGCCTGCCTCGGATAGGAGTACGATTGAGCAAGTCTGGTACACTGGTAGGATGCATGGCGAGACCTTAGCGCAGACTTTGGCTGGACGACCGACGGCCTACAAACCGGGTAATTGGTTCAACTCCGCCAAGTTTCTCGATATCGAGTATCAGATATATGGTGAATTACCTGCGGTCTGGGATCGGGAAAAATATAAATCGTTCTACTGGGAACATTCGAAAGGCAAAATTGCATTCCGAATGCTGATGAATCCGGAAGGAATCTTAAAAGGTATCAATAACTTTGGTTTTCGAGTCCGTCATGAGTTTTTTGATCGAGCTTTAACGGAGAACTGGTCAGGAGCGAAAGTAATTTCCAAGCTTGAAAAGGCGAATTTTGATCCTGAGTTTTTTGCTCCCTATTACATAGAGATCCAAAAAGAATTTAAAAAACAATTTGGAGGAGATTTCGATATCGCCAAGCCTTCATTTATCCAAAAACTATTCGGAGCAAGCGTATGAAATTGATACAAAAAATAGGACTCATTTTATTTTTAATAGGTTTAGGTTCATTCATTGTGATTCCTTTCCTCGGAAGCTATAGTATAGATAAGGAGTCAGTCTTTGCGAGTACCAAAGACATACACCAAGAAAAAATGGTTGAAATCCTAGCTCCGATGTATGGAGAAAGCTACGGATCTAATTTTGCTTTTTTGAGTGCATTCCATGAGAACTTCGATGCATATAATGATGGTTTTAAAGAGCAGTCACTTTGGGATCAAGTGATTTGGGATGATTATTCTTTTGCAATTGCGCGGGCAGCTTTGGATAGTCCGGTGGAGTCCAATCCTTGGTTTTTCCTGATGCTTTCCATGGGATTAGCTGTTTTGGGCGGCCTATTTTACAATCTTCCAAAGCATCAAGACGAACCCGAGGGAGTTAAAAATAATGGTATTTTTCATTCTTCCATGAAAAATAGAGGGATTCTCGGCATGCTGACGGGTACTTTTTTGATCGTATTTTATGTTATACTATATTGGTTTCCTGCTTATTTGGTGAATCTCGTAGCAATGGTATCGCCGCTCAGTGAGCTTCTCAGCGGCAATCCAGCCAGTCAATGGTTCCTGTATGGCATGATTTATACGCTGGCGATAGTTGTGATGGGTGTCCGCATGTTTCGTAAGTATAAAGGCAACAAATACCAACAGCTTAGAACTGCTTCGGTCATGTTTTTTCAGACTGCATTTGCATTTTTGATTCCCGAGATTTTGGTTTTGTTGAATCAGCCATATTATGATTTCAAGAATATCTGGCCTTTGGATTACGATTTCTTCTACGATTATCAGATTAGTACTTTCCTCAGTTCGGGCGGAGTTGGGATGTTTATGCTCATTTGGGGGATTTTGCTGATTGTTATTGCGGTTCCGGCTTTCACCTACTTTTATGGCAAGCGCTGGTATTGCTCTTGGGTGTGCGGTTGTGGAGGTTTGGCAGAGACATTGGGCGATCCATTTCGTCAGCTTTCAGACAAGTCATTGAAAGCTTGGAAATACGAGCGCTACATTGTGCACGGCGTATTGGTTTTGGCTGTTGTGATGACTACGGCGACGATTGCAAACTACTTTTCCGGATTTAGTTTTCTTGGAAACATCACAAACCAGCTACATTCCTTTTATGGATTCGCAATCGGTTCGGCATTTGCTGGAGTTGTTGGGACTGGATTCTACCCATTTATGGGCAACCGGGTATGGTGTAGATTTGGCTGTCCATTAGCTGCTTACTTAGGAATAGTGCAGCGATTCAAGTCCAGATTTAGAATCACTACCAATGGTGGGCAATGTATTTCTTGCGGTAACTGCTCCACTTACTGCGAGATGGGAATCGACGTGCGAGCTTACGCTCAAAAGGGTCAGAATATAGTCCGATCCAGCTGTGTGGGTTGTGGAGTTTGTGCGGCAGTTTGTCCACGAGGAGTCTTGAAGCTTGAAAATGGATCTGAAGAAAACCGAATTATTGATTTCCCTATTTTGATCGGGAATGACTCCGTTAAGTTGAATGTCTAAATGATTATCGTCTATCTTCTATTGGGTATTTATACCTTGGGAATGCTTTTCATATTTGTATATAGCTTAGCTCAGGGTCACTTACTTTTTAATTTCCTGAAATCCAGAAGGAAAAAGGAAATCATTCCTCCAGATCCTGTCCAGTGGCCTAAAGTGACTGTTCAATTACCGGTTTTCAACGAAATCTATGTGGTGGAGCGGCTCATAGCTGCGACTTCGCTGATCAATTATCCGCAAGAATTGCTTCAAATACAGATTTTGGATGATAGCACTGACGATACTGCCGCACTTATTCTGAATAAAATAAAGGATTTTCCAGAAATTGATTTTCAATACCTATATCGCGGCGACCGCAGTGGGTTCAAGGCGGGAGCTTTGAAAGAGGGCTTGGAGAAGGCAAGTGGCGACTTTATAGCGATCTTTGATGCTGATTTTGTCCCTGATCCAGACTTCCTGAAGAAAACGATTCCTTATTTTTCATCAGAAAAAATCGGAATGGTTCAAACGCGCTGGACTCATCTCAATGAAAACTATTCGTTGCTGACTAAACTTCAGGCTTTTGCCCTGGATGCACACTTCCTAATCGAACAGATCGGTAGAAATACTCAGCATGCATTTATCAATTTCAATGGCACAGGTGGGATATGGCGAAAGAGTTGCATCCTGGATGCGGGCAATTGGCATGATGATACTTTGACCGAGGATCTGGATCTAAGCTATAGAGCACAGCGAAAGGGTTGGAAATTCGTCTACAGAAGAGAAATTGAGTCTCCGGCGGAGCTTCCTCCCATCATGTCGGCAGTCAAGTCGCAGCAATTTCGCTGGACAAAAGGAGGAGCTGAATGTGCCGCCAAACATGCAAGTGAAGTTTTAAAGCAGGACTTGCCATTGTCGACTAAGTTTCATGCAATGGCTCATCTGTTTAACAGCACCATATTCATAGCAGTGATTATGGTTAGTTTGTCGAGTATTGGAGTTTGGTTAGCTGCGCAAAAGGGATTAATTCCGACTCAGTTATTCTATCTGGCAGGATTGTTTATGATTGGATTTGTAATAATTGCTGCGGTTTACTTAGTGGCGTTTTTTTATGAGAAAAAAGGATTTTGGAGAAGCTTTTTTCAAGGATTGTACATTCTTCCACTCTTTCTTTCTGTCTCCATGGGATTGGCTTTGCATAATGCTCAAGCAGTGTGGGAGGGTCTTTCCGGTAAAAAATCACCTTTCATCCGAACTCCGAAATTCAACCTTGAAGGAGGCAAAACCGGTCTTAATTCCAATCTCTATCTAACTGGAAAAATTCCTGTAACCACTTGGTTCGAAGGGTTATTCGCATTGATTTTCGGAGCAATGGTTTTTGTATCTATTCAAGTTGGCACTTTCGGAATGCTTCCCTTTCACCTTATGCTGACTATTGGATACAGTTTGGTGTTTATCACTTCTTTCAAAGCCTATGGTTTGGGAAAATAAATCATGAAAAAGAATCCGATCATAGATGTGATCATTCCTGCTTACAACGAAGAGCAATCACTTCCCAAAGTGATTGCCGCTATTCCCAGTCTAGTTAGGCATATCGTTGTAGCAAATAATAATTCTTCGGATAGCACCGGTGCGGCAGCTGCTCATGCAGGTGCACAGGTGGTCTTCGAACCCCAAAAAGGCTATGGAAAAGCTTGCCTCACCGCAATGGATTGGATCAAAAAGCAAGACACCCAGCCTGATATAGCCGTCTTTTTGGATGGTGATTACAGCGATTATCCGGAGGAATTATTGAATTTAATTCAGCCGATTATTGAAAATCAAGCAACAATGGTAATTGGGTCGAGGGCCTTAGGCAGGCGAGAATCAGGATCGATGACCTTGCCGCAGGTTTTTGGGAATTGGTTGGCAACAACAATGATGCGGTACATGCAAGGAGCTAAATTCACAGATTTAGGCCCATTTCGGGCCATTGTTTGGAAGGATTTAATCGCCTTGAATATGGTGGATCAAGACTTTGGATGGACTATAGAAATGCAGATCAAAGCCCATAAAGCCGGTCTTCGCTATACCGAGGTGCCGGTAAACTATCGAAAAAGAATCGGTGTTTCAAAAGTCAGCGGAACGGTTAAGGGTGTTTTCGGTGCGGGTTACAAGATTATTTTCACGATTTTTAAGTATTGGTAGGGGACGGATGTTGGGTGTTAGGTGACAGATGACCGATGTTTGTTGTGGGATGTCGGATGTTTAGTGACTGATGTCGGGTGACAAATATTTGGTGAGTGATTTTAAATATTATACCAGCTTTGCTGGTAGTAAAAGTTTAAAATGATTACTAAACTCTGTTTAATTCCCAATTTCAGCATTTTGGCGGCTCACTTTAGACAGTCTTCGTCGATCCGTAGCGAGTGTACTTAAATAGATGTCCTGTCCTCAAAGTGAAAAGTAGTGAGGGCCGCTGGCATCACTAAGCATTATCGGAAAATAAAGTTGCACAAATTTTAAAATCTAATTTTATGAAATCGAATCTTTTTTCTTTAATTATTATAGCCTCGGTATTTTCCTGTAATAATTCTTCCAATCGTGACGGGGTAGTAGAGGCGCAGTTTGCTAAATATTGGTATCAGGGTAAAGCAGAAATCAATGTGTTTGAACTAAAGCAGATGCGCTATGGAGAAGCTCGGGAAGGAAAGGCAGTGATGATTTTTGTCACCGAAGATTTTTCGAAGCGAAAGCAGATTAAGCTGGACGATCCAAGCGAAGCGGGTGCAGATGCTCAAAAAGTACTGAAACTAAATATGACCCGTGAGTTTGTGACCGGGATTTATCCTTACCACTCGATGCTTTCGGTTTTTACTCCGGTCTTTGAGGATGTAAACTCTCCAAAGATCAACGTCTCCATGACAGAATGGTGTGGACAGGCTTTTTCGCAGATGAACTGGAAAAATAACGGCTATCAAACTCAGATTTTTTCCTATTTCGAGTCCGAAGGAGATCAGGAATTTAAAATCAGTGGAAAGTCCGAAGATGAGCTATTTAATTTAATTCGGTTAAATCCCGATTTGATCAAGGAAGGCGAGAAAGAGCTAATCCCAAGTCTAGTATTTCAACGTTTCTCTCACATCCAATTGAAAGAAGAGACCGCTGTGATCACCAAAAAAGTCTTTGGATCGGCTCAAGCGGAATTGGAAGTGAATTATCCAGATCTGGGCCGAACTCTAGTGATTCGATATCAAAGCAAATTTCCGTATGAAATCCTTTCTTGGCAAGAGACCCAACTCACCCCAAAAGGAGAAAAGGAAGTCACTTCTGCAGTGAGAAGGCGGGTTCAGCTGCTGGATTATTGGAATCGAAACACTTCAGCGGATAAAGTGCTAAGAGAAAGTCTAAAGTTTTGAAGCCATCGGTACCCTTTAACCTGGTTCTTCTAGTTTGGGGTTTATTGTTTATCGGAATCATAGTTTTAGGCTATTTTATTCCAAGAGCGGATTTTTTGCATCTTTTTCTTCTTTTTACTTTTGCCTTTGTGTGCATGTTATTTTTAGGGAAATTTTTCCCTGATAAGGCAAGCTGGAAATGGATTTTTTTCGCAGGACTTATCCTGAGACTCTCCTTGCTACATGCCACTCCAAATTGGTCAGAGGATTATGTTCGTTTCCTTTGGGACGGCGAGATGCTTCGACAAGGCACCAATCCTTACTTGAAAACCCCCGCAGAATTTGAAGCGCAAGCTCCGGATTCAGATAATGGATATCTAAGTCAGCTTTATGCAGACTTGAATTCACCTGATTATTATTCTGTTTATCCACCTTTAAATCAAGCTCTTTTTTACCTTAGTTCTGTAGCTTCTCATGGAGAAGTTAAGAACGGATTTGTGGGGCTGCGAGTCATTCTAATCCTAGGCGAAATAGCGGTGTTTTTTATTGCAATCCGACTATTATCAATTTTTCAAATCCCGAAAAAGAGGGTGGTTTTTTACTGGTTGAATCCTTTGGTCATATTGGAGATTACGGCAAATTTACATTTTGAGGGTTTAGTGCTGTTGTCATTACTTCTGAGTTTTTATTTTCTCGCCACCGGCAGTTTGAGCAAATCTGGTTTTTTCTGGGGGATTTCCATAGGATTGAAGCTGTTGCCGCTGATGCTATTCCCTGCTTTTTTGGCTCTGGGAAAAGCAAGAAGATCGCTCCGATTTTGGATTGGTGCTTTTTTGGCATTTATCCTAAGTTTTGGATGGCTGTTGATTGATCATTCTTGGATTAATTTCTTCCAAAGTCTATCGCTCTACCAAGGGAAATTTGAGTTCAACGCATCCATTTATTACCTGCTTCGCGAAGTAGGCTTTTGGATAGAAGGTTACAATACCATCGCTATTCTGACCAAAATTTTATCAGGAATTACGGTGATTTCGATTCTTTATTTTTCCTGGAAAAAAAGAATCGAATCCAGCGCAGAGTTGATGGATTTGACGGTTTTGATTTACTTGATCTATCTGATTCTCCAGCCTGTTGTGCATCCTTGGTATATCCTGCCGGCCCTCGGGATAAGTATATTTACCCACCGAAAGACATTTCTAATCTGGACTTTTACAGCGATTTTGTCCTATCAAGCCTATGGAAATGAGAATAGCAGCGAAAGTCCTCTCATTCTTTGTGTTGAACATGGGTTGGTCGTTGCGGGGATTTATCTGGATTATTTTCATCGAAAAAGAAACTCTAATTTGGCACTATGAAAAAATATCCTCCACTCTTCTTTTTAGTGATTACCTGGATGCTAGTCTCTTGTACTTCAAGCGCTGAAAAGCAAGCTAAAGATCTGCTTCAAAAGAGCATCGCAGCGCATGAAAAAGGGAACTCGTGGTCGAATATTTCTACAATTAAATTCAGGAAATGGACGCGGTTGTTGATTGAAGATGGATCCATCGAATCCGAAGCGGATCAATGGAATGAGTTTCGAATCAAGCCTTATTTCGAAGGGAAAATATACTGGACAAAAGATAGTCTAGCACATGTCTCCACATGGGACGGGTCTAAGATGACCTATCTGATGGGTGGAAATGAGGTGTATAATGCTGATTTTTTAGCTCAGAAAAAGAAAGATCTGGACGCTGCTTTTTATGCTTTTGCGCAGCCGTGGAAACTATTGGATGAGGGAGCTACGCTGTCGCTTGAGGCTCAAAAAACACTCGAAAATGGAAAGTTGGTCAATGTAATCTTAGTAGATTATGGCCCAAATTCTGATATGTGGTGGTACTACTTTGATCCCTTGACGCATTTGATGATTGGTAATGAAGTGCAGCTCAAAGATCACCGTAGCCTGATTTACAACGGCACTTTTGACGAAAGCAGCGGTATGCTTTTGCATGGTGACCGGGAGAGTTACCGTGTAAATGAGCAAGGAAAAAAACTATACGTGAGAGCAGAATACCGATATTCAGATTACGAATTGAGTTTTGAATAAAAGAAAATATGTGTATCCTCATAAGTGCACGTCACGATCTAAAAAAAATCTTGATTGGAATCGGATCAAATTCCCCTCCCGGTTAACATCGGGATAAAAGGGGACTGGGAGGATTTATGATATCAAATCAGTAATAAATTTGGCCAAGTGCAACAAAACGGACACACATAATAAAAAAATACCTATGTCAATACTATACAGAAGCTGCATAATTGCTGCGCTAACAATTGTAAGCTTTGCCTGCGACATCAAAACCGAAGCGGATAAAATAGTCGACGAATCTATTGAAGCTCATGGTGGAGATGCTTTCAATAATTCATTGATTGAGTTTGATTTTAGAGCGATTCATTACACCATTTATAAGACCGAAAGTGAATTTGAGTACATCCGGGAATTTTCGGATTCCACAGGAACGGTAAAAGATGTCTTAAATAATTCCGGTTTTGTACGAACAGTAAATGGAACTAAGATTGATACCTTGACCGAAGAGCGAATAGGGGCTTTTTCCAGATCGGTTAATTCTGTCGCCTATTTCGCCTTTTTGCCTTATGGACTTAACGACGCCTCGGCCCGGAAAAAGCACCTGGGTGAAACTACCCTCAACGGAAAGGAATACGATATGATAAAGGTTACTTTCGAGCAGGAGGGTGGCGGAAAAGACTATGACGATGAGTTTATCTATTGGATAGGGAAAGACTATAAATACGTCGATTACATCACCTACAGCTATCTGACAGATGGTGGAGGAGTACGATTCAGGGAAGTAAGTGATGAGATGGAAGTGGGAGGGATTCGATTTCAAAACTATCTGAACTTCAAGCCAGACGATAAGAATACGCCGGTAGATAAAATGGAAGCACTGTATGTTTCAGGAGATTTAGAGTTACTTTCAGAGATCATCTTGAAAAATATTGAGGTGAAGCCGCTTCCAAAATAACCAGCCATGAATCCCAAGCCATTAAAGTTTGATAATCAAAAAGGGCTTAGTCTTGCAGCAAACCTTTACCTACCCTTGGATAAAGCACCCAAGTTTTTTGCGCTTTTCGCCCACTGTTTTACTTGCACCAAAAATTTTTCGGCAGTCACTCAGATTTGCACCTCATTGTCGCAGCAGGGAATTGCGATTTTAAGCTTTGATTTTACAGGATTGGGTAGGAGCGAGGGCGAATTTCAAGACAGTTCCTTCAGTGCAAATATTTCGGACTTGACTGCTGCTGCTGCCTATTTGGAAGAAAATTACGAAGCTCCAAGAATGCTGATTGGACATTCGCTTGGAGGAGCAGCGGTGCTCTATGCAGCAGCGATGTTGGATTCTGTCATCGCAGTGGTCACTGTGGCAGCTCCGGCCTTTCCAGCTCATGTGAAGCAACTTTTCGAAGAAAGCTTGGAAGAAGTGGAAAAGAAGGGTACAGCGAAAGTTGATATTGGAGGGCGACCTTTCCGGATCAATAAAGCTTTTGTGGATAATTTGGAACAAAAACCTTTGGCAACTTTTCTTAAAAATCTCAAAAAATCGCTGCTGATACTACACTCTCCTCAAGATAAAATCGTGGGGATTGAAAATGCGGCTGAGATTTATGGCGCAGCTTTCCACCCTAAAAGTTTTATCTCCTTGGACGGTGCAGATCATTTGCTCTCTAATCCCGCCGATAGTCAATACATCGGCGAAGTGGTCGCCTCCTGGAGCAATCGCTACTTGGAGCCTTCTGTCAATTCGATATTGAATGACCTTAAAGGAAGCCAAGTACTTGTCCGATTGGTCGGCGAAGGCTATACCACAGAGATCAAAACTCCCCACCATCATATCTTGGCAGACGAGCCGACCGAGGTAGGTGGTGACAATCTTGGGCCGACGCCTTACGATCTATTGATGGCCTCGCTTGGCAGTTGCACTGCGATGACTTTGAAGATGTATTCGGAGCGAAAAAAATGGGATTTGAAAGAAGTTCAAGTTTACCTCACGCACGATAAAGTCCATTTGGACGATAGTAAATCCTCAGAAGATTCCGGAGCCAAAGTCAGTCAGTTTACCAGAAAAATTGAACTGGAAGGTGATTTGGATGAGAAGCAGCGGCAGAGATTATTGGAGATTTCCAATCGCTGTCCTGTTCACCGCACCTTGCAGGAGGAGATTAAGATTCAAACTCTTCTTGCTAAATGAAAAGCCGAAGCATCAATACTTATTTGTTTAGCTCCGTTGGTGTGGCACTGTTGACACTGATTTCATTATTTTTTATTCCTGAAGAAAAGCTGGTGGTCGCTACTGAAAAGTGGAAAGGAGTCTGTTGGGTAGGCACGCGCGAGCCCATCCAAGGTCACGAACTCCGGCTGCTAAAGTCCACCGGAGCTGACGCACTTTCACAGACGCCTTTTGGATGGCAAGCCGATATCCATTCCCCAGCTATCCAATGGCAGACTGATAATGAAAAAATGTGGTGGGGAGAATCTTCAAAGGGTTTGAAGTCCACCATAGATTCGTCTCAGGCACTGGGAATAATGAATATGCTCAAGCCCCACCTTTGGGTCAGAGGAAGCTGGCCCGGAGCGATCGAGATGAAGAGTGAGGAAGATTGGGCCCAATGGTTTGAAAACTATCGGGGCTTTATTCTTGACTATGCCCACTTAGCGGAGGAGCTTGGTTTTCCTATGCTGTGTATCGGTACAGAACTTGAGAAAATCAGTCATCGTGAAGCCGATTGGAGAACCGTAATTAGCCAAGTCAGAGCAGTCTACTCCGGTAAATTGGTCTATGCTGCGAATTTCACCGAGTTCGAAAAAATCAAGTTTTGGGATGCGCTCGATTACATTGGAGTTCAGGCCTATTTCCCCTTGGCAAAGTCGCATGATCCAACTTTGAAGGTATTGACCGATTCTTGGGCCTATCATATTCCAAAGATTGAAAAAGTAGTCCGAAAGTATCAAAAGCCAGTTTTCTTCACCGAGATCGGCTATTGCAATACGGTAGATGCTGCGATTGAGCCAGGGGTATGGCCCAGCGAGCGAAAAGAAATCCAATTATCCGAAGAAGTGCAGGCACTTTGTTACCAAGCTTTCTTTGAGACAGCCTGGCAAAAGCCTTGGATGGCAGGTGTATTTTTTTGGAAATGGTATCCCAATGCGCATGATCGTAATCCGGACTTTACGCCACAGGGAAAAAAGGCAGAGAAAGTCATGACGGCGTATTTTTTGGGAGAATCAGAGTAAATAAGGTGCCAAGGTTTGAGTTAGACCATTCTCAAAAATTAAATAGATTCTCGATTAGAATTATAATCGGGCCGAAGTCTGCAATTCTGACCTCCCTTGGTGAGGTTAGAATTGCAGATGAAGTGATGTCCTTACAGCCTTCTTGCATCTACATCACTTGAGGTGTTAAATCAGTTGACTGAATGACTTTTATCATTCAACCAGGGTTTTCATTTGAGTACTTTAGGAAAATAATTCAAGTCACACGAGATGAACCATTAGACTAAAAAGCGATGAAGAAAAATATGGGAAGTGCTGATCATGGAATTAGATTATTACTGGCAGCGACATTGGTAGTTTTATATTTCTCGGGCGTCATCTCCGGGACATTTGGAATGATCATATTAATGGTAGCGGCAGTATTTATTGTGACCGCCTTAGTGGGATATTGCCCGCTATACTCGCTAATCGGAATAAAAACCTGCAAGGTAAAAGAAGCCTGAAAGTATAAGAAATCAAAGAGCTAAAAACCGAGGGGAGACCTTCGGTTTTTTTTGTGAGTAGATGGAGATGAGATATTCAGTCAAATATCCTTTGTATAGCATATCTGATCTGTGAAAATTTAAGTTAAAACATTTTTACTATTTGTTCCAGCCCTTAGAATCAGACGTCAAGGTAACATTAGGTCAAATTTACGGACACCAGTTGGCGAATTGTAGAGTTTTTCATGGATTGTGAAATAAAATTAGTTGGCTGGTATTTGGAAATCCATAAGCAATTAATATTTTAGTAAAAACTATCAAGAAAGCAAAAAAAAATGCCCCGCAGAAAGGCGAGGCGCTTAATGTTTTCACAACGAAATAATCCTTATTGTGAATTGCTTTCAAAATGTCAACAGAAAGGATTAAGCGTTAAAGATTGAATCGATTTGGAGGGTTCCGCTTAGGTAATTGATCTCGAAGCAAAAGATAGAAATTATGCTTCGGGAGTCAAAGTAAATCTGCGATTGAAGATGAGGTACTAAGGATCTGATGCTAAAAAATTGAACAGTAGTATAAATGATGGCCGGTTGAAAAGAGCAGTAAAAGAAAAAGGCGAGTTACCCCGCCTTGGATGTTTTCACAACGGAATAATCCTTATTGTGAATTGCTTTCATAATATTGCTAAATATAGGGTTAAACTTTAAATAGTAAAACGATATGAAAAGAATTTTGGGATTGGACTTGGGGACTAACTCGATAGGGTGGGCACTCATAAATCAGGATTTTGAAAATAAGCAAGGTGAGATTGTCGGCATGGGGAGTCGGATTATTCCGATGTCTCAGGATATTTTGGGGGAATTCGGCCGTGGTAACTCTATTTCTCAAACTGCTGAGCGCACAAGATTGAGGGGAGTGAGGAGGCTAAAGGAACGCCATTTACTAAGAAGAGAACGACTGCATCGTGTTCTGAATGTTTTAAACTTCCTGCCTAATCATTATGCTGAGCAAATTGATTTTGAAAAACGCCTAGGGAAGTTTGTTGAGGAATCAGAACCTAAGTTGGCATTTCGTCCCAATTGGAATGAAGAATTAAATAGAAATGAATATGAGTTCCTTTTCAAAGGATCGTTCCAAGAAATGTTGGCAGACTTTCGCCAGTTTCACCCAAAGTTTTTGATAAATAAAAAGGGAGAGCCTGCATTGGTTCCTTATGATTGGACAATATATTTTCTTCGAAAAAAAGCCTTAACAGAAAAGATTTCCAAAGAAGAATTAGCTTGGATTATTCTAAATTTTAATCAAAAGCGAGGCTATTACCAATTGAGAGGAGAAGAAGAAGAAGAGGAAGATCCGAGCAAGTTGGTCGAATTTCATTCTCTAAAAATAGTAAATGTGATAGCCGATGAACCGCAAAAAGGGAAATCAGATATTTGGTATTCGTTGGAGTTAGAGAATGGATGGATATATCGAAGATCCAGTAAAACACCTTTATTTGATTGGATGGATAAGGTCCGGGATTTTATTGTAACTACAGAACTAAATGACGACGGAAGTATAAAAATAAATAAGGAAGGAGATGAGAAAAGAAGTTTCAGAGCACCTGCTGAAACCGATTGGACGCTAGTAAAAAAGAAAACAGAGCAAGAAATAGATAAGTCACAAAAAACAGTTGGGGCTTACATCTACGATTCCATTTTGCTGAACCCAAAGCAAAAAATTAAGGGTAAACTGGTTCGTACCATTGAGCGGAAGTTTTACAAGGACGAGCTAAGACAGATATTCAAGAAACAAGTTGAGTTTCACGAAGAATTAAAGAGCGAAGAACTGTACAATGATTGTGTCCGGGAACTCTATCGAAATAATGAGGCACATCGATCTCAATTAGGACAAAAGGATTTTATGCACCTTTTCCTAAATGATATTATTTTTTATCAAAGACCTCTGAAAAGTCAAAAATCATCAATTGGTACTTGTTCTCTCGAATCTAGGCCAACGAGGGGCGAAAACAAGGAATTGTTGAAGGATGAGCATGGTAAACAAGTTTTAAAACCTTTGAAAGCCATTCCCAAATCGAATCCATACTATCAAGAGTTTCGGCTTTGGCAATGGATCTATAACCTATCTATTTACAGGAGAGATGATGATTCAGTTAGCGTGACTAGTGATTTTCTAGCTAGTATAGAAGATTTCGAAAGCCTATTTGAATTTCTAAATGGACGAAGGGAGATAGAGCAAAAGCCATTATTAAAGTATTTTCTAGAGCGAAAGGGTTTGAAGGGGAAAACTCTTACTGGTGAAATTGAGAAATATCGATGGAAATATGTGGAGGATAAAACATACCCCGCCAATGAAACTCGGTCTCTTATCCAGACCAAATTAGATAAAGTAGAAGGCATCGATAATGACTTTTTGACAAGAGACATTGAGCAACACCTCTGGCATATTATCTATTCCGTCACTGATAAGATTGAGTATGATAAAGCTTTAAAATCATTTGCTAAAAAATATCAACTCGATATAGATTCCTTTGTGGAGTCTTTCAAAAGATTTAAACCATTTGATAGCGAGTATGGAGCATATTCTGAAAAGGCTATAAAAAAGCTTTTGCCTTTGATTCGTTTGGGAAAATATTGGAGTTCTGATGCGATTGATTTAAAATCAAAAAACCGGATTGATAAGATTTTGACGGGTGAATTTGATGAAACTATCAAAGATCGGGTAAGGGAAAAAGCGATTCATTTATCCAACGAAAACCACTTCCAAGGTTTGCAATTATGGCTTGCACAATATATAGTTTATGGGAGACATTCAGAGGCTGCTCAGATTGGTAAATGGAATTCTGTAGATGACCTTGAACAGTACCTTCAAGAATTTCGACAGCATTCGCTACGCAATCCTATTGTGGAACAAGTAGTCACGGAGACGCTAAGAGTAGTAAAAGATATTTGGTCAAAATACGGGAATGGAGCCAAGGACTTTTTTAGCGAAATCCATGTAGAATTGGGTAGAGAGATGAAGAATACTGCCGATGATCGAAAGCGAATTACTGCTCAGGTGACAGAAAATGAGAATACTAATTTGCGGATAAAAGCACTTTTAGCTGAAATGCTAAATGATTCCAACTTCGATAACGTCCGTCCTTATTCTCCAATGCAGCAAGAGATCTTGAAAATCTATGAAGATGGTGTTCTCAATTCAGATATTGAAATAACAGATGATATTCTCAAAATCAGCAAAACTTCACAGCCTTCTTCTACTGATTTGAAGCGATACAAACTCTGGTTAGAGCAGAAATATTGCTCGCCTTATACAGGGCGACCAATCCCGCTTAGCAAATTATTCACCACAGAATATGAGATAGAGCATGTCATTCCCCAAAGCAGATATTTTGATGATAGTTTGAGCAATAAGGTGATCTGCGAGTCGGCTGTAAATAAGGAAAAGAGCAATCAACTTGGACTGGAATTTATTAAAAACCATCATGGAGAGATAGTTGACTTGGGAATGGGTAAAACTGCTAAAATTTTTGAAGTTGATGCCTATGAGGAATTTGTAAAGCTGCACTATTCTAAAAATCGAACTAAGAAGAATAAACTTCTACTAGAAGAAATACCAGAGAAAATGATTGAGCGACAGCTGAACGATACGCGCTATATCAGCAAGTTTATATCATCGCTCTTGTCTAATATTGTCCGATCAGAAAGTAATGATGATGGGGTGAATTCAAAGAATCTAATTCCAGGAAATGGCAAAATTACCAACGAACTAAAGCAGGACTGGGGTTTGAATGATATCTGGAATGAGTTGATTCTTCCGCGATTTGAGAGAATGAATGCTTTAGCAAATTCCTCAGACTTCACGGCATGGAATGAGAAGCATCAAAAGTTTTTACCAACTGTTCCGATTGAGCTTTCCAAAGGATTTTCTAAAAAGCGGATTGATCATCGCCATCATGCGATGGATGCTTTGGTTGTTGCTTGTGCGACAAGGGAACATGTAAACTTAATGAATAATAAGCATGCAAACTCTTCTTTACGTTTCGACTTAAATAGGAAATTAAGAAAGTATGAAAAGGCCGTTTACCTTGACAGAAAGAGTGGCGAAAGAATAGAGCGTGAAGTGCCTAAAAACTTTTTAAAACCTTGGAATACCTTTACTACAGATGCTCAACAAGCCTTGTCAAAGATCGTAATTAGCTTCAAACAAAATCTGAGAGTAATCAATAAAGCCAGTAATAAATATGAAAAGTGGGTAAAGAAAGACGGGGTAACTGTTAAAGTACAAGTAGATCAAACAGGTACAAATTGGGCTATTCGAAAGCCTATGCATAAAGATACGGTCTCAGGCTTAGTCAGATTAAGAAGGGTAAAAGTGGTTTCCTTTAATCAAGCACTTGATTCCATCCAAGATATTGTTGATAAAGGGTTGAGGGCAGAGTTACTTCGGTTAGTTTCTATTGGGTTTGATAAAAAGAAAATTTCAAAACACTTTCGAGAACTCAACAATAATTTCAAAGAGCAAGATATTTCAAGAGTGAAAATCCACTATTGGGAAGAAGATAATGTAGCCTCAAGAGTTCCCTTAAATGATTCCTTCGATGAAAAAAGGATTGAATCCATTACGGATACAGGGATTCAGAAAATCCTACTTAATCATTTAGAACTTTATTCTGGAAATATAGATGAAAAAGGAAAAGCGATTAGCCCTTCCTTATTGGCATTTTCTCCAGAAGGAATCGAGGAAATGAATAATACTATTCAGTCTTTAAATGGAGGCAAGTTTCACCAGCCAATCTTGAAGGTGAGGACTTATGAGCCAAAAGGAAATAAGTTTACAGTAGGCCAAACGGGGAACAAAGGTTCAAAATTTGTTGAAGCTGCCAAAGGCACGAATTTATTTTTTGCAATCTATCAAGACGAAAATGGCAAGAGAAATTACGAGACAATCCCATTGAATATCGTGATCGAAAGACAGAAGCAGGGATTAACCTCTGTGCCAGAACGGAATGAAAAAGGCGATTTCCTTTTGTTTCATCTTTCTCCAAATGACTTGGTTTATGTGTCAAGCGAAAATATTGGTGAAACCTCAATTGTATCACTTGGAGATCGAAAACATTTTGGTAACTCAACTTATAAAATGGTTAGTTCCTCAGGTACTCAATGCTTTTTTGTCAGAAATGATATTTCTATTCCTATCGTAAATAAAGTTGAGTATTCCGCTTTAAACAAAATGGAAAGAGCTATTGAGGGAGCTATGATTAAGGAAATTTGCATTAAGCTTTCCGTTGACAGACTTGGAAATATCTCACTTGTCAATCAAAAGAAATTAAATTATGATTTACATCAGAATGAACCCAATCAGGTAGAGGAACCCCGAGTAGCTTATTCTGGATCTAAGAAAATTGAAATATCAAGTAAACTAGATGACTCTGAAACTTCGCAACTTACCTATTGGGCTGGTCTCAGCCCATCCCAGCGATTTGAAGATTTTCTTGAATTGATGAATCGCTTCTATGAGTTCTCAACCCCAGACTGGAAGACCAAGAAAATTAGTATTGACTTATGAATTTTACACATCAAGCCCATCAAGAGATGGTATTTGCACTACTTGATCATCAAGTAGATTTTCTGCTGATCGGAGGCTATGCGGTTATTTTTCATGGATATGTCCGTACTACTGGTGATATGGATATTTGGGTTCGGCCAACTAATGAAAATAAAAAAAGGCTGTTGGACGTATTGGCAAAAATGGATTTCGACGCTGAAAGTATTTTAATGCTGGATCGCTTGGATTTTACAGAGGTGGTCGTTTTTCATATCGGTATGGAACCAGAACGGATTGACTTCTTAAGTAAGGTTCAAGGCTTGGATTTTGAGTCAGCTTTTGCCCAGAAAGTGACTCTTCGAATTGATAATTATGAGATCCCATTCTTGAGATTGGATGACTTGATTGTCAGCAAGCTTTTTGCAAACAGACTCAAAGATCAAGCAGATGTAGAGAATTTGAAAAAAATTGCGAATCGTTAACTTTTCCAAAGTTCGAAACTTTGGAAAAGTTGGTTGGGGAAAGCAAAGGATAAAAGATTTAGAAAAAATGGAATCAGGCCAGTCCTATCATATTTATAATCACGCCAACGGCTCGGAGAATATCTTTCGAGAGGAAGAAAACTATCGGTTTTTTCTTCAGCAATACGATAGGTATTTGGGTGGCGTAGTGGATACTTATGCCTATTGCCTAATGCCAAATCATTTCCATTTCTTAATAGGAGTGAAGGATTCGTTAGACCTGCCAGGTTTCCAAAACCTGGCAGGTCTAGAGGTCTGTATATAAAGTTTCGAACTATCTAAACACAACTATCTAGGGGAAAGAGAAATAACTACAAAATAAAATGGAATCAGGCCAGTCCTATCATATTTATAATCACGCCAACGGCTTGGAGAATATCTTTCGAGAGGAAGAAAACTATCGGTTTTTTCTTCAGCAATATGATAAGTATTTGGGAGGCGTAGTTGATACTTATGCCTACTGCTTGATGCCAAATCATTTCCATTTCTTAATAGGAGTGAAGGATTCGTTAGTCCTGCCAGGTTTCCAAAACCTGGCAGGTCTGGAGGTCTGGATTTAAAGTTTCGAACTATCTAAACACAACTATCTAGGGGAAAGAGAAATACCTACAAAATAAAATGGAATCAGGCCAGTCCTATCATATCTACAATCACGCCAACGGCTTGGAGAATATCTTTCGAGAGGAAGAAAACTATCGGTTTTTTCTTCAGCAATATGATAAGTATTTGGGAGGTGTAGTTGATACTTATGACTATTGCCTGATGCCAAACCATTTCCATTTCTTAGTAGGAGTGAAGGATTTGTTAGACCTGCCAGGTTTCCAAAACCTGGCAGGTCTGGAGGTCTGTATATAAAGTTTCGAACTATAAAAAAAACTATCTAGGGGAAAGAGAAATAACTACAAAATAAAATGGAATCAGGCCAGTCCTATCATATTTATAATCACGCCAACGGCTTGGAGAATATCTTTCGAGAGGAAGAAAACTATCGGTTTTTTCTTCAGCAATATGATAAGTATTTGGGAGGCGTAGTTGATACTTATGCCTACTGCTTGATGCCAAATCATTTCCATTTCTTAATAGGAGTGAAGGATTCGTTAGTCCTGCCAGGTTTCCAAAACCTGGCAGGTCTGGAGGTCTGGATTTAAAGTTTCGAACTATCTAAACACAACTATCTAGGGGAAAGAGAAATACCTACAAAATAAAATGGAATCAGGCCAGTCCTATCATATCTACAATCACGCCAACGGCTTGGAGAATATCTTTCGAGAGGAAGAAAACTATCGGTTTTTTCTTCAGCAATATGATAAGTATTTGGGAGGTGTAGTTGATACTTATGACTATTGCCTGATGCCAAACCATTTCCATTTCTTAGTAGGAGTGAAGGATTTGTCAGACCTGCCAGGTTTCCAAAACCTGGCAGGTCTGGAGGTCTGTATATAAAGTTTCGAACTATAAAAAAAACTATCTAGGGGAAAGAGAAATACCTACAAAATAAAATGGAATCAGGCCAGTCCTATCATATCTACAATCACGCCAACGGCTTGGAGAATATTTTTCGAGAGGAAGAAAACTATCGGTTTTTTCTTAAGCAATACGATAAGTATTTGGGTGGTGTAGTGGATACTTATGCCTATTGCCTGATGCCAAACCATTTCCATTTCTTAGTAGGAGTGAAGGATTTGTTAGACCTGCCAGGTTTCCAAAACCTGGCAGGTCTAGAGGTCTGTATATAAAGTTTCGAACTATCTAAACACAACTATCTAGGGAAAGAGAAATAACTACAAAATAAAATGGAATCAGGCCAGTCCTATCATATTTATAATCACGCCAACGGCTCGGAGAATATCTTTCGAGAGGAAGAAAACTATCGGTTTTTTCTTCAGCAATATGATAAGTATTTGGGTGGTGTAGTGGATACTTATGCCTACTGCCTAATGCCAAACCATTTCCATTTCTTAGTAGGAGTGAAGGATTTGTTAGACCTGCCAGGTTTCCAAAACCTGGCAGGTCTGGAGGTCTGTATATAAAGTTTCGAACTATGTAAACACAACTATCTAGGGGAAAGAGAAATAACTACAAAATAAAATGGAATCAGGCCAGTCCTATCATATTTATAATCACGCCAACGGCTCGGAGAATATCTTTCGAGAGGAAGAAAACTATCGGGTTTTTCTTCAGCAATATGATAAGTATTTGGGAGGTGTAGTGGATACTTATGCCTATTGCCTGATGCCAAACCATTTCCATTTCTTAGTAGGAGTGAAGGATTCGTTAGACCTGCCAGGTTTCCAAAACCTGGCAGGTCTAGAGGTCTGGATTTAAAGTTTCGAACTATCTAAACACAACTATCTAGGGGAAAGAGAAATACCTACAAAATAAAATGGAATCAGGCCAGTCCTATTATATCTACAATCACGCCAACGGCTCGGAGAATATCTTTCGAGAGGAAGAAAACTATCGATTTTTTCTTCAGCAATTTGATAAGTATTTGGGTGGTGTAGTGGATACTTATGCCTATTGCCTAATGCCAAATCATTTCCATTTCTTAGTAGGAGTGAAGGATTCGTTAGACCTGCCAGGTTTCCAAAACCTGGCAGGTCTGGATCGAACTAATCTCAAAGCTTCAGAATTCCCCATTACAAAAGCATTCAGTAATTTTTTCAACAGTTATACCAAAGCGTTTAATAAGAAATACCAAAGAAAAGGAAGCCTATTCATTAAGAATTTTAAGCGAAAACCAATTCTCACACAGAGTCAATGGCAGGATACATTTCTATACATCCATCTAAATCCAATAAAACATGGTTTTGCGAAGGACTTGAAAGATTGGAAATGGTCGAGCTGGAAGGGGTATCAGACAATGGGAAAAGTATCTTTATTGAATAGAGATTATTATGTTAACTTCTTTGACGGTTTGGATCATCTAACCGAGATGATAGAATTGAAGAAAGAAAGCATAATAAATAAGGATTTTGAATAGAAATTGCGAGACCTGCCGGGTTTTAAAAACCCGGCAGGTCTTTTCTAATTAACGATATTATCTATGATCAAGCGAACCCTTTTTTTCGGAAACCCTGCTTACCTGAGCACAAAAAATGAGCAGATTTTGATTTCATTTCCGGATAATAAACCAGACAGATCTGTTCCCATCGAAGATATTGGAATGCTCGTGCTGGAACATCAGCAAATTACAATTACGAATGGCCTGCTCTGCAAACTTACTGATCGGAAAGTAGCTGTAGTAACCTGCAACGCGCAGCATCTACCTGATGGGCTTTTACTTCCCATGCATGGACATTCTGAGCAGGTAGAGCGAGTGGGCCATCAATTGTCTGCCAGCCTGCCACTCAAGAAGAACCTTTGGCAACAGACCGTCATTGCTAAAATTGAAAATCAGCATGCGTTACTTAAGGAAAAAGGCAAAGCAAGTAACCGAATGGAGTATTTGGCAAAGCATGTAAATTCTGGAGATACCGGGAATCATGAAGCTCAAGCAGCGGCGATCTATTGGCAAAGCTTATTTGATATTCCTGATTTTAATAGAGGTCAGACTGGTATTCCTCCAAACAATCTCTTGAATTATGGATATGCGATTCTACGGGCCATTATAGCGAGAGCACTTGTTTCTTCGGGTATGCTTCCAAATGTCGGGATTTGGCATCACAATAAATACAATGCCTATTGCTTGGCCGATGATATCATGGAGCCTTATCGACCCTATGTGGATTTGGTAGTTTCGCATATCGTAGAGACGGAGGATAGCTATGATGAATTGACGGTAGAAATTAAAAAGGAGCTGCTGACTATTCCAGCCTTGGATGTCATAATAGATGGACAGAAAAGTCCGCTGATGGTAGCTGCAAGCCGAACGAGTAATTCGCTTTACGAGTGCTTTGCTGGAGTAAGTCGAAAAATTATTTATCCGGAATATGCATGAAAATTATTATTCAAGACTTAATCAGTACCGAAGTTTGTGGGTCTTAGTATTTTTTGATCTGCCGACCGAGACGAAGAGAGATCGGAAAATCGCTTCCTCTTTCCGGAAAAAATTGCTGGACGATGGGTTTGCGATGTTTCAGTTTTCGATCTACATGCGATTCTGTGCCAGTCGAGAAAATGCTGAAGTGCATACCCGAAGAGTGAAAATAAATCTTCCGCCAAAAGGGAAAGTTGGAATCATGCAGATTACAGATCGGCAGTTTGGGATGATGGAATTATTTCATGGAAAAATGATTGCGGAGAAGGAACAACCCATTCAGCAGCTAGAGCTTTTTTAGATTTTGGTAAAACACACCGGCTAAAACTTTTCCAAAGTTTCAAACTTTGGAAAAGTTAATCTGGGAAGTTGACAAGTATAGTGTCTCAAAAATCTCCATTTTTTATAATCATAAAAAGGCGCATAAAAAACAGCATACCAGCCACTTAGCGTGGGGTATGCTGTGATTTCCCTAGGAAAGTAACATTTTGAAAGCAATTCACAACAGGTGGGGACGTATTCACCCGCTGCTGCACGCTGTGATTTCC
>Ga0209390_10001144_pt1 | contig 52373 bp, 36 predicted proteins | sample BON01_FD_187212 | JGI IMG/M metagenome (GOLD analysis project Ga0209390, IMG submission 187212) | Freshwater microbial communities from Lake Bonney liftoff mats and glacier meltwater in Antarctica - BON-01 (SPAdes) (version 2) | ecosystem: Environmental > Aquatic > Freshwater > Ice > Glacier...
CTAGCAATGGTTCCCCATTTTCATCTACTACTTTTCCTGTTATTTGTGCGCTTAAAATGCCTACGGCACCCAAAAAGAGCATTAACATCCGTAATTTAATTTTTTTCATGTCTAGTTGTTTTATGTTTAATTTAAGAAATTTAACTCTTTTCAAGTTAGTGAAAAAAAGAACTAGGCAGGGGATTGTTTTTTTTCGTCCATTTAACCCTATTATTATTGATAAGAATGAGCTGATTATATAGTCGTGCTATACATTTTATTATAAAAATTATTCTTAATTGATTTTTTTTTATAATTTGTTAACGGTTTTGTTTATAATTCATATTAAAGGCCTTTGTGTTTTAGTGTAGTCTTCCTTCCTATACTTTGCTTTACACACTTTAGATTTACATTTTACTTTATTTCTGTAATCTATATTCATACACTCTTTTTTTAAGAGTTAGAAATTAAGGAATAATTCTTCTGAATGAGACTAGACAAATTTGAAAATAAAAAATATTTATTATCAAAACTCAAGACGGGTAGTGAGTCTGCTTATAGCTATGTTTTTAACATTTATTATTCAGAAATAGCAAACTACATTCTAACACTCTCCCAAAATCATTCTATAGCTCAGGAAGTTTCTCAACTTACATTTATCAAATTTTGGAATAAAAGAAAAGTTATTCTTATACATGAGGATAAAATAAAAACATACTTATTTAAAATAGCGTATCATTTATATATTGATAAAACTAGAGAAATAAAGAGGAGAAGTGCTTTATTAAATAGCATTGAATATGAAGCAATAAGTGAATTATTTGAAATTGAACCCTCTATTTTTGAAGAGCGATTACGACTTGTAGAAGCTGAAATTCAAAAATTACCTACACAGTCTAAAAAAGTCTTTATTTTAAATAAAGTACAAGGGCTTAAGTATAAAGAAATATCAGAAAAGCTTCATATATCAATAAAAACGGTAGAATCACATATGTATATAGCACTTAAAAAAATTAGAACAGAATTATTAAACACACCTTAAAAATAGATTATTTATGCCTATTTGATTAAATAAATTATAATATACTAAGGGTTTTTTGTTTTAGTTACGTCTTTAGTATGAGTGGGTTCTTATCCATTTTTATTTATGAAAGAAGAAGTGGACATACAAAAAATTATAATGGCTCATATTCAGGGTAAGGCGTCCAAAGAAGAATTGGCCTTATTAGAAAAATGGGTCTCTTCAACTACAAACGCTGCTCATTACAAAAAATTAATTCAAGAACATTTCATTTTATCTTTTAAGGCTGGAAGTTGGAATCACAAGAATGAAGCAGCATTATTTTTTAGTTATATAGAAAAAGATAAATCTTTATTTACCAATGCCAAGAAAGTATTTTTTAAATACGCCGCTACAATCACTCTTGTTCTTGCCTCTGTATTTTATCTTTTTCTTTTAAGCAATCACAATAGTTTTAAAGAGAATTACAATGAAGAAAATATTGTTATTGCGTTAAATAGTGGTGAATTTTTTAACCTTAATTCATTAAAAGATACTCTTTTAAGAGACCACAGAGGAACTGCAGTTTTTGAAATTATTGATTCTAAATTATTTCAATTTAAAAATAATAAATTTCAGAGTGGAGATCATATGGTTTGGGTTCCTAAAGGAATAAAGCTCAGTTTATTTTTAGCGGACCATTCAAATATCACTTTAAATTCAGCTTCTAGTTTGGTCTTTCCTTCTACTTTTAAGAATAGGACAAGAAGCGTTTACCTTTCTGGAGAGGCTTATTTTGATATTTCAAAAGACATCAATAATCCATTTATTGTAGGTGCTAAAAAATTTCAAACTCATGTATACGGCACACAATTTAATGTATTTGCTTATAGAGATATAAAAAGATCCCAAGTGGTTTTAGTAGAGGGTTCTATTGGAATTAAAAGCAGCATGTTTAAGGATTGCGAAAAAGAAAATGTATTGACTCCTTCCCAAATGGCTTCTTTACATAAGAATAAAATGATGGATATTGAAAACGTTAATGTTAGACATTATATAGATTGGAGAAAAGGGGTTTTATCATTTTCAAACGAACCTATAGAAAGTTTGTTTAAAATATTAGAGCGAGAGTATAATGTTCAAATCTTGAATTCTAGTGACCAATTGAATAATTTAACTTTTAACGGCGTTTTTGATAATAAGAGTATTGATTATATTTTAAAAACAATTAGTACACATACTTTCTTCAAATATGAAAAAAATGAAAATAGAATAATAATAACCAAACCAAACAGTGAATGATTCGAACTATTAAACTAAATCATGCAAATTAAATTATTAACTAATTAATTTCTTAATTATGAAAAAAACCAAATTAATTAATTCAATTATAAGAGATCTAATAGGATATATATTTTTACTATTGGGACTCTTTAATTTCAACGAAATCTCTGCTGTTACTTTTAACCAGTATGAGAAAGTGCCTTTAAGTTTTGAAAACACAGAAGTCTTAGAAGTTTTTGAGGAAGTTTCAAAACATACAGGATATAAGTTTTTTTATGAAGCTTCAGAGGTAGACCTTAAACATAAGGTCACCATTTTAAAGAAAAATCTTTTAGTAGAAGACTTCTTAGAGACTCTTTTTAAAGACACCAATTTGAGTTATAAATTGTTTGAAAAGCAAATTGTGATAAAAAAAAAGACAGCAGATTTTTTTGATTATTCAACTACTTCAAATACTATTTTAAAAAAAGCACAACAAGTTATATCTGGTATTATATTCGACGAATCTGGTATTCCTTTACTAGGGGCTAGTATAGTAGCCAAAGGAACTATTGTTGGAGTGACCTCTGATTTTGATGGTAAATTTACAATCACCATGCCAACTGGCGTATCTGTAATTAAAATATCATATGTGGGTTATAGAACTACAGAAATAAATATTGAAGGTAAGGATTCAATCACTGTTAATCTTTCTTTAGACGCTGCAGCTCTTCAGGAAGTAATAGTTGTTGGATATGGAACATTATCTAAATCTAAAGTAACCGGATCTGTCGTTTCAATAAACTCTCAAACTATCACTGAAGTTCCTTCCATGACACCTGAAGCAGCTTTGATTGGACAGGTAGCAGGAGTACAGGTGCAAGAAGTTTCTGGTGAACCTGGTGCCGCACCCAATATTAGGATAAGGGGTTCCGGTTCAATTTCTGCAGGAAATGACCCATTATTTGTTATAGACGGTATTCCCATAACTAGAAATTTAACTTCTTCTAGTCAATTAGGAGGTGTGGCTAATAGAAGGGCTAGTTTTCAGCCACCTACCATAAACCCACTTGCTACACTAAATCCAAATGACATAGAGTCTATACAAGTATTAAAAGATGCTAGTGCAGCGGCTATTTACGGATCTAGAGGTGGTAACGGAGTATTACTTATTACCACTAAAAAGGGAGCAACTGGAGATAAAGGGGTTTTCTCTTTTGACTCCTATTTTAGTACACAGTCTGTTGCAAACAAATTAGATTTAATGAATGCAGAAGAACTTATTGACTTTACTAAAGACTCGAGAAATAATAATTATTTGTCTTCTGTGAGTGGTGCTTCTATAAATGATCCTATTGGCCCGGGCCAAAGAGGAAATACAAATTATGAAATACCTGAGTCTTTTGTTAATTGGGACGGAACAGATACTGATTGGCAAGACTTAATTTTTAAGACAGGAGTAGTACAAAACTATAATATATCATATGCATCTCCTCTAAAAAATAAGACTAGCTTTTATACTTCAGTGAATTATTTTTCACAAACAGGAATTATTGAAAAGTCAAAGTTTGAGAGATATTCTGTATTATTAAATCTAAATTCACAATTAACTGAAAAGTTAAATCTAGATTTAAGATTGGCACCTACGGTAACAGAGAATCAAAGGGTTCCTGCTTCTTCACCTTATTTTGCAAGACCTCCAGGAATTGTATATTCTGGAATAGTTCATTCTCCAACAGTTAATCCATATAATTCAGATGGGTCAATTAACCAGTTAAACAATCAATCCTATTTAGGAGGAGGAACCACTACAGCAAGTAATCCACTAGCAATTATTGAAGCGGTAGATGACCAGATTTTTCAGTTTCAGACAAGAGGAAACCTAGGACTTACTTATGATATTTCTCCTGGATTGAGCTTTAAGACCTTTGGAGGAGTTTATATTAATTTATACAATCAAGATTTTTACAGAGCAAATACGCTATTGTACAGGAACTCCTCTCAAGGAGAATCATACGGCCAAGCATCTTCTTCTACCGAAACCAATTGGATTTGGGAGAATACTTTGAATTGGAAGAAAGAGACTGAGGACCATTATATTGACGCAGTTCTTGGATATTCTGCTCAAAAAGACAACCTGGCACTTAAATCCGTTTTAGCTAATAATTATCCAGATGATTTAGTACCTACCATTAGTGGTGGTCAAGTTTTTGGAGGAACTTCAGTTCAGGAACAATGGTCTTTATTGTCTTCATTATTTAGATTTAATTATGCATTTAAAGACAGATATCTGTTTACTGGTACTATAAGGTCAGACAAGTCATCTAGATTTGGCAAGAACAATCAAACAGGGTATTTTCCATCATTTTCTACAGGTTGGAGAATAAGTGAAGAGGAATTTTTATCAGAGTCCAAAACAATTTCTGAGTTAAAGCTTAGGTTAAGCTGGGGACAAACTGGTAATTTTGAAATCCCAAACTATGGTGCTGTAGGCTTATTAACGCCTTTAAATTATAACTTGGGTGGAAGCGAAATAAATGGATTAGTACAATCCTCTCTTCCAAATCCAAATTTAACATGGGAGAAATCAGAACAAATAGATTTTGGTTTAGAGCTTGGCTTATTTAGCAATAGACTTTTTCTTTTAGCAGATTACTATGAAACTACTACTAGAGATCTTTTATTAAATGTGGCTATTTCGTCAGTCTCCGGATTTGAAACAACTCTTAGAAATTTAGGAGAGGTTAAGAATTCTGGTTTTGAAATTGCTTTGAGGTCTAATAATTTAGTGGGTGAGTTTACTTGGGATACTGATATAAATTTTTCTACTAACAAAAATGAAGTATTGTCCCTTAATGAAGGGAATGAACCCATTTATTCGTCAGGAAGTGCTGGTGTAAGACATGTCACCAGAGTAGGTGACCCTATTGGAAGTTATTATGGATTTGTTGTAGCTGGTATTTATCAATCCCAGTCTGAAATAGATAATGCGCCAACAGACACACAAGCTCCAAATCCTGGAGTAGGTGACCTTAGGTTTAAGGATATTGACGGCGATGGAAGTATTACTCCAAATGACAGGACGGTAACAGGAAGTTATTTTCCAGATTTCACATGGGGTGTAAACAATAGGTTTAGTTATAAGAATATTGACTTTAGTTTTTTATTGCAAGGGGTAGAAGGAAATGAGATTCTAAATCTAACTTCAAGGCATATGAAAAATGGTGAGGCTAATTTTAATTCATATGCAATTTTTAACGAAAGATGGAGGTCAGTGTCTGACCCTGGAAATGGATCCATCCCAAGAGCAGACAGACAGTCTGGACTACATGGAAATAACAATAGACCCTCTTCATTCCAAGTAGAAGATGGATCTTTTATGAGATTGAGAAACATCACTTTTGGTTATACGATCCCTGTGAAAAATCTATTTGGTGATTCCGTAGATAGTCTGCGATTTTATCTCATAGGAACAAACCTATTTACGCAAACTAATTATTTAGGTTATAACCCAGAAGTTAGTAGTATTTCTACAAATAGTTTAACACCCGGAGAAGACTACGGTGCTTTCCCGTTAAATAGATCTTTTACTATGGGTGTTAATTTAAAGTTTTAATCTAAAATATTTAAAAATGAAAAAACTTATATATGTAATTTTTTGTACTGTTTTGACAGTAGGATGTAGTGAAGATTTTACAGATCTTGCACCCATCTCAAATAGAAATGAAGCTGATTTTTATAACTCAGCACAAGATTACGAGGTGGCCATTAATGCAAGTTATGCTGGCTTACAGTCTACAGGATTATATGGACGTGGGTATTGGACCATGTTTGAAATGAGAAGTGATAATACAGACCAAGGGGCAGATGTTACTGGATTGGCAAGGCAATACGCTGAAATTAATTCTTTTACTGAGAATTCCTTAAATGAGCAGATATCTTCTTCTTGGAGTGACTCATATAAAGTGATCAATAATTGCAACATAATTTTGAGTAGAATAGATGGTGTAGATATGCCTGAGCCACTTAAAAAGCAAATTACTGGAGAAGCTTTATTTATAAGATCTCTCATTTATTATCATTTAGCTCTTGGTTATGGCAATGTACCATTACAACTAGTTCCGTTTGTAGCGGGAGATGAATTATCTCAAGTAGGTGAAACGGCTATTTTAACTCAGTTAGTCTTAGACTTAGAGCTAGCAGAATCATATTTACCTTTAACATATTCATCAAGTGAAATTGGAAAAGCAACCAAAGGTGCTGCAGCAACTTTATTAGCTAAAGTAATGCTAGTTTTAAAAGATTCTGGATCTGCCCAAATTGTTTTAAGAAGGATTATTTCTACTTATAACTACGAGCTGCTATCTAATTATGAGAATCTATGGGGAGAGAATAATGAAAACAATAAGGAATCTATTTTTGAAGTTCAGTTTAAGAGCGGAGGTATTGCCCAAGGAAGCTCATTTACTAATGACTTTTCCCCTAGCACAGATCTTCAAACAGGATCAGGTTTTGGTAGAAACAGACCTACTTTAGCCATGCAGGATTCCTATGAAAATGGTGATTTTAGATACTCATCGTCAATGGGGGATAGTTATTTAAATCTTGACGGAGAAACTATAGAAGCCAGATATATTAAAAAGTACAGATCAGACCCTGTGGTAGAGAATGACTCTGGAATTAATTTTATTGTATTTAGATATTCTGACGTTCTATTAATGTTAGCAGAGGCTTTGGGTGAAACAGATGAGAGCTATAATCTAATTAATCAAGTCCGGAATAGAGCTGGTTTAAGTGATATTAATGGAAATTCACCTGGAACATTTATGAATAAACTTCTCCAAGAGAGAAGGGTTGAACTCGCATTTGAAAACCACAGGTGGTTAGATTTAAAAAGATTTGGACTTATTAGTAAACTTATTGAAGCAGAACCTTTTATTACTAATACCAAGCTGTATTTTTTTATTCCTCAAAGAGAAATAGATATCAACCCAAATTTTGTTCAAAATAATTAATAATAACAACTTTTAGTTTAGTTTAGTTTTGATTGATCCCGTAGAATTATTATAAGTTCTATGGGTATCAATTAGATTATTCTTTTCTAATTCACTTATAAATTAAGATTATGAAAAAATATATTACGTCAATTTTCCTTTGTTTGTCTTTGACTTTAGTCTTTGCTCAAGAAAAAAAAGTTTTAAATATTATTGCTATTGGAGCACATCCAGATGATTGTGATTCAAAATTTGGAGGTACAGCAGCCTTGTTTGCTAAGATGGGACATAATGTTAAATTTTTAGCATTGACAAACGGAGATGCGGGCCACCATGAAATGGGAGGTGGGGTATTAGCAAAAAGGAGAAGACTTGAAGCTAAAAATGCTGCTTTAGCACTTGGTATAGCAGAATATGAAGTTTTGGACAATCATGACGGAGAGCTTTTTCCAACGTTAAATGTGAGATTAGAAGTAATTAGGAGAATTAGGGGTTGGAATGCAGATATAGTTTTAGGTTTAAGACCTAATGATTATCATCCAGATCACAGAAACGCTGGCTCTGTGGTTCAAGATGCAGCATATATGAATATTGTGCCAAATGTAGCGCCAGACACCCCACCCTTAAAAAAGAATCCAATCTTTTTATATATGAGTGATAGGTTTCAAAAGCCCAACCCTTTTCAAAAAGATATTGCAGTAATTATTGATGAAGTAATAGACATAAAAGTAAAAGGCTTGGCAGCTCATGAGTCACAGATGTTTGAGTGGTTGCCTTGGACTAATGGAGAAGACTTAACTAAAATTCCCTCTGGAGAGCAGGAACGTCTTACTTGGTTAAAAGAAAAGTGGATGGGAAGAACAGCAGACGAATCTACTTTGACAGCTGTGAAAAATTGGTACCCTAACGCAAACCTTTCTAAGGTGAGACACGTAGAGTATTTTGAAATTTGTGAGTATGGAAAACAACCAACAGAAGAAGAAATTAAGCAAATGTTTCCTATGCTAGGATCTAAATAAACATATTTTAGAGTGACAACACAACCAACCATTTCCGCGCCAAAAAGACACTATGACATGATTATTCTTGTCATGATTATATTTTTTGTTATATCATTTATTACAAATATTCTAAATTCAATTATAGTAGATGTAAAAAACAGTTTTGAGTTATCACTAACAATGACAGGTTTTTTGCCTTTTACCTTTTTTATTGCATATGGTGTGATGTCTATACCTGCTGGTTTTCTCACTGAAAAATTTACTGAAAAGACCTTATTGACATGGTCATTTATGGTCATGTCAATAGGATCTTTGGTTTTCGCGCTTTTCCCTAGCTACTGGGTATTCACGATGACTTTATTTACCCTTGGTTGTTGCATGGCTGTTCTTCAAGTAATTATTAATCCCATGCTAAGAAGTGCAGGTGGAGAAGAGCATTTTGCGTTTAATTCTGTTTTAGCTCAGTTAGTTTTTGGAGGAGCTTCTTTTTTAAGTCCTTTTTTGTATCAATACTTATCTAATTCAGAAAAAGTCTCAAATAGCTTTTTTTCTGAATGGTTCCTGAAGTTAGTTCCAAAAGATTTGCCTTGGGTTTCATTGTATTTTGTTTTTTCATTTATTTCAGCACTACTTTTTATTTACGTGCTTTTTAATAAATATCCCACCATGGTAAAAAATCCAGATGAGACTACTGGAGACAAAGACACTTATATAAGTCTTATTAAAAATAAATGGACTTGGTTTTATTTCTTTGGAATTTTCTGTTATGTGGGAACAGAACAGGGAATAGGAAATTGGATTTCTCAATTTTTATTTGAATATCATGGGTTAGACCCAAGGAAAATAGGTGCTACCACAGTCTCTTATTTTTGGGCTATGTTAACAGTTGGTTGTTTGTTGGGGCTTTTGTTGTTGAAGTTTTTTGATAGTAGAAAAATTTTAATAGGTGCCAGCTCAGTTGCTATCTTAAGTCTTATTATTTCAGTAAATGGAAATTCAAATTTGGCACTAATCTTTTTCCCACTGATAGGATTTTTTGTTTCAGTAATGTTTTCAATTATTTTTTCACTGGCGTTAAATTCAATTAAAACACATCACGGATCATTATCTGGAATTCTTTGCACAGGTATTGCTGGAGGAGCTGTAATACCCTTTTTAGTAGGTGGGATAGGAGAACTTTTTTCTCTTAAAATGGGCTTAATGTTTTTAATTCTCCCTCTATTTTTTATTTTTCTAATTGGTTTTTTGGCCAAACCATTAATCAATAACAAAACAATATAATAATTTTATTATAAAACTAAAAAATACTACTAAATCTTACCTTTTTCTTCAAATCTATTTTAATTATTTATTATGAAAAAAATATTGTTAATTATTTTTTTAATAGTCACTCTCAGCGCATGTCATACTTCCAAAAACACAAAGAGTATTGATATTCAAGTAGAAGATAATATTAAAGGGGCACCTATTACTATGGGTATACCTTTTCCTATTAATGAATTGTATTCTGTAGATCATATGCGATTATTGACTTCAGATGGTAAAGAAATACCCTGCCAAACTACAGAAATTAGTAATTGGGGCCCAAATAATGATAGTATTAAGTGGGTCTGGATTTTTTTCTTTTCAGAAGAACAAACGGATTACTATGTAGAATATGGACCAGATGTTATTCCAATTACATCTGATGAAAAAATTGTATCATCAAATAATATGAGGCCACAAGGAGGGATTAAAGTAAATACAGGCCCTTTGTCTTTCTCAATAGAAAAAAAAGGAAATGGATTTATTGATCAAGTTCTTTTAGATAGTAACAATGATAAAATATTTGAAGACAATGAATTAATTGCATCTTCTCCAGAACAAAATAGAGGTTCATTTTTAGACTTATTGGACAATTCTGGTATAGATAGTTCAAAAGCAATTATTAATGAGGTTTATAGAGAAAGAGGTTCTGGTTCTATGCATGCTATTTTTAGAATAGAAGGGACCTATGTCTATAATAGAACAGACAATAATAGTTCACCATTTACCATATATCTACATGCTTATGCTGGTAAATCTTATATTAGGGTACTTCACACAATGACCTATACAGGGGTTCCAGATATGCATGAAATTAAAAAGGGACAGCACGCCAATATAGCTACACAAAATAAATTAATAATTTCTGAAGACACACAATCAGACAAAGGATGGACGATTCCAAATGATAGAATTAAAGGAGTTGGGTTAAATTTAAAATATCATTTAAGTAATGAACTTAATATTATTACTCCTATAGATGATTCTAATTGGGATAGCAATATGTCCTCAATTAGTTTAGAAGCGTTTCCAATACAAGAGAATGAAATTTTAAAAGTTACTCAGTTAGGCCCATCAAAAGAAAGTGCTACTACTTTTAGAGATATTTTGACTAATAATACGGAAGAAGAAGTAAATAAGAAAATAAAATTTGAGGCAATTATCACTAAAAATGAAGAAGAACTATCTGTGAAACAGAGAGCTAAAGGTTGGTTAGATGTGAGCGATGGGAAAAAAGGAATAAGTATTGGCATCAAAAATTTTTTAAAAGAATATCCAAAAGGATTAGAAATAAATACCCAATCCAAGACATTAGTAGGAAGTATTTGGCCTAGTCATATTGAGCCTAAAAGTTTTGAAAGAGCCAATACAGAGAGTGACGGAGAAATGTTGGGAAATTTTGCTCAAGGAATAACAAAAACAACAGAGTTTATTTATTATTTCCACAATTCAGTCTCTCAAGAAAAAATTAATAGTACCATGGATTTTGTAATTAATAATCCAGTTGCACATGCATCGCCTAGTTGGTATACAACGTCTAAAGTTTACGGAAACATGGCTCCCTATTCTAATTCATATCCAGCTTATGAAAATGCACTCCAGTACAAATATAAATGGTGGGCATTTAACCAGAAGACACAACCATGGTATGGTATGTTTAATTACGGTGATGGAAAATCATACTATTTTAATAATAACTGGGTTCAATGGACAAATAATGAACCAACTGTAGACTTTATGTTATGGACAAATTTCATGAGAACAGGAGACTCTAAGTATTTTCATATAGCTCAAGCTATGAGCAAGCATACAATGGATATAGACAATATTCATTGGCCTAAGAAAAGAGAATATATAGGAGAAATTAATGATGCTATAGATTACTGGAATTATTTGGATGAACCAGATTCTACACCTTATTTAGGAATAGGAAGAAGGCATGCAAATGAACAGTGGAATGCTTTATTAAGTGCGCATGTTTGGATTCAGGGCTGGATATCTTCATATTATTTATCTGCAGATCATAGAGCCTTGAGGGTAGCTAAAATGACTGGGGACACTTATTTAAATAGAATATGGGGTGAACATGACTTAAGAGGTAGAAGGTTGTACTTATCTGTTTTAAATTTAGTAGAATTATACGACGCCACTAAATTGGATACATATAAAATGGAGCTAGATCACAGAGTTAATTTAATGTTAGAGTTTCAAGAACAGCAGGGAGGAAATTTAGTTTTAGATAGATATGGATATAGTCAAACATATGTAGCGCAAGGGCTCTACAAATACTATCAAATAACTGGGGACCAAAGGGTTAAAAAAGCACTCGTAGATCACGCAAGATGGGTAAGAGATGTTCCACCCCTAAATCATGAAATGGAGTCTTATTTAGCCACTATTTATCCTTTATTAATAGGGTATGAATTTACAGAAAACAAGGTTTTTTATTATGAAGCTCTAAAAAGAGCGCAATATCTTAAAATAGGAGAGTTGCCTATGAATCCAGACAGCTATACTAATGTTGAGACGTTTAGTGACGATTTGCTGAAAGTTTCAAACCTACCAAAAAGTGAAAAAAGATTTACCAATTGGGAAACAAATCAGGGTTTAAGAGTTTTTGGATGGACACACGCTAATAATATTCCTTACTTATTATATTGGATGGATAAAAATAAAAAGTAACTCTTTAAATATACAGATATAATAAATGAGTTATAAAAGAATAGGATTATTACTTGGGCCTTTTTTATTTTTATTAATACATTTTTTCTTCAAAGATGAAACACTCTCTACACAGGGTGTTGATTTACTTGCAGCTACTGTTTGGATTGGAATTTGGTGGATTTTTGAAGTAGTACCCATTGCAGTGACAGCACTTTTGCCAATAATCCTTTTTCCTCTTCTAGACAGTTTGAGTCTTTCTGAGACCACAGCTAGTTACGGACATAAATATGTTTTTTTATATTTAGGGGGTTTTATTTTAGCAAAAGGAATTGAAAAGTGGGGACTTCATAAGAGAATAGCATTAAATATAATAAAATTAATTGGCACCAATATATACACTATTGTTTTAGGATTTATGGTAGCTACTGCTTTTTTATCTATGTGGATATCAAACACAGCTACAGCAGTCATGATCCTTCCTATGGCTACCTCTATTGTAAAGCAATTCAAAGATAATCCAAAAACCATAAAAGATGAAAATCTAATTTTTAGTAAGCTTCTTATGTTAGCCATCGCATACTCTGCCTCAATAGGTGGGATAGCTACATTAATTGGAACACCTCCAAACCTTATATTTGCTGGCTTTGTACAAAAAACGTACGGAATAGAAATCACATTTTTTCAATGGATGAAGTTTGGATTGCCAGTTTCTTGTGTGTTATTGTTTATTGCATGGTACTATTTAACAAGAGTAGCTTTTCCTCTTAAACAAGCAGAATTTCCGGGTGGAAAAAAGGAGATAAATATATTATTAAAAGAATTAGGCCCCATCTCTAAGGAAGAAAAAACAGTTTTAGTTATTTTTATACTTACTGCTTTTAGTTGGATAACAAGATCTTTTTTATTAGAGCGCATTCTACCACAAATTGATGATACAATTATAGCTATAGTAGCCGCCTTTGTTTTATTTATTATGCAGTCTAGTAAGAGAAAGCCACTATTAAATTGGGATGAAGCAGTAAAGATTCCTTGGGGAATCATTTTACTTTTTGGCGGTGGAATGGCTATTGCAAAAGGATTTGAATTAACTGGACTAGCATCTTATATTGGATTTAAAATGATAGTTTTTAAAGGGCTACCGCTATTTCTTATTATTGTGTTAATCATTATTAGTGTTAATTTCCTCACGGAAATTACATCAAACCTTGCTACAACTGCCATGTTATTGCCGGTACTGGCTCCTTTAGCAGCTTCTATTGAAATAGACCCATTTATACTTTTAATTGCATGCACTACCGCCGCGTCATGTGCATTTATGCTTCCAGTAGCAACTCCTCCCAATGCAGTTGTTTTTGGTTCTGGATATTTAAAAATACCAGATATGGTAAAAGCTGGATTTTGGATGAATATGATCTCAATTTTGATTTTAAGTATAGCCGTTTACTTTCTATTACCCATTCTTTGGACTTTGAAAATATAAATGTTTACTACTCCTTTTTAAACCTAAAGCTAGGAATCTGATAGTCTTTTGGTAATTGGTCTGCTGGTATGGTGCTTTGGTTTCCATCTCTGGCGGCTCTGTAGTGAGGAGACATAATTTCTATACCCGCCTTATTGCATAGGTCTTGAATGTTTTGGTGCAGCTCTGAATAGATCACTGCTTGTTTGTTAGATTCTCTGGTATATGCGTTTATCTGGTAAGAAACGTAAAAGTCATCTAAACTGGTTTGCAGCACAAAGGGTGCTGGTTCCTTTAAGATTAGAGGCGTTTGTAGTGCAGCTGCTATAAGAACTTGGTGCATGTCTCTCCAAGGCACGTCATAGCCTATGGTAACGGTAGAATGCATGATAAGTCCTTTTTCTGTAGCGTCACTACTATAATTTATGGTGTGGCTATTCATTACAGTAGAGTTGGGAATAGAAATTATTTCATTTTTAGTGGTTCTCACTCTGGTTACTAACATGTTCTTTTCTATCACGTCTCCAGAGATACCCCCAATCATTACGCGGTCTCCTATTTTAAAAAGTCTCATATAAGTGAGAACCAATCCAGCTATTACATTGGAGAGTGAGCCAGCTGAACCAAAGGTGAATAGGAAACCCAAAAACACAGATACTCCCTGGAACACAGGGGAGTCTGATCCTGGTAAATAAGGAAAAATCACAATAATCATAAAGGCAAATACCAATACTTTTATTATCTGATAGGTTGGAGAGGCCCAGTCTGAATAGAAACCAGGAAGTTTTAGATTTTCTTCTTGAATTTCAGACTTTAAAAAATACAAGCCTTTTAGCACATACCTAAATACAATCACAATGACAACGATGGTAATGAGGTTTGGTAAAAAAACCCAAAGGCTTAAACCAATATCTTTTAAGGGATTTAGTACGAAGCCAAACAGGGTTTGAGCCATGTTTTTAGTCCAAGGGAAAATTCCAAAAAGGATAGGAAGGGCTATATAAACGGTACTTAAGACAACCAGCCATTTTAGAATTTTGTTAAGAGTGATTAGAGCAGAAACTTCTCTAGAAGCGTCAAATAGCATGTAGTCTCTAATTTTAATTCCATTTATATGGATGTTTTTTTGTGCATAAATTTTAACAGCAGTCCATCTAAATAGCTTTAAAATATATTTAATAATAAAAAAAGTGACAATTAACACCAACAATGCAAGTCCAAATTCTTTAAGGAGGGTCACAATATTAGTCTCATTTTGGTATTGAATTACTGCTGCAGCAATAATTTTTTGGTAGTTTATGGCTATGGATTCTTTATTGTCACTAGCCCAAAGTGCATCATCTTCAGAAATGCTCATCACAATAATATCTGCATACACCAAGTTTAAGTTATTGTATTCTGCAGTTTGCTTAAGGCTGTCTGCAGCAAAATTTCTAATTCGTGCAATTTTTTTTAGCCTTACACTCACAGCAGAAGCCCTTTCCTTGGCAGAAAAGCTTCCTAAATTACTGTAAACGGTAAAAAGAGTGTCATTAAAAAAACCTATTACAGGGTATCCTACATTTTTTTCTCTAAGTTGTTCTATAGTACTTTTCCTAATGGCTAAATTTTCTGCTTCTTTATTTTTAATGTCTTTTAACTGAAGCAATAGTTCTTCTTTTTTAAGATTGTCAGTAGTTTTTAAACTATTGATTTCTGCTAAAAGTGATTCTTTTTTAATTGAGTCAGTTTCCCTAAGGCTTTCAATATCGTTAATTTTTTTGTTGTACTGAGCCAAAAGAATACTATCCTTGTTAATGACAGCTCCCTTTGTAAGGTTTTCTTGAGCGCTACATAGATTAGTTATAGCCAGTAATCCTAAGAGTACAAGGTGTTTAGTAAAGATCTTCATAAGAGTAAATAATGCACAAATGTAAGAATTTTTCGATAAAAATTTAAGTAGTTCATTTTCTGAAATCAAATTGTGTTTTGAGTCTATTTATGCAGCAATATGATTGATTTTAAAAGCCTTAGATAGCCACCTGTAACTTCTGTATAGGGAGCTATGTAAAAATAGAATGAAAAGGTTGTTAAACTGCTCTAAAAGGTTGTTTTGAGGCGTTCAGAAGTTGTTGGTATAATTCACTTTTGCCGAATGATTTTTTGAGCTATATTGTAAAAAAATTCAACATATGCAAATTATAGAATCTTCTAAAATCTACGATGCAATCATTGTGGGCTCTGGAGCTGGTGGTGGAATGGCTACGAAAGTATTGTCAGAAGCAGGTTTAGATATTGCAGTATTAGAGGCTGGTCCTCATTTTGACCCTGCCAACCCAGACCAACAAACACAAATGAAGTGGCCTTGGGAGTCTCCAAGAAGGGGCGCTAATACACAGAGGGCTTTTGGAGATTTTGACGCACTGTACGGAGGTTGGGATATTCCTGGTGAACCATACACTAGAAAAGATGGCACAAAATTTGACTGGTTTAGGTCTAGAATGTTAGGTGGTAGGACCAATCACTGGGGCCGCATTTCACTGCGTTTTTCTGAAAGAGACTTTAAGCACAAAGATATAGATGGGTTAGGAGACAACTGGCCCATAGGATACAAAGATGTGAAGCCCTATTATGACAAAGTAGATAAGCTAATTGGCCTTTTTGGATCTAAAGAAAATTTACCTAATGAACCAGACGGTTTCTTTTTGCCTCCACCAAAACCTCGTTTACATGAATTATTTTACATAAAAGGTGCTAGAAAATCTAATATACCTGTCATTCCCTCTAGAATGTCTATGCTCACCAAGAAAATTAATCCAGAAAGAGGGGTTTGCTTTTATTGTGGTCAGTGTAATAGGTCGTGTTCTGTCTATGCAGATTTTTCCGCGGGGAGCTGTTTAATTTTTCCTGCCCAAAAAAATGGCGGACAGATAGATTTATTTACCAATGCTATGGTTAGGGAGGTACTCACAAATAGTGAAGGAAAGGCTACAGGAGTTTCCTATATCAATAAGACAGATAGGAAGGAGTATAGGCTTATGGCTAAGGTAGTTGTCTTGGCAGCATCGGCATGTAGCTCTGCTAGAATTTTGCTGAATTCTAAATCTCCACAGCATCCTAACGGATTGGGAAATAGTTCTGACCATGTAGGTAGGTATTTACATGATTCTACCGGAAGCAGTAGGGCTGCTTTTATTCCAGATTTGGTAAATAGAAAAACCTATAATGAAGACGGAGTAGGTGGTATGCATGTATACACCCCTTGGTGGTTGGATAACAAAAAATTAGATTTCCCACGCGGTTACCATATAGAGGTTTGGGGAGGTATGGGAATGCCAAATTACGGCTTTGGATTTAATGCCAATGAATACAATAAATTTTTTGGGCTTAAGGTGGGTGGCTATGGAAATAGCCTAAGATCAGATGTAAAGAAATATTACGGCTCTGTAGTGGGCTTTGGAGGTAGGGGAGAGTCCATTCCTCAAAAAGATAACTATTGTGAAATTGATCCTTCTGTTGTAGATGAATTTGGAATTCCAGTATTGCGTTTTCACTATAAATGGACAGATTTTGAACGCAAGCAGACCAGACATATGCAACAAACCTTTGACGAACTTATTCATAATATGGGTGGAGAAGCACTATCTGACGCACCTGGAGCAGATAAAGATTACGGTTTAGAGGCTCCTGGTAGAATTATCCATGAGGTGGGCACCACTAGAATGGGCTCAGACCCAAAAACGTCTGTAGTGAACGAATTTCAGCAGTTACATGACGCAGACAATGTGTTTATTGTAGATGCAGGACCTTTTGTTTCTCAGGCAGATAAAAATCCAACTTGGACTATTTTAGCTTTGTCTTGGAGAACCTGTGATTATATTATAGAACAGTTAAAAACGCAAAATATATAAGCTATGGATAGAAGAGAAAGTATTAGATCCCTTTTTGTTGGAGCAGCAGCTGGATCTTTAGTTTTGGTAGCCTGTAAGCCAGAGTTTAGTGAGCAAACCCAAGAAGCATTGTCTAAAGGGTCCACTAATTACGGAAGAACACCAGAGGAAGATACCCAGATTGCGTCTTTACATGCCCAACAGTTTTTTTTCCCACACGAACTAGAAACTTTAGGAGTTTTAAGCGCGATTATACTCCCTGCAAATGAAGATTTTCCTAGTGCTACAGACGTTGGAGTCATAGATTTCATTGAATTTATGGCCAAAGATCATGAACCTTTTCAAACCCCACTTAGGGGCGGTCTCATGTGGCTAGATGCCTACAGTAACAAGCAATTTGGATTAGAGTTTAAAGTTCTTGAGATGGACCAGCAATATGAAATTTTAGAAACCATAGCATATCCAGACTTACAAGTTTCTGAAAATGAAAGGCCACTAGAGGTGCGTTTTTTCTCTCTTATTAGAAATCTCACTCTTACCGGATATTTTACTTCAGAAACGGGGATAAAAGACCTTGGGTATAAAGGTAATATGCCCAATGTATGGGACGGTGTGCCACAAGAGGTTTTAGACCAGCATGGAATGGCTTATGAGCCCACTTGGCTATCTAAATGTATAGACCAAAGTACGAGGGCTACAATTGCCCAATGGGATGAAGAGGGAAACTTACTTAATTAGATTTTTTCACACACAATAACTACCGCCTTATTGTTTAGATCAGTAGAAAAGAACATATATACATGGCCTCCATCTTGGAGGCTGTGTTTTTTTCTTAAATCTACTACTGTAGATTTAAAGTTTCTCACACTTACATTGGCTTTTGTTTTAGTGAATATTTTTAGGTTTTTTTTGTTGTATGGCAATACGGCCGTGACTCTAAAACTTCTTCCCGGAAAGGGGACGAGATTTGTTGCGGTATACAAATGGCTGTGGTCATGTAGTTTGAATAGTCCCATTTGCTGAGCCACACTTTTAAAAGCTCCAATTTTCATTACAGCTGCATGCGGCTCATATAAATAAGCTAAGACCTCGCTTTTAGGCGCCATGCTGTTTGCTTCTATGTCTATACTTGTGGTAAATTTGGTGCTTTCTTGTGAAGACTCTAAAAGTACAGCAGTGAGTGCAGCGGGGCCTTGATAATCCTTTTCTAAAATCCAAAGCAATTCTTTTACTTCATTGCCTACTCCTATAGCCTGCACCTCTTTTACATGGCTTAAGTCTTTTAAGCCTGCTTTAATATCTAGTATGGGAGCAGTTTTAATAAGTATTGTTTGAGTCTTTGACCAAAGAAGAGGTAGTATCTCTTTTATATTAGGGCTACAGTCTTCTAATAAAAACACCTTTCCTTTTTTTTGGTCTCTTCTGGAGGGGTCTATATAAACCCAATCTAAAGCAGTTTGCTTTTCTAAAAAAGTAAGACTGTCACCCAAAATACATTGAATGTTTTTAACGCCCAACACTTTAAAATTATAACGGACTATCTCTGATAATTCCGTATTGATTTCTACATGAAAAACAGTATCAGTATTTTTAGCAAAATAAAAGCTATCTACTCCCAAGCCACCACAGATGTCTGCGCCAGTTTTTCCACTTAATAAACTCGCTTTGTATTGTGCTGCTATTTCAGAAGAGGTCTGCTCAATTTGTAGGGGAAGTGGGTAATAAATGTAAGCAGTATGAAACCAAGTAGGTAGCTTATTCTCACATTTTTTGGCAGCAATTATCTGGTTAATGATCTCTTTAGAATTGGCGCCGTCAAAAATAGGATTAGAGAGCAAAACTGACAAGCTGTCAGTAGCTATATTTTTAATTATAAAATCTTGAATACCAGTGTTTAAAATGTATTTATTCAAAGTATTACTATAGGTTTTCTGTCCATGATTTTAACTGACTATTTCCTGCAAAAAACACCTTAACAACTACTTTAATAGCGGTGTAAAACGGAATAGCTACTACCATTCCAGTAACTCCCCAAAGCAAGCCTCCACATAAAATGATTAGAAAAATTTCTAAAGGGTGTGACTTCACACTTTTAGAAAAAATTAGTGGTTGTGAAAGAAAATTATCTACCAACTGCCCTAACAAAAAACCGATCATTACATAGGTTGTTTTTGGTAGAATAACGGTGTTAAAAGAGCTCCCTAATTGGCTGCTCATAGTTAAGAACATCATGAGAAAACCACCCACTATTGGCCCTACATATGGGATGAGATTTAGAAGCGCACATAGAAAGGCAATAACCATGGCATTGGGTACAGAGAAAACAGAGAGCACAATGCTATAAATCACAAATAAAATAAGAATCTGAAATAACAAGCCTAAAAAATATCTGGATAGTAGATCTGTTATTTTTAAGAAGGCCTCCTGAGTTTTTACGTGCTCCTTAAGAGGTATAAATAATAAAATACCCTTTTCAAAAAGAACGCTGTCTTTTAAAAAGAAAAAAGAGATAAAGATTACTGAAAATAAACCAGCACTCACACTTCCCAATACACTGAGAATTGAGTTAAAAAACCCAGGTAATTGATCTAAGGAGAGGCTGTTAAAAAGCTTTGTTTCTGTCAGGTTTTGAAGTGCATACTTATTTTCAATTCCAAAATAAGTGCTAATTTCATTGTAAAGTTCATTTATACTAGCCCTTAAGCCTTTTAAGTCTAATAAACTTAAATTTTCACCTTGCTGTACCATAAGGGGTACCACTAAAGCTATAATCATTGCTAAAATTCCCAAGAGAACAGCCATGGCAGTAATGGCAGCCAAATTTTGATTAAATTTTAGCCTAGTTCTTAAAAATAAAACAATAGGCCTTCCAATTAAAGAGACAACAGCTGCAATAAGAATATAGGTGATGAGTATGAAAATAGCATTTACAAAGTAAAGCACTCCTATTATAGCAGCCACTATGGCAAGCGCCCTTAATATTCCGTCAGCAATGGTTTTAGCTCTCATAATTTTCATTTTGTGCCGCTACAGATGCGGTGGCATAAATTGCGGCAGTTTCTGTTCTCAAACGTGTACTTCCAAAGCTAACCGCTTTAAAGCCCTTGGCTAAAGCCTTAGTAATTTCTAATGTAGAAAAATCACCTTCAGGTCCAATAAGCAAGTGAATGGTTTGTTTTTTTAAATTTTGATTGTTAAACCCAATTTTCTCTTTGCTGGGGTCACAGTGCGCTATGTAAGTGTGGCCCTTAAAAGGTAATTCTAATAATTTACTTAGACTTATAGCAGGTTTTAAAAGGGGTAAATAGCTTTGTAAGGATTGTTTCATAGCACTGAGTAACACCTTTTCATAGCGTTCGGGTTTAATAACTTTTCTCTCAGATTGTGTACATATAATAGGAGTAATACTACTAATACCTATTTCAGTGGCTTTTTCCAAGAACCATTCAAAGCGTTCATTCATTTTAGTAGGGGCCACATATAAATGAAGCATGTATGGTTTAGAAGCCACAACAGTTACCTCAATTAATTTAAGTTGAATTTCCTTTCCTGTGCTAGTGCCTATTTCTGCAAGGGCCAAAAGTCCTTTTCCATTAGTGACATGAATCTGGTCTCCTATTTTTTTTCTAAGTACACGACTGACATGAGTACTTTCTTGCTGAGGCAACAACAGGCTTGGGTCTTTCAAAGAAAAATTAGGGACATAAAAAAGATTCATATATTTTTATTTTATTAAATACCTGGCTTTGGCTGTTATTTTTTGATTTGTAAAGTCTTTTTTAAGGTATTTTAAATAACCCACAACACCAATCATAGCAGCATTGTCTGTGCAGTATTCAAAAGCAGGAATATGAACAGTCCAACCATACTTTTTAGAGGCAGTTGTAAGGGCCTTTCTAATACCTGAATTGGCAGAAACTCCACCCCCTATGGCAATCTCTCTCAAACCGGTTTGTGCCAAAGCTTTCTTTACTTTTTGCATCAGGATTTTTACAATAGTGCCTTGAATTGAAGCACATATATCTGCTTTGTTTTCTTCTATAAAAGAAGAGTTTTTAGCAGTTTCACGTTGTATAAAGTACAAAATACTAGTCTTTAATCCACTAAAACTAAAGTGAAGGCCATCTACTTTAGGAATGGGAAAATCAAAGGCATTGGGGTTTCCTTCTTGGGCAAATCTGTCTATTAAAGGGCCTCCAGGATAAGGAAATCCAAGTATTTTAGCAGACTTGTCAAAGGCCTCTCCTACAGCATCGTCAAGGGTTTCACCGAGGACTTCCATATCAAAAAAATCTTTGACAAGAATAAGTTGGGTATGCCCACCACTAATGGTGAGTGCAATGAATGGAAAACGAGGAGGTGATTTTGATGGCTGTTCTGGACTTTCAATAAAATGAGCCAGTACATGTCCCTGCATGTGGTTCACTTCTATAAGAGGAATGTTTAGACCCATAGCCAACGATTTAGCAAAAGAGGTACCCACCAACAGAGACCCCATAAGGCCAGGTCCTCTGGTAAAGGCAATAGCGTCTAATTCTGAAGCTTTTAATGCAGCAACTTTTAACGCCTGGTCTACCACTGGAACAATATTTTGTTGGTGTGCCCTAGAGGCTAATTCAGGAACTACGCCACCGTAGGCTTCGTGAATTTTCTGAGTTGCCACTATGTTACTAAGTCTTTTAAAGTTCTTTAAAACAGCAGCAGAGGTGTCATCGCAGGAAGATTCTATCGCTAAAATGTGAATTGAGGTATTTTCCATTTATCTTTGGAATCTATATAGATTTATTACAAAGGTAAAACATAAAAGCGCTATCAAAAAATATAGAATAATTGGAGTCAGAATTGTGGTGGGAATCCTTTTGTTTTTAGGATTGACTACCTTTTTGTTTTCTCTGAATTCAGTACAAACCTTTTTGGCCTTCAGGCTAACAAAATCCCTAAACAACAGCTATGGAATAGATTTACAAATTGCTGGAGTAGAAGCCTCTATTTTCCGATTAGACATTAAATTAAATGGGGTGTTGGCTGCAGACTACAAAAAAGACACTTTGTTTTATGCCAAAAATATTCAGGCACCCATTCTAGATTTTAATGCGCTTAGAAAAGGAAATTTTGGACTTGGTAAAGTAAAAATAGTAGGACTTAGGTATAAAATCATTACCTACAAAGACAGTCTGGAGAGCAATTGGGATGTGTTTTTAACAAAATTAGAAAGTCAAAACCCAGCTGCTGTTGACAGCAAGCCTTTTGCTCTGATGGCTAAAGAAATTGATATTTCAGAAGCGGCTTTTGAACTGATAGATTACAACCAAACACCAGCTACTATCTTTAAAGCTCAGAGAATTAGTGTTTTGGGGACAGCCTTTAGCCTTATTGGACCAAAAGTGATTGTAGACATTAAAAACCTGAGTTTTTTAACATCAAGAGGTATTCAGGTAAATAAATGCAGCACTCAATTTACCTATGACCTCACACAAATGCAATTTAAAACTTTAGAGGTTCACACAGCACATTCAGTAATTAAAGGTCAATTGGTGTTAGATTACGAGCGAACAGATTTTGGTAATTTTTTAAATAAAGTGCTCTTTCATGGAGATTTTTTTGATAGTGAAATAGCTATGTTAGACATTAATAAATGGTACCCTGAATTTGACCCAGAGGAGCGTTTTATTTTTTCTGGCCAAATAGATGGAACCCTTAATGAATTGAGTGTCAACAGGCTTATTCTAGTCTCAGAGAGTGCCGCACTTAGAGGAGATTTTAAATTTAATGCCCTTTTTGACAAAGAGCGTCCATTTTTTTTAGCAGCTAATATTAAGGGCTTAGACACCCAGTATGAATCTTTAAAAAGACTTATGCCAAGAATTTTAGGAGATAATTTACCAGTTTCTTTAGCTAGACTTGGTAGTTTTACTTTAAGAGGTGACGCCACTTTAGCTCTAAATCAAATTAGCACTAAAATAAATGCTTCTACTAAATTAGGAGATTTTTATGCGGCCTTAGAAATGTCTAATATTTCAGATATAGACCACGCAATTTACCAAGGCTTTCTTTCTTTAATAGATTTTGATTTAGGCTCATACACTCAAATTTCTGCTTTAAAACGTGTAAGTGCAGATACCAATATAAAAGGAGAGGGATTGCTTTTAAATAATTTAGACACCCAAGTAGAGGGCTTGTTGTACCGCATGGACCTCAATGGCTATGAATATATAGACAGCAGTATCTCTGGTGTTTTTAAAAATGAACGTTTTGAGGGTTCTCTTAGTATGGAAGACCCAAATTGTAAGTTTTCTTTTAGTGGCTTAGCAGATTTTAGCAGCCAAAATAGGGCTTTTAATTTTACAGCTTCGGTAGATTACGCAGACTTTTACAAAATGAACTTAGTAGCAGACACTATTGCTGTTTTTAAGGGACAGTTAGACTTTGATCTAAAGGGTACAGATATAGATAATGTTTTAGGAACACTCAATGTGAGTAATACCCAATATAAAAACAGTAAAGACACTTATTCTTTTGAAGACTTCACAATAGCTGCAGATAGTTTAATAGATGGCTATAGGACCATTTCTATTAATTCTAAAGATATTATTTCTGGCTCTATTAGAGGGAGGTACAAGCTTTTAGAATTTGGGAAACTATTCCAAAATGCTATGGGCGGTATTTACACAAATTACAAGCCTTTTGAGGTGACCAAAGGGCAGGAAATGACCTTTGAATTTAGTATTTACAACACCTTGGTAGAGATTTTTTTTCCAGACATTAAATTTAGTCCTAATACTTTTATTCGCGGAGCCTTACAGGCCGATGCTGGAATTTTTAAATTAGACTTTAAGTCTCCACATTTTTCACTTTTTAACAACGATTTAGATTCTGTGGTACTCAAGGTAGATACTCAAAACCCACTTTTTAACACTTACCTAGCCATAAAAGAAGCGAAGACGCCTTATTATGATTTGAAGTCACTTAGGCTTATTAATAACACCCTGCAAGACACCTTGTTTTTTAGAACAGAGTTTAATGGTGGCGCTAATTACAAGGATAATTATGGTTTAAATTTCTATCACACATTTAATAAGAAAAAGCAATCTGTTTTAGGACTTAAAAAATCAGACTTGCAGTTTAAAGGAGCCCAGTGGTTGGTGAACGAGAAAGGGAATAAAGACAACAAAATAATTTTCTCTAAAAATTTAGACAGCATATTTATTTCCTCTTTAGAGATGAGCACACCAGAGAGTGAAAGTATAGTGCTCAATGGACAGTGGGCAGGGAGCACTTATAAAGACATACAACTATCTTTTTCAAATGTAGCCCTTCAAAAAATCTCTCCAACTTTAGACAGTTTAAGGCTCAATGGAAGAATTAATGGAGAGTTAAATATATTTCAAAAAGACAATGTATATTTTCCAAATTCTAATCTAGACATTCAGAATTTTGAGGTAAATGGGGCTATTTTAGGAAACTTAGATATAGACCTATTGGGAAATGGAGACCTATCAGACTATATAATTAATGCTAAATTATTAGAAGGAGACCAAGAACGCTTGAGGGTTTTGGGCAATATTTTTAAAACAGACAGCACAGGCTATGAAACTAAGTTATTGGCTAGTTTTAATGACTTTAAATTAAATCCTTTTAGCCCATTAGGAGCTGGTGTGATTGGAAATATTAGAGGGGGGTTATGGGGAAATGTCTCAATTTTAGGTCCCTTAGTAAACCCAGACTTTAAAGGGGTACTCAGTTTAAACAATGCGGGGATTAGTGTTCCCTATTTAAATGTAAATTATATTTTTTCTCCCAACGCAAAAATTGAATTAGTGGCTCAAAAATTTATTTTTAAAGATATTAATATAACAGATGAGGTCTTTAAAACTAACGCAATTCTTTCAGGAGTGATTGAGCACAAATCTTTTGATCAGTGGAAGTTAGACCTCAATGTAAACACAAATGGGAGCAGATTTTTAATTTTAAATACGCCATATGACCCTGAATTTTTATATTATGGGGATGGTTTTTTAAATGGGACAGGTCATATATACGGTCCAACAGAGTCTTTGAATATTGATGTTATTGGTGCTACAGGGGCTGGAACTTCACTTAAAATTCCTCTGCAAGATGTGGTGAATATTGGAGATTATACCTTTATTAATTTTATAGAAAAACAATCCTCGGCAGCTATTAAAGCCCAAACAGCAGCAGAAGACTACAGAGGCTTGGAACTCAGTTTTGACTTAGCTGTTACTCCAGAGGCAGAAGTAGAAATTGTAGTAGATCCAAAATCTGGTTCTTCTCTAAAAGGAACAGGAGGAGGTATTTTACTTATGGAAATTAACACCAACGGTAAGTTTGCTATGTTTGGAGATTTTGTGGTGGTCACGGGTGCTTACAATTATAAATTTGGGGGCTTTATAGACAAAACCTTTAAGGTAAAGCCTGGGGGTAGTATTATTTGGGATGGTGATCCTATGGGGGCACAGCTCAATATGGAGGCCTCTTACTCTCTTTTTGCCAATCCAGCTCCATTGTTGGAAAGTACAGGTTATACCAAACAAATTCCAACTGAGGTGTTAGTGCGTTTAGACGGCGCTATTGAAAATCCAAATATAGATTTTGATATTGCCTTTCCAGGCACTAATTCTGTGGTGAAATCTGAGCTACAGTACGCCCTTCAAGACCCTACGGTACAAGACAGAAACGCCTTTTTTTTATTGGCACAAGGAACTTTTGTAAACGACGCTACAGGAATTAACCAACAGGCAGTCACAGGAAATTTATTGCAGTCGGCCTCTGGTTTGCTAAGCAGTATTTTAGAGGGCAGTAATGACAAATTAAACTTTGGAGTTTCCTATGAACAGGGAATATTAGACAGGGTTTCTAACCTTCAGACAGACTCTAGGATAGGGGTGAGTTTAAGCACTCAGATTAGTGACAAGGTTTTGTTTAACGGCCGTTTAGGGGTTCCAGTAGGCGGTGTTACGGAAAATACTGTAGCTGGAGATGCTGAAATTCAAATTATTTTAAATGAACAAGGAACCCTAAGTGCTAAAATATTTAATCGTGAAAATGAAATTCAACAATTTTTAGCAGACCGACAAGGTTATACTCAAGGAGTAGGTCTTTCTTATCAAGTAGATTTCAATACATTCCAGGAGCTCTTAAAGAAAATCTTAAAACCGAATACAAACTAATCCCAAATAAACATATCTCTCATTTATTTAGATTTTTATTAACGAAAACGTTTGAAGTTGCTCGGCTAATTAAATAATCTTCAAAATTGCCGTTCACATCTAAAGAAGTTTGTTAATTTTACTTTTTTAACTACTTATGAATTCTAAAATCAATAAAATTGCTGTTTTTACTTCAGGCGGTGATTCTCCAGGAATGAACGCGGCTATAAGGTCTGTTGTCAGAACTTGTGCTTATATGAAAATTGACTGTGTAGGAATTTACAGAGGCTATGAAGGGATGATAGAGGGTGATTTTAAACCTATGGACGCCCGTTCAGTAAACAATATCATTAACAAAGGAGGCACCATTTTGAAGTCTGCTAGGTCTATTGAGTTTAGAACCCCTGAAGGACGCGCCAAGGCTTATGAAAACCTTAAAAAGGAAGGAATAGATGCATTTGTGGTTATTGGTGGTGATGGTAGCTTTACTGGAGCAATGATTTTTAATCAAGAGTACAATTTCCCAGTGATTGGAATTCCTGGAACCATAGACAATGATATTTATGGAACCACTTATACTGTTGGTTTTGATACAGCACTCAATACAGTGGTAGAGGTAATAGATAAAATTAGAGATACCGCCAGTTCACACAATAGATTGTTTTTTGTAGAAGTGATGGGAAGAGATGTAGGGCATATAGCTCTAAATGCTGGTGTTGGTGCTGGAGCAGAAGAAATTCTCATACCAGAAGAAAACTTAGGTCTAGACCGTTTATTAGAGTCACTAAAACGCTCTAAACTTTCTGGAAAATCATCTAGTATAGTAGTAGTAGCAGAGGGAGATAAGACAGGTAAAAATGTTTTTGAACTCAAAGAATACGTAGAGAAACACATTCCAATCTACGACGTAAGAGTCTCTGTATTGGGGCATATGCAGCGCGGTGGTTCACCCTCTTGTTTTGACAGGGTCTTAGCAAGTAGAATGGGCGTAAAAGCAGTAGAAGCACTTATGGAAGGCAAGAGCAGCCTTATGGTAGGTATTCAAGATAATAAAATAACCTTAACGCCTCTTATTAAGGCTATTAAGGGCCACAGTAAAATTGATAAGGAGCTCATTAGAGTTTCCGATATCATGTCAACATAAATATAAAAAAGAAGAAAAATGTCTGAATTAAAAATTGGAATTAACGGTTTTGGAAGAATTGGTAGGATGGTGTTTAGAGCAGCTGCCGGAAGATCTGATATACAAATTGTTGCTATCAATGATTTGCTTGATGTAGATCATTTAGCCTATTTGTTAAAATATGATTCTGTCCATGGAAACTTTAATGGAACTGTAGAAGTAGCAGATGGCCATTTAATTGTAAATGGTAAAAAAGTGAGAATTACCGCAGAAAGAGATCCTAAACAATTGAAGTGGGACGCAGCAGGAGCAGAGGTAGTAGCGGAATGTACAGGTATTTTTACGACACTAGAAATGGCACAATCTCATATTGATGGTGGTGCTAAAAAAGTAGTTATTTCTGCTCCATCTGCAGACGCTCCTATGTTTGTAATGGGGGTAAACCATTTAGACGCTAAATCTTCAGACGTTATTGTTTCAAACGCTTCTTGCACTACAAACTGTTTAGCACCATTGGCTAAAGTATTAAATGACAATTTTGGAATTGAAGAGGCATTAATGACTACAGTTCACGCTACTACTGCCACTCAAATGACAGTAGATGGACCCTCTAGAAAAGACTGGAGAGGCGGGCGTTCTGCTTTATTAAATATTATTCCAGCTTCTACTGGTGCTGCAAAAGCAGTGACAAAGGTAATTCCTTCACTGGTAGGTAAATTAACGGGTATGGCTTTCCGCGTACCTACAGCAGATGTTTCTGTAGTAGATTTAACAGTTAAGTTGTCTAAAAAAACTTCTTACGCAGAAATTAAAGCAGTATTTAAAAAGGCTTCAGAAGGATCTATGGCAGGTATTTTAGGATACACAGAAGAAGCCGTAGTGTCCCAGGACTTTATTGGAGACGCTAGAACAAGTATTTTTGATGCTGAAGCAGGAATGGAATTAAATTCCACTTTCTTTAAATTAATTTCTTGGTATGATAACGAAGCAGGATATTCAAATAAATTAATTGATTTAGCCAAGCACGTAGCTAGTTTGTCATAATTTTAGAACCTAACAAGCCCCAAGCATTTTAATTCTTGGGGCTTTTTATATCAACATACTATGATATTAATTGCAGATAGTGGCGCCACTAAATCTGATTGGATAGCTTTAGATAAGCAAGGAAATCAATTATTTTTCACTCAGACCTTAGGACTTTCACCAGAAGTGCTGACCAGAGACGTTATTGAAGACCGTTTGGCCAATAATTTTGAATTGTCAAAAAACGCGAAAGAAGTAAGCCATATCTATTTTTACGGAGCTGGTTGTGGTACAGATAGAATGAAATCCTTTCTTTCAGATATCTTTAATGTAATATTTCCAAATGCTCAAATAGACGTAAGAGAAGATACATATGCGGCAGTATACGCCACTACTAAACTTGGAAATCCTGGTATAGTATGTATTTTAGGGACAGGTTCTAACTGCAGCTATTATGATGGGCATCAACTATTCCAGAAAGTACAATCTTTAGGGTATATACTTATGGATGACGGGAGTGGCAACTTTTTTGGTAGAAAACTGATTAGAGACTATTATTTTCACAAAATGCCACAAGATTTAGGAATTCAATTTGCTAAAGAATTTAATCTAGAAGCAGATATAATTAAAGAAAATCTTTACAAGCAACCCAACCCAAATACATATCTAGCAAAATTTGCCAAATTTGTTGTGGCTAACAAAAAGCACCCATACTGCAATGGAGTGATCATGAAAGGACTTCAGCAATTTGTAAATAATTATATCATGCAATTTGAATTAGCCACAAAAGTACCTGTTCACTTTATTGGAAGTATTGCTTACTATTTACAAGACGAGCTCAAAGAAGTGATGGATAGAAATGACCTTATTGTAGGACAAATTAAACAAAGGCCTATAGACGGTTTAGTAGATTTCCATAAAGAAAACCTTTAATGAGCTTGTTTGCTATTTCAATACTGCAATCATAGAGATTTCCACATTTACAAACATGGGCAAATTAGCTACTTCTATAGTTTCTCTTGCAGGGGCAGTTTCAGTGTTAAAGTAAGCTCCATAAACGCTATTAATGGCTTTGAATTGGTGCATATCTTTTACAAATATACTGGCTTTTACCACCTGTTCAAATGAAGCATCTGCAGCTTCTAAAATAGCTTTTAAATTTTCCATTACCTGTCTGGTTTCCGCTTCAATAGTACCAGAAACAAGAGCTCCTGTAGCTGGATTTATAGGTGTTTGTCCAGAGATGTACAAGGTATTTCCACATAAAACAGCCTGGTTGTAGGGCCCTATAGGTGCTGGTGCGTTTGGAGTAGTAATGATCTTTTTCATAAGGTTTTTTTACATTTTTAAAGATACTTAAAAAAGACTTTCTAAGCATTATCTTCTGGGTGGTTGGCTTCTTTTCTCCCATTTTAAATCACTGAGTAGAGAACTCTTAATTCCAATAAAGAAATACCATCTTTCATAGTCTCCAAACGGCGTCCAATCAAAGTTTAATCTAAAGTCATTAAGGTCTCTTTCAATTCTAAATTGCGTGAGGGTAAAACCTTTGTTTTTTATATCGTATCCAGAAGAAACACCCACTTTCCACATAGGAGTAAGGTCTACATCTCCAGAAAACATAAAAGAATTGTTGCTGAATTCTTGCTGTCTATTAGAATTATTATAGGTGATAGCATAAGCTATGTTTAAACTCCACGGAATTTTGGTGCCATAAATAGGATTGTCTATTGTTTCATCTCCAGAGGAATCCTTGCTAAAGCTCCTTTGGTCGCTAAATTCACCTGCACGTCCAAAAAGACCATCAGTTCTTCCTCCTGACGCCCCCATATAGAAGTTTTGCTTTTCTTCCTCTTTTCTTTTTTCTTCTTCTGATTGCTCTTTTTCTGGATCTTTATTTTTCTTAAAGCTGTCATTATTTAGAGAGTAACTCATGTTAGCACTACCCCTTGTAAGTCTAAAAAGACCTCCTCCGTTTTGGACATTAAAGGTATTGATCCTTCTTCCAGCGTTATCTATGGCATAAGGATCTAAATTTCCTGAAAAGTTAACGGAGAGTTTGGAATTAAATAAGCTAGTTCCGCCAGAGAAATTAAAGGGAGCAAGCCTTAAAGAGTCCGCCTCAAAATTATAACTTGAAGAAAAATTCAGGTTGTTTAAGATGCTTACTTTTCTGGGTTCGGTTTGGCTAGAATCTTTAGGAGCTAATTTAGCCTCTAAGGTATTTTGAAGAGAAAACCCTACAGATCTAGATTTTCCTAGTCCAGGAGCTCCAAACATAGAACCCTCAAACCTTGTGTATGACACCATTTTTCCTCTAGCGTCTAGATAACTGTCATAGAATTGTTCAAAAGATGGGAGGTAACCAATACTTACAGAGGGCCTTATTACATGCCTTAACGCCTGAATATTAGAACCTTCTTTAAAATTTAGAGTACCGTATACAGTAGTTCCAATACTGGCACTTATGTTGTATCTGTTAAATCTGTCAAAACCCTTTACTGTATCTCTAACTAATTGGCCCTCTTCTATGCGTTTGGTATAGGTTTTCATGACCCAAGAATCTTCATAGTTACCCCCTAAAGAAACACTAAAGTATTTGGCTACCTTAAAGTTGGTATTAAATGGAATACTGTGAGTCATTCCTAATTCAGCATCCTTAAACATTTCTTTGGTAAAAAAAAGAGAGTCTGTTGTTTGTATTCTGTTTTCTCCTCTTGTGGCATAGGTGAAGTTTATGTTTTGTAAAATTCCTTTCTTAATACCATCTCTTTTAGCAAACGGATAAATACGCTCCATACTAGCCTGAAAAGTAGGGAGGGTAAGGTTTATTGCTTGCGTATTTGTGTTTTGGTTGTGAGAAGCTGTTACAGACATATTAACAGCTGGGTAATCAGGAAAATTTTTAGCGTAAGAGATGGAAGAAGATAGGTTGTTGTTTTGTGTATTAGGAAGATTCATCTGGTTTAATGAGTTCCTAAAATATTGACTACTTCCCAAGTTTACAGACGCAGAAAGCCTAGAAGTAGGATTGGCTTTAGCGTCTTGTGAATGGGATATTTGAATGTTATAAATGGTATTTCTTCCATAGTCATCAAATCCCTTTTGTGAGGTCACTAAATTTTCATATCTAAAATTAATATTTCCACTATATTTATATTTTTTGGTATAAACAGACTGTGTTCTAAAGCCATAACTACCATTAGAATAAATATCTCCAGTAAGGTTAAGATCTAGATTGTCACTAATAGGTAAATAATACCCACCGTTTTGAAGAAAATAGCCTCTACCAGGGTCATTACCAAAAGTAGGCATAATAAGTCCTGCAGACCTACCAGAAGTCATAGGGAAATAACCAAAAGGCAGCGCTATAGGAGTAGGCACATCAGAGATATAAAGATTGGCTAATCCAGAAACAATTTTCTTTTTAGGAACAAATTTAGCTTTTCTAATTCTGATGTAATAATCTGGGTTTTCAGGGGTTTGAGAGGAGGTAAGTCTCATATCTTTTAGAAAATAAACTGAATCATTTTCTTTTTTTGTCAAAGAGGCTAATACATTCATGCTCTCACTTCCAAATGAACCAAGCCCTGCCTGCTGCTCAGATCTGGAATTCCAAATAAGAGCTTTTTGGGTGTCAAAATTAAACCTAATAGAATCAGGATTTACGGTACTATTGGCCTGTATAAAATTTGGAAGCTGGGTAAAAGCTCCTTTTTTGTCTTTTATTCTCCCCGCATAGACCTCATTTTTAATATAGTCCATATCTATTTTTCCGGAAGAGAGCTCGGTGTCTTGGTAATATAGTTCAGCTTCGTCATATAAAAAGATGGTGTGCTTAAGACGGCTCATTTTAGCGTAAGCTTTGGCTTTGTACCTAATAATATCTACTAAAATTCCAGGTTTCTCTACAATAGTGTCTTTTATAAGGGTGTCAATGCCTTGTTTTTTTCTTTTTGCTAACATCTTTTTCTCCAACATAGACATACTATCTTTTTTTGATTGTATAAACGAGAGGCTCGTTCCTTCTTGAGCACTAATAGATTGTAACCCAAAAAGGAAACAGGTAGTTAGCAATAAAAATGGACTTTTACGAAACAAAGGATAAGAGGTCTGTTTGAGTACTATTTATGGGCTATTTGAGGCTTCAAACTTACGCATATTTTTTATTTTCATCTTCCCCCTTAACAATATATTTATGGTTCGTTTAGACCTTATAATTTTGTATTTTTACATCAACACTTAAAAAGGTTTATTTACACATTCATGAAAACTCGGTATTCACTTGTATTAATTGCTTTTTTTATCACTAGCATCCTTACTTTTTCACATGCGTCTGAAAAGCCAATAAAACCATTTATTGTGGTTTTAGACGCTGGGCACGGTGGAAAAGATCCAGGGAATCTTGGAAATGGTTATATGGAAAAAATCATTGCCCTTAAAATTGCCCTAAAAGCGGGTGAACTACTTTCAACATACCAAGATATTAAAGTGATCTACACAAGAGATGGAGATCATTTTGTAGATTTATTTAAAAGGGGAGAAATTGCCAATAAGGCTTCTGCAGATCTTTTTATATCTATTCACTGTGACTCTCATACTTCCAACGCAAATGGTGCAGGTACTTTTGTTCTGGGTTTACACGCCAACAAAAGAAATTTTGAGGTGGCTAAAAAAGAGAACTCTGCCATATATTTAGAAGAAAACTTTGAGCAGCGCTATGCCCAATATGATATTAACTCTCCAGAATCTGTTATTGGATTTACTATTATGCAAGAAGAGTTTTTAGATCAGAGTATCTCTTTAGCTAAAAGGCTGCAAAGCAAATTTGCAAATGATTTAAATAGAATAGATAGAAAGGTTAAACAAGCTGGTTTTATTGTACTTCACCAGACTTTTATGCCATCTGTGCTAGTTGAAACAGGGTTTTTAACCAACGCTAACGAGGGTGCTTATCTAAACTCTAAAGAGGGGCAAGACCAAATGGCCAAAGCCATTTCTGACGCTGTTTTAGAATACAAAAAAAACATACATACTAGCTCTGTGGTTTCTAATCCTCAAGAAAAACTTTTAGTTAACAATAGAACTAAAAATAATGAAACATTCCCGGTGAAAACTCCAGCCAAAACAGTTTTTTTAGAGGAAGATGTTTTTGAGGAACAAGAAACTGAGAAAAAAGCGACTATAGAAGTTATTGTAGAAAATACCAAAGAAGCCCCTATAGCTAACTCAAAAGAATCGCATTTAGAAATCTCTAAAGAAGGGATGACTCCTAAAAAGGTGTTACTTTCAAGTGTCGCTCTAGTTTTTAAAATTCAAATCATGGCAGTGGGGAAACGAATACCCCTTAGCTCAGAAAATTTTAAAGGACTAAAAAACATAACTAAGGAACCTATAGGAAGCTTAAATAGGTATTTTTACGGAGCCACTTCAGATTATGATACAGCTAAAGAACTCCTTATAGAAGCTGTAAAAGTTGGTTATTCAAATGCTTTTGTAGCAGCCTATAAAGACGGAGAGAAGATCACTATTACAGAAGCCTTAAAAAGCTTGGAAAATCAATAGAAGGTTTCCTTTTTTAATTAGTAAATTTGTTAAAAACCTAATTCAGAAGCGTGAAGTTAAGCAGAGAAATAAAGACGGGTATTATAGGTATTGGAGGTATTTTATTATTTATACTAGGGTATAGTTATTTAAAATCTTCTTCTCTTTTTGAAAATAACAAGACCCTTTATGTGGTTTACGACCATATTGGAGGCTTGCAGCCAGGTACCGCTGTTTCTATTAATGGACTTACTGTTGGTAAAGTGAATTCAGTTGGCTTTCACGACACCAAAGGAAATCTATTGGTTACTTTTTCTGTAGATGATAGTTTCAAATTTTCTAAAAATTCTATAGCAGAACTCTATGACACCGGTATAATTGGCGGAAAAGGCATTCAAATTTTGCCTGTCCTAGACAACGCATTAATGGCTAAAGGCGGAGACACCTTAGTATCTTCTATTAAGCCAGGAGTCACTGAATTGCTGCAACAACAATTAAGCCCCTTGCAAAACAAAGTAGAGACTGTCATTACCCACGCAGACTCTTTATTGGTCAATATTAATACGGTACTAGACGGTAGGACCAAGAGAAATTTAAAAGAGAGCATAGAATCTTTAAATGCGCTAATTGCAAATACAAAAAAAACCTCCGATGTCTTACATGAAATTATAGTCCTTAATAGGGCTTCTTTGGAGGTAAGCATTAAAAACATAGACCAATTTTCTGAAAACTTAGTGACCATTACAGATTCTATTTCTAAAATGGGGTTAAGCAAGACTTTTTCAGATTTGTCTGAAATGGCTGCTTCCCTAAATATTATTATAGCAGGAATAGAAGCGGGAGATGGGAGTCTTGGAATGCTCGTAAAAGACAAGGAAATGTATGAGTACCTCACTAGAACTTCCAGAGAGCTTTCTTTATTGTTACAGGACGTGAGGCTCAACCCTAAAAGATATGTCAACGTTTCAGTTTTTGGAAAAAAACCTAAAGATTACACCTTGCCAGAAAATGATCCGGCGCAGTCAAACCTTAAAAAAAATCCATAGTATTTAATCATCATTCGTTCCGTTATGACTTATTTACCTAACATTATTTTCTTTTTTGTCCTATTGGCTGGGATTGGTTATTTTACTTTTAATATGATGCAGCTTATTGCCAATATTAAATTAGGCAAAGCAGTAGCGGTTAAAGGAGATAGAAAACAAAGGTTTAAAAATGTCGCTTTAATTGCTTTTGGACAGAGTAAAATGGTGACACGGCCTGTCTCAGGAATCTTGCATTTGGTAGTATATTTGGGTTTCGTAATTATCAATATAGAAGTATTAGAGATTGTCCTAGATGGTCTTTTAGGGACACATAGACTTTTTTCTTTTTTAGGAAGTACCTATGACGTTTTGATTGCCACTTTTGAAATTTTTGCAGCACTTGTCGTAGTGGCGGTAGCCGCATTTTGGGTGCGTAGAAATGTTTTAAAGCTTAAGCGTTTTTGGAATCCAGAAATGAAAGGATGGCCTAAAAAAGACGCCAACTTAATTCTCTATATAGAATGGGTACTCATGGGATTATTTTTAACCATGAATGCGGTAGACTTTCAATTACAGCAATTGGGTGCAGACCATTATGTGCAAGCGGGCTCGTTTCCTGTAAGTGGCCTAATAAGTCCTTTGTTCGATGCTCTTCCTATAGGCACTCTTATAATTATAGAAAGAACGGCCTGGTGGTTGCACATTGTTGGAATCTTATTTTTCTTAAACTATCTATATTTTTCCAAGCACCTGCATATTCTTTTAGCTTTTCCCAATACTTACTTTGGGAGATTGACGCCTTCTGGCCAATTTTCACACAATGAAACCGTCGCCAAAGAAGTAGCTGTCATGATGGATCCAAATACAGATCCTTTTGCCGCTCCCGCGGCCGATACGCATGATCAAGAGCGTTTTGGAGCAGCAGATGTTATGGATCTAAATCAAATACAACTATTAAATGCCTACACCTGTACAGAGTGCGGCAGATGTACAGATATGTGTCCTGCTAACCAGACAGGTAAAAAGTTATCTCCAAGAAAAATCATGATGGACACCAGAGACCGTCTCAATGAAGTAGGAGAAATCACAAAGAAAAATAAAGGGGTGTTTGTGCCAGACAACAAACAACTTTTGGGAGATTATATTTCTGCAGAAGAATTGTGGGCCTGTACCTCTTGTAATGCTTGTGTAGAAGCCTGCCCAGTAAGCATAGACCCTTTATCTATTATTATGGAAATGCGCCAATACCTAGTCATGGAACAATCTGCAGCCCCTGCTGCACTTAATAATATGATGGGTAATATTGAAAACAATGGGGCTCCATGGCCTTATAACCAACAAGATAGGCTCTTATGGGCTCAAGAAAAATAAGAATATGTCAAAAGAGCAAATCATTGTACCTACATTAGCCTCCATAGCAGCAGCTGGTAAAGAAGCAGAAATCCTTTTCTGGGTTGGCTGTGCTGGTAGTTTTGATGAGCGTGCTAAAAAAATAACTAAAGCATTTGTAAAAATTTTAAATAAAGCAGGGGTTTCCTTTGCTGTTTTAGGAGCAGAAGAAAGTTGTAGTGGTGACCCAGCCAAACGTGCAGGAAATGAATTTTTATTTCAAATGCAAGCAGCTGGTAATATTGCTACCTTAAATTCCTATGGAGTTAAAAAAGTGGTCACTGCCTGCCCACACTGTTTCAACACCCTTAAAAATGAATACCCCATTTTAGGAGGTCATTATGACGTGGTGCATCATACTCAACTCTTAAAAGATTTACTAGATCAAGGTAGACTTAGTTTAGAAGGAGGTGCCTACAAGGGAAAAAAAATTACTTTTCATGACCCTTGCTATTTGGGTAGGGCCAATGGAGTATATGAAGCTCCAAGGGAACTCATAAGAAAACTAGATGCACAGCTTGTAGAAATGAAAAACTGCAAGCAAAAAGGACTGTGTTGTGGTGCAGGTGGTGCACAGATGTTTAAAGACGCAGAGCCAGGAGATAAGGAAATTAACATTACCAGAACAGAAGAGGCCTTAGAAGTACAACCAGATATTATAGCAGCTGGCTGTCCTTTTTGTAACACCATGCTTACAGATGGAATCAAAAACAAAGAAAAAGAAGCAGATGTTCAAGTGATGGACATTGCAGAGTTAATTGCCACTGCGGCAGATTTATAACACGCCCTATACTATGTTAGTGCCTTTTCAAGAATTACCAGAAGACGCAAGAATTTGGATTTACCAAAGCAATAGACCTTTTAACACAGAAGAGGCAGCAGCCGTTAAAGCGGCTTGTGACACTTTTCTAAAAGAATGGACGGCTCACCAGGCCGCTTTGCACGCCGGTGTAGACATGCCTTATAACCGCTTTATAATTTTTGGATTAGACGCGCAGCAAGGCAGTGCGTCTGGCTGCTCTATAGACGCATCTGTTAGGTTTATTCAAAAATTGGAAGCCCTATACGGAGTAGATTTATTAGATAAAATGAATGTAACCTATAAGCAGGGTCCACATCTGGCCCATAAACAGCTTAATGACTTTAAAAAAATGGCCAAAGACAGGGCCGTTAATGGGAACACCATTGTTTTTAATAATTTAGTGAATACTAAAGGAGAATATGACCAATTTTGGGAGGTTCCAGCGTCTGAAAGCTGGCATGGTCAATTTATGAAAGCCTAATTTTTTAGAGCAGTAATTTTAAGTCTATATTTTCAATAAATTAAGACTAAGGAATGGTAAAAACATCTACTATGAAATCATTTTATTGTTATTTTTTTCTTTTGTTGTTTTGTAGCTTTCCTCTAAGGGCGCAAACGGTTTCTAAACAAAAGTGGGTAGAGAATACCTATGCAGCCATGAGTCCAGAGGAGCGGCTGGGGCAGCTATTTGTCATTATGGTTCAAAGTAGGGCAGAAGAGAATGTATTGACTGCATTTGAAAACGAGGTATCCCGTTACCAACCAGGTGGGGTTCTTTTCTCCTTGGGAACTCCTTATAAACAAGCAGAACTCACCAACCACTACCAGTCTATATCTAAGGTGCCTCTTATGATTTCTATGGACGCGGAATGGGGCATTGCTATGCGCTTAGATTCTGTACCTAGTTATCCTTGGAACATGACCTTGGGTGCTATACAAGACCTAGAGCTTATTAGAACACTGGGTCAGCATATGGGTATGCAAGCCAAGAGATTGGGAGTACATATGAATTTTGCGCCTGTGGCCGATGTCAATATTAATCCCAACAACCCTATTATTGGCAATAGGTCTTTTGGGTCAGACGTGAGAAAAGTATCGGCAAGGGCTTTGGCCCTTAGCCAGGGAATGAATAGAGAAGGCGTCCTTACTTGTGCCAAACATTTTCCTGGACATGGAGATACTGAAGTAGATTCTCATAAGGCTCTACCTGTTTTGCCCTTTACAAAAGCACGCCTAGACAGTATAGAATTATACCCATATAAAACGCCTTTACTCCAAGGCGTTCAAGGGGTTATGGTGGCGCATTTAGACGTGCCTGTGCTCACGGGCGTTCCAGGACTTCCTGTTTCCCTCTCTAAAAAAGCGACTACAGATTTATTGCAAAAGACTCTTGGTTTTAAAGGACTTGTCTTTACAGACGCCTTAAATATGAAAGGGGCTTCTGATTTTTCTTCAGATGGAGATGTAGCTTTAATGGCTTTTTTAGCAGGAAATGACGTATTGGTAATCCCCAATAATTTAGGGTTTTCCATTCAACATATGAAGGTGGCCCTAGACAACGGAAGTCTTACACAAGAGCGTTTGGCGCATTCTGTTAAAAAAATATTAGCAGCAAAATACAACTTAGGACTTCACCATTACAGCCCAATAGTATTAAAAGGCCTTACCAATGATTTAAACCTCCCAATGTATCAGAAGGCCATTGAAAAGGCATACGATCATGCGGCTACATTTGTTCAACAGGGTTCTAGGCCAGCAATTGTGATTGCTAAAAATGCCAAGGTGGCTTACGTAAAAATGGGAGATGCTTCTGGTATGTCCTTTGAAAGAGATTTACTTAAAAGAGGCGCTGTAGCTTTCACAACTGAACAGCTGGCTACAAATGTGAAGCAGCTAAGTGGCTTTGAATATGTTGTGGTAGGCCACCACCGGCCTATGGATACTGCCTATAAGGCACATAAAATGACGGAAGAAGAAATTAGACTACTCAAAAAAATTAATGATTTAGACAATAGCATGGTGCTTGCCGTATTTACGAAGCCTTATGCCCTGTTAGACATCCCTTTTGTAAGTGACATTCCAGCCTTGTTTTTTGGCTACCAGAATGCACCAGAGATGGGGACTTATGCGGTGCGGGTTTTATATGGAGAGGTGACTGCTTTGGGGAAGCTACCGGTTGCATTAGCTGGTGTTAAAAAATAAAATATGAAAATTGCAATTGTTTGTTATCCCACCTTTGGTGGTAGTGGCGTAGTAGCTACAGAATTAGGGATTGCGCTTGCTAATAGGGGTCATGAAATACATTTTGTAACCTATAAGCAGCCAGTTCGTTTGGACCTTTTAAATTCAAATATTTATTTTCACGAGGTACATGTACCTGAATATGCTTTATTTCATTACCAACCCTATGAATTGGCCTTGTCTAGTAAATTAGTAGATACCGTAAAAATGTATGGCATTGAGTTGCTGCATGTACACTATGCCATTCCTCATGCATACGCAGGCTATATGGCCAAGCAAATGTTGGCAGAGCAAGGAATTTATATTCCAATGGTAACCACTCTTCACGGAACAGATATTACTCTAGTGGGCAAGCATCCTTTCTACAAGCCTGCGGTGAATTTTAGTATTAATCATTCAGATGTGGTTACGGCTGTTTCTGACAGCCTTAAAAAAGACACTTTATCTCTCTTTGACATTAAAAAAGACATTGCAGTGATTCCTAATTTTATTGATACTTCTAAGTATAGGCATAATTATACAGATTGCCAGAGAACACTGATGGCTCAGGACCACGAGCGTATTATTACTCATGTTTCTAACTTTAGAAAGGTGAAACGCATTGGAGATGTAGTGTCTATTTTTTATAAAATTCAAAAGGAGATGCCTGCTAAATTACTCATGGTGGGAGATGGACCGGAGAGAGAAATGGCAGAATTGCAGTGTGAGCAATTGGGTATTTCTGACAAGGTCTTATTTCTTGGTAACAGTAATGAAGTAGATAGAATTTTGTGTTTTTCAGATCTTTTCCTACTGCCTTCAGAAACTGAGAGTTTTGGATTGGCTGCACTTGAAGCCATGGTGAACGAAGTGCCGGTAATTTCTAGTAATACTGGTGGTATTCCAGAGGTAAATATTCACGGAGAAACTGGTTATTTGAGTGCTGTAGGTGATGTAGATGAAATGGCTAAAAATGCCATTAGCATTTTAAAAGACCCAAAAACATTAGAACGTTTTAAAAAGAAAGCAGCTCTTATAGCTCAAGATTTTGATCTTTTAAAAATTCTGCCACTCTATGAGGAGGTTTATGAAAAGGCTTATGCCTCTAGAGTAGCTTTATAAGTTACCGTGGGCAGGGCAGCTAAAATCTTGTTTTACCTTGTAAAGTACTCCTTTATCTGTCAAGTAGTCACGCCAATCTATTTCTTTTAAACTGTTATGCGGAACACATAAAACAATGGCACTATATGAGTTCTTAATAGGGCTGTCTTTAAGTGAAACCCCGTAAATTTTCTGAGCTGCATCTGCATCTGCCACAGGGTCATAAACACTAAGTTTGGCTCCATAAGCCTCTAGTGCTTTATAGACCGTCATGACACCTGTATTTCTCACATCTGGACAATTTTCTTTAAAGGAGAAGCCTACTAGTAGTATGGGCGCTGCTACCGCGCTTTGTTTTTTAAGCCCCATTAGGTGCAATAATTGGCCCGCTACAAAGGCTCCCATTTGGTTGTTAAGTTTTCTACCCGCTAATATAACCTCTGGGTGGTGCCCTATTTGTTTTGCCTTGGCAGCTAAGTAATAGGGGTCTACGCCAATACAATGCCCCCCTACAAGCCCAGGAGTAAACGGCATGAAATTCCATTTGGTTGCGGCTGCTTTTAACACCTCTGTGGTGTCTAAGCCCATTTTTCCAAAAATCATAGCCAACTCATTTACAAAGGCAATATTGAGGTCTCTTTGAGCATTTTCTATCACCTTTGCCGCTTCTGCTACTTGTATACTAGGTGCTAAATAGGTACCTGCATTAATAACAGAATTGTATAGGTTATTTATATATTGCGCGGCCTCTGGAGTAGATCCAGAAGTAATTTTTAGAATGTCTTTAAGTTTTCGGCTTTGGTCTCCTGGATTTATTCGCTCTGGAGAGTAGCCTAAAAAGAAATCTGTGTTGTAAATTAAGTGGCTCTCTTTTTCTAAAATAGGTTTGCAAATGTCTTCTGTAGCGCCAGGGTAAACGGTAGACTCAAAGACTACATAGCTTCCTTTTTGCATGGCTTTTCCTACTGTTTTTGAGGCGGCTTTTAGCATAGAGAAATCGGGTTCATTCTTTATGTCTACAGGTGTAGGTACACAAACAATGAAAAAATTACAATCACTTAAATGAGCTGCTTTGGTAGTACAAAATAATCCTTTTGCAGTATTGTTTTCTTGTTTTAAAATAGTTTTTAATTCCTGTGTAGTAACCTCTAGATTTGGATCTTCTCTATTTATAATACCTGTTACTCTCTCAGAGTCTAGATCAAAACCAAGAACACTATATTGCTCTGAAAGTAATGCGGCTAGTGGAAGTCCCACATAACCAAGACCAATAATTCCAATTTTAACATGAGAATTGTTCATAAATAATTTTAAGTACTATTTCTTTCCTATTTGATAGTACTCAAAGCCTCTTTTTTGCATTTCAATATCTGAGTACTGGTTTCTTCCATCAAAAATAATAGGACTAGAGAGCTCCACTTTAATGGCATCAAAATCTGGCGCTCTAAAAGTTTTCCATTCTGTGAGTAGAATCATGGCGTGAGCTCCTTTAAGTGCCTCGTATTTATTGCTGCTATAACTCACATTTGGAGTTTCTTTTAGGTAAAAATGCGCCGCTTCTTTCATAGCTTTTGGGTCAAATGCTTGCACTTTTGCACCTCTAGCCACTAAATCTTTAATGATGTAAATGGCTGGCGCCTCTCTCATATCATCCGTTTCTGGCTTAAAGGCTAATCCCCATACAGCAAAGGTTTTACCGGAAAGATCTTTTCCAAAACGGCTGACTACTTTATTGGCAATTACCATTTTTTGAGCCTCATTTACGGCTTCTACTGCGCCTATTAGTTTGGCGTCATAACCATTTTCTTCTGCTGTTTTTTTTAGCGCTTTTACATCTTTTGGAAAGCAAGAGCCTCCGTAACCACTCCCTGGATAAATAAAACTATACCCAATACGGCTGTCTGAGCCAATGCCTATCCTCACTTTATTTACATCTGCACCAACCAGCTCACATATATTAGCTATCTCATTCATAAATGAGATTTTAGTAGCCAACATGGCATTGGCTACATATTTGGTCATTTCTGCAGAGCGAACATCCATAGTAATGAGTCTGTCCATACTACTTCTAAAAAAAGGCACGTATAATTTACGCATCACTTCAAAGGCTTCTGGACTGTCTGCTCCAATCACCACACGGTCTGGCTTCATGAAATCTGCAATGGCATCTCCTTCTTTTAAAAACTCTGGATTAGACACCACCGAGAAATCTATTTTTATTCCTCTTTTTTCAAGGGCTTTTTCTATAGTAGCTTTTACCTTATCTGCGGTCCCAACAGGAACTGTAGATTTATCTACCACTATAAGGGGTTTGGTCATATGCTCCCCAATGCTGTTAGCTACCTGAATTACATATTGTAAATCTGCAGATCCATCTGCGCCCATAGGGGTTCCTACTGCTATAAAAGCAACATCTGTATGGGGCAGCTGCGTGGCTAGGTCTGTAGAAAAATACAAACTTTTATTTTCTGTATTGCGTTTTACCATGGCTTCTAAACCAGGCTCGTATATAGGAATAATCCCTTGTTTTAAATTTTCAATTTTTTTGAGATCTACATCTATGCAGTGTACTTTATTTCCCATTTCTGCAAAACATGCACCACTCACTAAACCAACGTATCCTGTACCTATAACTGCTAAATTCATTAATTTTTTTTAAGGGATTTTATAATATTTTTTATACCAATTTATAAAGTTTTCTATTCCTTTTTTTACTGGGGTGTATGGCTGGTATTGGTAATCATTTTTTAATCCAGAAACATCTGCCCATGTACTGGCTACATCGCCTGCTTGCATGGGTATAAATTCTTTAATAGCCTTAGTATCTAGAGCCGTTTCAATAGCGGCTATAAATTCATTGAGCGCTACTGGACTGCTATTTCCAATATTGTAGAGCTTGTACATTTCTTTTTGAGTGACTCTTTTTATTGTAGGGGTATTTATTATTGTGGTAACTCCCTTACAAATATCATCTATATATGTAAAATCCCTAGACATATTTCCATGGTTAAACACCTGAATAGGTTTGTTTTCTATCATGGCCTTAGTGAAAAGGAATAGGGCCATATCGGGTCTGCCCCATGGGCCGTACACCGTAAAAAATCTAAGTCCAGTAGTACAAAATCCATATAAATGGCTGTAGGTATGAGACATGAGTTCATTGGTTTTTTTAGAAGCGGCGTACAAGCTAATGGGTCTGTCTACAGATTGCCCCGTATGAAAAGGGACTTCCTCATTAAGCCCATAAACAGAAGAAGAACTGGCATATACCAAATGTCTAACGCCATACTGTCTACAGCCTTCTAAGATATTGAGAAAGCCTACAATATTACTGTCTACATAGGCCTCAGGATTTTCTATGCTGTACCTAACTCCAGCTTGTGCGGCCAGGTTGCAAACCACCTCAAAGTTTTCTTTTTTAAAGAGTAGGGGCAGTAAGTCCCTGTCTTCTAATTCTAGCTTTATAAAACTAAAATCTTTTTCAGTACTGCTTTGGGTTTGGTGGTTATATTGCAATAGCCCGGCGTCTTGCACTCCCAATTCCTGCAACCTGGCGTACTTTAAGTCCACCTCATAGTAATTATTAAGATTGTCTAGGCCTACTACATGGTGTCCCTCAGACAACAATTGCTTACAAACGTGAAAACCAATAAAACCTGCAGCTCCTGTAACAAGGATTTTCATAAATACTCCTTTAATAGCTTCAAAAGTACGGAAAATATGTGTTTTTTTTGACTAAAGATTTATTTACAAACAAAGGAGATTTGTATTAATTTTGTGCGTATATTATTTTGTTAGCAGTGAATAAAACACTTATATTTTAAAAGACATCTGGCTATTTATGGATGCTAATACCCAGCAAAATAGTGCTAAGAAGCCCCTTTTGCTCCTCACCAAAATGAAAATATTGTTTGTCTCTAGATGGGGAGAAACTCTAGACATGGCCTATGCTATGCAGCAAGAAGGGCACCAGATTAAATTTTATGTGGGAGATAAGCCCTCCCGCGAAATTGGGTACGGTTTTGTACCCAAGGTCACAGATTGGAAAAAACATGAAGATTGGGCAGACCTCATCATTTTTGATTACACTGGCTATGGTGCTATTTGTGAAGCTCTTAGAGCTAAGGGTAAGTTGGTTTTTGGAGGTACTACCTATACAGACCGCTTGGAATTAGACCGTGATTTTGGGCAGGCAGAACTAAAAAAACTAGGTATAAAAACCCTCCCATATAAAGATTTCGAGAGTTTTCAGGAGGCCATTGCCTATGTAAAGAAAAATCCCAATGCCTATGTAGTTAAGCCGTCTGGTGAAACTCAGGAATACAAGCAATTATTGTTTGTAGGTTCTGATGACGAAGGCTTAGACGTGATTAGAGTGTTACAGGCATATGAAAAATCTTGGGGAAATTCCTTTGGAAATTTTCAATTACAAAGGAAAGTAAAAGGGGTAGAGATTTCAGTATCAGCTTATTTTAACGGTAAGCAATTTATCTATCCTATAAATATCACTTTTGAACACAAGAAACTATTTCCAAAGGAATTGGGCGTGTCTACAGGAGAGATGGGCTCTAGTATGTTCTGGACCAAGGATTCTCCCATTTTTGACGCCACCCTCAAGAAATTTGAACCCCTATTAGCCACGCAAGATTTTGTGGGACAATTAGATATTAACTGTATTGTAAATGGCAGTGGTATTTACCCTTTAGAGTTTACATCTCGTTTTGGATACCCTCAGATATATATCCAAAGGGCTGGAATTATAGAGCCTTTAGGAGCACTTTTTTATAAATTAGCAGCGGGAATTTCTTTTAAAATTCAGGTAAAGAAAGGATTTCAGGTAGGGGCGTATATGGTGGTGCCTCCCTTTCCTTTTGATGATAAAAAGACCTTTAAGCTCTTCTCAAAAGACTCTGTAATTGTATTTAAAAAACCACAAAAAGAAGGCATTCATCCTATACATCTTAAAAAGATTAACGAGGAGTGGCTCATTACTGGTAATACTGGAATTGCTTTATTGGTTACGGGTACTGGTTTAAGTATGAAAGATGCTCAGAAACTCATGTATAACCGCATCCAAAACGTGATTATTAACAATGCCTATTACAGAACAGATATTGGAGACCGCTGGGCCGATGATTTTGACAAGCTCTGGGCATGGGAACTTCTATAAACTATTAATGAAACAAAAAAAGTCCCCTTTAAGTTTTAAACTTATAGCGCAGCCTAAAGATTACTTTAATATACTGCCGTTAGATTGGATTGAAATATTAAAGTTTCACGGTCTTTTGTATAAAACCTATGCACAAATATACGGACTTTATGAGGCACAAGAACTAATAGCTGGAGGGATTGTCTTTCAGGAGCTTTTACCTGGAAGTACCACTTTTGAAGTGGCTCATTCTCAAGTTCTCTTTAAAGAAGTAGGGGCTTATATAGGTTTTGTTTGGGTACTGCCAGAAAGGCGTGGAGAAAAACTAGGCAGCTTATGGCTGAAAAGTCTTTTTAAAAAATTTCCAGAAAGTAGCTTTTGGCTCAGTATAGAAGAGAAACCTTTGGCCAATTTTTATCATAAATTAAGCTTTACAGTCTATAAGACCCACAGTGAAAAAGGTCAGTTTCTAGAACAAATTTTGGTGTACCAACCAGAATATAAATAGCCCCAAAGGGCAAGCTAAGAATCTTAATTTATAATGCTTATTCTGGGTGGTATTTTCTTTTGAAATTAGCGTACCAATAGGCTTTGTCTAGGGGCATTTCCTTTGTTTTCCCTGCCATATATAATGATAATTGGTCTGCGTAATGCGGATTATTTGGGTGGTTTGAACTTCCAAATGGGACTACGGAATAAATCTGTGTTTTCTCTTTGGAAAATTTAACCAATTGAATATAAGATTCCCCGGCTGTAATTTTACGCATGCCGTCCTTATAAGGAGCCCCATGCATGGCCGCTAGTACATCTGGCAGTCCAAAACTAGGCAACTCTTGCGCACCACGCACCACCTTAGTAAATTCTCCTAAGCTAATACGTTCTTTATTAAAGTATTTACGCATAAAGCTTTGTACCTCTCTAAGAATAGTAGCCAGTTGTTTTTTATTAAAGGTTCTTCTACTGTCTAGGTGGCTTAGATGTTTTCCAACTTGGTAATAAAAAATGGCATAGGCCCCTGCGCCATAAGAATCTGGATCTGCTTTTTTATCCCAGCTTTGAATTTCCTTAATAAGCCCCTCTATGGCTGGGTATTCATTTGCTTTTAGCTGCCATAGGCTATCTATGTTCATAAAGGGATAAGCCAATTGCTGAGGCAATTGGCGGTCGTATTTTATTTTTTTAAAGCCCTCAAAGTCTATCGATTTTAAATTGGTAACTAGTTCTGCAAAACGCTCACTTCTGTTGTTGTCAAAAGTTTCAAAACCCATGTCCTTGTTAAAGTCTTCAGCCTTTGGCCTATCGTCTAATCCACTAGAAATAAAAGGACTGTGGTTGGTGTTGTAGAAGTAACCAGAAGTAGGTTGTAGCAGCTGTGGCATGTCTTTAAAGGCATAGTTTTCTGTCCAGAGCGTTTTCTTGGTGTTTCCAGGTACTATTTTGGTCCAATCATATCCAGCAGCTCTTTTAGGAATAAGGGCATTAGACACATAGAAAATGGTGTCATTTTTGTCTGCATAACCAATATTAAAACCTGGAATGGCCATCATTTCTAAGGCCTCTTTAAACTGTGTAAAATTTTGTGCTTTATTCATACGCCACCACTGCTCTAAGGCTCTAATTTCAAATAGGGAAGGGGTGCGCACAGCAAAAACCCCTACTTTGTTTTTTAAGGTAGGCCCGTATATGCTTTTATAAAATTTCTTTTTAATAGGAATACGAAGCCCCAAAAACTTAATGTGCAATTTGGCTTTAAATTTTTCCAGGACATATGAGACGCCATCAACCAGGTAGTGATCCTTTTTTGAAGGGTCCATTTCTAATGCAAAGATATCTGCCTTGTCTGGCTTGTTTACGGTATGTGCCCAACCTAAACTTTCATTAGTCCCCAATAAAATACTAGGGGCACCCGGAAATAAAGCCCCCACTATATTAGTGCCTTCTTCTGACTGTAAATGTGCTTCATACCATGAGGTGGGACCCTCTAAGGGTTGGTGTGGGTTAATGGCTAGATAGGTGGCCCCGTCTATAGTAAGCACACTGTTAAAAGCAAAAGTGTTAGAGCCAGTTACGGTCTTTTTTGGTTTTAGTTTAGAAGTACTATTACCAGCAATGGCGCTCACCAATGCGTCTGCCTCAGACATTACAAATAGCTGTAAATAGGTGTAGGTCAAAAGTTTTTTAGCCGTCATAGGAAAGAGCTCCTTTAACAATACTTCTTTAGGGTGTTTGGCTGCATAGGCATTTAATCCATCACTAAAACCGCTAATCACTTTTTTATACTCTTCACTAATATCTTTTTCATAATGCGCATTCACATATTCTTTTCCACCAATGAGCTGGGTCACAAAATCTGCCGATGCTCCTTGGAGTCCCATATATTTACTCAGCAGTCCATTCCCTGCTAAATAGCCTATTTGCATGGTCTTAAAATCATCTTCTGCATTGGCCCAGGCTAGTCCATAGGCGGTGGCCGCATCTGTTTCTCCAAATATATGAGGCACGCCATAGGTGTCTCTTAAAATTTCTACTTGCGAAGGTTTTACCTGGGCTTGCAGCCCGATACTAAAAAGAATGGCTGCCAAAAAGAAGATTCTAAGTTTTGTCATAGGGTTAATTTATGTTTTAAAAAATATATAAAACTATTCATGTTTTTCTCTTACAATAACAAATATTTTAAAACTTATATTGGTACCCTAATCTAACAACCTGTGTTTCATAAAAATCCTTACTTCTCAGCTTAAATGTGTCTCCGTTAATTTCTTTTTGAATGACTAGAGAGTTAAAAAGATCAGTGACATTTAGAGAAATACGTCCCTTGTTTTGTTGAACACTTTTTTTAATACCAAAATCTACAGAGAATCTAGCCTGTATTTTTCCTTGTGGAATAATATCTGGTGCTAAGTAAGCAGTAGCTATTTGTGTTTCTATATGCTTATTAAATTTGCCTGAAACGTTTAATTTTATATTTCCAGAAAATATGTTTTGATTTTCAAAAGAATAACGAGCTTCAGTGGGGTATTTATTGAGCACTGAAAATGCATCTATTTGATTCTGGTAGCCACTAAGGACCATATTAGCCTCTATTCTGTTTGTAATACTCTTATTTACTATTATTTCTAAACCAGCTCTTTGGCTGTTTCCGGCATTGTGAGAAACAGAGTAAATGAGATTAGAATTCCCTGTATTGGTTGCAATTCTAGTGATGGTGCTTTGGGTGTTTTTAAGAAATAAAGAAGCGTATAAGTAGCCTTGTTTCCAGAGATTCTTATATCCTATTTCTAGTGAATTAGAAAATTGTGGTTGTAAGGCCGGGTTTCCTACTTTAATAATCTCTGCATCGTCGTATTTTGGAAAAATACGAATATCTACCTCATCTGGCCTGTCTACTCTTCTGTTATAGAAAAATGAAAATCTATTGAAATCATTGAGCTTATAAGAAACACGGGTACTAGGGAAAGGTTCAAAATAGTTGTAGCCATTGCTTTGGTATGTATTGTGGTTGGGGTCTATCTCATAATTTAAATTAATGTATTCTACTCTAAGCCCTGCTTCAACTTCTAGTTTTTCAGTCTCAATTATATAATTAGTATAAAGTGCTGGAATGACTTCTTTGTAGGTGGCTTTTCCGTCTGCGTTGGTATCTAAAGGAGAGTTAGTACTTGGGTTAAAAACCATATTGGTAGGAATTATCCGGTTTCTAAATTTAGCCCCTAATTCTAATAGCCCATACCTTAGAGGTTTTGAGTAGTCCACACTAAAGTCTAGTACTTTTTGGTCTGCAATTAGAAAAAAAGATTCTTGGTATAGTGCATTGTTTATTTGGTTGTCAAAAAAGTATTTTTCATCTTCCCTATCAAAGGTATAGCTTAAGGTAGTATTTAATTTTTGACCTGGCTGCTCAAATAAATATTCATAGTGAACTGTTCCCATATAAGCAGTGAGTACCTCGTCTTCTAAAAATTGCCAAAGTCTTAATGGCTCAGAAAAGTCTTTATTAAAGAATGGCTGGTCTCCGAAGTCTTTAATAGACTCTTTACTGGTCATTCCAGAAAAGCTTAAGGTATTTTTATTATTAATATTCCAATCAATTCCAGTAGTAGCATTAAATAAGTTGGTATTTCTATTTCTTTTAAGTTGTTGGTTTATGACGCTACCATCTGAATAAGTTCTGCTTGTAAACTCATTTTTGTTAAGTGTTTCTGTATATAGATTATCTACTTGTACAAACCAATTTAGCTTGTTTTTTCTGTAGTTTAATGAAAAGGAGGGATTGTATTTTGGAGTGGCTACATACTGGGGCCTAATTCCAGGTAGGTTTTTTTCTCTTTCCCAAAGGGATCCTAAGCCATAAGTAAGACCAGCAGAGCCATTTAGACCAGCCTGATTATTTTTCTTTAATATGATATTAATAATTCCTGCATTTCCGTTGGCGTCATATTTGGAAGAGGGATTGTTAATAATTTCAATTTTATCTATTGAAGATGCCGGAAAATTATCAAGTCCATTTTGGTTGCCAAAGCCTGTAATGGCGGTTTGTTTTCCATCTATTAGAATAAGAACCTGACTGCTACCTCTCAACAGAATTTTACTGTCTTGTATTGTGATTCCGGGGAGATTTTGAAGAGATTGTAGTACCGTTCCTCCGCTCTGAGAAATATTATCTTCTGCGGTAAAGGTTTTCTTGTCCATTTTATAATCTATGCTACTTTTTTTAGAGGCTACTATCACCTCTTCTAGTGCCTCAAAATTTTCTTTAAGTCTAAAAGTTCCCGCATTTAAAAACAAGGATTTGCTCCCTACATAAGTATTTTGCACTACAGGCTCATAGCCTATAAGTGAAAGCTCCATGATATAGTTTCCATAGCCAATATCCCTAATAGAAAAAGCACCATTCTCATTACTAATAGTTCCACTCACAAAAGACAAATCTCCTGCATTTTTTAAAATCACATTTACAAAGGCAAGAGGCTGTGATGAGCTGTCTTCTATAGTGTTTCCAGAAAGGGTGATGTTTTTAGTTTGGGTGTAACTACCAGCGCTTATTAAAATAAAAAAAGCGAATAGAACATATGATTTACACATAATTAAATTTTGAGATAAATATAACTAATCACAGAAATATAATTTGTTGTTTGTTATAATCATTGGTGTTTGAATTGGTTTTCTTTTTTCAAAATGTGTTTAAATTATTTTATTAAAATTACATAGTATATTTTTGTGGTGAGATTGAACAAAACAGCAACTCGTTAGATATGGAAAAGGCAAATAATGTATTGGGCACCCCACTAGAAACCTGTAGTATAGAACCCATGACTGGAGCCTTTAGAGATGGTTGTTGCAATACAGATATCATGGACATTGGCACCCATACCGTGTGTGCTATTATGACAGATGAATTCTTAGCCTACACCAAGTCTGTAGGTAACGACCTGCAAACCCCAAGACCAGAATACCAATTCCCTGGCTTAAAGCCGGGAGATCGGTGGTGTTTGTGTGTATCTAGATGGAAACAAGCTTATATGGCAGGAATGGCGCCTTTAGTGAATTTAGAGGCCAGTCATGAAAAATGTTTGGAATACGTATCTTTTGCGTCATTGTTAGAGTTTAAAGTCTAGTCATTTAGGTCAGTTATTTTGTTGACTTAAAGCCTTGCCAACAGCAGCATCTATAGAAGTTCCTACACCAATTCACAAACCTAAGTTAAGAGATTACTCCTATAATAATCTCAAAAGCAGACTTTACTCCAGGGCTATTTACAATCCATTAATTTTCTTTTTTTCTACTTCACTTTGTGCTTTGCTTAATAGATCATTTGTTATATAATTTTATATTCATGAGTTTATTGTGTTAATTTTTCATTTTCATTTTTTTGTTTAAATAATTTATCAATCTTGGTTATTTTAAAGAATTGCTTAAATGTGTGACATTTTGCACGCTATTATTATTTACTCAGCTTTTTGATTATCTAAAGGAGTTGCTTGCACCCACAAGACTTATCTATACTAAACATCAATACCTTAAAATAGACTGGTTGGGAAATACTGTGTTTAAGAATCAGTTGTATTTGCATAGTGCTGAATATATAACTATATTTAATCATCTTAAAACCAATATGTTGAGAAAATTAATAGATTGGCACAAGACATTTTTAGAGAAACTTGAAGTAAGGCATCCATTGTCTCACTATCATGGTTATGGGCGCTCTTAATATTAAAGCTGCTATTGCTGCAGTATTGACAGTCTATTTGTGTCGTAAGTAAAATGTGATGTGATACAAAAAATAACTCTAAAAATCA
>Ga0209390_10001145_pt1 | contig 52370 bp, 31 predicted proteins | sample BON01_FD_187212 | JGI IMG/M metagenome (GOLD analysis project Ga0209390, IMG submission 187212) | Freshwater microbial communities from Lake Bonney liftoff mats and glacier meltwater in Antarctica - BON-01 (SPAdes) (version 2) | ecosystem: Environmental > Aquatic > Freshwater > Ice > Glacier...
AGGCACCATGTTAATTCACAGGCACCATGTTAATTCACAGGCACCATGTTAATTCACAGGCACCATGTTAATTCACAGGCACCATGTTAATTCACAGGCACCATGTTAATTCACAGGCACCATGTTCATTCACAGGCACCATGTTCATTCACAGGACCAATCTTCATTCACAGGACCAATCTTCATTCACAGGCACCATGTTCATTCACAGGCCTGATGCGGATTTACCATTGGGTCCGTTGACCCATACAAAATGCTCTGACGTGCTAAAATCTCACTAAAACTTGACCCAAAGGCCAAATCCTCGCTTCGCAAACCGAGCGTACGAACCAGAATTTCGAGTTCCTGCAAAGTCATCTTTGCAAGCAGTTATCAAAAGTAAACCCCCAGTTCTGGGGGAAATCGTCTCAAAACGCTATTTTGGACGCTTCGCCGCAACAATATCGTCAATAATCTGCTCCAAGCCGTACTTGGGCGCGAATCCGATGGTTGCTTTCAAGCGACTAAGATCGGGCACGCGTCGCCGAATATCTTCGAAGTCCTTGTCATACGCATCCTGATAGGTCTGAAACTCGACCTTCGACGACGATCCGGTCCGTTGAATCACCAAATTGGCCAATTCCAACATTGAAACTGGGCTATCTGCGCCAATGTTGAAGACTCGACCTGCAGCCTCGGGGGTCAACATCAAACGACAAATCGCGTCCAAAATATCTGCGACATGTGAAAAACACCGCACTTGCTTTCCATCATCGTGAACTCTCAAAGACTTGCCCGCCAAAGCCGCGTCGATAAACCTTGGCAGTACCATCCCGTACGCCCCCGTTTGCCGAGGACCGACAACGTTGAAGAAACGACCGATCACACACGGAAGTTGACTTTGGCGGAAATGCCCCAACGCCAAAAATTCATCAATCGCCTTGGACACTCCGTAGGACCAACGAGCCTTGGTGGTGCTGCCATAAACCAGGTCGTCCTCTTCGTTCCACACTTCCTTGGGATTCTTGCCATAAACTTCACTCGTGCTGGCCAAGAACATGGGAATCGAACGTCCCAGTTGATGATGCTTTGCCAATTCTGAGAGCAAGAACTGGGTGGGTTCAATATTCCGCTCGATCGTCTGGATCGGCTGCTTGGCAATCAATGCCACACCCACCGCCGCCGCCATGTGAAACACCGCATCGGTCTGCGAAACCAACTCAGAAACCAAGTTCCGGTTCGAAACGCTGCCGGCAACCCACCGCACGCCCTTACGAGACAACAAAGAATGCAGATTGTCCATCGAACCGGTCGAAAGGTCATCCACCAAAGTGACCAAAGCACCCTGGTCAAACAGCCTCTCCGCCAAATGCGATCCAATAAAACCAGCACCGCCAGTAATCAAGATTCGTTTGCCATCGAATTGATCAAGCATCAAATTTTCAACTTCTGGTTAAAGGCGGAACCGTCCCACAAAAACAATCTGCGTTTGACGTCAGACATAAACGACAGCTAGATTCCCACCGCTAGATCAGCTTTGGGCGACCGCCATCAATCCCCTGGAACATCATTTCTGATGCCAGAAGCATCGCTTACCCGACAAATTTCTAATACATCTAGGCATCGGGATTCGGTCGTAACCGCAACTTAAACCCTCAACCAAAACCCTCAACCAAAACCCTCAACCAGAACCCTCAACCAAAACCGACAGCCGCCGGCTTACACGGCTGTCATTCAAGCATCGGTTTCGACGCTTGCGACAGCCCACTCCAGCCGGGGCACCTGGGCAAGAGTTTCACAAAACCTGGACAACTACTAGCCGGCTAACTTCCAAAGGCTAACTTCCAAAGGCCAACTTCCAAAGGCCAACTTCCAAAGGCCAACTTCCAAAGGCTAACTTCCAAAGGCCAACTTCCAAAGGCTGGGCAATCACTCAGGCATTCAAACACCGACGCTCAAACGCGGAAAATCCAGCGATTCAACCCTAGCATTCCGACCAAAGGGATAAGCCCCGTTAACCACGCGTGAACTAGCGAAACGCGGCTTCCAATTTTTCAAGGACCGCTTGCTCGGCCGAGGACACTTTGCCCATACCCAGGAAACCACCTGCCGCTGCCGCAACGTCATGAGCTCGGATGACCACCGTTCGCTTCACTCGTTCCACCGTTTCAGGCGATGCGATTTCTTTCAATTCTTTTGCATACTCGCACCAAGCGTGAATCACTTCTTCGCTTGGCTTGTGATCTAACCAACCTGACAACATCGCCATCGCAGGACTGCCCGCTTCGATGTTGCTGTCCTTGGCAGCGGCCACAATGGCGTCTTTTTCGGCCGATTCCATTTTTCCATCGGCCCAACCAACCCAAACCAATGGAAACAACGACAAAGCCGACATGGTGGCGTCATTGATTCCCAACGCCAACAGATCTTTCACCAACTGGTCGTCGTTGATTCCAGTGGAAGCCTTTAGCTGATCATGTTCCTCTTCCTGGAGAACTTCCTGACGCAGTTTGTCCATCAATACACGATCGACGTTGCTAAAAAAACGGGACTCCAACGCATGACCACGTTTGTGCAGTGAATCTTCTTCCATCAGCGAAAAACTCCAGAAGTGAGCAATGAAAACGGCAAGTTTGTATACTTTGTTTGAACTGAAATTTTAGGCTTCCAAGCTCAGTTTTCCAGGGGGGACAATCGCCCTGCTTCTCCCGCGACTAACTTCGAGCCGCATCGGGCCCTTGGGCCGACCCAGTCAACTTCGGCCCAGTCTTGCCATTGCCCCACACCGGTTTCCGGCGAAAATCGACGCCAATTTCAATCCACCCACTGTTTTCCAAGTCGACAAAGGCTCTGTTTGCAAGCTTGCCAACGTTACGTGACCGACGCATTCGTTGCCAACCACTTATCCACTTTGACCGATCTTTTTAATTCAGTTACGACAAACCGATCCCCTTTTTCACAGTCGCGTCACTTGTTCCGATTGCGCTAAGCGACCTTGTTAGGAAGTACCAATATTTTGGAGACTACACGGGGACTGCGTAAAATTTGCTGCCGATAGATTTTACCAGAGTCAATCAATCGGTTGCTTCGCCGCATCGGCGTCGTGGTGACTTTGCAACGCTCGCCCTTGACTGGCGACAACGGCAGACTTCACTTCGCACCATTTTTGGCACGCTTCACTTCGAAGCTGAACCAAGATGCGATGCTCAACCCAGTTGATTGCTTTGCTTTGGCCCCCACGAATTGCCCCGCTTGATTTTAGTACAGCGTCTTGGGTGAATAACTTTTACCATGGTTGGTGAATTTCGGTGATGGAACATAATCCAAACTTGCGATTGCACATTGAAGAAGATGTTTCTGCGGCCCAAGCTGTCGCTCATACGCTTGTGTCAGTGCTGCCTGAAGCGAAAACAATCTGCAAACAATTTGAACAGGCTACCGGGTGGGTTCTTAGCTATTTGCCAAAACCCAAAACTGTATCCAGTTTTGAACGCAATCACCAATTGCCTATTTTTGGTAAGTTCGAAATCACGGACCTGTCGGCAAGTCAACCGCCTGGGCAACCTGCGGTGCACCGAGGCAATTGTGAATCGGTAGTGGATTCGATCAATGCTTTAGTTCAGCGTCTGGCAACCGCTGAATTGTTGGTATGGCAAAATGAAAACTATTCGGAACCAACCGGTCGCCAGTTCAATGACACTCAGTTTCCTTCCAACGATTCTGACTTGCTTGCTACGTTACTTCGCACCGCCGCTGACAACGTTTCCGCTTCCGGTGCGGCGTTGTATCTGTTAGACGACCAGACCACTCAACTAAAGCTGCGCGCCACCATTGGAACCAAGGAAGCCAGCGGCAAGTTGCAAAGCATCAGGCAACTGGAACATGCTCTGGCAGACCTAGAAGCGTTAGTCGGAAGCGTGGTTACAATCAACAGCCCCGAAGTTGCCCGCAGCTGGAAGATCCCAGAACCCTACCGCTACGGCACGTGCGTGATGATCGGAGAACCTAGCCTTCCACTTGGAACGATTTGGATTTTCTTTGAACAAGCAACCACGCTAAGTTCGCAAGAGACTGCGATGCTGGAAAGCCTTAGCGTGAAGATCGCTGAGGAACTGCAAGAACGAGGCAAGGTTCGCCAAGACGAAGGCCCCAGTTTGATCGAACACGAATTGCAAATGGCGTCCCGCCTGAACGATTGTCGTCTGCCCAGTTTCCCACCGGAAGTCGACGGCTGGAAAATTGCCGGCTGGACTCATCGCCAGAACCATCTTGCAGGTGTTTTCCATGAATGGGCAGTCACGCCAACGGGAAATTTATCCGTCGCCATTGGACAAATTGCCGGTCCGATGTTATCTGCGGCCATCAACGCCAATAACCTGCGGTCGTTGATTTGTGCTCATCGCGACTACCGACACTCTGCCCAATCAATGGCCGGCAAACTGAACGAAAACGTTTGGTACAATTCGCCTGGCGATGATCTTGCCTCAGCAATTTACGCGTTGATCGACCCCGAAACTTCGCATGTCCAAATCGTCAATGCGGGCGATGGTGGGGTGGTCTACCGAAATGCTAAAGGCATTCAATCGATCGACCAATTCCAGCATCCACTGGGGGTGGAACTGGAAAGCGACTTCAATCAATGGGAAGGCACGCTAAGCGAATCAGACACGATTGTGATGTTCTCGCAAGGGTTAAGAAACGCGTTGTGTGAATCATTTTCCAGCAATGACGACGCTCAATTGCTTAGCAATATCCTGGAACAATTGCCAGGTCAGCCTCATGCGATCGTCAATGCCATTGAAGATCTGTTTTTCCAATGCGATTTTCAACACGTTGCCGGCGACCTGTCGGTAATCGTTCTGGCCAAGAGTTCCGCACCGACCCAAATGCCTTACGCCGCAGCAGAAGTTAGTCGAGACATTCTGGCAGAACTACAAATGAACGAGACGGATAGGCTGGAAACTCTGCGAGACGAACTCGCTTCCTACCCAGACTATTTTGGCACCGATTCGGCCGAGGACAGCGCGGACTACGACCCAGCAGATGACATCGATTTGCCCCCGTCTTCTGGTAAAAATCCAGGCAGCCCAACGATCGATGCTGCCCCGGTTATCGAAAACTTGAATAGTGAAATCGACGACTCTTCGTTCGACGAATGGGAATCCGATAACGCCTTAGAGGAGGATAAGGACGAAGTGTCGTTCCAGGAAGATGCTGCGTCGGAACCTGAAAACCAGATCGAGAAAACCACAAGTCCCAAACCAAAAGCCAAGCCAAAAGCCAAACTAAAGGCGGCAAAATCCAAGATCGTAAAGCCCAAACCTACCCAGTCGCGCGCTACCCAGTCGAAATCGTCTCAAGCAACCGCAGCGAAGAAAATAGGCAAAAAGTCCAGCACCGCGAAGCAACCGCCTTCAAAGTCAACAAAATTTGCGAACGCCTCCACCAAAGTGTCGCCCAAGACAAAACCCCACGAAAAAACCAAAGCCGCGTCCAAGATAAAGTCAAGAGTGAAGCCCAAGACGCTGCCTGCCAACACAACCGCTAAGATGCCCGCCCCCGCAAAAGGGATCGTGACAAAGACACGCAAGGCGACCACTGTGGCAAAAACGCCTGCAGCCCAAGTTCGGACAGCCCAAGTTAGGGCCGGGCAGGCTTCACAGGTGTCGGATTCCAATCCTGCGAAATCACGTCTTGGCAAACGCTCCAGTGCCAAAAGTACATTACAAACAACTGCGACCAATCCCAAGGTAAAACCCAAGGTAAAACCCAAGGTAAAACCCAAGGCTGCCAAAATATCGACTGCAAGACCGACCAAAGCCAAGCCCTTGACGGCTACCAAAGTAACCCTACCCGTGAAGACCACGGCAAAGGCGGTCGCCGCCAACAAGCATGCGACGGCATCGTCTGCACCAAAGAAACGGTCTGCACCAAAGAAACTGCCTGCACGAAAAACTTCGCCAACGATAAAAGATGTAGCGACGACATCAAAACTAGCTATCAGGGTAAACGCGAAGCAGGCCAGGGAAAAGTCCGCAACTAAGTCCGCAACTAAGTCCGCCAGCCGAGTGAAGACGCCCAAAAAGAAGCTCAGTGGATCGCAGTCACGGGACTAAGTAACCATAAGTTCGCCGCTTTGCTCGCAAATCGGCGAATGAAGATTGCTTCCAGGACAATGGGGTCACGACCTTGCAACTTGTACCCCATTGTGAGATTGTCCCAGGTTGGCAAAAATAGCGATAACACGCAGGCGGGCGTGGCGGAATTGGTAGACGCGCATGGTTGAGGGCCATGTTCCTGTAATGGGAGTGGAAGTTCGAATCTTCTCGCCCGCACTTATCTTAGTAATTGACGTTTAGTAGCCGGTCTTAGTAATTGACGTTTAGTAGCCGGTCTTAGTAATTGACGTTTAGTAGCCGGTCTTAGTAATTGACGTTTAGTAGCCGGTCTTAGTAATTGACGTTTAGTAGCCTGTCTCAGTAAGCGACGTACAGTAGCCGGCGTTTGGGGGCCCTCAACCTACCTGCCAATCCAATATCCGTAAACCAAATTCTACCCGTGTCGTTTCACCGGTTTGGCTCGTGGAACGGTTTACCACTAATACCAGCAAGCTGGATTTGGGCAACCAAGAATTGCCATCTCAATTACAAACTTCGTAACACTCAAGTCTTCAAAGTGTTCTAAATGGTCTTCAAAGTGTTCTAAATGGTCGTCTAAGTGTTCCACCACTGACTTCAAGTGCCTGCGGTTTCCAGCACCACCAAAGACCGACTGAACGTCCAAATATTCGCTTGCTTCGCGGTTCCAAAATCCAAAAAGCCAACGCACAAAAAGCCAACGCACAAGGACCAACGAACAAGGACCAACGAACAAGGACCAACGAACAAGGACCAACGAACATGAAAAAAGCCACTCGTGTTTTACTACACCAGTGGCTTTCCTAAATCTACAAATGTCTAGTGCCTAGCACTTTCCATTGAATACCCTACCAAGCAAAGTGAGCGAACGCTTTATTCGCATCAGCCATACGGTGAGTATTCTCACGTTTGGTGATTGCAGCACCTTCACGCTTGAAGGCAGACAGCAATTCGTCCGCTAGTTTCTCACAAGCAGGACGGCCCTTCTTGTCGCGAACCGCTTCCAAAATCCAACGGATCGCCAACGATTGCTGACGACTACGATTGACTTGCATTGGAACCTGGTACGACGCACCACCGACTCGCTTGGACCGGACTTCAACGTGAGGCTTCACGTTTTCCAGCGCTTGATTGAAGACTTCTAAAACGTCTTCTTCAGGCAGTTTCTTCTTCATGATATCCATCGCGTCGTAAATGACTCGCAATGCAACCGACTTTTTGCCGTCGTACATCAAGCAATTAACAAACTTCGCAACTAACAAACTATTATATACAGGATCAGGCCGAAGCGAGGTTCGACTTGCGGTAATCTTTCCCATGATGATTTTCTCTCAAACGAAAACATTGGATGAATTAAAAAAACGTAGTCAACAAAGAGCAGGCTTGCTTACTTCTTCTTCTTAACAGCGCCACCCTTGTTCTTCTTCGCGCCGTAACGGCTACGAGACTGACCACGCTTGTCGACACCCAACGTATCGCGAGCACCACGGACCACTTGATAACGAACACCCGGCAAGTCGCGAACCCGACCACCACGAATCAATACGATCGAGTGTTCCTGAAGGTTGTGACCTTCGCCTGGGATGAAAACGGTGACTTCTTTGCCGTTGGTCAAACGGACACGAGTAATCTTACGAAGAGCCGAGTTAGGCTTCTTCGGAGTCATCGTTCTGACTTGAAGACATACACCTTGCTTTTGAGGACATCCCTCAAGCACAGGTGACTTGGACATTCTTCTTTTCGACTTACGTCGCTTACGAACCAATTGGTTAATTGTTGGCATTGTTCTTTTAATCAAATTCCGACCAGTTGACTAACTGGCTTAAGGTTGTGACAAATCACCGCCGCGGTTGAAATTCTGGCCGCTTCTGGGACTCTATGGCCTGTGTCTTCCTCGACACAACTCGCTCCGATCGAATGATTCATTCTTCGGTATATCGCGATAAAAAAGGCCAGATCAAATTTTCGATCAAAGAATTCAGCAAAATCCTTTGGCGACTATTCGATTCACTGGAACATTGGCTCCTGAAATGTACCCTACCCAAGTCATATTCAATTTCCCAGTTAAACTGCGCTGAACGCACCCAACGGGTCAACCCAACCATGATCTGTAAATAAGGCCACTTTGGTGAGAGTATCGATTTTCGCCTAGCCTGCGCATATCTTTACCTCAACGCGAAGCTCGGTAGTTTATTGATCCAACGTCATGCTGTCAAGCCAAGCGGCCGTTTAATTTAGGTCTATTTCGCCTGCGCCACACAAGGTTGCAGGGCCTAAGGTGCGCGGGCACGGTAAGCCAGAACTGCACGCAAGCCACGCCAAACCCCTGCCCAAACCCAGTGCAAGCTTGGGCCCAGCCACCGGAACCGATCGCACAGTTCCGCACTCTTCTGCAGTCCACTGATTCAACCCAAATCGCCAAAAACACGCGATAACACCGCAACCCGCAATCTAGTTCACCGTCAATCTAGTTCACCGTCAATCGACCGCAGACAAGCGAACCCTGGGTCATATTTTAACCTGAGCCGAAATTCGCGAAATGCCCTTTGTCTAATTCTTCACGGCCCACATTCGACGGTCCGATTCCACGAGTCCAGCCAGCAGCACATTTTCTATTCGGTGGGCAACTGGCCTTGGGCGATTTGGTAGGCGGCGGTTGCAAAGCGATATTCTGACTGGGCGTCGATTAGGTCGGTCCTGGCATCCGCATCCGCCTGCTCAGAGATGTTAAGGATGATCAAGTCGATGTCACCAGCGGCGAATGATTTGAGCGCATTCTCCAATGCCCGCCCAGCCAAATCAGCGTTGGCCTGGGTTTGCTGGACTTTTCTGGCCGCTGCGTTCAATGCCGATCGAGCGTCCCGCAATTCGGCGGTGATTTTGTCTTCGGTCAACCGGCGCTTAAGATCCAGCTGAGTCATCTTGCCGCGAATTGCCCGAGCCTTACCCAGGGCTTTGCGTTGCAAGGGTTCCCATCCACCACTAAGTCCCGATTCCAATTCGATCGGCGTTTTGTCACGACTACTACTGGCTGCGCCACCCACATCTTTACCGATGTCAAACACCCAATTCACCTCGGGGCGACTTTCGTTCATCGCTTGCTGCAATTGGATTTGATATTGAGCCAGTTTGCGTTGCAAATATTCCAGTTCGGGCCGAGCGCCCAAGGCGTTGGATTGATCAAATCGAAAGTCGTTCAACGGCGTTGTAGATGTCTTTGGAAACTGGGCGTTTTCAATCGACCGCCCCAAAAGGATCGGTGAACCGGTTTCGTCCCGATAATACAATGACAATTTGATGGCTGAAGATTCCACTTTCCGCTGCGAATCAACCAGTTTCGCTTTTCGTTGGGCGATCAAACGCAGGTTTTCCACCTGAGCCGCCGGCGCCAAGTCACCCACCTTAATTCGCTTCTCCACCTGGGTTTTCCGCACCAATCCCAAGTCCAACAATTGTTGTTGAACCGCCAGTTTTGCGTTAGCCGCTTGCCAGGTCCAATAGGCGTTCGCTGCAAACAACGAAACGTCGAGTGACTGTTGGCGGATGATCGGCTCGACCGCCAAAACGTCTTGCTCGGACTGCAACAGTTGGCTACGTCGATCATCGATGGTTCGATTGCGTACCAAAGGCATGTCGAATCCCATTGAAAATTCGCCACCTTCGTTGGTCTCGCGTTCTTTGTACCACGGTTGCAGGTCACCATCGCCGTACTTGTAACCGCCTCGCAGTGATCCACCACCGTACATCGGTTGCTCGGCACCCAATACCGCCCGTTGGTTTTGATAAAAGCCAAGCGGCATCGCCAGCGCGTAAGCCTTCAATTTGTAGTCAAAGGCACCAGTGGCCGACAACAAATCACCCGCGGCAACTTCTCGGCCCGCGATCGCTTGTTGCACTTCAGGATAGTAACGAACGGCGGCTTGAACGATTTGGTTCAGGCCAACCGCCTCACCGTTGGGAAGAAATTCACCGTCGAACAAACCAGCGTCACTGCCAAGATCACTGCCAAATTCATTCGGGATCACCGCGTCAATCGCTGCGGTAATCGCAGAATCCGAAAACATTTCAGGGCGAATCAGAGGGTCATCGTCCTGTTCCGCGGTCGGCAGGGCTTTGGGTTCATCTAAACGAATCGAATCCGAACCGCTCAAGGTTGGTCCTGGGGCGATCGAAGGTTCGGTATCTTGACGCCGTCCCTCCTTCATCCCGAATGATGCTAAACTGGCTGGAACCTGGAGTCCAGGCTCTGGCCCCGTCTGATTTAAACTGGCTGCATATTCAACTTGAGCAATCGCTTCGTTCTGTTGCTGGGCAGGCGAAGTAGAATCCGGCGATGCAGTCGCGGCTTGAGTCGCAGCATATTGTAATGAAACTTCACCCGAAGGAACAATCGACGGTCGAGGCTTGAAGTTAGCCAGCAACTGCCCGGCGATGCCATTGGATTGCGAGGATTCCTGTTCCGAATCACCGGTTGGTTTGGTCAAGGTCGAAACGAATCCACCGCCGGTGCCGGGCGACGATTCGGAAACCGCGTAGGATTCACCACCAAATCGAACGTCTCGATCGCGGTTAATCGAACAGCCAGAAAGAGTGCCTAGTCCCGCAGTGAGCAACGCAACCCCAAGACAAATCAGACCTCGTCGACTCAATCGATTTCGAGCGACAATCATCGGCAATCCCTTCCAATGGGGATCGCCAAATTCTGGAAGTTGAACATTTCAACTAGTAGGAATGGCGATCCTCTCGATGCACGTCGATAGGCGACGCTTCACACTGATCCAGTCCGTGGATCGTTCTAAATCATACTTTTACACTAGCAGAAGCAAAAGCATTCGCCAAACGGGATTTCCGCCCAAGATGTTCCCCCCACCGCCAGGCAACCGATGCCTTCGCGACGCCCGCTGAACAAGATCCGACGGATGCGCACTGCCGTTAATGGGTTCTTACTACCCAAACCCCGCCGGTAAAAGCAGGCTACTTAGTAAGCTTAGGTACCTTTGTTGGTTTATCTTCTTTTGGGTCATCTTTGGAGACGGCTGGCGGAAATCCGTTAAGCTGCCTCCACAATTCGAACCAAAGTGGAACCTCTCCAAGCATGACCCACCCGTTTGCACGAACGCCCTGCAGCAGAAATTTCTGCTCAGGCCATTCATTCTCATCAATCGGACGAACCAGCACTCGGAATCTACCCATGCCGTCATCGGTGGCATCAATTGCCGAAACTACCCCGCCAAACGAACCTACCGAGATTGACGGCCACCCCACCCATTGCACGGCCGGCCAACTTTCAAATTGTAGCCGCACTTCATTTCCTACTTGAATCCATTGCAAATCATTGCCGGCTACAAATAATTCAACCGCGTGCTCCTGCGAATCAGGAACGATAGTGAACAAAGAGTCACCTTTTTTGATCTGCTGGCCCTTTTCAAATACGTTTAATCGCAGCAAACTTCCGCTACGTGGCGCAGTGATCTCTAGCCGTAGACCGTCTTTCTTCATGTCAACTTCGGTGTAGTCTTTTTCTGCGGTTGCAACTTCCCCCATTGCTGCTTCGCGCATCGCTTCGGCATAGTCAACCTTGGCTTGTGCATCGGCCCGCTTGGCTTCTACTTCTTTGGCCTTGGCCGCCACGTCGTCCTTTGCCGATTCAACTTCCTTGAGGACCGTTTCCAAACCGGCAACCGCCATCTCATAGTCCATGCGTACTTTTTCAAAGTCTTTCTCCGCTCGCAACCCATCTTCAAACAGTTCTTTTTGCCGATCGTAATTTAAACGAGTTTGCTTCTTCTTCGAGCGATACATCTCGAGTGCTTCCTCTTTGGAAGCCAATTTATTCTTGGCCGAATTCAAATTTTCGATAGCCGCATCCACCGCGTAAGTCCGGGCCATCACATACGATTCACGCTGCAAACGATAGCTTTCTACCTTGGCGCTTGCGGTTCGCTTTTTTTCACTCATACTTGCGAGCTGTGAATCCAATTGAGCTTTGAGATTTGCCGACAAAGGCTCGATCACCATGATCGTTTCCCCCTCGATGACTTTCACGCCCTCCAGCATCTTTTCGGGAATGAACTCCACCACTCCCTCTGCCAGCGACGTGATCGTCTGCGGTCGATTCTGGGGATCCAGCGCTGTCACTTTCCCGGTCGCTCGAGACGTCTGTTGCCATGGCAAGAAGGCCAACGCCAATATCGTCAGAATCAATCCATATAATAGGAACTTGGCCAAAATACGCACCCACCGCGAGGACTGGACTAGATCCAGAACCGGTAACGTCTGTCCACTTTTGCTTGCTGTAGCTGCCATGTTCTTTCATTCCCAACAATTTGAACGATTCAAACTATCTGCGTAAGACCCAAAAAAGGCCGCGATCTCGTACGCCCCATCACTCGGCTTAAGCACTCGCCTGCGTCAGATTACACTTGGCGATCCTGTGCCACCATTCCTGACCCCGCGGTTCCCAATTGAAGCACGTTGTTACAACTTCCCTGAATGGACTGGCGTCCGGTTGAAACCACCACCGTCCAAGGAACCTGATCACCAAACAGTTTCTCCAAAAGCGGTTCGATACAAGCGTCCGACAGCCCGTCCAATGTTCCATCAATCAGCAACAGTTTGGGGCGAACCACAATCGCACGCGCCAACATCAACCGCAAACACTGACTTGAGGTCAAAGGCTGGCCAAGGTTAGAAAGCTTGGTTTCCAAGCCCTCAGGGAAGTGTTCAATCTCTTGCAACAAACCAACATCAGTCAACGCGTTCCTGATGTCTGCAGATCGTACGTTTGCTCGATCTAAGTGAACGTTCTCAGCGACGGTTCCGGCGATAATCTCACTGCCGGCCGCCAAACCAATCTCCTGTGCGGCCAGCGACATATTCAATTCGTTGGTACAAACACCAGCTAAATGGACATTGCCAGAACTAGGAAGCCGTAAGCCAGCCAACAATTGAATCAGCGTGGATTTCCCAGATCCGGGTCCGCCGACAACCGCCAGCGAATCACCTGCCGTCAGATGGAAGTCTGGAATCATGACCTTGGCTCGATCGAAGGCATAGCTGGCGCCGCCGCAACGGATATCACCCAGTTGCCCAAAATCCTGTGGTATGTGATACCCGTCTTCTTCTGTGGGTAACGTCAAGATTTGTCGCAATTTGTCAGCCGACGCCAAGGCATCGTAAAACGCTTCCATGTGTTTGCCCATCTTGGCGACCGACCCCACAATGATCGTCACGATCAATTCCGCAGCCACCAATTGACCGAGTGTCAGTTCACCTTGGATGACCAACCATCCACCCAATGCCAGCAAACCGGTCGAAGCAATGGCTTGCATCGCCAATGACCATGAAATCTGTCGCAGCAAAATACGGAAGTGAGCCGATCGAGCCAGAATGTAGTTGTGCGCCAATTCGTCAGAATGATGATGCGCCAACTGGCTACCCGCGTTCCGCCTAAATGCAGTCGGAGCACGTCCAATCTCCTGTAACCATCCAGCGACGTAGTATTTCGATTTCGATTCTTTGATACTCGTTTTCACTGCCCCTCGACCCAGCGCAAACAGAAATATGACCAAGAAGAACATCAAGACAACGTCGTATCCCAGCAACAGTGGATGATAAAATGCCAACACGGCCATACCCACCAACGCTTGCATTACTAACGAAACACCGTCCAATAGGAAGCTAACCACCACTTTCTGGACAGTCACCACATCAAAGAACTGATTCAACAACTGTGGCACATAATGCTGGTCAAATACCGATTGCTTCAACTTGGGCAAGCGATAGGCCAAGTCCGCGACCACGCGAACGAACAGCCGCCGCTGGATAATTTCCACAATGTAAGTGCTGATCCCAATCAACGCCGCGCGGAATCCAAGCAAGACAAACAGCATGAACGACAGAATGAACACAGGCTGCACATAACGACCAAAGGCGACAGTGTTGACCAAGGCTTCGACCGTAATCGGAGTCGCCAACGCCAAAATCGCAACGATGACCGAAAACAAGATCACCACTCGAATGTCGCTGCTATCGGGCCTTAACAACTTCCAAAGCCAACGCAACGGCAACGAGGACGCGGAAGATTGCAGGTCTTCCACACCCACGACAAGTTGTTGTGCAATCCCCACAGGCATCTGCGGATTTGCTGAAGTGCCATCCGCGACCCGAGTCAGTTTTGGCAGTAATCGCGAAACCGGCAACCAAATCGATTTCTCGGTTGCGGTATCCCAAACCAGATACTTGCTACCACGCCGCCGCAGAATTACCATCGGATGGGCGTCGCCGTGTTCGTCATTCATTGACGCAATGATCGGCAAGTTCTCAGCCAGCAACAAATCAATTTGCGAAGCGTTCGCATTCAGATTGTTGATCCGAAATCCGAACTGTTCAGCCAGTTGAGTTAAATTGCCAGACAAGCTGCTGGGATCGTCAACCAGACCTGGGCCTATCTCCGATGTCAAACGGCGCAGCTTTTGAACGTCAATCTCAACTCCGAAATGAGTTGCCAGGCAACGCATCGTCGAAAATAAATATTGTTTGTTCGTGTGGTTCATAACTTCTTCACTAATCCACTAAAAAACAAGAGCCACTTGAGACGGTTTTAACGCCTTTGACGCCTGCTTGGACGCACTAATCTAGGAAGTCTAGGTCGCAATTATTCCATTTTTTCTTTCTTAGTACAAATAGAATCCAAATTGACAAAGCATAGATAAAACGAATAGGTTAATGAGCCGAGCGCCCGTGAACAGATCGGGCGATTAACCCAAAAACCAGGACTTACGCATGGATTGGCTGAATTATCATCACTTACTGTACTTCCATACAGTTGCCAGAACTGGCAGCATCACCGAAGCCTGCAAGGAACTGCATTTGGCCCAACCAACGATTAGCACTCAGCTACGCAAACTCGAGGACTCGCTGGGAACACCTCTATTTGTAAAGGAGGGTCGACATCTGCAAATGACTCAAACCGGCCAAACGGTTTTTCAATATGCCGATCAAATTTTTTCTCTGGGCCGCGAACTGTTACACACGGTCAAGGGAAAGGCGGCCGACAAAGCCACTAAGTTTTCTGTCGGTGTCCTGGACGTGCTTCCTAAACACATTGTTCACCAACTGCTTAAGCCTGCCCTCCAGTCACCCGAAAATGCCGTGCGAATCACTTGTTACGAGGGAAAACTGGATTCTCTGCTTGCCGACTTGGCTTTGCATCGAATTGACCTGGTTTTATCCGATACCCCACTGACCCGATCCCTGCACATCAAAGCGTATAATCACTTCTTAGGACAGTGCGGAACATCTGTGATCGGCCAAAAAAAATTCATGGCGACATTGGCCCAGGACTTTCCTCGTAGCTTAAGCAATGTCCCCCTATTGTTGCCGACGGACACCACCGAGTTGCGGCGGGCGGTGGATCAGTGGTTTGAGGAGAATCGAATTGTGCCCAACATTGTCGGAGAATTCGAAGACAGCGCGCTGATCAAAGTTTTCGGGTCTGAGGGCACAGGAGTGTTTTTTGTGCCTTCGGTTCTAGAAAGTCAATTGTGCCAACAGTATCAACTGGAGAGCGCCGGACGGATCGACGAAATTCAAGAACGATTTTACGCGATTAGCGTCGAACGGATGCTCAAACACCCTTCTGTTTTGGCGATCACCAACGCTGCCAGAAACAAACTATTCGCCGATTCGCCCAGCCAACCCAGGCGTGGTTAATTCCACCCGAATTTTAAAGTGCATTAATCTCACAGCACTATTTTTAGAACGACTTGATTGGAAATCGCTCGATCCCTGGAGGCATAGCGGGCAACACTTTAAGTCTAGATGATTCGGCGCTCTAGATGATTCAGCGCATTGATTTGTTAACGCTTTTGATCACCTGTCCTCTGATTGAGCGGTATCTCGGGACTTTCCCAAGGCGAAACCACCGCCCCGGCGGTGCGAAGGCTCTCTTCTTGGTTAAAATCATAACGATAATAAACTTGCAAACACAAATTCGACAAACTAGTCGAATACACTCGGCCACCATAACCGCCCCAGAGAAACCAATTGGGGTCCCAACTTCCTTGTAAGGCTCCATCGGTCTGCTGTAGCGACAACAGACGCGCTTGCAATCGCTGATTCCAAGCTTGCCACGCAGCTTGAACCTTGGGATTGGCCGCAGTTTCAGGATCGGTTGCGGCCTGATTCAATGCCAATGAACCGTAGTACCAAAAGTAAACATTGTCGACTCCGGTGCCCGGCAAGTTTCTCCAACTTGCCACATCATTCCCAACCTGCAGCAATTGTCCAGCGCCCACAATTTGTTCGCACGCTTCTTCAACCATCGCGACACTCGGTCGCTGTTCCAACAGGTACCGGCAAAGCAAGGCTTCTGCAGTCATTGTGGGACTCACTTGTTCGCCAAAACGATAGATCGCCAGCCCACCCGCAGCACCCTTTGAATGTCTTTGCAAGAACGCCTTCATCAATCGTTCGGTGGGTTGATCGACCTGGGTGCCCGCCAAACCTGCACTACTAATGGCCATCACTTGCCAACCAAATTGACTCATGTCACCACTTTCGCCCGGTCGATAGCGCCAACCGCCAACCGTTCGATTCTGGGTCGCGACCGAATAGTTAACCCCTCGCTGCACCACTTCGCTGAGACGGGCGTCTCCGGTCAACGAATAGGCTTCACACACGGCCAACAACGCCATCGAATGACAGTACATTTGTGCGAAAAACTGTGCCGACCCTGCCATCGATCCGTTACTTTGTTGACGCCCCATCAAATATTCAAGCCCTTTTCGGACGGTGTCCTTGTAGGGCCCTTCCAAATGCGAGTTCCCTGCCGCCAAAAACGTCAACATCGCCAACCCAGTAATGCCTGTGTCCGCTTGAGCGCCTGCACCTTGTCGATCATGGCCCAAAACCTGCAGCTCACGCCCACCTTCAGTTTGACGCGGGTTCCAACTGCCATCGGGTAACTGGATCGAAGCCAAATACTTCAGACCATTGGCAATCGCCTGTTCTGTTTCAATCGAACCCCCCCGATCAATCACTTCGTCAATTTTGCGATCTTGACGCCGTTGGTATCGACTGGGCAAGGGTTGGCCATCTCCTAATCGCCTGAAAATTTGATCCGAACTGATTGACCGATTCGTCACCGAAGATGCCATAATCCGCTTACCTACATTACCTGATGTAGTATCTTGACTGGCACCTAATTGCTGTAAATTGGAATCCAAATCAGGCACCATTGCGCTTTGATTATTCAATTGCCCCATCGCGATCTTGGTCAAATCCTGGATACGCTGTTGACTGTCCGACGCCAGTTCCGTCTGCCACAGATTCGAATCTTTGAAACTGTCAAATTGCGATGATTCGGACAATTGGTCAACCAAGGTAGCTTCAGCCTGAGTCTGCATTCGCTCAAGGGTTGTACTTGGCAATTGATCGGCTAACCATTGTGATGCATCTTCGGAATTAGATGACGGTGATGCTGTCGGTGGTGCCGGGGAACAATTGGCAATCGTGGCAGGTGTCTTATCAGCAGATTCGGGGAACGCCGGCGAAGTGATTGGCATCGCGGTTGCCTTGGTTGGTGCTAATTGCGCTGCTAAGTCGGCATTCGCAGCTTGCTGGTCTAAAGGAAGTTGCATCGGCAAAGTCGGTGTTTGTGTTGCCAATTCTCCTGCGAAGTCAATTTGACGGTCGACGACGTTCTCGGCAGACTGCTCAATCGAAACCTCTTGACTGGGCAAACGTTGAACTTGCAGGTCATCCAGTTGACGCTGGGCTAAATTGCCTGGCTCCAAATCGGGCGTATTGCGCGTTGAAAACTGGTCGAAGAAATCTTTTCGATCGGTCACCCCGTCCGCATCGGCGTCATCTGGGGCGGATGATTCAGACATTTCAGTCAAGCGAATCGGAACCGAGGCTGCTTGGAACGCGGTAGGCATTCGAGTGATCAAGTTGGTGCTATAAGCGTAGGCCAACAATACCACATGGGCCAAGACGCTTAGAATGACACACTTATTAACGGGATTGATTTGTCCCCACTTGCTTGATTGCAATGTTAGGAAGGCCAATCCAAACAGCAACCCACCGATCAACAATGTGATCGTCGATGGATCTTGGGTCCAAGACAGGTACCAGGTTGAATTGAAATCGATCATGTTTATCTTGTTTTATGACAAGGTCCACTACCACGTATCATTTAGCGAAGGTTCAAGTTAGCGAATGATTGCTGCTTCGCCACCCGCGATCCGTACCGAAATTGAAATGTCCGAAATCTCTGCTTGTCGACATGCGTCCATGACGGCGACAACGGCTTGATGTTCACTGCCGGCGTCGCCTCGTATCACGACGCCCTGTTTTCGGTAAGCGTTCTTTAATTCCTTCAATCTCTTGGTCAAATCGGCCAAGGATGTCTCTTCCTTTTGAAATTGTATTCGCCCGTCTTTAAAGACGTGAATCACCTTTAGCCGCGGCGCCGAAGTCAACGCCGTCCCATCGGAGACTTCAGGCACTTTGATCGGCAACTGCTTCTCCAGGTCGTTTAACTCGCTGAATCGAGTTCCCACCATAAAGAAAATAATTAGCAGAAACACGATGTCGATCATCGGCGTCAAGTTCAGCGAAGGCTGTTCATCATGAGTGGTTTTTAGTGGCATGGTTGCAACCGATCGAACGTCACCTGACAAGTTATATTGTTTTCATTGTCTTCCATAACCAAGAAGCAATGATGTACCAAATTCCAGCGTTGAAAGTGATCACCAACGCTTGCTCATTTCCCTGGCCTATCACATAACGCTACCCATGTTGTTCGGCGATGCCTGGCTAGTTAGGCTACCTTTTTCGGGCGTTTAGCTGTCTTGGGAGAGGCTTGCTCGGCCAGGCCTTCGGCACTAATCAAACGAACTAATTGCAAACCAATCGCGTCAATCTCCATCACTCGGCGATCGACGCAACCGGTAAAATACAGATGAGCAATCAGCGCTGGAATTGCAACGGTCAAGCCGGCGGCAGTCGTCAACAACGCCTGACTAATTCCTGTGGCAATCACGATCTTTGGGTCCAAGCCTGGACTGATTGTGGAAATGGCGTCAAAGGCATGAATCATCCCTAGCACCGTTCCTAAAAGGCCCAACAGAGGCGAAACGGTGGCAATACCGTTGATCAGACGGAGGTTTCGCTTCAATTCATTGCTAACCCGTTCACCCGAATCCAAGATCGCCTGTTCCACTTCGACACTCGACCGCCCCCACTTTCGAATGCCTTCTTCCAAGACCTCACAAACAGGATACGGATTTTCTTCGCACAATTCGATGGCTTGATCGCGGTCAATTTGTCGTTCACGAATCTGGCTTAGTATCCTGGTAACCAACGGCCCTGGGATCACTCGACTTTTCCGCAGGCTAATGACCCGTTCAAAGACAAAAACCAGAAGCACAAACGAACAAATCGTCAACGGAATCATCAACGGTCCGCCGCTTTGAATCACCGCCAACAGACTCTTGCTAGACACAACATTGGGAACTGCACTGCCCGCCGATGAACTGCCCGCCGATGAACTGTCCACCAATGAACTGTCCACCAATGAACTGCCCGCCGATGAATTTCCAGAAGTGTCTGCAACTGTCGTCGAATTCATCGCATCACTAACCTGAATCGCAGCTTCAGGACTGTCAAGCCCTTGACGTCCCCAGCTAATGTCAATTCCTATTTGACTTACGGCCAAAACGCAGAGCAGAGACAGCAACATCCTGGCCAAAACTCTAGAATCGCCTGAACACCTGATATTACGCCAGGTGTTCAAAAGGCTAGAGTTGATCTTATTGTCTGTGGTTGTCTTGAATTTCATTGGGAACATCCTTGTTGGTCAACTTCGACCCGTTACTGCAACCCCTGCCTACCGGCTAATTCGCGTCATGTGCCTTCGGTGGCCATGCTTTAGTTGTCGCTGCTTTTTTTTCTTCGTTTACGCTGCAAATGCATCGCAACCTACCAGACGCTTGGTGTTAGCGACTTCGATTACGATCACCCGTTGCGGTCAAGTTTTGACGCTCGACCACACGGTTCATTCGGTCTCTCGCTTGACCAGCCAATGCGTTATCACCATGCTCTTTGAGCAATTGCCGGTAGACACTGATCGCATCGGCGTCCTGCCGCAAATGTTCATAACACTTACCTGCTTGCAACAATGCAGCCGCTTGCCACTGCGGAAAGCGGTACAAATTTTCAGTTTGGTGGTAGGCCTGGGCAGCCAAGGCATACTGCTCTTCGTGAAAATGGGTTTCGCCCACCATCCACTGCGCCATAGCTGCGGTTTCGGTGCGACGCCCGTCTTTCGAATCGATCACTCGTTGATATGCACTCCTGGCCACTGGAAACTTGGCGTCAATGGCATTGGCACGACCAATCAAGTAATCCAATTCGTAGGTTTGACGAAAATCTTTGAACCGTTCCTTTGCCTTGGTGGCAACTTGAAGTGCCTGGTCCCACTTGCCTCGTTGTCCCAAAGATTGAGCCAATCGCAAGTGAGTCATGGCGACCCAAGGTTCAAACTGGTTCGTTGTTCGTTCTGCGACGATGCTTAACACTGTGGCCGCTCGCAAGTAGTCTCCACTGCGATAAATGGCTTCCCCACGCCAATATTCTGCCATCCAGCGAATCGATTGTTCAGGAAATTCATTGGTCAACCGAGTGGTCCATTGCTCGACCCCTGGCCAGTCGGTTTCTTTGACCGCCAGCATCGAACGCAAGTAGTAAGCGTGAGCCAACACTTCATCGGGAACATTCAAGCGATTTGCTTCTAGGCCGTCTGGGCCTAAACTGCCATTGGCTTGCTGGGCTTTGTGGGTATCGATCGCGTTGAACAGACTGGTCAACGATTCCTTGGCGACTGCCAGTCGATTTTGGTCAAAGTGATTCTGGGCGATTCGGAATGTTGCATCTACCCAGAAACGACTCTGCGGATAGCTTAAGCTTAACTTTGTGAACGCTGCGATCGACGATTGTTCTTGTTCCAACTCTGCGTGCAACCAAGCCAAATCGTATAAATAGGCATCGATCGGCACCTGCGATTTTGACTCGGTGGACTGTCGCTTCATCCCAACCGCTGCGGCCTGTTCTAAGTCGCTGATGGCGCGACCAATACTGGCTTTGGACCGATTTGCTAGTTCCAACTTGGCACGAAATGCGTAAACCATATGCAAACGATCCCAAGTGGTAAATCGACGAATCAAAGCGTCGACAATGTTTCTACTTTCCACCATCTTACCATCGTCTGCCAGCATTTCCGCTCGTTTAAGTCCGGCTTCGGCAGTCAGTGGACTATCGGGAAAGCGATCCATCAACAATTGGAATGCCCGCTGACTTCCCTGCAGGTCCTTGGATTGAAATTCAGCCCAAGCCAAACCGCTAAACCCCTGCTGGCTGATCTCCGATTGACTCGACTTGGCGGCCCGTTGATACCAAATTTTTGCATTGGGCAAATCTTGGGATTGATAGTATTGCTGTGCGACTTTCAACGATACGCTTGCCAACGCATCTTCAAGACGATTGGCTTGCTGCTGGATCTGTGGTTGAACTGGCGACTGGGTCTGTTTTGCGAGGCCCGCTAAAACGGATTCCACATCGGCGGCGCTTTGGTCACATTCTTTCCACCGTTCCAAAACAGCGAAACAGCGAATCCTGTCCGCCCAGACATCGGGCACGTAAGGACTGTTGGGAAATTCGGCCAAGAAGTCGCTTTGTTGCGACAAGGCATCGGTCCAACGTTGTTGTTTAAGCAGCGACGTCGACCGCGCGAATTGTGTACTTTGAAGTAGTTCACGGTCGCGGGCTTTCTCTTCGGGTGATTGCGCTGACAACAGACGCAGCGTCTGATCCAGATTCCGCATTCCAGCCTCGTCGTTCTTGTTTGCAATTTCAGAGACGGCCAAAAGATAGTGCCATGTGGGCAACAAGCGAGTGACGGTCTTGGGATCGATCGAATCGACCAACTCAATCAATTGCCCGAAGGAACGAACCGATTGAGCGTAGGAACCTTGTGCAAAAGCGGCACGCCCCTCGGCCTCTAAGACCTTGGGCCACAACGGATGCTTCGCGCAATTGGCTGCAAAGTCATTCACTAGAGCCTGGACCTCGGCTGGGTCGCCTTTTAGCAACGCCAACTGAATCCGCAAATATCTGGAATCGGCCGCCCAATCGCCGCTGGGCCAACGCCGAACGGATTCTGCCAATAAACGATCGGCGTCTTTGAATTCAGTCGCGCGCCACTGAGCGATCGCGGCGTCGTAGATACAGGCCTCGGCCAAGTGATCTTCGGTCAATCCCGCTAGGGCTTTCTCCAGAAAATCCGCTGCCACGGGCCACTGTTGGGCACCCATTTCGGCGCGACCTCGCCAGTAGTAGCCCCGCGCCTTCAAGTCAGCCGGCAATTCCGACAGTGTCGCATCGTTCAAAGCCTGCACGGCCTTTGCCCACTGTTGCTCTTCAACCCACATCGACGCTCGTGATACCACAGCCTCTTGCGAAACGGTAGGGTCGTTGCTTTCAATCAAGAAGGCCAAAAATCGTTGAGCGTCCTGATACTGTCCCGATCGTTGAAACCATTGCGCTAGACCCAGTCGGCAACGATTTGACAGTGACGAATTGGGATACTTTGCCAAGGCCTGTTCAAAAAACTGCCTGGCTTTGGCTTGGCTTTCCGAATCAGGTAATCGTTGCAGCATCTCGCCCAAATAGACCAGCGCGAATTCGAAATAGGCCGAGGCTGATTCGTCGTTCAACAAGGCTTGTAATTGTACGATACTGTCGGCATCGTTGCCAATCAAGTAGTTCGCCTCCGCACGTCGAAAGATCGCCCTAGTTCGCAAGGCGTGCTGAGGCACCTTATCAATAAATTCAGTGAAATGAGGGACCGATGCCGCGTAGGCTTCCAACTGAATGTGTGATTCACCCTGAAAAAAGTGAGCCAACCCCGTTCGCGAATGGTCGGGCTCTTTATCGATCAACAACTGGAATTGACCAACCGCCTGCTGCCATCGACCGTTGCGATAGTGATCTGCGGCGATGGCATATTGATCCTCACCCCAGTCTGCAAAAGCTGGTTTAATATTGCCTGCCACCAGACAACAAATCGTCAGTATTAGAAATAGAATTCGATACACGATTCAGGCTGTCGCCTCCCTGCGACTAACTTGATCCGAACACAACCACATGGCACTAAGCATCACATGGCACTAAAAGTTTCACATGTTGCTTTGGTTTACAAGTTGCTTCACGCTTGAACTTCACTTACTAAAAGTTACTGCCCCCACCCCTAAACCGTTCCTGCGCGACACGGATCCAATACCAAAAGCGAAGTCCACTCACTTGCCAAGGCGACCAATTTCCTAAGAACATGAAAAGACAAAAGCACGACTTTGGTTAGGCAAACTGACCGTTTTAGATTCTGGAAAACTCTAACGAAATTGAGGGTCCCAGCGACTAAACCCGCTTGCCGAATTCTTTGAATATCAAATTTGAGTAAATCTAGCAAAGCGAATTCTGAGTACGCGAAAGCATTCTGATGGCATCAAAAGCGGCAACTAAGGAGACTTCAAGGCCGGTTAGTAATCGATTCTGACCATTTCTTCACCCAAAAATCCTGTAGTATTTTGCGTTTAATCCGAAAATTAGCCATGTTTTTTTCAGAAAATGACTTCATGGCGGTTCGAAAGCTTGCTTCGGGTCCAGTCTAACGCTTCAATGGCAAAGTCGGTCGTTGTAAATTTTTCAGTTGTTGCCGCGGCCCAGCTGGTAATCGTTGGATTGAGTGAACGATTTTTCGGATTCATCTCTTCTGCCCAGGGCCTGAACACCACTACATTAAGTGGAACGTTAAATTTTCGGTCGGTCGTCAAACCATAAAATCGTCAATCCTTTGCGCTCGGGCTTATGTCTCTACCTTCAAACTTGCGACGCGATCCATTCGTCGGCCACTTGTTGGCCTCGATTGCCGAAGTCTACTCGGGATTGGGACCCGGCTTGTTGGTGGACGCCTATCGCGAGGCCCTAGCACTGGAAATCAGCCGCAAGGGAATTCCCTTCCAGGTAAAACCTCGAATCCAAGCCTTCTACCGTTCACGGCCTATCGAAGGTTATTTCTTCGTGCCCGATTTCGCGATCGCCAATCGATTCTTGGTCGAAGTGGTTAGCCAGGACTCGCGCCGTTCGACAGATATCCGCCGGTACATGAAGACTTACTTAACCCTGAGTCAAATTCCACAAGGGTTTATCGTCGACTTCGATGCGGAATCCTTGACGTCAGTGGCCCAATACATGACCTGCGATCACCCAATCGCCATTCAATAGATTCGCCCATAGCTCGAATACTGCGGCTGGACGTTGAATCACTCGTGTATCGCGAAACGGCCCAATTCTAGCTTGACGCGGAAGCGAGTGACCCAACCGGTTCCCTTGCTCGCGCCGCGGGCTTGTCTGGCAAAACCCCGCTGGCAGCTTGGCAGCTTGGCAGCTTGGCGGCATTGCTAGCAGGGTGCAATTGAGCCCAAAAGAGACAGACGCTTACGATTGGACGCTTACGATTGGACGCTTGGAAATCAGCGAAAAGAATTAGATCAGCGCAAAACAAAAGGCCGCTAAGACGAATCTTAACGACCTTTTGAAAAGTCTCTGGAATACTGCAGCGATGGGAGCTGCTGGGAGAAAGTCTTGGACTAGACGTGCTGAGCACAGCCTTTTGTTGTCCAAACCAACCCTAAAAAATGGTCCCTCAGCCGTATCTACCAGAGGACTATATTATAACCGCATTCGGCCAGAAGACGACACGGCAAAATTTCAAAATCAATGCAAACAATAGTTCGAGTGCCAAAGTGACTTGATCCTCGCTATTTTCAAGCTTGAAATGAACTTTCAAAGTCTCCCGGACTCCTGTTCAAATCCAACCCAAACCCGTTGAATTCAGTCAAACAAAGCTTTCTTAGCTTCGCCCTCGAGCCTGTCGATCGATCAACCAATCTCAGAAAATTCCGATTGCAGCGAACAGGTGGAAAGGACCGTCAAAAAATATCCCGATCGTTGCTCGACTGACCATGAAACCGATGCAACCTAAAGCGGTCAGTTTCGGCTTCAGAAATATGCCAGCGAAGATGTGCCGGCCAGCGAAGATGTGCCGGCCAGCGAAGATGTGCCGGCCAGCAAAGATGATCCGGCAGCAAAGGTGACGATGGGGCAGCAATCTTTTCGCCCCAAAACTTCACTGACAGCTGAACGATTGCACCTTTGACTTATTCACCTTTGACTTATTCACCTTTGACTTATTCACCTTCGACTTATTCACCTTCGACTTATTCACCTTCGACTTATTCAACTGCAACGTTCAACTGCAGCCTTTGTCTTGGCCAATCCCGTTTGAACAACCCACATCGGATCTTGCTTCCAATATTCGGGGTTAAACAATTCCAAACTCAACACTCCTTGGAATCCATTGGCAAACATTGTAGACAAAATCATATCCAACGGCGCAACGCCATCGCCGGGAAACACACGATCCTTGTCACCAATACTGGATCGCTCTGGCTCCGCTGGATAATCATTGATATGAAACAGCTTCATGCAGGAACCAGCAACCAGTCGCAAGGCTTCAAAAGGCGATCCGCCTTTATAAAGATGATAGACATCCAGCAAGATTCCAAAATCATCACTGTCCGACATGGACGCCAAATGCAACGCCGAACTAATGTTCCCGATCGACTTGCTAAAACCCCAGACTTCCAATTGCGGTTGGACGCCCACTTGTTTTCCGGCGGCGGCCAGAGCGGACAAACGCTTTGCAGCCAGTCCCCAATCGGAGATCGAAGTATCATTTTGTCCAGCGGGAGGTGCCGCAATGCAGACGCCTCCAATATCGCTTACCTTCTGCATATCACGTTTAGCTTTCTCAACTTCTTTGACGGCAACGGCATCATCCGCCGCCAACCAATTTGCAAACGCGATCGCACTTTCGACTTTCAAGCCCTTGTCGGCAATGTATTTTTTCAAATCCGACAAATCGCCACCGTCGCCGGTGTATCGATCCAATTCATCAATCCAAACTTCAATTCCGTCATAGCCAGCGGCCGAAACCAAGTCGACCAATTCTTTAATGGGTAACTTTCGCCCACGCAACGTGGCAGTGTTGAAACAGTAACGAACCCGCGGTGCGTCCGAATCAGGCGAACGCCGCAAAGTTTGCGCAGTGGCCGACGGCAATGCAGATCCAACAACGACCGCCCCCGAGGCAACCGTCAAAGAAGCGGCGGCCGTGGATTTGATCCAATCACGTCGATTTGATTTCTGTTTCATTTTGTTGCTCAAGATTGTAAGATCGCCCGCAATTCGATTCGCCCAATTTCTCTTTGACCCAAGCACGGCTGTGCCAAATCCATCAACCCACTGGGAGAATCCGGGAATTTTGAGAATCAACGGCCCCGAGAAATCAGAAACCCCAAAAAATCAGAGACCCTGAGAAATCAGAAACCCCGAGAAATCAGAAACTTATGTTGCTAGCGTTGGAATCAGGACCTAGTCCGCCCAGCAGACACAAAACGCTCGCCAGCAGCTATCATAAACTGCCAAGCATGTCCAAACTAGCGACCGCAATTTCAAGCGAACGTTTTTTGGGAAAGCTACGGGGCCTGAAGTCACCACTGTCAACCCTTTTGGGTTAGGCACCGAACAATAAACCTGACATTGGCCCAAAGTCTGGCCAAATTGCCCAAACGGGCAAGACGGGCTGATTGATTCTTCTTGGCTGTCTGACAAACTAACACTCAATCCAAACGTCCCAACTTCGAACCAAGTTTTCGCAATTCATATCGATCTAAGTGCCGACGACGCTCCAAGTTAGGTGGTACGTTTCTCTGGTCACTTGGCCATTCGATTTTAATTTCGCCGGCAGTTCGAGGCAATCTAAATGCTGATGCGCATGCAAACCCAAACACAACAGATGCAGTTCACTCACACAGTTCCTTATGGTGCAATTCCTAACGAGGAAGGTGTGCAGTTTCTGGTTTTCAGTCGAAATGCAACGTCGATTAAGGTTCTGCTCTATGAGAACGTCGACGACCTGGAACCCAACCGCACCCTAACCTTTCACCCAGAGACCGATCGTTGGGGCGATGTCTGGGGATTGTTTGTACCGGGCTTGAAACCTGGTCAATTTTATCACTTTCAGGCCGACGGTCCGTTTGAACCCGAGAACGGTCATCGGTTCAATCCCAATTGTCGCTTGCTAGACCCCTACGCCAAAGCATTGGCTGGCACCTTTTTGGACAGCAGCGACGGGATCACTCGTCCGCCCAAGTGCGTGGTCATCGACGATTCATTTGATTGGTCGGGCGATCGGCACATTCGCCGCAGTTTGTCCGAAACGGTCATCTACGAAATGCACGTTCGTGGCTTCACCCAACACCCTTCGTCGGGCGTCAAGCACCCGGGGACCTACTTGGGTGTGATCGAGAAGATCCCTTACCTGAAAAGTCTGGGTGTGACGGCCGTAGAATTGATGCCAGTCAACGAATTCCCGATCATGGCATCCAACGGAAAGAAGCCTAGTATTAGTAACTACTGGGGTTACGACACGATGGCCTTCTTTTCGCCGCACCGGGGCTACGCGGCGGACAAAACACCCGGCGGGCAGGTTCGCGAGTTCAAAGAAATGGTCAAGGCTTTGCACTCGGCCGGCATCGAAGTCATTTTAGATGTGGTTTTCAATCACACTTGTGAAGGTAACGAACACGGTCCAACGATCAGTTTCAAGGGCCTAGAGAATTCGGTCTTCTACATGTTGGAACGCGACAAGCGTTACTACAAAAATTATTCCGGATGTGGGAACACGGTCAACGGAAACCACCCAGTCACTCGCGAGATGATCTTCCATTGCTTGCGATATTGGGTACACAACTATCACATTGATGGCTTCCGCTTCGATTTGGCCTCCATTTTATCGCGAGACCGAAACGGCAACTTGGTGCCCAATCCTCCGTTGGTGGAACAGATTGCCGAAGATCCACTGCTTTCGGACACAAAGATGATTGCCGAAGCCTGGGATGCCGCCGGGGCTTATCAAGTGGGTAGCTTCGGAAACTCAAGATGGGCCGAATGGAATGGTCGCTTCCGAGACGATGTGCGTCGGATCTGGAAAGGCGATTCAGGCATGCTTGGCGCCCTGGCAACTCGTTTAAGTGGATCCAGCGATCTCTACCAAACGGGTGGTCGGCCGCCCTATTGCAGCATCAACTTCGTAACGTCGCACGACGGCTTTACCATGAACGACATGGTCAGCTACAACGATAAACACAACGCGGCCAACGGCGAAGATAATCGTGACGGCGACAACAACAATCATAGCTACAACTATGGTGTGGAAGGTCCGACCGATCGCAAACCAATTGACAGTCTTCGCCTGCGACAAATTAAGAACATGTTGACGACGCTGCTGGTCAGCCAAGGCGTGCCCATGATGGTTGCAGGCGACGAATTCCGTCGCACTCAAAATGGCAACAATAACGCTTACTGCCAAGATAACGAAATCAGTTGGCTGGATTGGGACTTGGTCGAAAAGAACAAAGGCCTAGTCCGATTCTGCCAGGGACTGATCCATTTTCGAACCAATCAACCAACGCTTCGGCATGAAACCTATTTGACGGGCAAGAGTCCGGCGCCAGACCGCTTGCCGGATATCAGCTGGTATGGTCCGGTGGGAACCGCCGTTGATTGGCATGATTCGCAACAGATGACATGTCTATTGACCAAACCGCTGAAGAAGCAGGACCCTAAGGGATTGGGACGCGACATCATGATTATGATCAACGCGGGTGATGTGGGTTGCGAATTTATCACGCCAGTCGTTGCTCGCGAACACAAGTGGCGACTGTTCCTGGACAGTTCAGAAGATTCGCCCAACGACATTTTTCCCGACATGGATGGCCCACTGCTGGACAAGAAGAGTCGCATTATTCTGCCCAGCAAGACGACGATGTTGTTTTATTCTGAAGACTGATCACGTCAGCAGAACAACAATATTTAGCAACTCGAAGCCCGCGATTCAACAATGGATCGCGGGTTTTTTTCAGTCGTGAAACAAGCTAATGCAACTGATTTTGGAAATCGCTAGAGGAAAATGGTGTTCCCCAGCGAATAAGGGTTCAGCAAGATTGGGCGACCCACGGGACAAGGTGCTTACTGGCACACGCCGATGGCTTCACTATGGCAATCACTCAATCACTCGCTCGCGGGACGCTGGCTTGTCGAGTGCAGCATTGGGGTCCTCTTCCTTCCGATCCAATGCCGAACAGGTTTGCCTGATCAATCTCATCGATTTGACTCTGCTCTTAACGAAGTGGTCCTCAATTTGGGCTAAACTGAAGATTCGCTAAACCCCAATTGAGACGGGGCCAGAGACAAGCCTTTATCAATTTCTAATTGACTTATTCATTTCAAATTGGCAGTGTGTACTGATGATCGATCCGCAGAACGACTCCGCTGACTCTCACGAAACCTCTCAGGAGTTCACCTGCCCGCAATGTTCCCAGAACTTTTCGCCAGAAGAAACCAGGGCAGCGACCCACGACACTCGACACAGTTTCATCGTTTGCCGGAACTGCGGGGACAGTCAATCGATTCTGCTTCCCGGACTCAAACCCCAGAGTCCTGCGCCAAATGCAGACTCGGCAACCGTTGCATCCGGCCATTCGAACGATTTACAGGATCACGCGGACCAGATTTTTTCCGAAGAAACTGCGACTGCTCAATCACCACAAGTGATCGCTCCATTTAGCTCCACCCGCTATCAATTCGGTGATATCTTGGGGCAAGGTTCGTTTGGGATTGTCTACCAAGCGTTCGATAACGACCTGGCCAGAAACGTCGCCATCAAGGCCGCTCGTCCGCACCTGGTCAAGAAGATCGCTGATTTGTTTGTTCGCGAAGCACGGGCCGCAAGTCGTTTGCGTCATCCCAACATCGTCACTGTGCATGACGTTGTAAAAAACGAAGACGGCGTTTTTATTGTTAGCGATTTAATCCAAGGAAGATCGCTAAGAAATTGGATCGACCACAACCAACCTACGATTGAAGATTCGGTTGCCTTGGTGATCAAACTTTGCCGGTCCATGGACTACGCACATGAGCATGGGGTGGTCCATCGCGATCTAAAGCCGGGCAATATCGTGATGGACGAACATTCGGAACCGCACGTCCTAGATTTCGGATTATCACAAAGCCTAGACAACAGCATGGACAGCGGAGACTCCATCAGCCAAGAAGGCAGTCCGATTGGCACCCCCGCATTCATGGCACCCGAACAAGTGCGCGGCAATCGGCGCATGATCGATCGCAGATCAGATCTTTATTCCATTGGCGTGATCCTCTTTCAATTGTTGACCGGTCGCCTGCCGTTTTCAGGTTCGAAGAAAGAACTGTACGATAATATTTTGCATTCCCCACCGCCAAACCTAAATCGTTTCGCGCCCAAGATCTCACCAAGCCTGAACGCAATTTGCCAAAAAGCCTTGCAGAAAAAACGCGGAGATCGATATCAAACCGCCCAAGAGATGGCCGAAGACTTGCAACGGTATTTGGATGGGCGAGTGGTCAAAGCGCATGGCAAAATTGATACACGAGTCGTAAAGAGTGTTATCCGTCGCCGATTCTTTATTGCTGCAACCGTCCTGCTGGCTATGATTGCCATCCCGGCTTTAGCCTGGATCTTACGCGAACAAAAAAGCAAAGATCCAAAAATTAAGTTGACGATGGCATGTTCGGACCAGAGCGCCCAATACACATTCACGCGCATGGACCCCGAAACGGGATTTTTGCAAAATGATCAGCCGACGATTGGTTCTGCGGAGCAAACGTTCTACCTTTCGCCAGGTTTTTATCACGTCCTGGTAAAATCAGGCAACGAAACCAATGAAGTGTATCGTACGGTGCCCGCAAACGAGGAAAGGGCACTGATTTTCAATTACGCGTTCAAAGGTCATACCGTCCACATTAAACACCGTTCTAGCATCGCTGAAGCGACCGGTGTACTGCTTCCCAAAGTCGACTTTGTTCCCGTGGCCGATGTCAAAGCCGGAACGGCCTTTTTTGGCGGCGGCGAAAGTCAGATTCCTCCAGATGGCGCAGTGGATTTCATCTTCGTACAAAGCGCAAAAGAGATTGCGCCCTTCCTGCTTTCGACCCACGAAGTAACCTGGGGCCAAATGAAGGCTGTTTGGCCCAATTTGACGATTCCTAACGGTGAACTAGAAACCCAGGCCTGCCATAACATTAGCTGGGACATTGCTGCCACGTACTGTGAAGACGCCGGCGTTGCTTTACCCAACGGCTGGGAACTAAGGATCGCAGGCACCAACTCGGGAACCTCGGCTCTACCCAACGGTCGCTTGACCGATGAAATCATGGCTTCGGACGCTTCGATTCTTCCTGGGATGGTCGCGAAATGGGATTATTCGCCTGGCAAGCCAGCAATATGCGGGATTTTTACGGGTTGGGATGAATGGACCGAAACACCCTTCGTTGATGTCATGTACGATGAAAAGAATCAGAAATGGATTCCATTAGGCGTCGAACCTTCAATTCCCTCAGCGGTCAATCCTTTCCCAGCCCGCCATTATCTATTGGCTCGATCCGTTTCACGACCCAGCGATCGTTGGAAAGTCGAGCAAATGTTGATTGGTGATAACCGGAATATTGACCTGAAAAACGTGAGCTTTCGAACCATTCGCCGGCTGAAGTAACGTTCACGTGTTTTTCAGCCAGATGCTTTCTTCCTCTTTCATTCATAACGGTGGCACCTTGAAAATCACATTGCTTTCTTTCGCAGTCATTACTTTACTTAGTATTTCAGCCAGCCCAACTCTGTTTGCGCAAGCGGTGGACAGCGGTTCCGGGGAACAAGATGGAGATAGCGGCCAAGCAAATGTTGGTCAATCGATCGACCCTCAATTTCCGCTAGCTCTGCAGCAGCACGACGGGAACCTGTATTTTTATCTAACCAATTGTTGCCAACAGGATGGTCCATTGAACAATGGTCATCCGGGCTTGCTGATAACACCTGATCAAACGCCTTGTGGCCCCTGTGGCGGCGGCACATCGGTTCCAGGCGGAAGAGAGATCCAATTGCCCGAAGAGTTCGGTACCAACGACTCCGGACTGAAGCTGTCACTCACGTTATCGCGTAGTTTTGACTCACCCAGAGGTACCATTTTCCCTCGAATCGTCAAGGAAGCGCCGTTCACCGATTTTTACGGTGGTTCGCACGCATTCAACACTTCGGTGAAATTGGACAACCAGCAGGGCGACTCAAGGATCTTCAGCTTAGTAAAAATGAAGGGTTCAGGTCAAAACGCAGCCGGGGAGGAAAAGCCGTTCAGTATCCCCGTTCTGATCCTCGCTCGCGACACTCAGGACTACGACTATTTAGACAATACCCAAGTGCCATCGCAAACAGTCCGGATTTTGGTTCGCAACCGCTTGGTACCCCAGTCCGTCGTCGACTTTGATTGGGCAACCAGCAATGCCGAAATGGTTACGATCAAATTGCCGACGCCTGGCAATGTCGGCGTCCTAAAAGAAGTAAAGTGCCTGATGATCCACCGCAAGAACTGAACCTAGCCCTAGGGATGATCCTTCGGTTAAGCCGATTTGCGGTGGCAGAGTTTTTAGGTTTTCAGCAATGTTCAGGATTTGACATCCCGCGGCAGTGGAACCGATTTTCCCCTGCCGTTTTTTTTTAATTAGGCAGCAGCCACGCCGGGCCAGTAGTCCTACCAGCCCGCGGCGTAAGCGAGTGACCGGGGCCAATTCCCTTGTTCGCGCCGGGGGCTTGTATGGCAATACCCCGCGAACTGTTGGGGGCTGACAAACCTCAGGATCGTCGAACGGCCTGAAAATAGCTGACAAATTTGTAAGGTAGAGTAAGGGCTCTAGCGGGCAATCGCTATTTTCGCTGGATTCCACAGATCCGAACCTGAAATTTTCAACAGCCCTAAAATCCGCTCTAATGGCGGCTGGATGTTTCGTAAGAGCCCACCTAACGTGTTAAATTTCGACACTGATTAATTTCCTGGCGAATTTAACAGTTAATCTCGGATACTTGTTTGTTAGAAATGTTTAATTGATTGTGATTAATGGTGCCGAATGTGGGCTTACGTTCCGCAACTTGGACGTTAAGCTAATCGTGAGGGGAAATCGTTTGCGGTTGCCCTAAAATGTCGGCTTGGTGACCAATCCCTGCCGAAACTATGCTGCTGGCGAAGATTTCGACCGGTTTTGAGCTGAATTATCCGCTAGAATTTAGAGGTAATTTGGTGACGCTGAAGTTGGCATCCAAAAAATTTGAAGTCAATAGTTAGCTCAACCCAGCGAAACGAGTGACCACCTTAATTTTGAGGATGAAACTGGATTTTGAGGATAAAGCCTTGATTTTGAGGATAAAGCCTTGATTTTCAGAACAAGATTTGGTTTGCGGAGTTGAGAATTAAATATAAGTTGGGGCAGGTTGTTAGTATTTGGGCAGGTAGTTTTTGACACAACAGTGTTTGCCTTGGGGACGAAAGTTCCAAGAAGAATGAATTCTGATCAAGTGTTGATCGGGACTGGAAGTGGTGTTCATTCTGTCTATAAGGCAAAGCGTTTTGAGTACATGTTTGAGGAAAGAGAACTCAATGAAGTTTGCCGAGTTTATTCGTTTCGATTCAATCAAGACCGACGTTGCCGCCAGCGGAAAATTGGAGGCGATCACGGAATTGGTTCAAGGTTTGGTAGACAAAGGGCATCTTGAGGCATCTGAAAAAGATAGCATCATTCAGGCCATTATTAACCGTGAAGAACTGGGCAGCACCGGCATCGGTCGCGGCGTTGCGGTTCCTCACACCAAGCATCCTAGCGTCAAGCAATTGATCGGTACCGTTGGCGTCAGCCAAACGGGAGTCGAATTCCAAAGTTTGGATGGTGACAAGGTCCATTTGTTCTTCATGCTGATTTCGCCTCCAGATCGACCAAGCGATCACTTGCGAGCATTGGAGAACATTGCAAAACAACTGCAAGATGAAACATTCTGCAGTTTCTTGAAGCAATCAAAGGCTCCAGTTGACGTCCAACAGCTTTTAGAAGAAGCAGACGAAAGTCAAATTGGTTCCTAACGTTTCATGAGTTATCTTGGATGAAAATGTCTGAATCGGAAGCTCGCCTCGTTGCGATTGTAAAATTTGCTCAGGGTTTGCATGCTCGACCAGCGGTCCAGTTGGTCGAAGCTGCAATGGCCTTTAGCAGTGATATACAAATAATTAAGGACGATCTCGCAGTGGATGCCAAAAGCGTCTTGCAGGTTCTAACCTTAGGCGCAACCTGCGGAACTTCGCTAACCGTTATCGCAAGAGGCTCGGACGCCGAAGCCGCCGTGAAAGCCGTGACTGAGATTATCGAATCCGAGCATGACGAAGTCGCTAAGCCGGACACGTCGAACGCTGGTTCTGATTTGCTATAGTTTTTGGCCGTAGTGTTTGGCCGTGAAGATTTGCGGTGATTAATGGGTTTGGCCGGATGCTTGGCCGGCTTTTGTCTAGCGGCATCGTCTGGATTTCAAGGGGTTGCTAACAAAATCGCGATTGGGTCCATTCGACGCAGTAGCGGGCCCACGTGATGATTGGCGTTGTCCGACTATTGGCGTTGTCCGACTATTGGCGTTGTCCGACTATTGGCGTTGTCCGACTATTGGCGTTGTCCGACTGGGGCGCGAGTGTTGCATGCTTGCTGACACGGCTGAGGATTATGGTTTCGTGGCACTGAGCAAACCTTGATGCGTGCGTTTTGGTCATTCACTTGGGGTAGTTTTCCATTGTTTGTCGAAGAGACACGATAGTAGCGTTGTGGCATAAATCGGGTTTTGGCATAAATCGGGTTTTGGCATAAATCGGGTTTTGGCATAAATCGGGTTTTGGCATAAATCGGGTTTTGGCATAAATCGGGTTTTGGCATAAATCGGGTTTTGGCATAAATCGGGTTTTGGCATCCGAGATCGTAAATTTGATCTTAAAATATTCTAGTGAGTCGGATTCTCATCGCGGCTGTTCCCCCGGTCAGCCAAGCGGCTGGACTTGCCGGATGACGACCCTCTACACTTGCTTGTTGGGTTGGCCCAGCTCAGGTGGAAATGGGCTGGCTGCAGATCGCCAATAGTTTCATCGATTCATCGGGAATGTATCCGTATCGGGCAGGCAATATTCGGTGTTGAACCTGATTGATTATTGGCAGTCAAACGATCCGTTTGACCAGGCTAGAGTCCAGAGTACTGCGAATACGACTTTAGAATTCAGGAGAAGTAGGGCCTTTGGGGCACTCTTTTTATCCGGTACTGATTCTTTTGAGGATTTCGCGTAAAATCAAACTGCCACGGAAATCGTTTTAAAAACGATACCGGGCAAACAACAGCATCAAATGTAGTACAAGTTCGGATTTTTTTCAAATTAACAGTGGTCGTCGATCGATCCCGTGATTCGATCAATGCCTTCAGCGGATGAAACATTTTTGACACAGTCCTTGTAGTACATTGCAACTTTAAGACAACCTAACCCACGCTTTTTGAACGTCGGGGCTGAAATACAAAGCACCAAGTGTTTGATCGCGGCAAGCTTGATTTGGATCAGCGGATTTGACTGGCACAGAAGAATGGGGCGGGTGACTGGAACGGGCGGCATCCAGTGCAGAAGTACTTGGGGCCGTTAATGAGGGGCGACTAGAAAATATTTTGTTGTGGATTAGATTCACTGGGTGCAACTTCTGAATTCAATTGAATCAATCCACGTTTACAAGTTAGTAGCTCATTGTCGTTGATGGCAATCCTGAGAAGGTTTTGTTGACATTGAACTGACATTGGGTCCCGACTTCAATCGGGCGGAAATAGATTACAAACTAAAGAAGAGAAGTCCGAATCGAAACTTGATCGTCAGCTTTGCGATGCTGGATCCCGCTGCGAAAATATTTTGGCACTTAGGGTTTGGTGATAGCAGTAGTTATTTGACGTTGATTACGACATTGGAATCAAGCATTCTGATTACAACTTTCCCGTCCGTGGGAGATTGAGCTGGATGTTCGACCGCAGGTTCCAAGTGGTGACAAGTTAGAAATCGGGCATACTTTGAATCACGCGAAATTTTAGATCATCCAAAGGGACTCAGACATTTAATTTTGACACTTGAACGACGGCGAAGGTCGGACTGATTCGATCTTAATTCAAGAGACTCAATCTTGGGTTGGTAGACACCGCCATTCGATTTGCAAGTTTGCCCGTTTGGGTAAATCGCAGTCAACGTTCGATAGGAATTAGGTGCCTGATGGTCTTGCCAGAACCAGCCTGCAAGGTGGGTCCACAGCAACAAGCCCGCTGAAACGTTTGCCGGTGCCTATGCGATCCTTTGGAAGGATCAATTGGCAGCAACCGTTCACACGCTGGTTTGATTTGGAGAGTATTAACGCTGAACGATTTGCTTTGAAGCCAGATGTGCTTTGAAAACAGAGTTGAGTTTGGCGTTTTTTCGAGTGATGCAAGTGCACGCGAAGTTATCACTGGCCAGATCAATCATTGATTGGCACTGGTTGGGTTTGTAGTCGTTCGTCGAGAGCTGGAAGTCGGGGGAACTTTGATTTTTTTCAATCGTTAGTGCTGTTTCAATTTTTTTTTGAAAACTCAGACTACGTTTGAAAATCTTCGTACCAACGGAAACAGAACGCAATGAAAAAAGAAATTTTGATCAACGTAGCCCAAGAGGAAGAATGCCGCATTGCATTCGTCGAAGATGGGCGTTTGGAAGAATTGTACGTTGAACGGTCCAACCAAGATAATTTGGTAGGCAATATCTACAAAGGCAAGATCGTTAATCTGGAACCGAGCATCCAGGCCGTGTTTGTCGATTTCGGTGTCGGAAAAAACGGCTTTCTTCATATCAGCGACGTGGAGCCTTGCTACTTTCGCCAAGCCGGAATCGATCCTGACGAAGTGATGCGGGAAGAGAAACGACGCCAGGCAGAATTACGAGCCCGTGGTCACCGACCTCAATTCACCAGCGATCGCCCTCGAGTCAAGCCGCCAATTCAAGACATTTTTCAACGTGGCGATGAAGTTTTAGTTCAGGTGATCAAAGAAGGAATCGGCAACAAGGGGCCAACGCTTTCGACTTACATTAGTATTCCCGGACGCTACTTGGTTTTGATGCCGGCACTGGCAAGAGTCGGTGTTTCTAGGAAAATCGAGAATGAAAAACAGCGACGTCGTCTAAAGGACATTCTTCTGGAGCTTCGTCCACCCAAGGGCTTAGGCTTCATTGTGCGAACAGCTGGCGAAGGACGAAACCGCCGCGATTTGTCGCGTGATATGACTTACTTGCTACGTCTGTGGCGATCGATGACCAAGAAGATTGTTTCTGAACCAGCACCGGTAACGATCTTCGAAGAAAGCGATCTCATCATCCGGACCATTCGCGACGTGGTCACCGGCGATGTCAATTCCATTGTGGTGGATCAAAAAGAAGCGTTTGAACGGGCCAAAGAATTTCTTTCAATGGTGATGCCAAAGTACGCCGAATTGATCACCTATTATGACGGCAAAGAACCTCTATTCCATCGCTACAAACTAGAAGAAGAAATCGCCAACATTCACAAACGTGAAGTTCCGCTGCCTCACGGTGGTTCGATCGTGATCGATCAAACCGAAGCTTTGGTCGCGATTGATGTCAACACGGGCAGTTTCCGAGTTGACAACGACGCCGAAGAAACAGCGTTCCGCCTAAACATGGCGGCCGCCAAGGAGATCGCTCGTCAGTTGCGACTTCGCGATTTGGGTGGAGTGATTGTGAACGATTTTATCGACATGCGACACGAACGCCATCGCGCACAGTTGGAGAAATCACTGCATGATGCGGTGCAACGGGATCGAGCCCGGACCAGAATCTTGCGAACCAGCCCTTTTGGACTGATCGAAATGACCCGCCAACGTATGGGCGTGAGTCTCAAGAGACATAGCTTTCAAGATTGTCCATGTTGTTCAGGACGCGGCGTTGTTAAGAATCCAGAAAGCATGGCAATTGACGTCTTGCGGATGACCATGCTGGCGGTCCAGAACCCTCAAGCGGCAACGGTGGAAATTCGCGTCAATGATCAGGTTGCCTCTTATCTGAACAACCAGAAACGACGTGAGCTGGCAGAATTAGAGAATGAAGGCAAGGTCTTGATCAAAGTTAATGGAAGCGAAAGCGTTTACCCTGAACACCTTAGCATCGTTTGCAATAACGCGGCGGGCAAACCGATCAGGATTGCCGCTTTGGAAACCAAGCCGCAACGGGGAGCAACTATCCCTCGCGAACAAAGAACACCATCGTAGTCTTAATTGACAACTTTGGGACGCTAATTCGCCCCGCCTGAATTCGGCTTTGCGGGTTGAATTTGCTTCAGTGATTTGCTGCTGACGTTGAGATTGAATTCAAAGTGCTAAGCAACCGCTTGACGTAAGTCGAACGGTTGCTTTTTTGTTAACTGCCACAATCTTGTTGGGACTGGGCGATTCGAAACAGGAAGCCTGTCTGCGGGATCTTCTGCAACGGCAGTGTAGCGATTGTCGAAATGGCTACTTCTAAGAATTACGGTCCGGAAGAATTGCTTCTTGAAAAAATGGCCCGCGACTGCAGCAAAACCGCTCACCCATGTGATATTCCTTTCTGGATCCGATAACTTCCCAAGTGGGACTCCAAATTTTGAATGAGCAAAAAAATTAATTCCCATGATATAACAGACTGCGCCTAAACGCCCAATCCAGCAGTAACCATTTGAACTTGTTACTAAAAATTTAATAAGCTTTCTTCACATACGCTTACCCCACAAGTTTCCGCGAATTCGAAACTGACCTGCTAAGTGTCTGATTTTCAAGGGTTTGGGGTTCCGAACGTCAACACAGGTAAAGATCCGCAATCGATTTGATGCCATCCTAAAGTGGATGTTTGTCCACAGGGCTTGCATGACCATCACTGACACAACGGACGTTTATTTTTCAGTTGATTCACCTTTACGTCGTGCATCAACCGCTTCAATTTTGTTGGTGCATCTTTCTGATTACAAAGATCTAGGTAAACTTAGAAGAGATCGCCTGATGATCCAAGAAAAATAGGCAAGATACTGTTGACGCAAGATACTGCTCATAATACAGAATCAGTCATGTTGAGGACTTGATTCCCTGGGGGTGCAAACTCTTGCGTAAAGAATTTGTGTGCGAAGAATTCAATATTTTGTAAGTCGTTTGCTTAATTGATCGGCTTTCGGCAATCCACCAAGGTGACTTGAGCCCAAGGCGTACTTGAGCCCAAGGTGACTTGGAACGTTGACTTGGATTAGGGCAGGATCGATGCCAACTGGCAGCAAGGGTGCAGAACGTTGAAATGAGAACGATGGGGTCAGGAAATTGAAACCTCGATCTTCTGACCTTTAGTATTGGTTCGACGCAGGATTGATTCGATTTGGTTTGACCAGGTTTTCGTTATCTGGCTGAATTGTGAAACTGCACGATTGTGTGGTGGCCCTAGGCAACCTTTGCGGGAGGGTTGTCCGAAGATAATTAAAACTTCAGCGACAGGCTGAAAGCTTACATAATTTTGGAGAGATCTAATGCCAACCAAGGCAATTGCAACGGGTGTAACACGATTTGACATCCATGAAAGAAACACTCACGGTTGCCTGATGCGGATCTGCCGTCAGGGCAAAAAGTACCAAGAATTTTTTTCCGATTCGGTTTATGGTGGCAAGACAAAGTCTAAACTAGCCGCGATCGCTCGATATACCGAATTGAACGAATCATTGCCAGCGGCCGGTTCAACCAAGGACCAATTAACCGAACGAAATCAGTCGGGACGTGTCGGAGTTTATGTGGCGGTTTCTGAGGACGCTGCGGGCAATCAATACAGTGCATTTTGTGCAGGCTGGACCGCCGCGGACGGGAAACGACACAAAATCAATTTCTCGTTTCGCAAGTATGGCGAAAAAAAGGCTTGGGAATTGGCCTGCTTCGCGCGCGAAAAGCAAATTAGCAACCGAGAAGAGGTGATCTCGATATTCCAAAGGGAAAAATCATTCAAGGCACCTCGCAAGAAGAAATAGTTTTCGGACCGAAAACGGCTTGCTCGACACGAACCCACGTTTTTCCCGTGGGTTCTTTTTTTGCCTATGCTTGAATTATCCTCTTTCGCGCCCCGATTGGGTAAGAGGATTTGGTTTGGTTATTACGCAGCGGTCCCGACCACCGCTACTCAACGGTTCCATTTCCGCCCGGTGCCATTTCCGCCAATCGTATGCCCTCTGTAATTCGCTTTCGCAACTTCGCGAAATGCGAATGAACACACTGCATCGCCTCCGGCAGATTCTGGGAATCAGTAAGCAAACGCCGCAAGATCTGATTGTTGCTTTTTCTAAAAGCTAGGTCCGGTAACTTGGTTGCAATGTTGACTGAATTCGTTAACATTGAACCAACGTCTAAATGTACATTGGGCGTGGCCATACTCGTTCAACAGCTAGTAAGGCGGGGCCTGCTTTGCAATGAACGATTCCAAAAATCCAAATGACCGCCCAGATTTGGCCTCGTCAAGCGATTGAGAACTCAACGCACCCGCACCAAAGTCGACCGGTGATAACCGAGATCGAAATTCCGACACTACCACCGGTTTGATTTGCGACCAATGCTCGTGTCCGTTGACAGATGCTTCCTCCCAGATTCTTTCCCACGATTCACCGTCGCACCTTACGCAACCGACGGCAACCATTGATTCTGCCGCCCAAGAACAATCATTCCAATCCAGCGTTATCGTCTGCCAGAATTGTGGAAATTCGCAATCCTTGCTGTCAGTGGATTTATCGTCGCCGCCGTCACAGCATGCTACTTCTGAATCCACCGGCGAATTTGACAGGGCCGCCAATCGCGATTCAGGTCCCAGTCTATCGACCTCTGATGATGACGAAGACATGTTTTCTGAAGGCAGTTCACCCCTGCCAGATGTCCCACAACCGGCGACTCGTCGGGACACAAGTTCACCTCGTTATCAGTTCGGTGAAATCTTGGGGCAAGGATCCTTTGGTATCGTTTACCAAGGGTACGATTTAGAATTGGCTAGAAAGGTTGCGATCAAGGCGGCACGGTCATCGTTGATCACGCCTGTTGCCGATCTCTTTGTCCGCGAAGCCAGGGCAGCCAGTCGCCTTCGTCACCCAAACATCGTCACCCAAACATCGTCACCCAAACATCGTCACCGTTTACGACGTCCTGAAAAACCCGGATGGCGTGTTCATTATCAGCGAACTAATTGAAGGGATAACGCTTCGCCGTTGGATCGATCAAGAACAGCCCAGTATTGAACAGGCGGCGACGCTAGTGATCAAACTGTGCCGGGCAATGGATTACGCTCATAACAACGGGGTTATTCATCGGGACCAGAAGCCTGGCAACATTGTGATGGATGCGCAATCCGAACCGCATGTCCTGGATTTTGGTTTGTCGCAAAGCTTAGACCATAGTATGGACAGCATCAGCAACGAAGGCAGCCCGATTGGAACGCCCGCCTTCATGGCTCCCGAACAAGTGCGAGGCAATCGAAAGGCGATCGACCAACCTTCAGACGTCTATGCGATTGGTGTTATTCTGTTCCAACTTCTTGCCGGGCGACTGCCACACGTCGGTCAAAAGAAAGAACTATACGAAAGCATTCTAAAAGCTGCGCCCCCGAACCCTAGCAAGTATTCACCTAAAATCCCTGGCAGCCTGGATGCCATCTGTCAAAAAGCCTTGCAAGAAAAACGCGACAATCGATACCAAAGTGCAGCGGAACTGGCGGACGATCTACAGCGATATTTGGACGGAAATGTCGTCAAAGCATTTGGGAAAGTGGATACCCGAGTCGTCAAAACGATCGTGCGTCGACGGTTCTTATTGGCGGCAATGATCGCGATGACCGTCGCGGCAGCAGCGGCACTGTTTTGGATCTTTCGCGAAGAAATGGCCAAGAATCCCAAACTCCCCTTCGTGATCGACTGTTCGGATCCCGATGCCAAAATGCTGTTCACTCGCATTGACTCCAAACTGGGCTTCCCTGAAACGGACTCGGAGACGTTGGTCCTACCGGGCAAAGTTAATTATTTACAACCCGGGTTTTATCACGTTCGTGTTTCCAAAGACAACGACATGATGGAGGTTTATCGAACCGTTCCCAGCGATGACAGTGCTGCATTCGCTTTCCTGGATCCGTTTGAAGACCAACCAATCTTTTTACCACACCGCTCCAGCAGTCTTGAAAATGGCGTTCTGCATTTATCAGACATCGATTTCGTTGCGAACTTAAACCTAGATATTTCGGCCACCTACATTGCTGGCGGATTAGTGAAGATCCCTGAAAATCACAAGATCAATGAACTTCTGTGGCGACAGCAAATAAAACTGAACGCTTACCTGCTTGGCACCGCAGAAGTGAGCTGGGCTGAAGTTATAGAAGTGTGGCCTGAGGTCTCTCTCCCGCGAGACCAAAAACCAACGGACGCCTGTCGCAACATTTCTTGGGATCAGGCCATTGCGTTTGCGGAGGCCAAAGGCATGACATTGCCATCGCCGTGGGAATTGTATTTTGCAGTGACCAACGGGGGTGAAACCCAAATCCCTAGTGGCAGTGCGACCCAAGCGATCCGAACCTCGGGCACTGCGATCAACCCTGTAAAAAAACCCGAAGATACGACCGGCAGCGTTGAATCACCCGCACCCTTGGTTCTAGAATCGTGGGACTATTCGCTTCACAATCGTCCAATTACTGGGCTGTTTACTCTTGTTGACGAATGGACAGACACGCCGCATCGCATGCTACTTTATGACGTCAACAAACCGGAACAACCATGGACCAATATCGAAATGGGCTTCCCAATGCACCTACGGTTTCGGGCGTATTCCCTTTTCGCTGGTTCGTAATCGGACGTTCATTTCCGAACATTGGTGATCGTTTCAAATTCGAAGAAACAATCATCATGCAACACTCCACCAGCGACCAGAAAAACACAGGCTTCCGAATGGTTCGGCGCCTCAATTAGATAGATTTCCGCAAATAGGATTGATCTCTTCTTATGAAAATTTTAAAAGTACTAGCAATATTCTCATGTGCAATCCTGCTTATGTTTCAGACCGTATTGGGATTTCAGGATTTAAACAAGCAAGCACCGGATGACAGACCGGCTGACGTCACGACAACGCCTCCAAAAATTGTGGCCAGCAAGCAATACTATGACGGGATTGTCTATCTTTACGGGACCGATTGTTGCGTTGATGGACACCAAGGTCTTTTCTATTCTTCTAACCTTTTGCCAACAAAACTTTGCGGTCCCCCAGGCGGACAGACTGAAGTCCCAGACGATGCGACTGCGACCGACATTGACCTTCCGGTCTTCAGCGTTGACCGCCAAGATAATACCGTTGGGTTACGGCTTTACGTTGATAACGCTTTTAGAAACGCGAAAAGCCCGGCCTTCTATCCCGAACTAAACAATATCGGCAACCCATTTCGCATAAGCGATCACTATGGCGATGACAATATTTTCGCAACCTCAGTGAAACTGCAAGATCAAGTCGGAGGTGAACGTTTTTTCAATCTCGCTCGTTGCCGTCTCAAGGGTCAAAGTAGCAAATCTTCGCCATTCCTTAAATCGTTTGACCAGACATTCTTGCTGCTGTACCGATCACGAAGTCAAAATTCATTCACAATACGAATCGGGCAACCGCCATTTTACAGAGACCAGATTTTTATGCCGACGACTGAAATCGTGGTGGACCAACCCCTATCCGATCGCAATTGGTACAACAACTTTATTGATCTGGTAACAATTCTATTGCCTTCACCAGTCACGGGTCAATTAGTGGATCACACGTGCATGATCATACATACAAAAGACTAAGCAATCGCGACTTCCCCCCAATGCAAACGGGCAGTGCTTCTCTACTCGCCGTAAATGGGTATTTGGGCTTCGGTGGTTGGCAGGGGCGGCATTAAACGCGAACCGTCGGTTGGCGTCGACGCCACTTGTGAAGGCGAACCACTGGGAAGTGAATTCTTGGGTAAGTCACCCGTGGCGATTCGCGCTACAGGTGATGAAACCTGTTGACGATTGGACAGCGATGAAAAACGGTTCGGCATCGCGTTCATGCAACCGCTAAACAACAAACAAATCCCGGTAACCGTCGCCACCTTAAGGTCGAATTTAATTGAATTTTTCATCATTGTTCCTAGTCATTTACTTCTTGCTTGAATGATCAAGATTCAAAACGCTTTGTTCGGGAACCCGCCTGTCTTCAAAATTGCAAGTTTGTTTCTTAAGACTGTGCCACCAAAGAAGGGCCCGAAAATAATCCCATAAGTTAAATAGATTTTAACGCAGCTTCGGTTGGATCAAGATTGTTGAATCCGCACGGGTTTGACTGGTCAGAGGTGACACCAGACTCTCAGTTCGTGGGGCAGGCAACGCTTGCAACATTCGTCGACCACCGCCAAGATTCTGATAGTTCCTGACGGCCAATTGACTGGCATTCTGATCCTTAAGCTGGACATTGCTGACAGGCGTTCTTGACGGAAGCACAACAGCGTTTTGCCCAGCCCTATTTAAATTAGAATTCAGACCCGTTGGGCTGACATCGCCACGGCCAGGAATCTGATCCAAGGCCACAGGTGAATTGTTCACAAATACGGCCGAAGCATTTGACGGTGAGTTGACCTCTGTCATTGCACCAGCATCAATACCCGAAATAGCATCAATACCCGAAACAGCATCAACACGGGCAACCGCATCCAATCTTGCACCAGTCGCAGTCGCAGATGTCAGTCCCGTTTCGTTTTGGCCGTTCATTTGCCGTACGTAAAAATTGTCGTTCCGGGACTGGGCGGATGAACTGTTTACTTTGCTAAACTGCACGGCACCATTATTGCCAATAACACCAATTGCTGTGTTATCGGACTGCATCGCATAATCAGAACTCAACAACCCCGCTGGTCGAACTTCTGGCTGGGCTTGAACATTGGCGGTGACCAATCCATCGTCATTTCGACGTTGCATTCGGGCTAGTGCCATTCCTTCGTCACTGCCCTCTTGCACCCACTTCAGCCAATCTAACTGCAGTTCCGACAGATCCTGGTAACTATAAACATCGTCCATAGCCTGATTCCAAGCTTGCAACACTTGTTGTCGATCGTATTTCTGTTCCAACTGCAATCCACGCTCGATCAGTTGAACAAACTTCTGATGCCCGCCTTGCGCGATCAAGAATCGAGTCACCGAATAACCTTGAGCGTATAGCGGAAGCATTTCCTGCGGATAATCTCGCATCGGGAACATCCGATTGAAGGGAATCCCTCGCTGTTCTCGCGGTGAAAGGAATCGCAGCAACATCGCATGGATTTTGTCTCGTTCGATCGGATGTTCTACCGTTGTGCACGCGCCTTCGTCTGCCCAACGCGGCAAGCGTTGACCAAAGTGCGAGGCGAAAATGGTATGAGTAATCTCGTGCGGCAACACGCTGTCTATCAATCGATCCACTGGTCCGTGGATGATCATGTCCCAATCGGTTGGATCCCCCACTCCGTATTCTGGAAGCATAAACGACGTCTCGCCATGCGCTTGATGCGATACATTTACCTGAATTGGGCAGCGACTAGGCCAGGCCGGTAACGTGTTTCCTAACCATTGCAACGAGAGTCGCTGGCGATAAAATTCCGCATGGTCGCCAATGGTTTTCGCCAAGGCAGCACTTGGCGCTTGGATCAAAAAATTTCGAGTAACGTAGCGGTTGTTTTGAAACTCGCCGGCGGTCGTGACCGATGCCAGATCGGCTTCGGAAATCGGTCGCGAGACATTATCAAAGTCCTTCTCCGGCAACTTGGCAAAACGAAATTGGCGATCTTCCACAATTTTATCACCCCGATACGTTTCGCTGCCATTGTTAGCGATCAAACGATTGTCCGGGGCAAATTGACTGGCAATCACATGACCAGGATCCGAGTAATTCGCCCAGGATTGACCAACATTATTGGCTGTGGCGACGCCATCCTGAGACCCAACGACCTGCCCAGCGAAATTCGGCTTGGCAGAATTCGGTGCAGTATTTTGCAAACCACTCTGTAGTGCAAGTACTTCTTGCGGACTTGCCATGATCGTTGCGACCATCGCCAAGTACACCAAGACGGCAACCGGCAAGGTTGCTGTTTGTTTGCGCAAAGCTTCCATGCTTGCGGACTCCAATTAGAGGTTCTATCCATGAACCGAATTTTGCCAGCGACAATCTAGGCTTAAAATCTCATCAAGCCCGGTCTCAATGTCAATTCTATGACATCTTGCACGACCACGATCAACACTAACACGTCCAGTTTGTTCAACCAGAATTTTGCCTTGAAAACTCATGACCCACTGTTCCAAAGACTCTGCCTGTTTCGATACGCTGTGTTTTGCTCCAAGCCTTGCGAACAAGGATCCGTGGCAAAGTCAACGAACCGAAAACATATATCGAACAACAGACCGGTTTAAACTCGACTGGTTTCTACGCAAGCCAAACACTTTGGTTCGAATTTGCGTTGCTCCGGAAATTCCTTTTCCGAAGATCAGGAAAATCTATCGGATTTGCCAAAAAATCGGTAGAGACATTTCCCTGCACGCAAGCATACAAACGCGATCCAAAGCGTTTCCAAGAAACAGGCCGCTAGCATTGCCAGCCTCTTGATCGCAATACATCGTTTGCCAGCAGTAGATGGTCACCCATGGAACAACTTAATCCTCGGTCGGTCCAATCCCGCCGTACCAATCCCGCCGTACCAATCCCGCTGTTCCAATCACCCAGCGGTCTAGACTTCAGTCGAACCGAAGACAGCTATTCGACGTTTTTACCGAACTACCGCACCTGGCAAGCGTCAGGACTTCATTCCAAACCTTCAAGCCAGCGCGACGCTACAGAAGCGGCCTGAAACGCTAGTCCAAGTCATTAACGCCCACCAGTGGATCGCCACAAAGCTAATTTTTGAATTAAAACAGGCGCTGCATCCTAGAAACGATCAAAACTTGATAACTTCAAGACTCAGTACGGGCTAAAATAGAAGTACGAAATCTAACCCAGACAGCTATCAAAACTTCAATCGCCCAGCGACTTTTTACCCTGTCCAACAGGCAAACGATTCACCGAAGGTGATGACTTCGCTGATAAATTTTGCTGCTTGCAGGCCAATTCCCTAGCGATAGCACTTTTTCGCTGTTTACCTTGCAGGGTTCTGCGGTCCTCGGAAACGGTTAATTCCAAAGAGCCAAGGGTTTGGCCGATGCGACAGGCTTGCCCTGTGTGTTTATAAACTTTTTTCGTTTGACTTCCATCCGTTTCACTCCCACCCGTTTGAAAGCCATTTATGAAATTGGATCGACCACTGATCACTCTCGCGGTTGCCAGCGCAATTGCCGGTGCGTTAGGATTCTTGACCACTACTTTTGCCGGTCCCATCCACGGGATGCCAACGCAAGATGCTGCCGCAGCAGATTCTACGGTGGAAGTGCAAGACGATGCGCCGGATGACAAGCCCGACGATCCGAAGAATAAAGATGCGGACGAAACAGCTGCCAAACCGATCGATTGGCTGAAGGATTTTTCTTGGCGTTCGATCGGCCCAACCGCGACAGGTGGTCGAGTCGTTGATATCGAAGTCGATCCAAACAACGATCACCATATTTTTGTCGCCAGTGCTGCAGGCGGACTTTGGGAAACCATCAACAATGGTACGACTTGGAAGTGTATCTTCCGGAACGAGGGTAGCATTTCGATTGGTGACATCGCGATCGACCCAAAAGATATCAACACCATTTGGATTGGATCGGGCGAAGCCAATAACCAACGCAGTTCGATCGCCGGAGACGGAATCTACAAGACAACCGACGGCGGCAAGACCTGGAAGAACATGGGACTGAGCGATAGCCACCATATTGGACGAGTCGTTGTGGATCCAACAGATTCCAACACGGTCTACGTGGCAGCACTGGGCCATCTTTATTCGGCGAATGAAGAACGAGGCCTGTTCAAGACCACCGACGGAGGTGCAACCTGGACCAAGTCTTTGTTTGTCAGTCCAATGGTGGGTGTGGTCGACGTGGTCGTAAATCCAAACGACAGCAAAATCATTTTGGCTGCCACGTATGAACGTCTGCGAAAAGCCTGGGACTTTGACGGTAATGGGCCAGGCAGTGCAATCTATCGCTCAACTGACGGCGGGACTAATTGGAATCGCATCGAAGATGATTTGCCAGGCGGAGACATTGGCCGAATTGGCCTGGCGATTTATGCCAAAGATCCGAACGTCGTTTATGCGACCGTCGCCAATCAAAATAAGCGAACAAGACCTGTGGCTTCGACTTCCGGCCCACAACAAGAATCAGATGCAGGCCAGGAACCCAGCGAAGGCCAAGACGAACAACCGATCGACGACGATTCCATTGAACAAGATTCCGAAGATGGTGAGAATAATGAAATTCAAACCGAAGGCAAGCAAACTGACGATCAAGACCCGGCCCAATCACTTAAAACGGGGCAAGGATTTTCGTTAGTCTTGAAAGACGGCGCTTTAATTGTCGAAAAATTGGACCAACGTAGTGAAGCCAGTCGAGCGGGGATTCGTAACGACGATGCTCTGTTGTCGGTTGCAGGAAAGTCCAATTGGGACATTGATCCCCTGGCGGCTTTTCTGAAGCGAATGCAGCCTGGTGATCGCATCCAATGGATTTTTCAACGCGGCGATGAACAACCTTCGGCGTTATTGGCAAAAGCAAATTCGTCGGTCCCTGGAGAAATTGGCGGTGAAATCTATCGCAGTGACGATGCCGGTGTGACTTGGAAGAAGACCAACCAGCAATCCGTAGGCGGAAATCCGGCTTACTACTATGGTCAAATCGTGATCGACCCGCAAAACGATCAACAAATTTATGTCCTCAGCGTTCCTGTCTATGTTTCCAAAGACGGAGGAAAGACTTTCGCTCCAAATGGTGCGACCAGTACTCATGTGGATCACCACGCGATTTGGGTCAATCCTAAGAATTCCAATCATGTGATGCTGGGCAATGACGGTGGTTTTCATATCAGCTACGACCGCTGCAAGACCTGGGACTATATTTTCAATATCCCTTTGGCCCAATTTTATGCGATATCGGCAGACAACCAACAGCCGTATCACATCTACGGCGGCTTGCAAGATAACGGATCTTGGGGCGGACCCTCCGAAGGCGCACGCTCCGTGCCTCGTGAAGCTTGGTACCGCGTTGGTGGCGGCGATGGGTTCTATGTGCAAATTGATCCCAACGATCATAACTTAATTTATAGCGAATCTCAGTTCGGTGCACTTGGACGCCAGAACCGCGCCACAGGTGAACGAGCATCCATTCGTCCGCCGCAATCCGAAGCAGATAAGGCGGACGGTGTTGCCGACCGATACAACTGGAATTCACCCATCCTATTATCACAGCACGAATCACGAACAATCTACTTTGGCGGCAACAAGCTGTTCATGTCTTACAATCAGGGTGACGAATGGTTAACCATCAGCCCCGATCTTACGACCAACGATCCCAAAAAGGTGACAGGCAATGTACCGCACTGCACGATTACAACGATTGCCGAATCTCCGCTGGATAAGAATTTCTTGATGGTTGGAACCGATGATGGCAAAGTGCATATCACGCGGGATCGAGGCCAAAATTGGAGTGACATTTCGACGGGCTTTCCATTGCAACCAAGTCGTTGGTGGTGCAGCCGAGTTGAATTTTCACATGCAGCAAAAGAAACGGCTTTCGTGTCGTTTACTGGCTATCGCGAGGACGACTTTCGTGCGTTTGTGTTTATGACGATCGACGGTGGAAAGACCTGGCAATCCATCGCCAGCAATTTGCCTCAAGAATGTGTGAATGTCATTAAGCAAGATCCAAGGAACCCCATGACTCTTTATTTGGGTACCGATCTAGCCGCTTACGTTTCGATGGATGAGGGCAAAGTTTGGCACAAACTGGAAGGTCTGCCCACAACCTCGGTCCAAGACCTGCTCATTCACCCGCGTGAACGCGACCTGATCATCGGCACGCATGGTCAAGGCATCTACGTTATGGACGACGTAACGCCATTCCAAGAGAATACTGAACTGCCTGAAGATCAGCCCGGTCGCTTGTTCTCCATCCGTGATTGGGTGATCACTGGTTCCGATTCAATCGGCAGCAGCTTTGCGGGAGACCGAAAAGCACCCGCCGCCAATTCGCAACCCGGTGCAGTGATTTGGTATCAGATCAACGCTTCCGCGGATACCTCCAAAATGTCTTTGGTCATCCAAGATCTGGACGGCAAAGAAGTTGCCAAGCTGTCGACCAAGAAAGAAGCCGGATGGCATCGAGTCATATTCCCAGAAAGTCGCGGCGGCGGTTTTGGTGGTCGAAGGGGTGGAGGACGTGCAGGTGGGCGGACCGGCCCATCAGGACCAGGCACTTACACAGCCGTTCTGACCATTGGAGACAAATCGTATTCCCAGCGTTTCCAGATTAGCAACTAGCAACGGTCCAGGATAAGCCGGTCGCTACCTACGCCCCAAACCCTGGAAAATTCACACCGTTGAACCTTCGATTGGGCCAGCCAGACACGAGTTTTAGGTACTTGGGCTGGTTGCCCTGTTGATTCAGTCCAAACAATTTGAAGCTTTCGATACCAGAGTCCACTTACCGGGGCTCTGGTTTTTTCGTGCCTAAATCGTGTCGTTTCAAGCATTTATGGCTATTCTTCCCGATTTTGCCATTGCCTAAGTGTGAACATTTCTTAATATTAAGCTTCCAAACCCAAGGAAAAAAATTTAGAAAACCCGAAAAACATCGATCTTATCCTTTAGATTTTCGGAATTTTTTGTCCTCTCAAATGGCTGGCGTATTCCAAACTTCAACCAGTCGCCACTTTCGATAAAGGAACAATGCAAATGAGTCTTGAAGCTATTTTCTTTGCCGTCGCCGGTTCGTTTTTCTGCCAATTCATCAACTATGGTCGCTTCACTATGCCGCTAACTCGCGCCCGCAAAATTTCCTCATAACATCACTGGGTCGCTCTTATATTCGAGGCGATTGTTTTCGGTGCCAATGATTGACTGCAACGGGACAGAGCCTCTCAAATTTTTTGTCGTCTGGTATTCGTTTGAAAATCTCAAATCGTGAATGACCATAGCTGTGATTAAAGCAGCTTCGCGTGCTGCCTTGGCTAAGAACTCTAAGCCGCATTCTGACTCAGTATCGCCAACCTTCTCGGGCGAAGCTAATTCAACGCTAGATAGATTAGACCAGTAGCAGCCCAACTAATCAAAGTAAGCAAAAGCCACAGCAAGACCCCAAAACGATAAACCCTCGATACCTTCTGATCTTGCGTCTGAAATTCAGCCTGAGCTTGCAATATGCTGTTCTGCCGATGCCAGCAGTGAAGCAGAAAAAGTAATACAATGGCGTCGCAAAATACGAGGTAGACGATAATAGCAAACCAAAATCAGCCACGATCGGGACAAGCGTTTCTTTGAGTGATAATTGAGAAGCAATCCACATTAAGACACTTAGAAGAGAAACGATCCAGATAAAATCCAACAACCGGTATTTAAGCTTCCAGCCCGGAATCACCGTTGCGGCTATTGCAATCAATGCCAAAATACTAACGCCAACAAGGTTAGTAGCCGCAATTAGAAATACGAAGCCAAACCCGGAATCTATAATCAGTAAGAAATTGAACCCGATCGCTGCGGTAATACTACACCCTAAGCAAAATCGCACCCAGAAGTCACCGATCGCTTGTGGACGAATCGCGACCTGCACTGCGCCGTAAATCCCCATCAGAACTTGCAAATCAAAAACGATTCGATAGCTCACCGGAAATTGGCGGTGGACATCGAATCCGCCGTTTACTGAAAGGGCGATTACCGTAACATCGATGATCAACGCAATGATTGGAGATAAGATTGCAACCAATTGTTTAAAGTTGAACTTAACTTACTGCTGCCATGCACTCGCTTTGTCAGTTCTGACTTCGTCAGTCAGAAGTGCTTCACCCTGGAGCGAACTCGTTTGCGAGTTACCGCGATCTTGCGGCCCGATCGTAGTCGCATGGAACTTAGTTTCAGAGAACCCAATATCCTT
>Ga0209390_10001146_pt1 | contig 52367 bp, 46 predicted proteins | sample BON01_FD_187212 | JGI IMG/M metagenome (GOLD analysis project Ga0209390, IMG submission 187212) | Freshwater microbial communities from Lake Bonney liftoff mats and glacier meltwater in Antarctica - BON-01 (SPAdes) (version 2) | ecosystem: Environmental > Aquatic > Freshwater > Ice > Glacier...
ATTCGTCCAGGGTTTCTTTGCTCATCGTGGCGGGCATTCGCCACGGTGTCCGCTATTATGAGGCAATGGAACCCATCCGCTCTTTCCCGAGATCCCGCTTCGGTGTCCTCTTCAATGAGGCAACACGGGTCTGTTCGCCGTCTGTCTTTTGGATTGCGTTCGAAGTGATTCAGAGTAGAACGATTTTCATGGTATCAATCATGAAATATCGACCGGGGCGGGTTGTTGTGGCCCGTATGGTGGCGTCCGTCTTGTTGATCGGGTTTCTGTTGGCTCAAGTCCCTCTGCATGGCGCGGGCAAGGACAGGCCGGATCTGACCGGGCGAGTTGTTGGCGAATCGAATCAACCGGTCGCGGGTGCTATCGTGGCGATTTACTCAGCGGGTCCCCGTGTCGGAACGAGTATCTATTGCCCGACTTGTTATGTGGACTGTTCCAAACGCGTTAAGACTGACAACAAAGGGGAGTTCAAGATCACGGGCCTGGACCCGTCTTTGATCTTCCGGGTTTACGCGTCCGCAGACCTGTTTACGCCACAGTTTTTTGATCGAACGGATCCGCTGAATGGGCCGGTCAGATTTGAACTCAAACCGATGGATCCAGAGTGGACAAAACCGGGTCATGTTTTGAAAGGGCGGGTCGTTGATACTGACGGGAATCCGTTGATGGGTGCCGTGATCGAGCCTTTCGGAATGGAAACGACGGAGCGCCGGTGGTGGGGCAGATTGGAAGATGTCTCGCAGCTTGCGATCTCCGATGAACACGGCGAGTTCAAGCTGGTTTCCAAATTCAAGAACTATGGACTGGACTTGAGAATTGAAGGGCGGGGTCACGCGCCAAAGCTGTTTCCATTGGTGAAGACCTCGACGCGACCGGTCGAACTGGTGTTGGAAGAGGGAGGTTATGTGAAAGGTGTTCTGCTGAGAGACGGAAAGCCCATGCCGCACGTGGAGCTTGGGCTGGTTCAGGAGAACCGAAGTCCGGAGCAATTTCTTGGCGAGGACAATATCGCGACGGATGAAAAAGGGCGGTTTCTTTTTTCCAATGTTGCCATGGGAGGCGCATATTTTCTGTACTCCAAAATGCAGGGGATGCAGAACGTTGCTGCCGCCCCCCAGCTGCGTCAGCAGAAGCTTGTTTTTACGAGCAATGAGGACGGGAGCATTCTCGATCTGGGTCGGTTGTCGCTGGAACCCTCGTGTCGAATTCGCGGTCGCGTCGTTCTCAGCGACGGTGGCCCGATTCCCGAGGGGACAAGAATGTTCATTGGACGGGAAGAGGCATGGGACAGTCTGAATCTGGAGCTGAATCCGGATGGCAGTTTCGAGGTGAATGGATTTCCGACTGGCGAGACCGCGAGTTTCGGTTTGAGAATCAAGGGGTACCGTTTGAGCACGAAAAACCCTGGTCGGCAACCGACAGGCGGGAGCGCTGTTGTCGGTCGGGTGGACCGCGATCTCGACAACTTCGTGATCGTGCTGGACAAGGGCAATCACGCCCCGACGACGGGTTCCAGTCGCGACAAGTGGGACCAGCTTCAAAAACTAAAACAGGAGCCACTTCAAGGCGCCGAAGAATGAAATTGTCGTCCACGTGCAAGTCTTGCGCGGAGAGAACAGACCTTTAAGCTGCGCGGCCATGAATCGGATCTTGTTTCTCATTCTGCTCAATCTGCTTCCGCTGCTCCCTTCGCAGGCGGCGCAGGTGGTGGTGATCACACACGGATTCAATTCCGACGCCGGAGACTGGGTCAGGGCGATGGCCGACCGGATGGCGGGCTACACCGCTTGGTGGGGTGAAACAGCGTCGTGTTATCAGATCACCGTCGCCACCAACTCTGCTGGAGCATTCGTGGTAACCTCCGGGTTGATCAGCGGGGTGCCAGCGGACCAGTCCACTTCAGGAAATATTTTCGTGAAGCTCGACTGGTCAACCGTGGCGGGTGGTCTCCTGCCTCCTTTTCAAATTTATGACGCCCCGTACGCCACGGACGTCATTGCTGGGGCGGTCGTTCCAAAGCTCCTGGATTCCAACTTTATCGCCGACATGCAGGGGCACGCTCTGGCGGAGCTGCCGTTGCACTTCATCGGCCACAGCCGGGGCGGATCATTGATTTCCGAACTGGCGCGGTTGCTGGGTGCGGAAGGAATCGAAGTGGATCAGTTGACCTTTCTGGATCCTCATCCGTGCGTGGGCAATGTGTTTCCCGACAGCCTCGGTTGTCCGGTATTTGATCCGCAGCCAACGCTGTTTACCAACGTCCGATTTGCCGACAATTATTTTCAGATCAACAACGATGCCTTTGAGCTGAACGGTCAGAGCGTGGTTGGCGCGTACAACCGTCGGCTGACATCGCTTGGCGGTGGTTATGGAAGCGAGCACAGTAATGCACATCTCTGGTATCACGGAACCATCGATCTGGGTTCGCCGGCTTCGGACGGGCTGGCCTCCGTCACGGCGCAGAATCGATCCAGCTGGTACGCGGCCGGTGAAACGAATGGAGCGTGGTCGGGGTTTCTTTACAGCGGAATAGGGGGCGGAAACCAGACTTCAACGAACCAGCCGCTGGGGGCTGGTTTTCCCGCGATCGAAGCGGGAATTCTCGGATCACGACAGCCGTTGATAAGCAATTCACGCAGCTGGCCGAATTTGACCGAGTTGAAATATGCGAACGGCGGATTCGACTACCCGGCTGATCCGGGTTTGGCAATAAGGCATGAAGGAGTCGTCATTCCGGATGCACTGGTTTCGCTGGAGATTGGGTTTGCCCACAGTTCGTCCGCAGTGGACAGCGTCAGCTATTATCTCGATCAGGACGCCAATCCCATCAATGGACTTGGGCTTTTGCTGTCGGCAGATGACCTTCCAGAATCACCCGGCTCGCCTTCGGATTCGTTCGCCAAAGATATTCAACTCACCAACCCGCCGGCATACGGTCTGTATTTTGTTGCCGCCGTCATCAGCAACGAAACGAAGCAGCGAATTCGATACTCGAAGGAAAAAGTTGCGGTGTTGCCACCCTTGCAACTGGCAATTCAAAACAACGGCGTCTTTCAAATTCATGGCGCGGAAAGCTACGGGGTTCTTGTCGAACACTCACAGACCTTTGGTGTCTGGGAACCGGCTGGAACGTTTTTGTTTCCGGACACAACATTGGGGAATCCCCATACGCTGGAGGACACGATCATTCTGGCCGGCCCCAAGAATTTCTTTCGCGGTCAATACTTCCGGCCCTAATTCGTGAAGCGGGCGGCGCGCTCCGACGTCCCAAACCGGGTTTGGAGCAGTTCCCAAAAAAAATGTCGGAAAAGAGTGGGTGATGTCCCGTCGGCCGTCACGGCAAACGAGCCGGGACGGTCTCGAAACTTCGGAAGCCATTTGATTCAGCCCAATCCGTCAGACTTCAGAGGCTCGCTCGGAGAGACTCTCCCCACCTTTGCGGCGCCGTAGGGGTGGGGCGAGTTCTCCGAACGAATCTTTGAGCGCAAGGAGAGACCACAATCGGGAAGCTCCTCCGAGCGTGCAGGGAGATCAGAAAGTCCGTTCAGGTTTTGAGAGGGTCTCAGCCGGAACCATGCAGTTGCGATGGGGAGCGCCGGCAGTCGTCGCCGGCCCGGCGACGACTTTATCCCGGGTCCTTCCCTGCGCACCCGAGGGTTGTCTAAAGTTGGAGGGCGCAAGCGCTCGGCGGGCCGCCGAGCGCAGCCGGCCAGCGGCCGGCGCTCCCCTTTCAACTGCATGGTTCCGGCTCAGCAGGAGTGCCTGCTCTTTTACGACATTGTTTTTGCATTACATTCTACAATCCCACTTTGTTCTTGAGCCGTTTGAGCAACGGTTCCGGTGGCGGTGTGTCGAGGATGACTTTGCCGAGATCATTCGTTTCACCCGGGCTGGCATAGAAGCGGGTTTGGACGGCGTTCTGCCAGCCTCGGTTTGGAAACGTGCTGGTAATAATTCGGCGGGGCAGTCGCAGTTCTCCGGGCGGCGCGTTGGTCAGGACAAATTCGCCGTTGGGCCCGGTTGTCGTGTTCGCGTTGAAATTGATGTGCGGCCGGTCAACGGTTCCCCAGTCGACATCAAATTCCACGGAGACAATCTCGCCCGGGACCGGCGCGCCTTTGATGTTCACGAGAATGCCGGTCACCGTCGCCCAAGGTTCGAGTTGGAGTTTCATTTTCGGACTAAAATCTCCGGCTTCAACCGTCGTCCAGCCGGTGGGATGGCTGATAAAGATCACGCTGCCATCGAGTCGTTTTCCAAAAGCAAAAACGCCGACAGCATCAGTGGTGATCAACGCATCTGCATTGCCGTAGTCCTGGAGCTGGCCCTCGCTATTGAGCCCGTACTGTTCGCGGCCAGCTCCGTAGATCACCGTCGCACCGGTGGCGAGCCGGCTTTCCGGGGTCAACACGATGCCGTCCGCCTCCTGCAGTTCCCGTCCGTAGTACCAGTAAGGCTGTTCGTTCCACGGCGTGGCGCTGTCCCGGAAGGTGTCGAGCATGCGTTAAGAAACGGCTTGGGCGGTTTTGCCACGACGGGTGGTTGCCGTCCCGGCAGGACCTCGAACTGAAAACTGCCGTTCGGCTGAACCGATGACGTTTCGGATCCTCACATGCCGTTGTGGCTGACCAGCACTTTCAGCGCGCCAGCGGGAAGATTAGTTTCCGTGACGGGAATGAGTTTTCCCTGAAGGGTGAGTCCGGGCTCCACCGTCAGATCCCCCACGTCATTGGTCGTCCCATGGCCGCGCGTCATCGTGACCCCCCCGGGGGGGGGTACGGCCCCGTGAGGTTTCATGGAGTAAATCAGCCCGTAAAGCTGCCAGCTCGTGGACGGCGGGAGCGAGCGGAATTGAAAACGCCCGGCATCATCCGTGGCCGTTTCGTAGTTCCCCGCGTAGACCATGGAGTTTCGATCGGTTCCGCTGAAGCCGACCATCACGTTCGCGAGCGGTTGGCCGTCTTTCGTCACACGACCAGTAAGCGAGCCGCCGACGCCCAGCTTGACGACCTGAACGGTGTTGGTGGCGGGCACCCAGATTTTGGCGGAAGCGAGTCCGGCAGCCTGAATGTTCAATTGCAGCTGCTCGAACGGCTCTTTGCGGCTCGCGTAAAATGCACCCGTTGAGTCGCTGACCACCATGGACGGAAATCCCTGGCTGCCGCCCCATCGGGTGCTGCCATCGGATGAGGACACGCCTTCCGGTTCGATGCGGGCTCCGGCAACGGGTTTGCCCGCGTCGTCTTCCAACCGGACGCGAACCACAAATTCATCCACCGACGGCGTCGTCGTGGGTTTCAGACGGATCTCAATTTCGCCGCGCAGCGGGTCCGCACCGAGATAGGTGCCCGGCGTGTAACCATCGGCAATCGCCGTCAGCTCGTACGAATAACTGTCGATCGTTTTCTCGAAGGTGAACCGGCCCAGGGCATCGGTCGTCTGAGGTGTTCCGCCCGTCGGATATTCAATACCGCGATCAGCGGCGGCGGTGTCCGGTTGGCGGATGCCGGTTACGAAGACTTGTGCATCGGCCAACGGGTCGCCCAGTGGATCGCGCACCACGCCGGTCAGCGGCAACACCTCTCCGGTCTCGGTCGGGGACCGGGCACGAGTTGATCTGGAATCGTGTAGGTGTTCACCAAACCCGGGGCGTCCGCCAGACCAATCGTCACGGCGAAAACCATCCAGCCGGATTGTGTTCGTTTTGAATGGAATGCGAGGCTGGTGACTTCCTTCTCGGAGTGCGGGTTTGCAAATGAGGAATGGTAGATCCGCAAGGCGCGTTCAAACTGGGCCGCGCTCGCGAGGTCCCGCCGCCAGACGACGCGTGTTTTCGGATCAAGAATCGGTTCATCCTCCGGGTGTCGTGGCCCGCACCAATCGCGAACCTGATGACCGGTAATGGATCGGCAGCACGGCCTGCGTACCGTCGGCATAGTTGAATTGCCGCGACGTGATTTCCACACCATCGTCGGTCCCCCACGCGGTTGCGCCAAGCAGATGTATTTCATCAAACATCGCGCCCACCTGGATGTCCGCGAAATCGATTCGGCCGGCATTACCGCTGCGCGCGGAACCGCCTCCCCAGAGCTCGATGACTCCGTCAATCTTCCATGGCACACCGTTCATGACGTGTTCCCCCACCGGCACTGCTCACGGAAATTCCACGAAATCGAACTGGGACTTGCCGACGTGGGCCGAAAGATCGACGGGAGTCAGTTCGGCGGAAAAACAGTCAAACACAGAGACGGCGAAAGCGGCGAGAAAAGAGGGTAGTCTGTTCATTGTGAGTTGTTCGAATCTGATTTGACCGATTCCCCGGTCCCTCACAGGCGACCTCTTTGATTGAGGTTTCTTTAGCGATTCCGTTGTGCTTTGTCAGGTAAAAATATTCTGGCGTGACGTCTTGCGATTTTATGAGTTAACGTTATTTCTGTGTTGTTTCGCGGTGTTATGCCGCCATTGATTCTCATGGTTCGACTAAAAGATATTGCCGCCCGTGCGGGCGTTTCCGTGATGACCGTTTCCAAGGTCATGCGCGATGCGAAGGACATTTCCGGGGCCACCAAGGAACGCATTCGCGGGATGGCCAAGGAGATGGGATATGTGCCGGATCGCATGGCGCAAAGTCTCCGCAACCGGAAGACGCAACTGTTCGGGCTCGTGATGTCGGCCGCGACGAATCCGATGTTCGCGCGCGCGCTGATGGCGCTGGAAGAACAGGCGTTTGAGATGGGCTACGAACTGATTTTCACCCACTCGCTCAAACAGGTTGAACGTGAGGAAACCATCATTCGCCGGCTTATTTCCCGACGGGTGGACGGCATGTTTCTCTATCCGGTCTATCGGATGAACCCGAACGCGCCAATCTACGAGGAGCTTAGAAAATCTAAAATTCCGACGGTGATTTTGGGGCACAAAGCTCCGTTCTGTGAGGGGTTTCCCAACGTGGAAACGGACGATCTGGTTGCCAGCAAACGGTTGACCGAACACCTGATTGGTCTGGGCCACCGGCGCATTGCGTTCCTGGCTGGGCCGCAATATGTGCCGTGGTCCCAGGAACGGCTTGAAGGCTACCGCACCGCGTTGGCCGAGGCGCAGATCGAGTTCGACGACAAGCTGATCTACACCGGCGGCGGGACGATTGCCGAGGGCGAAGCCGCCGCGCTCCAGATGCTCGATGAAAAATGCGGAGCGACCGCAGTCCAGGCAGTAAATGATCTGGTGGCCATCGGTGCGGCCTCGACGTTTCTGGGGCAGGGTGTTCGGATTCCGGAAGATTTGTCGGTCGTCGGGTTTGGAAATATTTTGACGGCGGAATATTTTCGCGTGCCGTTGACCACTGTTCGCCAACCAAAACACCGGTTGGGCACGGCGGCCATGGAAGTCATGAAGCAACTTCTGGCGGGGAAATCCCCGGTGTCACAGCGGCTTCCGGCGGACGTCGTGGTTCGCGGCAGTTCGGGGAAACCGGGGAAGACGAGACTCTGACACGAGAGGGCGGGTTGACACGCCGAAAACGGGTGACCGTCCAATGAATTTGGACACGGCACGTGTGGAACCTGCCGGGAGTTGAGTTCATGAGGGCTTCCCCTGATATGAGCGGTTGAACAGCGCGTATCCGATTTCGTTTAGGCGGCAGGACACGTATGACAGATTCATCGCACATCACGGCAGCTGATTTGCAGCAATGCCGGGTTTGCAAGCGAAGCCGGCCACGGCAGGAGTTCCGTCGCATGTGGCGATTTCCACTGTTCGTACTACGATTTGCTCACATGCATCCGGGCGAAGAGGGGGAGTGGCTCTACTGTCGTCGCTGCGCATCCTCACAGAACACCTGTGCACTGTTCCTCGCCGCGCTGGCTGTGGTTGCCTTCGCCATCGGAGGCAGGAAGTTTATCGGCATTGGCTGGCTGGCGGGAGCGGCCATCGGCATTCTGTTCTGGTCGGCAACCTATCTGCGTTGGAGAGTTCAGACACGAAAAACGAAATAACCCGAACACCCGCTGATCATTCGCTGTGCTTGTTCAACCCGAGCGGCATAGTCGGTAGCCCAAGGGTGCGATTGAAAGCGTGAGGTAACTGGATACCCGAGACGCGGGAAGGTGGGGCGAGCTCTCCGAGCGAGTCTTCGAAGTCTGGTGGAATTCCTCGCACCCCGCCAATGTCACACAACGGAATGGCCGGGCAACCCGGAGCTTTCTGGATGCGAATCCAATCCAGAACGAACCATCAACTCTCGCGTGCGCCTGCAAGTTCGCCTGGAGGTCTCACTCCACCTTGATTCCGGCGAAAGCGCTTTCAGAAATTCTGTAGTCGTCATCGCGGCTGGCGGTGTTGCCGGGACGGTGTCGATATTCCGAACACCGAAACGAAGATCATTCGGTGCTTACTCCATGTTTTTCGGATTTGTTCTTTTCTCTCAACTTTCGCAATCGTTCGGAGACCTCTGACAAACTATTCGTTACCGGTTCGCTGAGGATGAGATACCGCTTGGGTCTGAGCGCCGGCAGTCCGGTCTCGATCGCCACGTTGTACGCCGCCTTCTGAAGAAACTCCGGGGCACCGTAATGCCCGTGGGCGAACGCCTCAAACTCGGCCCGCCACTCGTCTTCATCGATCGAGGGAAGCGGGAGCGTAATGTATTCGGACTGTCCCGGCCGGAGCACCCATCCGCTGGTCGTGACTGAGGTTCTCTGAATGAACCAGCCACCATTCGTCGGAATCTGGACATAAACACGTCCACTAACCACAACCGAAAACGGACTGGCGTTGGAAACAGTGAACAAAGATTTCCCTCCGTCATCGACCAGATAACCGTCAAACGTGATCGAAACGGCTGGAATCGCTTTCGACGCGTATGACCACGCGACGAGCAATCCGAGCAAGACCGCGCCTCCCGCCAACGCCACAATGCCGAAGCAAACTGTTCGTGTTCTTCGATTCATATTCTCGCATCGATCAATCCAACTTAAGGGCGCATCCATTAACCAAGTCGGAACGGATTTGCAACGAGCCATGCCGGTCTGCTCGCGACCCCCACTTGTATGACAAACGGTATTTTCGAACATGATCCGGAACTTTAACCTCGATATCCTCTCCAGATCGGATCACCCGAATTTTCCTTCGCTCATTCCCACCGCGTAACGGCTTCAACCCACCCAAATTCCCTTCTCTGAGGCCGCGAAACCGGGACCGTGTTGAACGCCCCGCCGGTCACTTTTTCGTGACCCAGCTTTTCACGACAAATCCGATTCCAAATCCAAACGCCAGCATCACATAGAACAGAGCCGGACTTTTCTCCTCCAAACCGTGCGTCAGGTTCACCCCGAGCAATGCTGCCAACGCCATCAATGGAAACGTGATCGCCGCCAGAATGTTCAGCTTGTGTTGTGCGATCGCCATCTCGTCCGCCTTCGCGGAGGCTTCCTCGGAGTTCTTGGCGAGCAGAAAATCGAGTTTTAGTTTCGCATCGATGACGAGCAGATCGAATTCCCTGCTGATCTCGTAACTCTCGTCCCGCATGCTGATGAGAAGCTTGTCCTCCTTCACAAAGTCCCTGGCAGTCTGCAACGCACCGGCAAGGTTTGTCGACGCGCGGTTCAACGGTGCGAGCATTTGCTGCAATGTGAACAGCTCCTCCGCACTTTTAGCGCGCTCGTAAAGTTGATCGCATTCCTCCAGCCTGGTGCGGTAGACAGAAAGCAACTTGCGCAGTTTCTGTTCGCCGTCGTCGTGACCCTCGCACTGGTATTGACCATCCGACTTGCGCAAGAAGGCCATCTCCTCCCGGTCTGATTCATCGGCCCCCGGTGGCCCATGGAGAATGACGAGCAGGTGGCCGCCCTCAAATATGGCGCGCTGGCGGCCGTAGGATTTTTCACCCAACCGCGCTTCAATTTCCGGAGGCAACTGCCACGAACGATTCTTTCGGCTCATAAAGTTTGTTTACGCGAACTGACGCCAATTGGACGAATTCGGATTATCGCTGCTGGTCATATGAAATGTTCAGCTACAGAAAGCAGACATCGGCAAATTGCTTTGTCAGATGATCGAACGGAACGTACCTATCTTCAGTTCCTTGTGCATCGGGACGGGAACCGTGGTGGTTGACTCACCGTCGCGCAACTGCATGACAAGATGGCTTCCACGCTGACGAACACGAGCAAACCCGTGCCGCTCCAAAATCTTGCATACGGCCTCACCCGACAAGCGCGGCAACTTAGGCAACGCTCACCTCCAGTGGTGAAACGAAAGACTCGGAAGAAAGGCGTTGCTTCACTTCGTCGTCGGACGCGCACTCGAAGAACAATTCCACCGCTTCCTTCAAATTGGCCTTGGCCTCCTCGACCGTCACGCCCTGACTGGCGACATCGATCTCCGGGCAAAGCGCGACAAACCCGTCATCTTCCCTGATCAAGACTGCGGTGAGTGTTTTTTCATAAGGTGAAACCTGCTAGATTGGGCGCTTTGAAGCAATTCTTCATTGCGGCAAATTCAATACAAACCTTGGAAATAGAGGGAGAGAGTTACGATCTTGCCGCCCAGGCCGGTGGGTTCTTCAACTGATGCAACATCTCGCCGGCCTTGCGGACGAGCAACACGCCCTCGTCCTCGCGGTTGGCAAAGTCCTCGATGTTGATCGTCGCCGGATCGCGGTAACCGAGGTTGATTGAATGACAGACGCTCTCGGGAATCTGGCTGGCAATCGTCAGCTTGACGCGACATTGCTCCTGGCCGTTCACCATTTTGCCGATGCCGCGAACGTGGGTGGAATGCGCGACAACGCCCCACGGGAATTCCTTGAACTCATCCCAACGCTCCAAGAAATAATCGCGGCAATGGTAACCGATCTTCAACAACGTCTTGCCGTGCGTGACGGAAACCTCCGTGATATGCGGCGCGAAGATGATCAGTTCGCCGCCATCCGCAACGACCGGTTCCAACTTGTACATCCCCTTCCCCCCCGTCCAAAGATCCTCGTACATCGGCGGCACACAGGAGAGCACGGTGTTGAAGGGTTTTTCCTTCAGCGTGATGTGGGTTCCGCGAGACAGCTCGCTCGCGTCGTCCCACGCAGATTCCGGTGAGCCGCCGAACAGCCCGGCCAGCGACTTGTCCGGACGCACGACCATGCAGAAACATTTCTTGGAGATTTCAACCAGCGCACCGGCCTTATCCACGACCTTGCGAACGGGGGTCCACTTGTTGCCGATGATCATCGGGTTGGTGACCACCGCGCCGAGCCAGTGAAAGAAGTTCAGAATCTGCGGACCGCCCACGCCGGGAAACAGATATTTGTTGCCGCCGGAAAACCCCACCACCTCATGCGGAAACACGGGGCCGATGATGATCACCTCGTCGTAGTCGTAGAGCCGCTTGTTGATCTCCACCGGAACGTCCATCGCGAACCGGCCATCGGTGAGGAAGCTGATTTCATCTTTGGGAATGGTTCCGATGTTCCGCAGCGCCTTCGGATTGTCCCACTCGTGATTGATGAATTCGATGTCGCGATACAGCCCGGTGCGATCTTCGACAGAGATTTCCAGCCGCCCGCAAATCGCCGCGTCCGACATCGGCTGATGCGTGCCGAGTGCGATCATCACGTCGAACTTTTTCGTGGCGCCGCTGATCTGGTCGAACAGTTTTTTGAAAATCAACCCGACCGGCGCCGTGCGCGTCCCGTCGGGAACGATCAGCAAGACGCTTTTACCCTCGTAATCGGTCGCCGGACACAAATCCGAAACCACGCCTGAAACCTGAGCGTCAGAAACCGCGCCGCCTTCCGGGGCGATTGCGGAAAAAACCTGTTCTTTGTCAGTCATAAAAATGTAGCAGCCAAATTCGTAGCGCAGACTGGCAGTCTGCCGTATCGCAGGTTGGCAACCTGCGCGGGCTAAAAATAATTCACGGCGTCCGGGCTTCCCAACCGCCTGCCGACTCCCAGTCGGCGACACGGCAGATTGACAATCTGCGCTACTCAGTTTGAAACGTCAGGGCCTTTCGATGAATCCATGCCCGGGAGCATATCGCGACTCGCCTTTTCGAGCGTGCGAACGTCGATGAATCCGGACAAATCAAGGTGATCGAATTCTTCCACGGAAATCAGGATCGCTCCACGATCACTGAACAATGCCGCATGAGTCGGTGGTGATTTACCGATCAATTTTTGAGGAACGTTTCGATAGGCACGATCACACACGGCCATCAAAAATTCATTGGTCGATGTAAAATCAACTCGCGGATTCACGAGCACCGTGCCGTCACCCAGCCAACTGAGTCCCGCAATCTGGTCGAAGTATTTTCTCTCGGACGATTCCAGTGAAGCCAGATCGAGCCTGTCCTGATCGCGTTCAGAAAGAACCAGACTGACTGCGGCACCCGCGCTCCTCACCGCCGCCATGGCCGCCGAATTCCCGCCGCAATTGGAGCTCTTCATCGCGGGAAGCAGAATCCCCGCGACGACGATGACTGAGAGAGCCGTACAGCAAACCACAAGCAGCCTTTTGCGTTGTCGCTTTGTGATCATGCGCGATGCGGCTTCTCCACCACCAATCGATAGGAGCGCCTGATGTATTTTATATCGTCTGGCTCAAAAATCCACCGTCCACCCGGATATCCGTTCCCGTCACAAAACTACTGGCGGCGTGACTCGCGAGGAAGATCGCGGCTCCAACGAGTTCTTCGTCCATAGTCATACCCGTTCAACCGAAAACTATTGTCAGAACTTCCTAAAAGGAAGTGTTAGCAACATCAAATTCCCAATATCGACACAAGGAATGATCCAAAAAGAATTCGACCAACCATCCGGTTTTATCTGATCGCAAAGTATCACCAAGACAAGGGACAAAACCGGAACCGTCGAAATGTGCTTATCATCACCCCGCCATTTGCTTCTCAAATTCGCAACAAACCAAGCCCAATTCATGACCACAAAAAACATCGCAAAAACGACCAAAACTGCTGAAGCAATGCGTTGTGCGGATTCCATGTAATGGCTGTTTGGCGGTCTTCACTAAATCGTCTGGCTCAAAAATCCACCGTCGACCCGGATGTCCGTTCCAGTCACAAAACTGCTCGCTGCATGACTGGCGAGGAAGATCGCGGCTCCGACGAGTTCCCGCGCTTCGCCCATGCGGTTCATCGGCGTGTGACCGAGAATCTGCTGCGCGCGCGGCGTTGGTGAACCGTCGTCGTTGAACAGCAGTTTCTTGTTCTGTTCCGCCGGAAAAAACCCGGGGGTCAAGGTGTTCACACGCACGCCTTTGGTCGCCCATTCGCGGGCCAGGAAATTGGTGAGATTCAAGACGGCAGCCTTCGCGGCAGAATACGTCATCACGCGCGAGAGCGGCAGGTGCGCCGACACGCTCGCGATGTTGATGATGCTGCCCTTGCCGCGAGCGCACATGGCCGGACCAAACACCTGACATGGCAGCAACACGCCACCGACGAGATTAAGATCAAAGTTGAAATGCCAGTCCTCGATGGCGACGTTCTCCACCGGATTGTCCGGTGTCACGGTGACCTTCGGATCATTGCCACCGGCCGCATTCACCAGAATCGTGACCGGCCCGAGCGTTTCTTGGATCGCATTGTTCGCCGCCTTGAGACTGTCCTTCTTCACCGCGTCGGCGCCGAAGAACGCGGCGTTGCCACCGGCGTCCCTGATTGCTTTCACGCGGGCTTGACCGCGTTCGGCATTGCGACCGAGCACGGCGACCTTGGCTCCGTGTTTCGCCAGACCTTCGGCAATCGCGCCGCCCAATGTTCCCGTGGCGCCGATCACGACGGCCACTTCGTCTTTCAAATCAAACATGTCACTCATGGATGCGGCGGATAGTGAGCCCGGGTTAAAACAGGCGGAAGAAAAAAGTGCAATCCGCACTTACGGTTGTGGAGGGCACCTTGACACGGCACCCGTATCCCCCGCACGCACGGCCTCCAATGAAAAGCGGCGGTGAACGCACCGCAGTCCAGACGCTTCGCGTGGTTTTGAGATGGAAAACATTCGCGGTAGCGTCTGGATTGCGGTGGCTTCAGCACCGCTCTTTCAGCATCGCCCAGAAACCTCCCGACGCCTGCTGACCAGAGAAACGCTGAGCCCGGGTGGCGGAGTCGGAATACGCCACGCCCGTGGCCGTTCGCCAAAATTTGGGTCGCGCCGGTGCGGATGTTCCCATTCCGAAAACATTGTCTCGGTTTGCACCATCAATTTGATCGCAGCCAGGCGAGGAGATCCGCCATGGCCTGCGGATCCAGTGCGGACTCAAATCCCGAAGGCATGAGCGAAAGCGATTGTTGGGTCGCTGATTTGATGTCGGTCCGCAACACCGCGTGGTCGACGCCACCCGCCATCCGCAGCACGAGGTTGTTCGCCGTTTCTGCGGTGATGATTCCCGAAAGTTCTTCGCCGGAGTTCAGCTGAATCGTCCATGGCCGGTAACGCGCCTCCACCGCTTGCGAGGGATCCAGAATGGTCGTGAGCAACCAGTCCACCGGCTTGGTCGCCACCATGGCCAGGTCGGGGCCGACCTCATTGCCGTCGCCGCGCAGACGATGGCAAGTCGCGCAAAGGAGCTGAAATTGCGCGCGCCCGCGAACCGGATCGCCTTTGAGCCGCCCAACGCGTTCGTAGGCTGCGATCACTTTCGCTCTGTCGGGTGACGAAGGTTTCAAGGTAACAACGGTCGCCGCCGGTTTGATCGCCGCTTTTTCGGAGTTGAGCCGCGCGAAAAGTTCGCTGTTGGCCGGAAGGGATGACATCACCGCGATTCGCAGCAACTCATCATCCCCGACGGAATCGCCGAGTTTCGCCAGCACCGGTTCGGTGAACGTCAACGGCCACGCGCCAATCGAGAAGGCAGCCTGGAAGCGCACGCGTGCATCGCTGTCGTCGGCGAGTTTCAAAACGGCGTCGAGCACCGGACCGGTTTTCCCGCCCCACGCCTCGCTTTGCCGGAGCGCCTCGCAACGCACGGCGGGATTCGGATCGTTCAATGCGCGAAGCATCACGTTTTCCTCAAGGGCCCCCAAGACACCAAGCGTCGCCAGCGCCTGAACGCGGACCTGCGGCGCGTAGGCGGGTTGCAGCAACCCGACCAGTTCGGTGGCGGCGTCCCGGCCGTTTCGTTCCATCAACAATCGTTGCACAGTGTCGCGCTGCCAACCGCCCGGGCTGTCCATCGCGGTCGCCAGTTCGTGATTGTCCAGCTTCGCAAGATTCGGAATGGGTCGAGGTTTCACTCCGTCCGGCACGACGCGATAAATGCGACCGCGATCTGACCCGGCACGGAGATCCACGCGCGCCTGCATCTCGGACGAGATCCATTCGGGATGCTCGATCATGAGCCGGTACATGTCCGCGACATACAGCGCGCCGTCCGGACCGACCTTCGTCGTCGTGGGGCGGAACCAGTTGTCCGAGCTGGCGAGGAATTCACTCTGTTCCTCACCTTTTGCGCGGTGGCTCGTGAACGTTTCGCCGTCCGGTTCCAGCACTTCGCGGTGAACCGCGTTGTGAACGGGTTCACTGATGAAAACACTCGTGGCAAAGTCCGGCCCGAAGAGCGAATCCCGGTACGGTGTCGGACTGCAGCCGCTCGTGACGTGATTGATCGACCACGGTTGGTTTGGTCGCACGGCTTCCGGGCTGACTGGAAACACGCGGGTGGAATCTTCATAGTTCGCGAGGATCTTTTTCGCCCCGCGCACGGCAAGTTTCGGATTTCTTCGGAGGTAGTGCTCAGGCAGCGTGACATGCCAGAGCCACGTCGGATTGTTGTTGCCGAACCAGTTGCCCCAGTCGTCGCGTCGTCGCCCGTATTGCGTCGAAGCGGACACGGTTTCCATCTCGCCGGTGTCCGGATTGAAGCGGATGTCCCGCCCGCGAATGTCCATCGCCTTGCCGGTCGCGACTGACTTGACGCGCCCGCCGCTGTCGCCGTTCGCCGCGTAAACCCAGCCGTCGAGGCCGAGCTGGAAGCCATTGACACGATGCTGCTGGTTGCCCGGATTGAATCCGGTGAACAAAACCTCGCGCACATCAGCGATGCCGTCTCCATCGGTGTCTTCCGCGTAGAGAATGTCCGGTGCCGCCGCGATCAACACGCCGTTGCGCCAAGGCATCAGGCTTGAGGGAAAACCAATTTTCTCAATGAACGGAACCGCCTTGTCGTAACGGCCGTCACCGTTGGTGTCCTCAATCACCTTGATCACGCCGCCGGGTTCCCCCTTGCCATCCATTCCCGAAGAATAATCACGCATCTCAACGACCCACAGCCGGCCGTCCCCACTCCAGTCAAACGCGACCGGATCAATCACCACCGGTTCGGCGGCGACGAGCTCGACATGGAAACCTGGCCGAACTTGAATCGAAGCCAGCCCGTCCTCTGGCGACTTCGCGGGAGATGCATCGTAGGCAATCAAACTCTTGGTCGAGTAACGTTCCACCAAGGTCAGGCTCCCGCTGGGATCGCGTCGAGTGACCGCCAACTGATCACCAACCACGGTGACTTCACTCCCAACCAGATTTGGCGGTTCGCCGGGGTTTCCCGTTCGTTCGCCCGCGCGGACAAACTGTGTCCAGCCGCGCGTCCAGCCGAGGTGCGGTTGAACGTCCTTCGTCCAAAGGAAAATCGCGAAGCGCTTCGAGCTCGAAGACAGAATGTCGTTAAATCCATCGCCATTCAGATCAACGAAGCGCAGACCGGCATCCTCGCCGTTCTCGTCAACCAGCGTCACGCCCTCCGGCAGTTGGAAGCCCCCCTTTTCCCAAGCACCGGTCGCGGGGTTCATGATCTGAATGGCATCCCCGTTCGGCCCGGTGACCAGGCGCTCCTCATTACCGTCGTGGTCGAAATCACGGATGAACCCCTCGGCCGGTGGATCTGCCGCGGCCAACATGTGGGCGGCACACATCAGTGACATGAAAACTACCGCCAATTCGGCCCTTCTGTTGGTCACGGAATTCTCAACGATCAATTGCATGATGGAATGAAAGTTTTGGCAACAACAACCCACCCGACGGGCCATCGTAGCCGTCAGGTTTTGGGGCGGCAGTCCTCTGCCGATTTTTCGTGGTCCAGGTTCATCTCCAGACCAACAAAGCGCCGGAGGGCCGGCGCACTCCAAGACGCTCCCGCGACAATCAGGGCAGCAACCTCAGCGGAACAATTTGGAATGAACCTGCCCGCGAAAATTTGTCCACAATGAACTTTGAAAAATGCCTGTCGCACTTTGTTCATTTTCCAAGTCGGTCGAGAACGTTGCGGGTGATTTGTTCGACGACCGGATCCTTGCCGCGCAGGCCGTGCGCCCAGTCAGTGCTGCCGCAGGTCACCACGGTGCCGCCCCGCGTGTAACTTCCCAACACCGCATTTCCAACGCGGCCATTCTCCCACTGATCATACCACTCGCAGTCATCGGGATGCCACTTCGCGGGAGCCGAGCCCAGAATCTCAAACGTCTCGGGCGTGCCGTCCTTGAAGGTTGGAAACGGCATCCCGTCCTTCCACGTCATTTCACAGCCGTCGCATTCGTAGCCAACGATCGTATCCTTGCCTCCAAATTCATCGCCGCGTTTGAGTCCTGTTTTCTCGAACAACCAATGCTCCGGTCGATGCACCGTGTACGCGCCGCTGCCCTCCATGAACTGGCCGTGACTTTTATGATAGCCGCCCCAAAGAAATCCAACGCCCGTCAACTGGTTCTCCGGGCGACCAATGAGGTGATGACTCCAAAGCGACGATAGGAATGCGTAACCGTCTCGGGCAGCGTATACGGGATCGGAATGGTAGTTCTGTTTCCAGCTCGTCAACGCCTGGCCACCGTCCTCACTGCGCACCTGCCAGCAAACCGAGTTGCCGCTGAAGAATGCGACGTTGCCGCCATCGCCGATGAACTTCTCCAGATGATCCCGCATCGGTGCGGACCAATACTCATCATGGCCGACGCTGAGCACGAGTTTGTAGTTCTTCAGAATTTCGGGATGAAATTCCAGATCGCTGTTGGCCGCGTAGTCGAGCACGTACCCGTTGCGCTCTGCCCATTCGACGAACGGTTGCTCCCAATTTCCGAACTGGCTGGCGGGCGGGCGCTCGAATGAAACGCGGTGACCCTGATTCCCACCGCGACCATGGAATCCGTAGAGACTGAACCCGCCCCAGTTGTTGTAGGCATTGTAGGTGTTGCTCGAAAGCTGAAGCAGGATCTTGGTGTTCTTTCCCGGCTCGGCCGGACGCACGACGAAGAAACAACTGCTTTCCGCAGTTCTGGTATTCCGCTGAACAAATTTTCCACCATTGTCGCGCACACGAAATCGGACCTCGTAGTAGCCGCTCTGTTGGTCAGCCGGAATCGGAAGCCGCACCGCAACCGGCCAGCGGCAGCCATGCGAGGACGCGTCCTCCGGCACGGGATACTCCTGACCGCTCACGTCCTTCTTCGACCACACGGTGCTCCGCTCCGCGCCGATCCGCGAAATCTCGACCGCAAACTCTGAAGCCGAAGTCGAGACGTGCAAGGTCAGCTCCTCACCTGGCGCGTAACTCACCTGCTTCGCGTAACCCTCAACGAACAGCGGACGCGGTTCCTCGTTCTGGGCGACCGCTTGACCGCCAACCAAAAGAAGCAATGCAAAAACACATGACACCCTGAAGCCGACCGTTTCGGAGAATTGCATCCCCGCAGGATCGGCCCACCGCATCCCGGAAATCAAGATTGGTTTTCGATCAATGCGTCATGAAGTAAAAAATGATGTTGATCGCGAGCGGATAGGCCACCTTCTCCGAGAACTGGTTGAAGAACAGCTCGTTCTCGCTTTCCCGTTCCCAGCCGTCGCTGACATCGCTGTTGTGAATAGCAAGGACCATCATCCTCTGCCGGTCGTCGAAGATCGCGCGCACGTGAACTTTCTCGGACCCCTCACCCCGATACATTCGCTGGAGACTCGACCGGGGATCATCCGGATCATGCGCGGGATTCCAGAACTGCATGGTCGGAATCTGGAGGTCTTGCATCGGGATCTGGAGAGGGTAAACGCAGTTAAACACCGGATGATCAGTTGTAAGATCAACCCACCGACGCCCCGGCAGGACCCGCTCAATCTCCCCGGCGAAACCGTCCCATTCTTCCGTCCCCCAAAAATCGTTCACAAACAAGGCTCCGCCGTTCGACAAATAGTTTCTCAAGCCATCAACCTCCTCCTGACTCAGGCTCATGTAACCGGCGTGCTCCATGTAGATCAGTGGATAATCGGACAGATCCGGATCAGTCAGTTTAAGAACCCGCGCATCCGGATCGGTGCGGGTTGAGGTCAGCTGTTGGAGGCGGTAGGAAAGATTGAGATCTGCGTCCGGATAATCAACCCACCAGCCGAGCCATCTCAGTCCTTCGTTCCTCGGACGAGAGCCGGGATCAGATTGAAAAATGACCCGCGTGAAGGTGAAGACATCGTGCTCGAAACCGGGCGTGTTGGTCCAGTTTGGTGTCCCGGTCGAATGCGATTCCGTTTCGCGCGCCGTCCGGATCTCGTCTTCGTTGACCACCTGACCGCCCTCGATCCGGACATAGCTGCCCGAACCGCTCGAGCGCGGCCCCTCGCCTTGCCGCGACCGCATCTGGCCGAAGCCGATCCCAACGATCAAAACGATCGCCAAACAAACTGGCCGTCTCAAATTCATTTGCAGATCAACACGAACTGAGCACAGTTCCAGCCGTAGAGTGAGAATCAAGTCTGGATTTGCGCGATTGAACGACTGGCCGGCCGCATTACCGCTTCTCAGGAGAAAACTCAAACCAACGGCCGACTGGAAAGTCGGCGTTACTTCGGGCACACGAGCCGTTTGACTCCCCAAAATGAAAAAGGCGACCGAATGATCGATCGCCTCTTCGTTGCAAAATTTAATTAGAACTTACCAGCTCGGATTCTCCGGCAGGCAGGCCTGGAATTCCTTGATCAGTCCGGCTTCGTACGCTCCGGCGTATTGACCGGCGAAGAACTTGTCGAGTGCTTCGTTGTGAAGCCGTTCCCATGAGGCTTCTTCCTTGCCGGGGTTGATTGGGAAGAAGAGCGCACCGTTCGCTTGCGCAGCTTTCTGATCTCCCGGTGCGTCGCCGATCATCAGGATCTTGTCGGCGGGATATTTGCCCTTGGCGGCCATTTCGAGGTGCTGGGTTTTGGTGCCCATTTCCTGTCCGGCGATGATCTTCACGAATCCGTCGATGCCGTGTTCTCCCCATTCACGTTGCAACGCGTCGCACGGCGTCTGGCTGATGCACATGGCGTCGGCCTTCGCGTTGATCTTGGCAAGCGTCTCGCGAACGAGCGGAAACGGCGGGACGCCATGAACGATGTCGAGCACCTGTTCATTCACCGCATCGGACCAGACCTTGACTTGGGCAAGGCCCTTGTTGCCACCCGCCACTTCGGCGTTAAGCGTGGCGTTGCCGAGTTTGGTTTCGCGGGCGATCCATTCATTCAACGCGGTCATGTCGGGCAACGTGATGTTGCGCGCCTTCACCTGAGGTCGCGCGGCGAGCAACTCGATGGCGCGGACCAAGGCCGGAAAACGATTCGCACCACGCGTCTTCGAATAGAGATTCACGAACGCCCAGGTTTCACGGGCGAACTTGCTGCCGGCCTGAAGCGTGAAGTGCTTGATGAACATTGGCGCGAAGCACTCCTGATGCTTGATCTCCATGCTGTCAAAAATGCAGCCGTCGGAATCGATGCCGACGAAGAATTCCTTGGAGGGTTTGAAGTCACGTAAGACTTGTGCTGGATCGCTCATAAAATTAAGGGCGAGAACTTGGGATTTGCGGCGTTCCCAGTCAATTCAGAATATGCCCCAACACATCCGGATGAGATTTGAATTTCAAAGCAAACATTGGGAATCCAGCCGCACCGCGAAGGTGGAGTGAGACCTCCGGGCGAACTTTTGAGAGAGCGAGAGACGGTCAATGTTTTCCTTGCATAGGCATCGGCAACAACCACTTTTTTGCCCTCCAGCATTCCGTGTGAACGTGAACGGCGTAGTTCAACGAACCCGCAAGACTTCGAAGGCTCGCTCGGAGAGACTCGCCCCACCTGAAGGCCGCAACGCAAACTTCTCCGGCTGTCAGGAAAACACGTTGTCTCGATCAGGATTTTCCCTACGATCTCCCACGACCCACTTATGAAAACTCTGCAAATCATCTTCGCAGTCAGCTTTTGCGCGCTCACACTCGGCGCCCGCGAGCCCAAGGAACACGACAAAAATCTCAACTACGATGAAGCCCGTCTTCCGGCCTATGATCTTCCGTCATTGCTCGTTTCTGCGGAAGGCAACCCAATCACCACGCCGGAGGAATGGTTCAACATTCGTCGTCCCCAGATCATGTCGCTCTTCGGAAATCTCGTTTACGGCACCGTCCCGGAACCGGCCTCGCCGATTGAAGTCACGTTCGACGTGGTAAAAACAGATCTCAAATTCCTGAACGGAGCAGGCACGCGCAAAGATGTTCGCATCAGTTTTGAAAATGAAAAGGGGAAGGTCGAAATGCTGGTGCTGGTGTTTGTTCCAAACGACGCGAAGAAGCCGGTGCCGGCTTTCATGAAACACAGTTTTAACAGCACCCACGGCAGCGACTTCGACGCGCACCCGACCGAACCAGGGCGGTTCAAGAACGGCTGGCCGATCGGTGAATTCTTCAAACGCGGCTACGGATTCGTCGCCGTTTATCAGCAAGACCTTGTGGGACACAACGAAGTCGAGTTTCTAAAGGGCATTCACAAACTGTTTTATCCGAAAGGACAAAGCTTCCCGAAGGCATCCGAATGGGGCGTGCTCTCAACCGTTGCCTGGGGCGCATCGCGGGCCATGGATTATCTGGAAACCGACAAAGACATCGACGCCTCACGGGTGGCGATCATGGGGCATTCCAAGATGGGCAAGGCCACGCTCTGGACCGCCGCACAGGATCAACGTTTTGCGATGGCAATCTCTGCTCAATCGGGTTGTGCGGGTGCTGCGCTCTGGCGGCGCAAATCAGGGGAAACGCTGGAAAAGATGATCACACGTTTCCCCTACTGGCTGTGTCGCAACGCCTGGAAGTTTGTGAACAACGAGGATGACCTGCCGGTCGATCAGCACATGTTGCTCGCCTGCATCGCGCCCCGTCCGGTCTACATTCACAGCGGCGTGGACGACACCTGGGCGGATGGACGTGGCGAATACCTCTCCGCCTATCACTCCAGTCCTGTCTACGAATTGCTCGGGAAGAAAGGGCTCCAGAACGAAGAATCACCACCGATTGGCGAAGCGATTCTTGAATCAGACATCGGCTATCACATTCGCGCAGGCGGTCACTCGATCGAGATGTTCGACTGGCTCAAGTTCATGGACTTCGCGGACATTCATTTGAAGAAGTAGTCCAATTTACCCACCCAAGAATCCCAACGGTATTCCGACCTCCAGCCCAGCGGTTGCGCGGCACGATCTACCCTGGCTGCTCGTCTAGTCAGCGATGTAAACTGGAAAACCTCGAAGGCAACCGCTCGTTTGCGTATCGCATGGAGTGCGGCGACACCGTTTTCGCACGCTCGAAAACTTCCCGCCAATCGACAGGCTCACCCACGTACAAACGCGCTGTCGGCGTTTCCCTCTGCCAGCGCTCCATATCAACCCGGAATTCGTCACCCTCCCGTCGGGATTGTAAACCCGGCCCGCCGTGAAGAAAAATTTAACGGATGATAAACACCGCCCGAGATTGCTACTCACGCACATCTTTACCTCACCATTTGAGCTGGCGAGATTGTGCAAATGCATGTTCCTTCAAAAGATCATCAAATCGGATTGAGTGATTTCAAAATCCCGCTACGCTGCCGACGTTCCATTTATGAAAAACCATCTCCAACGCACGATCCTCGCGCTATTCAGCTTCATCCTCGTTTCCGAATTCACGGTTCAAATTGAGGCCGCCGAATCCACCTCGCGATTCGCCATTCCCGCTTCTGACGACGGACTTCCCGGCACCGGCCCGATCCGGCGTTACGATTGGTTTCAGAATCTCTGGCTTACGAAACGCACTGGCTGGGCGCTCAATGTGGAGAAGGATCAGGGCGCGATCGTGTTCCTCGGCGACTCGATCACCCAAGGTTGGGGCGATGATATGGGCGGCAGTTTCCCCGGGATGAAAGTCGCCAATCGCGGCATCAGCGGCGACACGACGCGCGGTGTATTAATCCGTTTGGAGGAGGATGTTCTTTCTTTGAATCCTCGGGCGGTTGTTCTCCTGATCGGCACCAACGATCTGGAGGAAGGGGCAAAACCCGAAGTCGTTGCAGCCAACGTGGATTTGATTTTGAATCGGTTGAAGGAACACAACGCCTCCATGCCGGTGATCGTGTGCAAAGTGTTCCCGAGCTCGGAGTCCAAGAAACGTTCTGCCACGGACATCAAGAAAATCAATCAGCTCTACCAGGGCATCACCTCGCACGACGCAAACATCATGCTGCTCGAAACATGGATGCCGTTTGCCAACAACGAGGGCGACGCGACGTTGGAAGAATTTCCCGATCTGCTCCATCCGAACAAAATCGGTTACACCAAATGGGCGGCAACGTTGCGACCGGTGTTGGAGAATTTGAAACTGCTCCCGGTCGACGCAGATGGCTTCACGGTTGAGCCCGGCTTCGAACCCCTGTTCAACGGACGCGATCTCACGGGCTGGGAATACCGTCCGAGCACCGAGCAGGATTTGAAATCGGCCAGCGGCTGGCAGGCCAACGACCGGAACGCGCCCCCCTGGCCCGTCGTCACTCGTGGGGAAAAATTCGACGGCGTGATGCAGAGCAGCGACGGGCGTTACATCGCGCGCAATGGCCGGATCGTCGTGGCAATTCCGCCCGAAGGTCGCCGCATCCAGCAGTTCTATACGCAGCGTAATTTCACCAATGACTTCGTCCTGAAACTGCAATTCCGCGCCACGCCAAACGCCGACAGCGGAGTCTTCCTCCGTGGCCGTCAGCTCCAGTGCCGCGACTATCTCCTCGCCGGTCCTTACAAAACTTTGAAGAACTACAAGCCGCTCGACTGGAATGAAATGATCGTCACGGTGAAGGGCAACACCGCGCATTGCACGGTGAACGGCGAGGTCATCGAAGAGGCGTTCGAGATTCCCGCCAGCGGCCCGATCGGTCTCGAAGGCGATCAGGGCCAGCTGGAGTATCGCCGCATTCGAGTGACGGAAACAAAATAGCGGATGCGAACCGAACGAGTCTCCGGTCCGTGTATCGAAATCGATGCTACGAAACGGACGAAGGGTTCTTCCAAAAGGACTTCAATTTGTTGATGAGCTGCATGTTCACCGCCGGGTTGACCGGCAGTTCGATCACGCATGGTTCAGAATTCTTGAGCGCGTCCCGCAGAATCGTTCGAAAGGAACCGACCCTTTTGGGTTGTTCACCACGGATGCCAAACGATTGCGCCAGCGCGGCAAAGTCCGGGTTGCCAATCTTGGTGAAAACGGACCGGTCGCGGTGCATCGTTTGCTTCCAGCTGATCAACCCGTAGTCGTTGTCGTTGAAGATCACAATCACCAGCGGGACGCCGAGACGTTTGGCGGTTTCGAGTTCCTGAATGTTCATCAGCGCACCACCGTCGCCCATCGCCGCGACAATTGGACGGCCCGGTGATTGCAACGCGGCGGCGATCCCGCCCGGCAATGAGATGCCCATGCTGGCCAGACCGTTTCCGATGATGCAGCCGTTCGGGCAATGTGTTGGAAAGTTGCGACCGATCCACAGCTTGTGGCTGCCCACATCGCTGATGATCAGGCCGTCGTCAGACAGTTCTTCCCGAATGACATGCAGCGCGCCGGGGATGGTGAACACAGTGTCGTCCTCAGCGAGCCGATAGCTTTCAATGTCCCGAACAATGCGATCGCGAACGGGTTTGTGCCAGTTGGTTTCGGACGAGTATCCCGACCCCTTCAATCGATCATGGATCTCGCCCAAGGCGGCGGCGATGTCGCCAACCACTTCAACCTCCGGCGTGTAATGGTTGTAAACGCCGGCCGGTTCGAAATCGATGTGAACCACTTTCGCCGTTCGTTCGGGATTCCATTTTTCGGGCGGGTATTCCGCGATGTCGTAGCCCACGCAGATGATGAGATCCGCCCGCTGCACCGCTTCGAATACGTAATCTTGAAACCCCATTCCGATGGACATCAGCGACTGATCAAGCCGATCGGAAATCGCTCCCTTGGCCATGAACGTGCAGGCCACGGGAATGTGAAATGTTGTGGCGAGCCGGGTGAGTTCCTCGCTGGCCAGTTTGCGAATGGCACCGTTGCCCGCCAGGATCAACGGACGTTTCGCCTGGCTTAACAATTTTACGGCTTCCTCCAACGCCTTGGCGTCCGGTGCCGGTCTTCTCACGGTTCGACGCGGCAGGGCTTCGGCGTCGTCGGGAGCGGGCAACCGCGCGATGTCCTCCGATAGTTCCACGTGCGTGGCCCCCGGTTTTTCGGCTTCCGCCACCCTGAACGCCTGCCGGGTGATCTCCGCCACGACACCGGGTTCATACACCGATGAGTTCCATTTGGTGATCGGCTTGAACAGGCTGATCACATCGATGAGCTGATGGCTTTCGTGATGGCGACGGCTGAACCCGCCCTGTGCGGTGATCGCGACGAGCGGTGCTTTGTCGAGATTCGCGTCGGCCACGCCGGTGACGAGATTCGTCGCGCCCGGACCAAGCGTCGCCAGACACACTCCCGCCCGGCCGGTCAAGCGCCCCCAAACATTGGCCATGAACGCGGCGCCCTGTTCGTGGCGGGTCGGAATGAACTGAATGGAAGATTGCTCGAGCGAGAAAAGCAGGTCCTCGGTCTCCTCGCCGGGCACACCAAATATTTGTTTCACTCCTTCGGCTTCGAGGCAGCGGACGAACCAGTCGGATACAGTTTTCATACGGGTCTGATGAACAGAACGTGGCGAGATTCCACGTGAACTCGAACAAACTGAAATGCGAGAGTCTTAAGGGCACATCTATTAACTAACTCAAAACGAAAACAGGCGTCAAAACCCCCTTGTTTTACGGCATCGATCTTCAAAGCAACTAAGTTAATAGATGTGCCCTTAAGACCGGCACCGACCGGGAAAGTTTTCTGCCCGGTCGGCGGACGTACGATTTGGATGCGTTCAAAAAAGCGGCAAACGACGCCAGGAAGGAACTGGATCAGCTGGCACGGACTACCGTTTCGCGACCTTGGTTTCCTTCGTTCGGCAGCAAGAGGTCGCCACGGGCGACATCTTCTTTTACGCTAAAACCGCACACAGCGGTCTTGCCTGGATGTGGTTCGTTCAATCTCATTGAACAACGATCAACCACTCCCAAAAAAATCTCCATACCATGAACACACTCATCGGCCTGATCATTCTCATTCTGGACATTGTCGCGATCATTAGCGTGCTCAACCAACCGGACACAAGGTTCTCTGGACCCTCCTGATTCTGTTCCTGCCTCTCATCAGTTTGATCCTCTACTATCTGATCGGTCGCGGTGCGAAGAGAGCGTAGGTATCAACGCAGCTCACTTCGTTGAGGAGTGTTCCAAGTCGGTCTCCGTAGCCAGCTCCGATACAAACATCGAATCCGAAAACAGGTGTCATCACTGAAGTACGCGGTCGAACAAACCGTGCCTATCCGCTTGGTTGCCAATTGGACGGAGCGCGCATGTGTGCGAAGCGCCAGCCGCAGCAGGGGCGCACGTTTCTGCGGCTGGTCTTCGACACAGTCGCGCTCCACACGGGCGTTGGCAAACAACCTGATAGGCACAGAACAAACCATACAGGTTCACCCAAGGCTGAGGGCCTTTACAATGATCGCCATAGCTGGGCCCTCGTCGCCAGCCGGGTTTGGTTGCCCCCATCAGAATCAGTAGCTGGAGGAAACTTCACTTCGGATTGCCGACCGGGCGGATCCAGATGTTTCTGAACGCGACCGGGCAGCCGTGACCGGCAAGACCAATCGGCCCTTTTTCGATCTTATTGTTGTAGTGCGGCAGCACGCGGTGGCCGATCGCTCCGTAAACTTTCTGGTGATCATGCACGAGAACACCGTTGTGCAGAATGGTCACAAAGGCGGGAGAGACCAGTTCGCCGTTTTCAAACTTGGGCGCGGTGAAGAAGATGTCATAACTCTGCCACTCACCGGGCGGGCGTGTGGCGTTCACCATTGGTGGCGTCTGGCCGTAAACCGCCGCGCACTGGCCGTCTGGATAAAGCGGTTCGTCATAGGAATCAAAAATCTGGATCTCGTAGAGGCCATGCAACATGACGCCGTTGTTGCCCTGATTGTACCAGGGCCCGTCAAAATCCTTCGGAAGCATCCATTCCAGATGCAGTTGAAAATCTCCGAACGTGGCCTTCGTCTGCGGTGATCGTTCGCCGTCCGCGATCAATACGCCGCCCTCAATGGTCCAGTCGGTATCGGTCCAGCGCGAAGTGTCCGTCCCGTCGAACAACACGATTGCATCTGCGGGTGGGGTTTTGCCGGTGTCACCTTTCCCGGGTTCTACTTTTGGCGGAGCCGGTCGATCCGGATCGTGCACCAGCCATTCGCACCAAGGAAGTTTGGGGGTGTCCTTGTAACCGTAAACACCGGAGCCGTCCCTGGCCTTCACCAGTTCGGCGGCCGAAAGATCCCGGGAGATCAACAGAGTCAGAACGAAGCAAGAAACAGCAAGACAAGCAGACGTTTTCATAAGGCTGGCCGAATCATTCCAGATGCCGCCGCGGAATCCAGAAGGAAATGACTTCGATCCGGTGACGAGGCGATCCGCCCTGATTTTGCCCATGGAAAACCGGCGTGGTCTTACTGGACTAAAAAGTGGACTCAAGAAAAACTGACCAGCGCCAAAAACCAACGCAAGTTGTTGAAATAGAAGTGGGCCCAGAGGGACTTGAACCCCCGACCAAGCGATTATGAGTCGCCTGCTCTAACCGACTGAGCTATGGGCCCGACGCGGAACCCGGATACTGTTGGCTTTCAACAATGACTCAAGCAAATTCTGGCTGCGGTCTTCTTCGATGCGTCGCTTCCCCTGCGGAGAAACGTTGGCGGAACTTTCGCAGTTGCTCACAGCGGTTTTCGTTCGATGAGAGCCTTCCAGGAAAAGAAAACTGACGGACGCTTTCGCGCCCGCCAGGTACATCTCAAATTTTGCAGGACATCGAACTAAGCCAGCCCGATGCGTTCAGGTAAGATTAAGGTAAGACAGTTCGTCTCTACCATGAGAGCGGAGACGGCAAGAGTTACCGATCCAACGGTGTTTTATGGATTTGGGTAAGACATGCTTCCTGCTTAGCATCAGATATACCACAAGGACCCGAGGGTGCAGCCGTGTCCGTTTTGCTCGAAATTTTATCAAATTCGGAATTGAGATCTGCTGATCTGTAGTTTTTTGTGCGGGAGTTTTTGCCGGTTCTGCGGATTTTTGAGCAGATATTGGACATCCACCCATTTCGGTTCCGAGCGCCCTCTTCGTGTTTAACAGTTCCGTATTTGGACCGTTTCTGGCACTGCCAAAATTCGGTTTCCATTCCGGAAACACTTTGCCGCCGCCGTCCCTCAACCCCTCGCGAGCAAAAGAGGGCAAGATACGCCCGCCACCTCACGATGAGCGATCGGTTCACTGAGACTAAAATCCATTCGGATTCAATCTCGCATTTGCCCTTCCGGCACGAGGGTCGATCGACCGGTGTTCAACGCCGTGCCTTCCGGCAGCCATCGCTTGCGCGGCGGGCTGTTCACCGGTTTACTCGCCGCGTGCTTTCGCTCACCGACCTGGCCGAACTGGCCCACCAACATTCCGATACATTGAAGTCCCGCGTGAAGGAATTCTCCGTTGGCCGTCGACGGCTGGCGTTCAATTCCAAGAAGGCGATCATGGGGGTGATCAATCTATCGGCCGATTCGTGGTATCGCGAGAGCGTCTGCCTCAACGATACGATGGCCGTCGAACGTCTCGAACTGCTCGCTGCTCAGGGGGCGGACATCGTGGACATCGGAGCGGAATCGACCTTGCCGGACGCGGATCGTGTGAACGGAAAACAACAGCTGGTGCGCGTGCTACCCATCATTCACGAAGCGCGGCGCAGGAAGATTCCGGTTTCAATCGAGACGTATCTGCCGAACGTCGCGAAGTCCTGCCTCGAGGCCGGTGCGGCGGTGATCAATCTCACGAGCGGCGCGAACAATCGCCGTGTGTTTGAACATGTCGCCGAACATGATGCGGCGGTGATTTTGTGCTACGTGCAGGGCAAACACGTCCGCGCGGTCGATGAACTGACGTTCGCGCGTGATCCGATTGCGGTGATGCACGAGTATTTCGCGCGACAGATCGAGATGGCCACAAAGTCCGGCGTGCAAAAGATTTTCGTCGATCCGGGAATGGGATTTTACTATCGCAACCTGAAGGATTCGGCTGAACGCGTCCGTCATCAGATGAAGACATTTGTGCAATCGTTCCGGCTGCGCACGCTCGGGTTTCCGGTGTGCCATGCCCTGCCCCACGCCTTTGAATTTTTCAAGGAAGAGGTGCGAAGTGCGGAGCCGTTTTTCGCAGTCCTTGCCGCGCTGGGAGGCACCGACCTATTCCGCACCCACGAGGTCGCCCGGACGAAGGCGGTGCTCGACACGCTGGAAATTTATTGAACTCGAAAACAGGCGGATGAATTGAACAGAAGTCAGAAAGCAATCGCCCGAACTTATTTCGATCTGCGTGCATCCGCGTCCATCTGCGGTTAAACCCCTGTTCCCAAATCAAAAAAGACATTCGCCGGGCTTTGTATTTTTGCCGGGATCGATATTCTGACTCCCATGGCCGCAGTTGAAGAACCACAAGTCCTCCCGGACACGACCCACGATAAAAAGACGAAATCCCGCGACGAGCTGGAGCCGGGCTACCTCGTGATCTGCTGGAACGATCCGGTCAACCTCATGAAGTTCGTGACGCACGTCTTTCAAACGGTTTTTGGCTGGGACAAACAACGCGCCGAAAAACACATGGTGGAAGTTCACGAGCAGGGCAAAAGCGTTTTGACCCGCGAGAGTCTGGAGCGGGCCGAACATTACGTGCACCAGTTGCAGGGCTATTCCCTGCACGCCACCATGGAGCCCGACAAGTGAAGCTGGTCCGGCGAACTGACGAGGCCCGGGTGTTTCTCCTGAAGGCGTCCGAGCTGCAGATGCTGGTGCTCGTGTTGTCGCAATTTCCGTTGCGCGACCAGGACCAGCAGATCTCCCGGTTCGGCAATGACGAGGATTTGAAGGGCGCACAGCAGCTGCTCAACGAGGCGATGGCGGACCGCCGAAAGGACGCCCGGCGGGAACTGGAAGCCTGGCTGAAATCGGCCGGCCGTTTCACGCACACCGCCGCGGGGGAGGAGCTCATGGTCCGCCACGGCGAGACGGACTGGCTGCTGCAGATTCTAAACAACGTCCGCGTGGGGGCCTGGCAGCGCCTCGGCGAACCGGAGGATTTGCCGGGCGCATTTCGCTCGGCCACCCCAGAATCGATCCGTTACCTGACGGTGATGGAGATGGCGGGAGGCTTACAATCCATTCTCTGTTTTGATGAACAGAACGAATGATCGGCTGGAAAATGCGGCTTTTCTTTTCGATTCCGATCCCTACAGTGCGAGCCTTGCTTTTTTAGTATCAATCAATACGAACACGAAAATAAGATATGGGAGCCGATAACGCAGTCGCACAAAAGGTGGAAGCGCCACCGTTGAAACCCTTGGAATTGAAGAGCCGCCTCGCCGACGCACCGGGTGCACCAAAGTATTCCGTCACCGTCAAAAACGCCGCCGGACAAGACGTTACGTTGGCGGACCCGCGGGCCACCCGGGCGCTGGTCGCGTTGATGGACGTCCATGCCGTCAACGGCGGCGCGGCCTGTCACTGGGGTGGCCCGGCTGCGTTTGCCGAGATCAATTCCGCCGTACACGGGCTGATGTTCGCCACGAAAGGCCGTCAATGGCACGAGGCGTTCAACTACGTGAACGACGCTGGACACGCTGAAAACGGCGTCTACGCCCTGCGTGCCAACTACGGTTTCGACGGGTTGACCTTCGATGCGTTGAAGGACTTCCGCTCGATCAAATCCAAACTGACCGGTCATGGGGAATCGCATCTCAACCCCGAGGGCGTGCTGCTTTCGAACGGACCGCTCGGCTCGTCCGTCGGCCAGGCGCAGGGTCTCGCGCTGGGCGATCATACCGCCGGTCGCGACCGCACCACGGTGCTGATTATTTCTGACGGCGCGTCGATGGAAGGTGAATCCAAGGAAGGTTTTGCCGCCATCCCGGGTCTCGCCGCGAAAGGCAAAGTGAATCCGTTCGTGATGATCGTTTCCGACAACGACACCAAGTTGTCCGGTCGCATCACCGCCGACAGCTTTTCCATGCAGCCGACGTTCAACGCCATGGCCGATCTTGGCTGGAACGTGACGAAGGTCGAGCATGGCCACGATTTGCAGGCCGTTTATCAGGCGTTCGAGAAAGCCGTCGCCGACGCGAAGGCCGATCCGAAAAAACCGGTCTGTCTCTGGGTCAAGACGATCAAAGGTTACGGCATCAAGGCCACGGAAAAGGACAGCGCCGGCGGCCATGGTTTCCCGTTGAAGGACGGTGAAAAAATTATCGACTGGGTGAACGAGATTTTTGGCGGTCCCGTTCCGGAAGCATTGCTGAAATGGGCCGGTGATTTGCGCGGCGATTGGGAGAAGAAAGTCGAGGCCAAGAAAGTGAAAGCTGCTGCCGCTCCCGCCGATGCCAAGCCCGCCGTCAAAACGAGCAAGGTGCAGTCGGGTCTCGCCGACGGTGCGATCCGCGCGGCGGTTGACGGTTATCCGGTGTTCTCCATCAGCGCGGATGTTCAGGGTTCCACCGGCATGAGTCCGTTCCAGAAAACATTCCCGGAACGCTTCGTCGAAGTTGGCATCGCCGAGTCTAACATGATCAGCGTGGGCGCGGGTTATTCCAAAATGGGATTCATCCCCATCGTCGATACTTTCGGTCAGTTTGGCGTGACCAAGGGCAACCTGCCGTTGACCATGGCGGCACTTTCGCAGGCACCTGTGATCGGCGTGTTCTCGCACATCGGTTTTCAGGACGCAGCAGACGGTGCGAGCCATCAGGCGACCACTTACATTGCCGCGACGTCTTCGATTCCGCACACCGTCGTCATCGCGCCGAGCTGCTCCACGGAAGCCGAGTGGCTGATGTATGAGGCGATCAAACGTCAGGCCGAGGAACGCAAGGCGGGCAAGAACGGCGACAGTTATCTGTTCTTCGTCGGTCGTGAAAATTATCCCGTTCAGTGGCTCGACAAGCCTGATTATAAATGGGGCAAGGCCACCGTTCTACAGGAAGGCACCGACGTCGTGCTGGTCGGCAGCGGACAATTGCTTGGTCGCACGATCGAAGCCGGAAAAGCACTCGCGGAAAAAGGAATCAAAGCCTACGTGATCGCCAATCCGTTCGTCAACCAGGTGGACATCGAGACCATCGGTGCCGCCGTCAAGGCCGCGAACGGCCGGCTTGTCACGATCGAAGACCATCAGGTCGTCGGCGGGATGGGTGCGCAATTGAGTCACGCGCTCAGCCGCGCCGGGATCGCGCACCGCGTCAAGTCGATCGGCATTCCGGGCGAGTTCGGCCAGAGCGCCTACATGGCCGAGGAACTCTATGAGAAATACGGCATGACGGCCGACGGACTCATCGCCGCCGCTGAAGAATTGATGAAGTAACCTTCCGTTCCAACGATTCAAAAAAAGGCCCGCGATGTGAATCGCGGGCTTTTTTATTGTTCTGCTGAGGAACTTGAACAAGTCATTGACCAAAGGCCAACACTGGGTAATCTGGGCCTGTTATGGTAGACATAAAATCAGAGACGCCCAATAAGTCCAAGGCCTATTGGTCGATTGCTGGTGAGGCGTTGGCAGCCACTGTTGTGTTCGTGATGTTCCTGTCATTGCCAGAGTTACTGGCGCTTGCGAAAGGGGATGCGTCTCTGATCTGGTTGACGCCGTTATCGTTCATTCCACCGCTGCTATATCTCAACTGGCGACTTGGAGACCACTGCTACTGGTCGGCGGCGAAAATGCTTAAGATGGATTGCGATCCTCTGTTTGGTTTTCCTTCTGGTTACCCACCTTGTGCCGGAGGAGTATTGGTGGGTGGTGATCTTTGCATTCATCATGATACCAATTCCAATTGGCTCAAAGAAAACTGTAGAAAAGACCGAAGCGAGCACATCACATTAATCCGAGCCGCCTCCGAAGATTCTCCAGTATGGCGGCCTTACGACGCGCCATCGGAATTCAAAAGCCTGCGATTTACTTCGCAGGCTTTTTTGCTACGGTAAGCGCCATGGAAACCATGAACGCGATCCGACACCGCGCCGCGCGGGCGTTGTTGTGCCTGATCGTTCTGGGGACGGCATCCGTTCCGATCACAGGATTCAGTCAGTTCGGCATTCCGTGCGAGGTCTGCAAACAGTTCGTCGGCGACAGTTACTTCTACACACACGACAAGGTGACGGGTAAGAAGGTCTATGTCTGCCAGACGTGCAACGATCTGAATTACCATTGCTTCGCCTGCGGTCTCCCCGTGCTGCCGGGCGGTCTGGTTCTCGACGACGGGCGTCACTACTGCCCACGCGACGGGGCCCGCGCGATCATCGACTCAGAACAGATGGAAGCCGCCGTCAAAGATACGATCGACCGGCTCTATTTCACGTTGAGGGATCGCATGACGTTCCCGACGGAAAACCTCAGCGTGGACATGATTGACCGCATCAACATCGACGCACTCTTCGCCAAGGTCGGGCATGACTACGCGTGCCCGAATCTGCTCGGCTATTATCAGACCGTCACCAACCAGACGGGTGAACATTCGCACTCGATCCACATTCTGACCGGCCTGACCTCCGGAACGACCTGTGCCACGCTCGCCCACGAACTCACCCACGCGTGGATCGCCGACAACATCCCGGAGGAACGACAACTTGGACGCCTGGCGCAGGAAGGTTTTTGCGAGCTGATTTCGTATCTGGTCGTCGAAAAAATGGGTGACACCACCACGATGGAGCAGATCGAACGGAATGCATACACACGCGGCCAGTTCGCGTTGTTCAAGGAGGCCAAGCGGCTTTACGAGCTTCAGACGATTCTCGACTGGCTGCGCTTCGGCGCCCAACCGATTATCGACCCGAACGACGTCGACCAAGTCCGTCGTGTTACAAAACCCATGACGCCGCGCCCCAAACTTTGGGTGCGCTACGCCAACGCCTCAACCAACAAATCCGGCGGTTCCACAAAAACGTTGAAGCCCCGCCCTGCCCCGACGGAACTTCAGCTGAAAGGAATCCTCGGCAATGGCAGCCGGCGGATGGCGATGATCAGCGGGAAATCCTTCATGACGGGCGAAAAGGGAAACGTGCTGCTGGGAGAAACCCGGACCGGAATCCGGTGCATTGAAATCGGTGATGATTTTGTCCGCGTGGAACTGGTCGAAACCGGCGAGATCAGGGAACTGAAACTGAAATCAGAACAGTAAGCCCGGGATTGTTCAAACTACCGGAATCTATGCAGTCTGAAATGGCACAAATGGTCAGCGACTAATTCTGGAGCATTTGGCTCTGTTTGGCATTTTCTGTGGTGTGCGGTTCGTTTGCCTATGTGCTTATTTTTCGAAGGCACCTTTGGTTGCGATTGCTTGATGCCGAGGAATCGTTCTGGGCGCGTTTCGGCGTGAAGAAAGGTGGGTTCGGAAGAGGTTTCGGCGAGAGCCGATTCTTTACGATCAGCTTTGCGGTCTTTTCCATTCTGTTTCTGATAGGAGCGGTGTTGAGTGCGGTGATGTATTTGCGTTTTCGATAGGCGCACTGACACCGCAGGGCTCCTCCGCAGAGACGGACTCAAAATTCTTCGCGGACAATCCCCACGGTTGTGAAACGCTCGAAAGCTTCATTTGATTGGAGCCTGCTTCCGCGCTCGAAGGTTCGTTTGGAGAACTCACCCCGCCCGCACAGCGACCCAAAGGTGGGTCGAGTTCTCCGAACGAGACTCCGAGTTCTTGGTGATCACTCCGTTTCATTCTGATGTCAGAGTTTTGAGACAGTCTCCGCAGTCTGGCCGGAAACTACCCGACCCCAATCCTTCTCGTCCTCGATTTGGCGGGGAATTTCGAGGACGAGGGCGAGGAGGAGAACGACCACGATTTTGAAATCGTGCGTTTCCGGCCAGACATTATTTAGGGTTAAACCCGCTTTGCCCGAATCAGGGGAACTTGTCGCAGATCAGAACCGGATTGGGTCGTTCATTTTTCCACACTGCGGGCAGCGCGAAAGATCGACGTCGGCATCGTCGGTGTAAACCGCTTCACACTCCACGCACCGGTAGATCGAATCCTCCGAACGCGTCGGCGCAAACCGGCGCTGGCGGTGGCTGGTGTACAGCGCCAACAGCGCCACCGTGCCGAGCATCAGCACGGTGTAAAGCAGGATGATGGATTCCATTTCCATGACGTTACTGGGGCGGCCCCACGGTCGGCGGCGGATTCGCTGGAGGCGCGTTTGTCTGCGGGACGGGCCCCGGCGCGGTCGCCCAATGGACGAGCAGTCTGGCCCGGCGCAGATTGCTGAAGTCACGATTATCGGTCGTGGGTGAAAACCCGTCGGCGATGCCGAATTGAAGCGACCGGGCAATCTTCATCGCGCGTTGATCCGCGTCCGGCAGACCGCTGTTACCCGTGAGATTCGCAGAAAAAACACGGCCGCGCTGGTCCACCTGCACCAGCATGATCGACGGTGCCAGCACGCCGTCGAATTCAATCGCGGCCAAGGTCGGCACGCCGAGAAGATCCGCCACACTCAGGTCGCCCGTGATCTCGAACGTGGTCCCAGCCGTAGGTTTCAACTGGTCGACCAGAGCGGCCCGCCCGCCGTCATCTCCGACGAGTTTTTCCGGAACCGTCCGGCGTCGCGGCTGGTTGGAGCGACCGAACTGTTCCAGCTCCGAGAGCAGGCGCTCCTGTTTGAATTTGAGAAACTGCGGCGGATCCGACCAGCCGGCCGAGCGGTGTTCGACGGGGCTCACATTCAACCACACGGGACCGGAAAACCCCTCACGATCTGCCCGCGCGTACATCGTGGGATCCAGCAGCGTGAGCAGCGGCATCAACTCCTCGGACATCTCGGCGGTGTAGTAGTGGGTCAGCAGTTTCTGCGAGTCCACCGCCACGGGAAGGTCCTTCCGTCCGCTCAACCAGATGACCAGCACCACCTGCACGGCGAAGACGATGGCGACCGTGAGGAACCAGCGTTCACGCGACCACTTCGTTTCTCGTGGAAGTTCCTCCGTCATCGTCACGGGCCGGGCTTGACCACATGGAACACGTCGCTCATTCCCGATTCGCGGGCCATCAGGTTCAACTCCATCAACACGCCGTAGGTCACGTTACGGTCCGCCTGAACAAGCAGCGTCAACGGCAGCTCGGAGCGTTCAACCGCCGCCGCCATCTGCTTGCGCAGCTCGCTGCGCGTCAATTGCTGGTTGTCGAAAAAAAAATGTCCTCCCCGGTCGACGATCACGGCCATCGCCGGCCCGCGAAACCCGGACAGGTTCGCGCCCTCGGGAAGCCTCACCGCAACGCCCGGCACGAAGGTGATGTAGTTCTGAAGCAGCAGAAAAATCAGCAGCAGGAAGAACACACCGACAACCGGAGCCACATCGAGCTGACCGCGGAAAATCTTCGAATTGCGGGGGAGTTTCATCGACCGTTCGGTTCCAGCTCGTCCGTGACCATGTTGAGGATGTCGGTCGCGGACTGTTCCATATCCAGCACGATGGAGTTTACGCGATTCACCAGATAGTTGTAACCGGCGTAACACGGGATGGCCAGGGACAGGCCGGCGGCAGTGCAGACCAGCGCCTCCCAGATGCCCTCGGACATCTCGCTCACATGCGCAAACGGACCGGCGCTCTGCATCGCGGCGAATATCTTGATGAAGCCGAGAACCGTTCCGAGCAATCCCATCAAGGGCGCGATCTGGGTGATGGTCGCCAGCAAATTCAACCGTTCCTCGAGCTGCGGAACTTCCAGCAGGCCCGCTTCCTCCAGTGATTCGCGCACACCTTCACGACCCCGTTCGCGGTTCAGGATCGCGACCTTCACGAGCCGGGCGATCGGACCGGGGGTTGCCTCGCAGATGGACACGGCTTCAACGATGTTCTCGCGTTTTAGCACGTTGCGGACACCGTTCAGAAACTCGGTCGAGTTGATCTGCGCGCGGTGATACAGCAGCCAGCGTTCGGCAAAAACCGACGTGGCGACGGCCCCGGCGATGAGCAGCACCCAGATCATCGGGCCACCACTGGTCAGCAACGAAATTGACATGGCGTGGTTATAGTTTTTCCCGGCAGAAACAGCAAAGCCGAAATGGAATCGCGGCCTTTTCAGCGAATCCATCCTTGATTCCACCGGATTTATTGGTTTGCTCCACCCGCAAATGAAACGCGACATCCGCACCCTCTCCCGCCAGGAACTGGAATCCCAGTTCGCCGACTGGGACGCGCCCGCCTACCGGGTGCCCCAGCTCCTCGACTGGCTCTACGGGCAACGCGCCACCAATTGGGAGCAGATGACCAATCTCCCAAAGCAACTGCGCACGAATTTAAGCGAAGGATTCGCCCTGACCCATCTGACGCTTGTCCGCAAACAGGGGGCCCGCGACACCACCCAAAAATTCCTCTGGAAACTGGCGGACGGCGCGATGATTGAGAGCGTCCTGATCCCGGCCAATCCTGCTCTCTACGGCGAACCAAGCGACCGTCACACGCTGTGTGTTTCGACCCAGGTCGGATGCGCGTATGGGTGCAAGTTCTGCGCAAGCGGTCTCGACGGCTGGAAGCGCAATCTGGGCGTTGAGGAAGTCGTGGGGCAGATTCTCGCCGTGGAGAATCTGGATCCGATCGGCCTTACGTCGGACGAGACGCCGCAGACCGGTCGCACGCGCACCGTCAACAACCTCGTCTTCATGGGCATGGGCGAACCAATGGCCAACTACCAAAACCTCATCAACGCACTCCGCATCCTGAACGCGTCGTGGGGCATGGGAATTGGCGCACGCAAGATCACGATTTCGACCAGCGGACTCGCACCGCAGATCCGGAAGCTGGCCGACGAACCGGAGCAGTATAAACTCGCCATTTCCCTGCACGGCGCCACCGACGAAGTTCGGAATCAGATCATGCCGGTGAACCGAAAGTATCCGTTGAAGGAACTCACATCGGCCGCCGAGTATTTTCAAAAGAAGAAGAGCCGGATGATCACGCTGGAATACATCCTGATTGCGGGCGTCAACGATGCACTGGATCAGACAGCGCCACTCGCCGCGCTCGCGAACCGATTAAACGCGAAGGTCAATCTGATTCCCTACAACAAGGTCGACGGTCTCGATTGGAAACGTCCGCCGGAGGATCGCTGCATCGAATTCGATCAACGCCTGAAGAACGCCGGTGTCACGTCAACGCTTCGACTCGAAAAAGGTCACGACATCGAGGCCGCCTGCGGACAGTTGCGATTGAAAACAGAAAAGGAACTGGCCGGCTCCTGACTCGTAAAGAAGACTACCCACAAATCAAAGGCGCGCCCGATCGAGCGCGCCTTGTTTCTTTAAATCGAGTCCACTTCACTTTCAAATCGTGACGTAGCGTTCCAGTCGGGCCACTTCTTTTTCGTCCACGTACTTGCCGATCTCCTTGCGGAACTGCTCGATGTTTTTGTAGGGCCTATACTCCTTGAATTCATGGAGCATCCGCTTGCCCATTCCGGGGATTGACAAAATGTCCTCGTCGCTCGCCGTGTTTAGATCGATCGAGATGAAGAGATACTGTTCGAAGCGAGCGACCTCCTTGTCATCGACGTATTTCGCGATTTCTTTGCGAAACTTCACGAATGATTTGTAAGGTCGGTATTCGTCGAATTCATGTGCCATTTTGCGCCCGGCACCGGGGATCAACATGATCTCTTCGCCAGTTGCCGTGTTGAGGTTAAGGGGAACGAACAGTTTTCCGTAAACCTCCTTGAGTTGTTCATCGGACAACATCTGCTTCAGGTGGGTGTTCAGTTCGGTGATGCTTAGAAACGGTCGTTTGGCGATCAGGTCCTTAACCATTTCGGCATTGAGGTGCGGCACTTTAGCCAGATCTGCTTCCGCTGCCGTGTTCGGATTCAGCAGGCCCATCTGTTTTCCAAGCTGCGCTTCGACATTGCCGTTGATGGCAAACAACACGGCGGCAATTGCGATGAGGATGCGGGGTGTTGTTGTTTTCATATTCTTCATTTTATTTGTTTTCGATTCCAAGATTGTTGTTCGAATTCGCGGAACCGCTTTTGACGCACGCAAGCCCGACGAGCGCCACCAGCACCATCGCGCCTGGCGCCAGAACCGGCGGCATCGAATGTCCGTGCATGCATTCCCAAAACAGAGCCCAGCCGCTGAGCTCGGGATAAATCTCCAGTTTGAATTCGGCCTTGCCGTCAAAATGCAGCCACATGCCTAGCAGCCCGCTCAACGCAAAACCTACCATCATGATCTGGAAGATTCTCACCGCGATACGTTTTTGAGAAATCCACTGCCAGAAGAACAACGGGATGCTCAGGCCAATCAATATTACCGGAATCTGCTGCCAGATTCCTTCGGTATGTTCCATGAGGATCAGTTCCACGCCGACGCCGAGCGCACCAAAGGCATAGGCAGCGAGCAGGAGCTTTCTGAGCCCCGCGTCGGTTGGCTTGTGCTGAACAGTTTCGCTCATCGATCAGATTGTTGTCATCAGGCCAACGGCGGTCTATCGGGCGAGGCAGACAAGTTCACCACCCAATCGCATGATGAACTTTCCGTCAGCCACGGCGTAACCGTAGACGCGATCTTTCGGATCCACTTCGATTTCATTTTCGGCAATTGATTCAAAAGAGTCGCTTGGTTTGATTACGGTGGTTTTGCCATTCTTGCCGAAGAAGTAAACTCGATCACCCGCCGCAAGCGGCGAGGCCCACGTTCCGTCGCCGATGCGTTCATCCCACAATGGTTCACCAGTCTCCAGCCGGTAACAAAATGCGATTCCCGCGTCGGACACGTAGTACGCACGGCCCGCGTGAATCAACGGCGAACCGAACGCAGACGTGGCATCCTCAGCGATCCACGCCACTTCGGTCTTCGCGTCACCCGCCCGAATGGCGAGGTTCGCGCCTTTCTTGCGGCTGCCGATCAGGAATAAGTTTCCGTCCGTGGAGGGCGACGGCACGTTGTTCCCATCAAGATCGAGATGGGTCCAAAGTTCTTTGCCGTTTTTCGGATCATACGCTGTCAACGAACCCGAAGCGCTGGTGATCACTTCGGTTCGACCACCACGATTCAGCACGATGGGTGTTGACCACGCGGTCGATGTATCACGGTCTGTTTTCCATTGGGTTTCACCGGAATTTTTATCAAATGATGCGATGAATGATTGAGCTTTTTGATCCACCAAAATGATCACGCCGTCATCGGTCAGTACGGGCGAACTGGCCTGACCGTGATTGCCCTCGAACTTGCCGTAGTCCTTCGTCAATTCGCGTCGCCACAACTCCTCGCCCTTATGCGACAGGGCAATCAAGTCGCCGCTCTCGAAGAGCACATACAAACGATCAACATCAACGACCGGCGTCGGCGCGGCTTTACTGATGTAGTCGGAATCTTTTTCCGGAAACGAGCTCCCCCAGGTTTTCGACCAAAGTTTCTTTCCGGTGGCGACTTCGAAAGACTCCAGATGAAGCGTCTCCTTGTTCGGTCCCTCCACCGACGTGATGTAAACTTGATCCTCCCAGACCACCGGACTGGATTGGCCGATACCGGCCAATTGAGAGCGCCACGTCGGAACTGTTTCTATCGTCCAGTTCAAGGGCAGGTTTTTGTCGCTGCAACTGGATTGAGCAAGCCCGCGGAAGCCGGGCCAGTTCTTGTCGCCTGCCAAAGAGAGCAGCGCACAGCCGATGAGCAGAGCAAACGTGGCCATCTGCGCCTTCGATTCTCCGGAGAACGGTTTGTAAAAATTCTTCATGAATTGAGATCGATTATAAAACCAGCTGCTCAAGGTTTCAGATAGACTTGATAAAATCTTGCCGAGCCGGCTTCAGGATCGCTGTCGACCCATTCGGAGACGCCGGATTCAGGTGTCGTGATGACTGGATCATTGATGAGATAAAAACTCTTCAAGTCATCCGACCAGCGAATCCCGTATTGGTCACCTTTTTCCGAGGGAAACCGCAGTGTTCTCGAATTCACAGACGGCGTAATGGAGGAAATCGTTACGGTTTTCTGAGTGCCGTAGAGCCGAACCTCCAATTCGAGTTTAGGACCCTCACCGACAAGACTGTCGCTGGTGTAGTATTCAGGAAAGGTCCGGACACCCTGCCCGCCACCGTGAAGACCGGTCGCGGTGAAATACAGAATCCCGTTGTTCAGCGCGTTTCGAAGATACTTGACCACGCCTGCGTCCGACAGATCGACGTCGAATTCAACCGCCGTATCATGAGGAATGTACTCACCAGCAGTGACGCCGGAGAAGACACCGGCCGCAAGTGGACGGGCTTCGTACGGCGCGGCGAAATTCACGTTCATGGACGCGTCCACTTCATTGCCTGAATGATCCCACGTCACCGGATAGACCGTTCGCTCGCCGTCAACCGGAGCGTAAGCATCAGTCGCCGCCCAGGTCGCCGCAGTGCCCCCATTTCGGAAACCGGTTCCGAACAATTCAAGCGGACGGCCGGCATCAGCGTCTTCGACATACTGCGGATGTCCGTTCGTCAAATAGGTGTAAACCGAGTCCACCGTCGGATCATAAACAACCTCAAAGTTTGAGGACGTCATCAGGGTCACTTTCGCGGAAATAATTTCGTAGGCGGCCGCACCGCGACCTGATTCGAGGGCGGCAGACGTGTCGAATCCAAACACGAAGCTTCCGTGACGGACAACTCCCTCTTCTTCGATCGACCGGAACACGGACGCAACGGAACGAGTGCCCGGCGTTGCGTTGAACGGATAATTCCACCGGTCCTGCACGGGCGCGTTTTGGACAACCGGACTCGCATCAGGTTTGTACCGAACGTCCAGTCGCGCGGCGACGAAGCTGCAGTGGGCACCCGTTGCAGCAAATCGAATGGTCGCGCTTGACGCGTCATAACCGCGGAGATTCCAGGTCCAGCGTGATGTCACCGTGTCTCCGAAACCGCCGGCAACACGACCGAGTTCCTCGCGCACCGTTCCGAGCGAAACCGTTTCTTCATCCTGTTCAACCCCCAGCCTCACGCTGTCAACGTCGAGCTGTGTCCCTGACACGCGCGCTTCAAAAATGATGATCTCCGGCTGTTGAGCAAAGGTGTCAGCAACAACAAACTCACTGGCTCCGGCGGGGTTGTAGATGTTAAGACTCCCGGTGATTGATGCGCCGGGAATGTTCTGTTGGAGCAACGCATCGCCAGTGCTTTCCACAATATCAGGAGTATTCGGGCCACCGAACGGGACGGAAAAATTCAACCACTCAGAGAATTCGGTTCCCTCCTCACCCGCCCAGTTTGGTGGTTGAAAATTCTGGCCGAAAATGAAGCCACCGGATCCGACCAGGACCACGGAAGCGACAAACACTTTGTTCATGCAGGAACACCAAAAAGAATATTTCATGGCTGGTAGTCAATCAGCATTCCCTTCCTCCCGCTAACGGTGGCTTGCGAAAGCTTGGCGGTGAATTGCTGAATGTGAGATCACGAAAGCACGGAAGCGTTTTCAAATTCCAGGGGGCTGGTCGCGAAGAACGCCGGGAAGCAGATTCATCCTGGTTCCGGCTCGATAGGTTCGAAAAGATTTGTGAAGCGTCCGACAAATCCTCCCGTCGCGACAGTTTCTGACACACGCTGTTTTACTGCCGCAAACGAAGCCGCCCCGTTTGATCTCAACGAAAGGTTTTCGGGACGAATTCGGTTCTTCCATTCGGTGACTCTGTTTCTGTGGAATAAGGACCACCGATCCCGGTTCGATGAAATTCCATTCTCACTCAGTTCGAAGGTGTTCATTTCAATCGATATCTGCGACGTCGATTCACTACCTGCGCTGCAACGTCCAATCCGGTCGATCCGCGATATTACTCCACCGCTGCATGTCCTGGATCTCTTCAATGTTGAGCGCTTCCGCGTGTCCATCGATCACGCCCACGACGGTCTTCTCGTTGAACCTGGGATGCACAAATCCAAACAGTTCAGGCGCCGCGCTTTCGTCAAATTTTCCAGCCCAAATACGCTTTGCTAGGTAAGGAGGCTCAACACGGTAAAACCCGTCCACGACTCCGCCGTTAAATCTTCCTCGCGCGGAAGTGAAAGCGATAAGCGAAGAAGACTGACGGACTTCATCCACTTTCTGCACACAGAATTTTCCGTATCGTTTGAACGCCAGATCTCCCGGCGGCAGAACAAGATCATCACCGCCTACAAAAATCGAATTGGCACCCATGGAAGGAAATACACTCGCCGCGTAGGTGTAGCTGTCGTTGTCATCCCGGGCGAAATCGTGGAGCAACGAACGGTTCTTGTTTACGTAGAGCACTTCAAAATTATTGGCGAGATACGGTGCCAGTCTCCACGGATACCGGGCGCTGATCGGATGTTCCACAGGGTTGTTGATCCGGTCAAACGCGGGATAGCCATACCGATATCCCGGCAGCACCCCGCCGTGGTTGTCATCGCCATACATCTGCCACGCGAGCATGATCTGTCGCGCGGAATTGACTTCGTTGATCATTGCAGCATGCCTTTTCGCCCGCGCCAACGCAGGCAACAGCAATCCACTAAGAATTCCGATGATCGCGATCACCACCAGCAATTCAATCAATGTGAACCCTCGAAGTCCTTGTTCGTCGACTCGTTTCCGGTAACTCATGGAAACATTCTTACCCCCTTCAAATCCGTTCTGCCATCGGTCGCTTGCCAAAGTGTGTCGGTCGCTTGCTGTTTACATGCCACGCCTACGCCGCGAAAACCAAATCACGCAGGCGCATTTCGCAACCTAGCGCTACTTTTTCGCAATTGGCCGACAGCGCTTCAGTTCGAAATCTCCTAACATCTCCCCCATGAACAAGCGCCGCATCAAAGCTGTTTCCACTTTTTCCTGGGTTGCCATCGCCGCTTCGGCAATGACCGTCCAACCAATTCACGCGACCGACATTCCCTCGCTGCCGCAAGCGATTACCAGTTTTGGTGCGTGCGTGGCGGACGGTCAGGTTTACGTTTACGGCGGGCATACGGGTGAAGCCCACAAGTATAGCGTCGACACCACGACGTATGAGTTTCTGCGGATACCGCTTTCCGGCGCCGAAGCCTGGGAGAAACTGCCAGGGCCCGTCCGCACCCAGGGTGCGAGCTTGATTCCGTGGAAGGGGAAGCTGATCCGTGTCTCCGGACTGGCCGCGCACAACCCAACGATTGATGAAGATGAACATCTGGTTTCACTGACGGATGTAGCGGCGTTTGATCCGGTGACCCAGGCTTGGGAAGCGCTGCCGGATCTCCCCGCACCGAGGTCCAGCCACGATTCTGTGATCGTGGACGGCAAACTCTACGTAATGGGTGGTTGGAAACTTTTTGGTTCTCGCAAAGGCGAGTGGTATGACAACGCCTGGGTGCTGGACTTGAATCAGACGGAGTCGGGCTGGACCGAAATCCCTCAGCCGTTTAAACGCCGTGCAATCGCCGTGGACGCGGTGGGAAACCACATCGTCGTAATTGGCGGAATGGATAGCAACGGCGATACATCACGGGAAGTCGACGTGTTTGATATCGGCACGCGGACCTGGTCAAGAGGCCCCAAACTACCGGACGGCCCGATGGACGGATTTGGCGTGGCTGCGTGTGTCATCAACGGCACGCTCTACGCGTCCCCGTTCGCCGGAACAATCATCGCGTGGAGTCCGGGCGAGACCGAATGGAAAGAGGTTGCCCAGCTCGCGCAAAAACGATTCTTCCACCGGATCGTTCCGATGTCGGACACACAGATTTTGGCCATCGCCGGGGCTTCAAGAAAAGAGGGCCACCTCAACACGGTGGAAGTGGTCGAAATCAATCCGCTGGTCACGACCAAGTAAGGGCATTCGGCCCCCGTGCCGACGGACGTTGTAACCGCGGCGAGTCTTCGCCTGAAGAATCATTGACCTGATCGAGCTCGGTTCAGCACACTCCACCGGTGATTGCTGTTCTTGATTACGGCTCCGGGAATTTGAGAAGCGTCTTCAAGGCGCTCGTCAAGGTCGGTGCCGATGCGAAGCTCGCCCGGACCCCGGACGAAATGAAGGATGCCCGTGCGGTCGTCCTCCCTGGTGTCGGCGCGTTCGACGATTGCATCAACGCGCTCCGCAAACAGGAACTGCTCGACGCGACCAAAAATTTCATCGGACTGGGTAGGCTCTTTCTCGGGATCTGCGTCGGTTACCAGGCGTTGTTCGAATCCAGCGAAGAATTCAACAGCTGCGCGGCGGGCATGGGCGTTTTCAAAGGGAAGGTGAAGCGGTTTGATGCAGCGAGTGGACTGAAGATCCCGCAGATCGGCTGGAACCAGGTGGAATACGCGAAGGAAAACTGCCCGCTGTTTGCCGGGATCGAAGATGGAAGCCACTTCTATTTCGTCCACAGTTTTTTTCCGGAGCCGGAGGACGATTCAATTGTCGCTTCGCGGACGGACTATGGGGGCGCATTCAGTTCGGCCGTGTGGAAAGACAACGTTTTTGCAACACAGTTCCACCCGGAGAAAAGCCAGGAAGTCGGATTGAAGCTGCTGGAAAATTTTGTGAAGCTGGCGAGTTAAGCCTTGGGTCGGTCGTCGACCATTGTTTCCGCCAGCAACTTTGAGAAATCGGTACAGAAAAAACCCCGCCTTTGCCGTGGGGAACAGTTCCTTAGAACGTTCTTTTAAACAGGTGGAGCCCGATCGATGACTTTCGACTTCCAGCGAAGGCCTGACGGCCATTACCGAAATAGAGGCTCCGGTTTTACTAACTTAAGGTTCAAGGATATAGTTTCTATACACGAACAAGGCAGGGAAATTCTGCTCTCGGTCAACTGACTTTAGAAAGATCATTGAAGCGTTTTTTCAGACCGAACTTCCGCTTCGCTTAACTGGAATACTTATCGACTGGAACGGGGAAAACCTCAAGCATAAAGATGCGTTGTGGATAAGTTTTTTTACTCCAATTCGGACGTCACGGCCTGGAGGATGTCCCGTTCACTTCGTTGCAAGAGCGCGCCCATCGGCCGGATCGACAGGACGTACAAAAACAACGTCCCGACGCAGACGGCGGCCGACACACCGACATTCAGCAGCATCCCGAATCTCGATCCGGAAAACGTCGTCAGCATCCCGACGAGCGGACCCGCCAATGCGGGCAACATATAGAGGGGAAACAGAAGCGTGAACACCAACATGATCAACACGTTTTTTGCCGGCATCTTGGTCGGCTTCAGGGAACCCGCCTGAACTCGATGCGGGATCGTGATGGACAAGTAGTTTCCGATCACGCTGAGAATTAGTGTCGCCGTGACGATCTGAAAAACGCCGCCAACCACGACGAGCGGATTCAGTCTCATCATCACCGACATTCCGACGAACAGTATCAGCCCCACTCCGGTCAGCACCGGAAAGACGGAAATGTTTTTCGCCAACAGCAGCCGGCCCCTGTCAATCGGCGACAAGACGATCGCCCGAAAGCCGTCCCGATCCCAACCGAACTGGTTGAACACGACCTGCATCACACCGGACATCGAGAACAGTGTTGCGCCGATGACGATGAGCGGCCCCGCATGGGTGGCTGCTTCTCCAAACCGGCGCGTGTAGAACATCGAGCCAATTACCAGCGCCATGATGAACGGACCCAGCAGGGCCATCTTCATTTCCGGCGCGCGCAACATCGAACGCCAGAACCCAAGCACCGCCACCGAGACATCCCCATCAACGAACGGCAGGCTGCCTTCGAGCGTGTTCTTGACCGGCTTACCTTCCGTCGCCTGATTCTGAGGCTTTACGGGCCGTCGTTTGTTTTCACCGCGATAGAACCTGAGCGTGGATTGATAGGCGCGGTTCACTCCGGCGGAGCCGATCGCCCCCAACAACAAGGCCGCGCCGACGGCCGGCCATCCGTTGCCGTCCATGCTTTTCGCGGTCCCGAGCCCGACCCACAGCGGCGGAACATAATAATGGGCTGTTTTCAAGATGCCCCTCGCGTGATCCATTTTTGTCCGGACCAGTTCTCCGGTTTTCTGTCCGTCGTCCTTGATTCCATGAAGATACACGTTGAAGAAAAGATTAGGAGTTTGCGCGAGCACAATGATGGTCACGGTCATGCCGATGACAATGGTCCGACGACGACGGGGGTTCACCATCAGCTGAACCAGCCAGCCGCGCAGGCAGTACGTCCAGGACGACACAGCAAAGACGAGTGTGAAAAACAATGGCGGCAGCACGACCGCACCGGTTTTCCCGCCGACAATCAAACCAATGCTCAACCCGCTGACCGCTGGCGTGATCAGCAGGAGGCTGATTGAAAAATGGGATGCCAGGTAGTTCACCACGAAGGCGTCCTTCAGCTTGACAGGAAGGTGGAGAAGCCGCTGAAGATCGATCGTTTCGGAACGTTGGATCTCACCGAGGATGCCGATCCCCCAGAAAAACAGGAAGCCCAGCACCAGCCCGTCGACGACCAGCATGAAGTCGTCGGCAGGCATCTTTGCAAGCACCGTTCGCCCAAGAAAAAACCCTCCCAGCGTAAGCGCGACCATGAACAGCGCCGCGGCGAAGGTGAGCAGCCCCATCAGCACCCGCAACCAGGCGCCCGCGCGCGAGAACTGGTTGACAGCTAGTTTCCAGCGGAGCCACAGAATGGTCTTGAGCAGGTGCAGTCGCATTTCAATCCTCCAGCCAGCTGAGGCGTTGCGGTTCGGCCTGATCGTTGCCGACGACGCTGAGGAAGCGTTCTTCCAGCGAACCGTCACCGCGCAGTTCCTCCATCGATTGCTGCGAAACGAGTTTGCCCTTCGCAATGATCCCGACATCGGTACACAGCCGTTCGACGATTTCCAAGACGTGCGACGTTAGGAACACGGTGGCCCCGCGCTCGACACAACGTTTCAGCAGATCTCGCAACGTTCTGGATGCGACGGCGTCAACGCCCTCGAACGGTTCGTCGAGAAACAGCAGTTCGGGATCGGGAATCAGTGCGGCGGCGAGCGCCAGCTTCTTTTTCATCCCGTGCGAGAATTCCATCGTCAGTTTCTTCTCCTCCGAATCGAGGGCCATCAGGTGGAGCAACTGGCCGGTGCGTTCTCGGACGGTCTCGACCGGCAACCGATACATTCTCCCAATGAACGTCAGGTACTCCCGCGCGGTCAGATTGTCGAATAACGCGAGATTCTCCGGCACAACGCCGGTGCTTTGCTTGACCTTCAACGCCTGGTCGGGGTCGGAAATGTCATGACCCATGATTTGAATGGAACCGGAAGTCGGCGCGAGCAGGCCCGTCAGCATTTTGATGGTGGTGGATTTGCCGGCGCCGTTGGGACCGAGAAAACCGTAGAAGCAACCGCGCTTCACCTGAAGACTGAGGCCATCGACCGCGAGAAAATCGCCAAAACTGCGGGTCATCCGGGTGGTTTCAATGATCATTTCCATATGAACGTGGGACGAACTATGACTGAACGTAGAAAAACCATCGAATATCAAAAGCCAATTCTTTTGTAACGCAAGCCGGTGGTCCGATCCGATTTGCGCGGATTGAAGCGGAGTTTGCGCTTGTCAACTTCGGATGCCTCGTCGCTATAGTGCGCGCTCCTGATGACATTCCGTTTGCCGAAATCCATTTACCGAGGAATTACCATGAGTTCCACCCTGAGCCGTTCAGGCATTTCATTGCGGCGCGGCCTGGCGGTTGTCGCCAGCCTGTTCGCCCTCGTCGGTACCTCGACCGCCCAGACCAACGATCCCGCCATCACCAGCCAGCCGGTGGCCGGAACGACGGCGCTGGGTGAGGACTGGGAATTCGCCGTGGGAGTTTCGGGCACTCCGCCATTTTTCTATCAATGGTATCAAAACGATTTTGCGATCCCCGCCGCTACCAATTCCATTTACACGATCGAGTCGGTGACCAACTACAGCGCCGGCATCTACACCGTGGTGATCAGCAATGCGGTGGGCCGGGCGATCAGTGATCCGGCGATTCTCAGGATTTCTGAAACGGCCCCGAGGAAGATTCGCAACGGGAACCTCTCAGGCGACACTGTGATCCGGGTGCCTATTCTGTTCTCCGGAAACGGGAGGGAATCCTCCATCAGTTTTTCCCTGAGATATGACCCCAACATTTTCTCCAATCCCGGCTGGGAAAACCGGGGGACCAACGCGATCAACGGCACCAACGCCTTCATGCTCGACCTGTCCGAAGCCGGCAACGGCCACGTCGGGTTGATGGTGGACCGTCCGGACTTGTTCCCCGCCCAGACTTATCTGCTGGGCAACTTCACGTTTAACCGCTCGCTTACCAATGATCCGTTTGCGGCGATGCTTCAATTCACCAACACGCCGACACCTTCGGAAGCCCGAACGACCTACAACGTGGCGATCGGCATGCAGGGCGGGATCATTCCCCAGATCGACAGGATCGACGCGCAGCCGTTGCTCGACCGGCAGTCCGGGTTGATGCAGCAGCTGCTCGTGCTTTCCTATCCCGGCGCGCAGACGATCACCAACGTTGATATCGCGGTGGGAAACCTCCAGGACGATACCCTGACCAACCGGGTCACCCTCTACAACCGCATCGGGCATAAGCGCATCGACACCACCGGCTACGGACACGACGAGGACCTCCCGTTTGCCTCCGCCGGTGAATTCGGACCGGCTACTCAGCGGCTGCTCACCATGGGATACTACGTGTCCGACAAGATCACCGTGCCGGAGCCAGACTATTATCTCGATCTAGGACTGCCGGACATCCTTGCGTTCCCGAACGCCGCCACACCGCTCAACATCACGACCAACCGCTACCTGAACGGCACGTACGTGATCCAGTTCCCAACCATCGCAAACTATATTTACTACGTGAACTACGCCGAGTCGCTCGACGATCTGGTGAACAACGGACCCACATCGCGATACTCACGGCCGTTGGTGGTCGGCACCGGCTTCAGCGTGCAGTGGATCGACAACGGCCCGCCCAAGACTGTCTCCCGTCCAACCAGTGGAATGCGCTTCTACCGCCTGATTGAACTGCCCGTCAACTAACGCCACCGGAAACGATTTTCCAATGAAGCACCGCAAACAAACGTTTTTCCAAGCCCGACTGACCCCGCTCGTGATGACCGGACTGGCGGCGGCCGCCACGCCGGTGGGCGCTCAGGATGTCACCGCCAAACCTCAGGACGCCCCCAAGCCGGATTTTTCGCAGTTCGAAGCGATCGAGAAGGCGGGCTGGTTCGTGCGGCTCGGCGGCAAGGCGTTGTTCAACGCCAAGGGCTCCGTCACCCGCAGCAACCCCCTGCCCGCCGAGCCGGGATACTACGACAACGGATTTGTCCGGCCTGATATCGGCGGCACGGCGAGCGGCCTGACATGGAACTGGGGCTACGAAGATTACTCCCAAGTTTCCGGCGATCAGTTGAACTTTCAACGCTATCTGGGCCTTCCGAATGCCGGCAGTTTTTCCGATGAATCCGCGATCGCGCCCGGCGGTGAAATGATGGTCGGCATCAAGTTCGGCAGCTTCATGGTGGGCAAGAAATCGTGGGACTGGGGTTTTGAGCTGGGCGGCGGCTTCAACCTTTTCCAGGTCTCCCAGAGCGAAACCGTTTCAGGCCCCGCGACCTATAACACTGCCTCGTACAACACCGGCGGTATTCTCCTCCCGGTGCCGCCGTATTCAGGCACCGAGCGTGGTCCCGGCCCGGTCATTGATCTTATCCCGTCGACGCTCTCCAGCACGGGCACTTCGGCCACCTCGATCGTTGACGGCACATTGGAAAGCAGCCTCTACAATTTGAAAATCGGCGTCTGGTTCGACATGCCGTTGACCGAGAAACTGAGTTTCGCGTGGAGCGCCGGCTTTTCATCGCTCTACGCCGATACACAATACCATTACACCGAAAACATCACACTGGCCAATCCTGCGGTGCCGGGCATCGCTCCCGTGGATACGACGGTGAACGGTCGGAGCTGGCAGCAGGGAGGATACATCCAGGCGCGGCTGAACTACAATTTTTCGAACCACTGGAGCGCCTACGCCGCGGCCGATTATCAGTACAACGGCACCATGTATTTCAGAGGTGCCAACCGGGACATCAAGATGGATTTCACCGCCCTGTTCGGTGCGTCACTCGGTATCGCGTTTAACTGGTAGGAACGATTCCCTTAGTCGTTCCGGACCTGCCGTTTTTTCATCGCCCACCGTACGAAGAAGCAAGTGAGAATGACGGCGATACCCGAGTAAAGCCAGATGTAGCCTTCGTTCAACCATTGCTTCGCCAGGGCAACCGCCTGATCCGGATCCCCGAGTTGTTTCGCCGCGAGCACAGCCACCAAAATTGTCGCCGGGCCTTGAATCGTCGCTCCAGAAATGTCGAGCGCGAGGAATCGCCCAAAGTGCATCCGGTGTTGCCCGGCAAACACAAACACCCCAAACCGTACCGCCGGAATAAATCGCCCGATGAAGACGGTTTTGTTGCCGTGTTTCTCGTAGAGCAACCGGATCTTCTCCTGCCGATGCGGCGGGAACACCCAGCGGAACGGGGGAATTTTCAGAAACCAATGCGCGCAGTAACGGCCCATCGTATAAACGAAGATGTCGCCAGCGACAATTCCAAGAATACACGCCAGCGACGCCCACCAAAAATTCGCCTGGCCCCACCCGACCGCCAGCCCACTCGCGATCAGAATCGGTTCCTCAGGAATCGGCACACCCATCGCCGAAATCAGCAGAATCCCGAACATCGCGAGGTAGCGATAATTTCGGATCAGTTCAATGAGGGTATCGATGCCAAACATGGCTGTTAACGAGGTGCAAAAGTGCGGCGCTTATTGCCGGTTCTGAAGGGAATTGCGAGGACTTTCCACCCAAACCGAACGGGCCGTGTTGCCTCATTGAAGAGGACACCGAAGCGGGATCTCGGGAAAGAGCGGATGGGTTCCATTGCCTCATAATAGCGGACACCGTGGCGAATGCCCGCCACGATGAGCAAAGAAACCCTGGACGAAT
>Ga0209390_10001147_pt1 | contig 52305 bp, 48 predicted proteins | sample BON01_FD_187212 | JGI IMG/M metagenome (GOLD analysis project Ga0209390, IMG submission 187212) | Freshwater microbial communities from Lake Bonney liftoff mats and glacier meltwater in Antarctica - BON-01 (SPAdes) (version 2) | ecosystem: Environmental > Aquatic > Freshwater > Ice > Glacier...
CAGGCTCGCAAAGACGCCGCTAGCGCGGCATCGCTACAAAATAACGTAGCGATGTGACGCTAGTCACGTCTCCGCAGGCTCGCAAAGACGCCGCTAGCGCGGCATCGCTACAAAATAGCGTAGCGATGTGACGCTAGTCACGTCTCCGCAGGCTCGCAAAGACGCCGCTAGCGCGGCATCGCTACAAAATAGCGTAGCGATGTGACGCCAGTCACGTCTCCGCAGGCTCGCAAAGACGCCGCTAGCGCGGCATCGCTACAAAATAACGTAGCGATGTGACGCTAGTCACGTCTCCGCAGGCTCGCAAAGACGCCGCTAGCGCGGCATCGCTACAAAATAACGTAGCGATGTGACGCTAGTCACGTCTCCGCAGGCTCGGAAAGACGCCGCTAGCGCGGCATCGCTACAAAAAAGCGTAGCGATGTGACGCTAGTCACGTCATTTCTTTTCTGGCCGCATGGCCAAGCTGACAACTTCCTTGTCGAAATAATTACGATCCATGCCCGCATTAACCACCAAGCCCTGCCCGTTGATACCACTGGATGCAGGGCTAAGCAGGAAGACGGCGGTGTTGGCCACCTCCTGAGTGGTCAAGTTTTGCTTACGGAAGGTCAGTTTCTCGGCGAAAAGATAGCTCTCCAAATAGCCAGGAATACCAGCGGAGGCGCTCGTTTTGAGTGGCCCGGCATTGACCGTGTTAAAACGCACGCGAGTGTCGGCGCTGAAGGATTTTGCCAAATTATAGGAGGACGTTTCCAGCGCGGCTTTGATCGGTGCCATGTAGCCGTAGTTTTCGGCGGTCACATCGGTCGAGCTGATGCCAATAGAGACGACTGAGGCATCGATGTCCAGGTGCGGCTTAAAAGCATTGGCCACTTCGACTAGTGAGAAAGCGGAGATCGCCATGGCCTGGAGAAAGTCTTTCCGCACCGTCTCGTGGAAGGGCTTGAAGCCTTCCGAGTAATTGGCAAATGCGATCGAGTGCACGATACCGTCCAGCGTGCCGTAATCCGCCGCAACTTGTTCGGCCAGCGCGGTGATCTGCTCGGGGAACTCCACATCGCAAATGTAAGCCTTTCGGTCGCCAAGCAACTTTTGCAGGCTCTCCAACCGCGCTTCGGAACGCACACTATGGATGACCTCTGCCCCCGCCTCTTCCAGCGACTTAGTGATCGCCCACGCGACGCTTTTACGATTGGCCACCCCCATCACGAGGAAGCGTTTATTTTCTAGATTGAGGAAACTCATAGTTTGAAGAATTGGTAGCCGAAAGCGTGAGCTTTTGGACATTGTTTTAGTGATTAATGAGTCATTCGTGGCGTGCTCGCTTGCGAGCGCCCGTATCGGAATGGAGGTCACGCAGGCGCGGGCAAGCGAGCACGCCAAATTAGAGCGAAACTATCGATATTATATGACGTGGCGGAGGCAATCAACCTTCAACCATGGCCAAAGCGAACTCAATCGTCATGGCAGGTTTGCCACCTTTGAGCACTTTCCCCTTCATGAAGAAGAATCGGCTGATCGTCTCCTTCATCGTCACTTCAATCGTGATCTCGTCGCCTGGCTTTACCATCTGCTTGAAACGAGCGTCGGTGATACGTGAGAGCACTGGGGTCACGTCGTTGAGCGACTTGCCGTCTTTTTCGATCTGCTTGGCGAGGTAGATTGCGCCCGTCTGGAAGCAAGCTTCGCAGAGCAAGACGCCTGGCATGATCGGATTGCCCGGATAATGCCCCTCAAACTGAGGCTCTTCCATGCGGATGGTGCGTTTGCAGGTGGCCCCGTCTTCGCGAATTTCGACGATCTCGTCGATAAAGAGAAACGGCGGGCGGTGTGGGATTGAGCGTAAGATTTCGTCCATTAGGTTAAGTGAATGCGTAAAAAGGGGAAATGCACGCCTGAAAATAATCGAGCACAAATTGCTTTAGCTACGCATCGCCCCAGGAGAGCTGCCATAAGCCTTTTTGAAAGCACGTGAGAACGCAGAAAAACTCTCGTAGCCGCACTCGAGCGCGATCTCGCCGACCTTAAGAGTCGATGCAGTCAATAGATGCCGCGCTCGATTCATACGAATACGTTGCAGCAATTCCTGAGGCGTGAGGTTAAGGTGGCGACGGACGGTGCGCTCAAGCGTAGAGAGCGACATGTGGGCTACCCTCGCGAGCGCCTCGACTGTCACGCCACGGGCGATCTCTCGTCTCGCATGGTTGACGATTAGGGATAAATCGGAGTATTCAGTCGGCAGCTCTCCTGCAGGCACCATGGGGCGACTCATCCCATAGCTACCTGCAATCTGTCCTTTTGCGTCATAGTGAGGGTATTTGCTCGTCATACACCATCTCACTTCACCATCAGGACTCATCACTAACTCCGCTTTATTTATGATCGACCTCCGTTCCTTTATCAAAAGGGCATCATCCTCCATATAGATTGAAGCAAGCTCGTTGAAAAACCAGTCACTATCTCGTGTCCCGAGAATGGCTTCGCGCGGTGCTTGAGCCTGCTCGGCTAGAGTTAGATTGACCCAGACAAAGCGCCCTTCGAGGTCTTTCACCCAAAAGGAAATATCTGCGAGCAAATCCCATAGCTCGCGGTCACTGAAAGCATGTAATCTCATAAAAATGACGAATTTTGCACAATGATGGAAGCCTCAGGGCATTGTCAATTCTAGCCTAAAAGAGTATAGTATTTGGCTATGAGTCGAAAAGTTACCCTCTTCACCGGCCAATGGGCCGACCTCCCCTTAGATGAACTATTGCCCCTTGTTAAACAAATGGGCTACGACGGCGTCGAACTCGCCTGCTGGGGCGACCATTTCGAAGTTGGTCGCGCACTCGCGGAAGACGACTACGTGCAGACGATCTGGTCGAAACTACAGGCTAACGACCTGACTTGCTACGCCATTTCCAATCACCTCGTCGGCCAAGCGGTCTGCGATCCGATCGACGAGCGGCACCAGGCCATCCTCTCTCCTGATGTTTGGGGCGACGGCGACCCCGAAGGCGTCCGCCAACGCGCCGCCGAAGAGATGAAAGCGACCGCTCGCGCAGCGCGTAAATTCTTCGATGCCCGCCCGGACGACACCGTCATCGCGCCCGTCGTCAACGGCTTCACTGGTTCCGCCATCTGGCACGCGCTCTACGCTTTCCCACCCACCTCACAGGCGTATTTGGAGAAGGGATACCAAGACTTCGCCGAACGCTGGATTCCCATCCTCGACGTGTTCGAAGAAGTCGATGTCAACTTCGGGCTGGAAGTCCACCCGACTGAGATCGCCTTCGACATCGCTTCCGCGGAACGCGCGCTGGAAGCAGTCAAAGGACACAAGCGCTTCGGCTTCAACTACGACCCCAGCCACCTCGGCTATCAGGGCGTGGACTACATAAAATTCATCCGCAACTTCCCCGACCGCATGTATCATGTCCACATGAAGGACGCCTGGTGGGGTCACGGCGACGGCAGCGCCGGTGTCTTCGGCGGCCACACCGATTTCACAGATGCACGCCGCTTCTGGGACTTTCGTTCCCTCGGGCACGGAGATATAAAATTCGAAGACATCATCGTCGCGCTCAATGACATCGGCTACGCCGGCCCCCTCTCCATCGAATGGGAAGACGGTCGCATGGATCGCGTCCACGGCGGCACCGAAGCCGCCGCCTACACCCGCAAGGTCGATTTCAAGCCCAACAAAATGGCCTTCGACGCCGCCTTCGATCAAAAAAATCAGTAATCAAACGTGGCGTGCTCGCTTGCGAGCGCCTAAGCAACCCTAGTCAATTCAAATTCGGGCGCTCGCAAGCGAGCACGCCACCCACTCCCCCAAAAAACTACTTAACAACTCAACTATATGCAAAACCGCAAAATTCGCATGGGCATGGTCGGCGGCGGCCAAGGTGCCTTCATCGGCGCCGTCCACCGCATTGCCGCAGCCATCGATCAACAAGTCGAACTGGTCTGTGGAGCGTTCAGCTCCGACCCGGAACGCTCGAAAGCATCTGGCCAAGATTTTTTTCTCCCCGAAAACCGCTGCTACGCTGACTTCACAACCATGATGGCCGAGGAGGCCAAGCTCCCCAAAGGCGAGCGCATGGACTTCGTCGCCATCGTCACGCCGAACCACGTGCACTTTCCTGTCGCCAAGGCCGCCCTCGAAGCCGGTTTTCACGTGCTCTCTGATAAGCCAGCCACCTTCAATAAAGCCCAAGCACTGGAACTCGCAAAAATCGTTCAAACAACCAGCCTCAAATACGGACTCACTCACAACTACACGGGTTACCCCATGGTCAAGCAAGCCCGGGAGATGGTGCAAAACGGCGAATTGGGCAAGATTCGCAAGGTAGTCGTCGAATACCCACAAGGTTGGCTCGCCACCCCACTCGAAAAAGAGGATCAAAAACAAGCCGCATGGCGCACCGATCCGAAACGCTCCGGAGCCGCTGGTTGTATTGGTGACATCGGCACTCACGCCGAAAACCTCGCCGAATACATCACCGGCTTACAGATCAAAGAACTCGCCGCCGACCTGACCACCTTTGTCGATGGGCGTCTGCTGGATGACGATGGCAACGTGCTCCTCCGTTTCGAGGGCGGCGCGAAGGGCATCTTACACGCCTCACAGATTTCCGTAGGCGAAGAGAACGCCCTCAACATTCGCATCTACGGCGAAATCGGCGGGCTCGAATGGCACCAGATGGAGCCCAACACTTTGCTCGTCAAACACCTCGATGAGCCGACCCAAATCTACCGTACAGGTGGCGGCTATCTCGGTGAAAGCGCCACCGCGCACAGCCGCACACCAGCCGGCCACCCGGAAGGTTACCTTGAGGCCTTCGCTAACATTTATCGCAACTTCGCCGCCGACATTGCCGCCGATCTCTCCGGCGAAAAGGCCCCCGCCTACGCCAAAGATTACCCCACAATCCAAGACGGCGTCCGCGGCATGGCCTTTATTGAAGCGGTCGTGCAAAGCAGCCAAAACAACGCCGCTTGGACAAAGCTCTAAAAACTCTTAATCATAACCAATCCAACAAAAGTAGAGCCAAAGGCGAACTCGAATAAGGCAATCGATAGGCTGCATGAGGCCATGCCGCGGCTCCCATCGATTATGACTGGAAAACTGCAGATTCAAATCCGCTCGCAAGCACCGAGGCCAATCTTGACAAGCTCGGCTGGCTAACGAATCTGACTGCTATGCGTTTTCTCATCACTGCTCTATGTTGCTCGCTCCTCGTGGGCTGTGCTTCCACTCCGAAACAGGCCGTTACCTCCGTCAAAATCGAGGAGATTAAGCCCCGCTATATTGAGACGGAGCAGTTTAAGCGTATCAGTGAGTATATGTCGGGCAAAGAGTATATCGGCGACCGCGTCATCCTCCGCAGTAATCCTAAGGAACGCGCGGGGTATTACTTTACTTTAATTCTCGATAAAGACGTACGCCGCCTGCCCAAAGGCACGGTCGTCGTCGGCGAGTTCTACACGAAAAAGTCGGTTGAGAAACAGACTCACGAGTTTACACTTCCAAGCAAACGCGCCAGCACCGAAGAGATCTTCGTCGGCCTGACCGGCGGTGACTGGCCAAAAGACGGTGGTGTGCCCGCCGCATGGCGCTTCACCATCAAAGATGCCAACGGCAAAACGCTCGGCGAGAAGCAAAGCTACCTTTGGAGCCTGTAGAGAGCCCCCAAGGACGGGCTGCTTTAGCTGCCCCCCGTATGCAAAGCCGCCTTCACGCCACAACGCTCGCCCATCTTCGCATAGACCTCACGGCCAGCTGCCGCTTGCTCTAGCAAATCTGCATCGAGCTGAACGGCACCCTGCTGAAAAATGGTCGTCACACAGGAACCGCCGAAAGAAAAATAACCTTTATGCCCACCCTTCTCAACGCTGCCCGTTTTAAAAGTCGAGTGCATCCCCCCCACACAGGTCGCGCCCACTTCCATCACCAGCACTTTTCCAAATTGCGGCGAGTCAACGATCGTTCGCGCACGTCGATTCTCCCAAAGGATCGATAAGTGCCGCCGCAAGGCCAGCGGACTAACTGAGCGCAGAGTGCCATCCAGAATCTCCACCGCACCCGCTTCGCCAGACACGGGGAAGTGGTAGCGATGGTAATCCACCGGGCAGAGCCGGGAAATCAACATCGACCCGCCGGCGAAGTCTTTAGCCAAATCCGTATCCCCCACAAATTTGGCCAAATCAAACGACTGCCCCTTAATATAAAACTGATCCGCCACGTCCACATTCTTGATCGCCAAGTGACGCCCATCCGCCGGAAAAACCGCAGTATCCAAATCGACGTCAATCGGCCGTGCCTCTGGTTTCAAATGACGGTAGAAAAATTTGTTAAAGGTGCCGTAGCTGTCGACTGGCTCAGCAAACTCCTCTGGATCGACACAATAAGTATCGAGAAACGGTTGCACCTTCGCTCGGCTCTTGGGCTGATCCATCCGCCAGCCATACCAACGTGAAAACCACAGTCGCTTGACTGCCACCGTCACACTCAGTCGCCCAAGCGGATTTCCATAGGCCCAGCGCAAAAAGCCCTCTCCATACACGTCTTCCGTCTCCACCTGCTTGGTGGCACGGTCGTAAAATTCGATTGGGGCGTTAAGTAGATTAGAACCAGCCATGCTTCCAATACATTAACAAAAAGTCACTCTAGGCAAAGCCAATCGTTAACCGCATCATGAAAACCCTCTACTCGGCAAGAACGGTCAGTGTCGATTCGAGTTCTAACAAGTCTCGGCTTGCCCTTCGTTCGCCTTCGCCACCTTGCCTATAAATAAGTGAGTCGCCAATACACAGAATTCACTGCGCGTGGATCTGAGAAGTAGTCATTCAATGTAATATTAGCGGAAAGAGCATCGACTCAAACCGACGCATTAAAGTGCTTCAACCGTCAATAAGAATGACCATTGATACTGACCGGGTTGGATCCGGTATTTCTCAAGTGTGTCGGGGCCGCAACTATGGGTGCCTAGGCCGCGTTGCAGGTGGTCGATGGATACGTAGGTTTCGGGACGTGCGGTTAATTCGTGCGTATGTGTTGCAGTGAACCAATCCGCGTCGGTGTAATGGCTAGCTTTGAATTCAAAGCGCTGATCCACTGCCTCGACGCGAACAGTTGAACCGCTCTGCGCGTTGCGGAAAACACACCAGCGTGTGGCGGAACGACTACCGCATTCCTGTGGCATGATGTAAGGCACGTGCATCCCGGTGACGGTAGTCTCAAACAAATCCTGCCAAACGCCGGCATTGCGGTCACGGTAGTTTTCGTAGGGACCGAAGCCACGGTAGTGCACTTGTTCAAATTCTGCCACCAGGGCGAACTGGTTACCAATACGTGGCAGATCCGGCAATTCGGGAATACAGCTGAGCTCATTCTGAATCAGCAAGCCTGCCTCGGTCAAACGGATGCGTTGCGTCAATTCCCCTGCATTTACATGCACGGGTGTGCTCAGTTTAAAGACGGATTCAACCGTGCCATCCGGCAGCACCTGCTGGGAGGCCAAAGTCTGCGTAGACTCATGCAGGCCTGCTGCCTTCCACCGCATAAGAGGCTTGTGCTCTTGACCATCCCACAGCTTAACGCCGTCGTTATCGGTGCCGGCGCGCCACCATGTAAACTGTAGTGGCTCGGCAAATACATTGCCCCCCTCGCCTTGCAGCGATAGTAACTGACCACTAGAACGAGAAATCTCTGCGCGAAGTTCGGCGGCCATGAGTTCAATATTAGAATCCTGCAATTCAGGCGAAGCCACGGAAGTCAAATCAACCTCAGAGCGAATCGCGTCTTCTTGTAGCACGAAGTGCTCCCAGGCGACTTCATGCCCTGCAGGCAACAAGCCCTCGGTTTCGATCAATTTAAAGGATAGATGCAGTGTAAGCAGTTCCCCCTTGAAAGATTTTTGAATCTCAGAAATTTTAACGAGTTCAAAGTTCTGAGATTCTCCGGGAGCGATGCCCGCGAGGCTCAGTGGTCCAGAAGCCAGCGGTTGACCATCCCCCGCAAGCGTCCATTGCGCAGCGAGGTAGTCGAGGCATCGAAAATCTTGCTTGGAACGAACCGAGAGCGTGCAGATCTCCGCGTCCTTGCGGCTGACCGCAACGGGTTGGGCCAATTTCTTAAATTCAAACAACGCGGGATGCGGCGTGCGATCTGGCCAGACCAGCCCATCAGCGATGAAGTTCGCATCGTTCGGCTTGTCGCCGTAGTCACCACCATAGGCCCAGTAATCTTCGCCGTTAGCTGCGGTTTCTTTCAAGCCATGATCGATCCACTCCCAAATAAAGCCGCCTTGCAGACCGTCGTATTTCTCGAAGGCTTCGAAGTATTCTCGCAAGCAACCATTACTATTGCCCATGGCATGTGAATACTCACAAAGGATAACGGGGCGCGGGTCTTTCACTGTTTCGACCCAATCAATCAACTGCTGAACCTGTGGATACATCGGGTTAATGATGTCGGTGGCGAGGTGCCCCTGATCCCATTCCGAATGACTTTGTCCACGCGAAATCGCACCTTCGTAATGCAGCACACGGCTCGAGTCGTATTGACGAATCCAACCTGCCATCGCGTCGTGGTTGGCGCCATAGCCGGACTCGTTGCCGAGTGACCACATAATGATGCTGGGGTGATTCTTATCCCGCATCACCATCCGCATGCCACGCTCAACAAAGGCGTTCAGATAGCGCTTGTCTTGACAAATTTGATTATGAAAATCGTGCGACTCGACATTGGCTTCATCCACCACGTAAAAACCATATTCATCGCAGAGATCATAAAACTTCGGATCGTTCGGATAATGCGACGTACGAATCGCATTCACGTTAAAGGCCTTCATCACTTCGAGGTCTTTCCGCATCAGCTCCTCGGAGACAACCTTGCCCTCGGTCTCCGAATGGTCATGGCGATTCACGGTAAAGAAAGCGCCAAGTTCCATCCAAAGAACGCCACCAAGGCGACGCTTCACGCGGTTGGCTTAATGCTTCGGCCGCACTAGGAAAGGAAACCTGCGTGGCCCGCATCGGCACGCGGTTGATGCCAGTCAGTTCTGGCTGTTGAAAAGTCTTTCCAAGGATGGAGTCAATTGAGGTTAAAGGCATGTTGCAAATATAACAAATTTTCCTTCAGACGGGAATAGCTTGCATGATTATAGGCATGTCATATTTGATTACGAACTATGCACGCGCTCGAAAAATGGTTTATTAAAGACACAATGCATCGTGGGAGCGCTGAGAAATCCTTTAGCCAAGGGCTGAGTTGTGGATTCCTTAACAAGTCCGGCAATACCGAGGATGTAAGCAACGAACAGTATGATCGCCTCGCCATGGTTTATGTGCTTAGAGGACGCGGTGCGTATCACGACAGTCTCGGACATGAATTCTCCATTAACGAAGGCGATGTCTTTTTCAGATTCCCCGACCGAACCCATACTGGCACCATCGACCCGACGAGCCAATGGCATGAGTGCTTCGTCTCACTGCGCTCGGAGTGGTATAAGATCTTTCAACAACTGGAACTGATCCGCCCCGATCAAGTGCGGATTTCCTTAGGCATCACGGAAGAAATCCCAGCCCGCATCCACGGGCTAATGAACCTCATGCGCGCGGACGACACCCCGACGGAAACCAGCTCGCTAGAATTCGAAATTGCGTCGTTGATTAGGCGAGTGCTCGCGAGTGCTCAAGAACATCGCTATGCGAGCACGCCACACGTGGAACTTCTCAAACGAGCACGCGAGATAATCCGCACGCAAGCCGCTCAAAACTGCAGTATTGAAATTCTCTTGGCTAAGCTGGGGCTCAGCTATTCTAGGTTGCGCAGCCTCTTCCGCGAAGCCTACGGCATTAGTCCCGGCGAATACCGAATTCAAGTTCGGATCGAAAATGCCTGCGCCCTGCTAGAGACCACCACCCTCCCGATCAAAGAGATCGCCGATCAGCTAGGCTATGCGGACGCTTTTACCTTTTCCAAGCAATTCAAACAGCGGGTCGCCCTATCGCCTCAACAATTCCGTTCGCGCTAGAGCAATTACTTCTTCATCCAGCCGAGTTGGATGGTTTTGCCCTTTTTCTTTTTGGGTTTCTTGGGGAGCTGACCTTCGATCCAGTTCATTAACGCACTGCGCCCGCGATTGGTTTTGGCGCTACACTTGAATATTTGATTAGGTTTGAGACCATAATCTTCGAGGGCTTTTAAGAGTTGGCCTTCGTGGTTCTTGACCTTGGCGTCCGCGCTGCGGTCGGTTTTGGTAAAGATAATCGAATACGGTATCTCACACTGCTGTAGCCAGTCGATAAAGGCTAGGTCAGTCTCCATTGGCTCGAGTTGCGAATCGAGCAAGGCGAAGACCTGCTTTAAATTCTCACGGCCTGTCAGGTATCCGCTGACTTGCTCGTTGAATTTTTCCTGTTGAGTTTTGGAAACTTTGGCGAATCCGTAGCCGGGCAGATCGACGAGCGTCCATTGGTCGTTCATCCGAAAAAAGTTAATCAGCTTCGTTTTACCGGGTGTGCCGGATGTCTTGGCCAAGCCTTTGACCTCTGCCAACATATTGACCAGCGAGGATTTGCCGACGTTAGATCGACCAACGAAGGCAAACTCAGGCAAGTTGGAGACTGGGCAGGCTTCGAGGTCGACGGCGCATCCGATAAAACGGGCTGATGTAATTTTCATGTGGGAGGTGGTTGAGCGGTAAACTTTTTTGCGTAGCCGAAGTCGTGAGACTTTGGACGATTTGGCTGTAATGTGTTGAACGTCCAAAGTCTCACGACTTCGGCTACACTCATAGAGCGGATTGGATCGAATGGACCCGTTAAACAATCAAGCAGTGACCGGTCATCGCCTTGGGCTGTGGCAATTCCATCAGTTTGAGCAGTGTGGGCGCGATGTCGCCGAGGGCGCCGGACTCGGCGAGTTGGGCATCTTTAAATTGCTGGCTGTAAACGACGACCTCGACAGGATTGAGGGTGTGCGCGGTGAATGGGCCATTATTGTCGAAGTTCCAAAGTTGATCGGAGTTACCGTGGTCGGCGGTGATCACGGCGGAGCCGCCAACTTCGTCGATCGCAGCGAGTAAATCGCCGACGCAACCGTCCACGACTTCGCAGGCTGTAATGCAGGCTTTAAGCACACCAGTGTGACCTACCATGTCGGCGTTGGCAAAGTTAATGACGATGAGACCGTATTTGCCGGACTTAATCGCTGCAACGGAGGCGTCACGAATACCGTAAGCGGACATCTCGGGCTTTTCGTCGTAGGTCGCGCAGTCCTTACGGCTTGGCACGAGCTCGCGGTCTTCACCGGGGAACGGCTCTTCGCGGTAGTCGTTGAAGAAGAAAGTGACGTGTGGGAACTTTTCTGTCTCCGCGCAACGAAACTGGCCGATTCCCTTCTCCGCGAGGTAGCTGCCGAGAATGTCATCCATCTTAGGTGGCTTTTGGAAGACGACGTTCGGGCAAAGGCCTTTTTGGTATTCGCTGAGTGTGGCGAAGAAGACGTTGAGCTTTTCGCCGCGCTCGAAGCCGTCGAAGTCGTCTTGGATAAAGGCGCGGGTCAGTTCGCGTGGGCGGTCACCACGGAAGTTAAAGAAGAGCACGGAGTCGCCGTCTTGCACCTTAGCCACGGGCTGGCCGTCTGCAGCAAGGAGGACGGTGGGCGGGCAGAACTCGTCGCCTTTGGTGCCTTGCGTCTCGGGTGAATCGTATTGCAACTGAATCGCATCGGCAGCGCTCGGGGCACTACGCTCGATGGTGCGCCCTGTAATGCAATCGTAGGCGCGCTGCACACGATCCCAGCGATTATCGCGATCCATCGCCCAGTAGCGACCCGCGATGCTGGCGATCTGGCCAACTCCGATTTTGGCCATTTGCGCCTCAACCTCGGCAATGAAAGTTTTGCCCGAAAAGGGCCCCGTATCACGGCCATCAGTGAAAGCGTGCAGGTAAACCTTTTCGATGCCCTCTTCTTTAGCGATCTTGAGCAGACCGTAGAGGTGATCGAGCATGGAGTGGACGCCGGCGTCGGAGACCAAGCCCATGAAATGGAGTGCGGAGCCTTTGGCACGAACGTTGTCGAAGGCTGCCTTGAGCACAGGGCTGTCTTTGACCGAGCCCGTCTCGATGCCCTTGTTGATACGGACGAGTTCCTGATCGACGACACGCCCGGCACCGATGTTCTGGTGGCCAACTTCGGAGTTGCCCATAATGCCCTCGGGCAAGCCAACGGCAAGGCCGCAGGCCGCGATTTCAGTGCGCGGATACTCCGCCGTTAAACGATCGGCGACGGGAGTTTTAGCCAGCTTGACAGCGTTGTAAGCATCGTAGGATGCATCGTGATTTTCTCCCCAACCATCACGAATGATGAGGACGACAGGTTTTTGATTTTCAGACATAGATAAAAGATGAGTTTTTCGGTGATCGGTTATTTTGTTTTCGGTTGAAAGCGAAAGCTCTAACTAAAGAGTTCATGGTGAGAGCCTGTACGAACCAATAGTAAATCTTTTTCGGTGCTCTGGTAAATCAAAAGCCAGTCCGGTCGAATGTGACACTCGCGGCAACCCGCATAATTTCCGATCAAGTTATGATCGCGGAACGATTCGTCCAGAGGCTGTTCGTTTGCTAAAATTGCAATCACTGCAAGCAACTCGTCTTCGTCTCGATTTGCCGACTTGAATTTTTTCAAATCTTTCTTGAAGCGGCTCTTAAAGACGACATCAAGCATCACGAACTAGGTCTTTGAGCGCACTGCTTACCTCGGTCATATTAGTGTAACGCGGCAGACCGCCGGTCGGTTCATTGATCGCCTCAAGAGTCTCTAAGTTCGGTAAGTTCGTTAAGTGACGCACAAAATGAATGACCTCGCCCTGTTCGTTCTGTGGGAGACGTACAATCTCTTCAATTATTTCTGCGGCATTCATAGAGGGATAATCGGTGGTTTTATGGAGTTTGGCAAGTCAACCTTGTATGAAAATAGTTTTTCAGTGTTTGGTGTTCTAGTTTTCGGTTGCAGGAACTGTTCACTGGGAAACTGAAAACCAGTTAACCTAAAAGAGATAGCCGAACTGTGAGAGCGCGGAGAGCGAGAGAATGCCAAAGTAGATGCAAAGCAAGGCAACACCCTCGCGACGCGACACGATATGACCACTCTTAAAGAACCATAATAGCAATCCTGACAGTAGAATCAGCGAGGGGAATTCAACCAGTAGGAGTTCGTTACGCACATCCATCCCCACGGTCGCGGACACGCCACCACCGATGAGAAGAATATTAAAGAGATTTGAGCCGACAATATTGCCCGCACACATATCGCCGTGTCCCGCCCGCACGGCCGCTAAGGATGCTGCCAGTTCTGGCAGGCTGGTGCCAATGGCGACGATGGTTAGGCCAACAAATAGCTCGCTCGCGCCCATCCGCATGGCCATCTCAACGGAGGCACCGACCAGAACATCGGCACCCAATGCGAGCAAGGCGGCCCCTAGCAGAATGAAAAGCACAGCTGCTTTGGTCGTCTTACGCGCAAGTTCCTCGGTACCTTCGGTAAATTGCTTGGTGGCCTCCTCTGAATCTTTCGCTTTGGCACTGCGAACAACATAGATCAGATAAGCCACCGTCAATGCGAGTAGGATGCATCCCTCCGACCTGTGGAAACCGCCGCCCATCGCAAAGAGGCCGAAGATCACAGTCACACCGATCAAGATCGGGACTTCGCGGCGGATCATGCGTAGCTCTATTTTAAGTGGAGCAATCACGGCGCAGATACCGAGGATCAGCCCGATGTTGGCAATGTTGCTCCCGAGGATGTTTCCTAATGCGATGCCGGGATTGTCTTTAGCCGCCATCATAGAGGTGGCCATTTCTGGCATGGAGGTGGCGATCGAGACTACCGTGAGTCCGACCACAATGGGATCGATCTTTAAGTTATGGGACACCGCCGCCGCCCCACTGGTCAGTATATCACCGCCGTAAGTCAGCGCAGCGAATCCAACCACAAGCAAGAGCAGCAACCAGACAAGGTGCAGATCGGGATATGAAAATGGGATCAGTGCGAGAGACATTTGAAAAGCTGACGGAGTTCTGACGGAGATGGCAAAGCAAAGGCTGAGATAGCGAAAGGCTGAAAGGAAACATGCAAGACCTTGCCACATTTACGCACGGCAGGAAAGGCATTACAGGGATTTTCGCGAGAAAATTCTCAGGCTAGGTATGCGCCGGATGCGATTTTAGCGGATGCCTTAATGCGAGATCGTAGGGGCTTCACTTGTGAAGCCCCTGCTAGCTCGGATCGATCTCAACCAGTAATTGCTTGTTTTTAACGAGCTTTCCTGGTTCTGCCAAAATGGCTTTAATCGTGCCGTTAAATGGCATAATGATGCAGTTTTCCATCTTCATCGCTTCAATAATCAGTAGCGGGTCCCCTGCTTTAAGCGTTTGACCAACTTCTGCGATCACCTTAAGCACAGTGCCTGGAATGGCTGCGAGTAGATGATTCGGATTGGGCGGACGCCAGGCACGACCCACCTTCCACTTTTCAGTCAAAATCGTTTCGTAGTCACCTTCGATAGTGCTCAGTTTGCCGTATTCGTGGAGTGGTTCAATCATGGGAACGGATGGGTAATTAATTGCTGTTGATTCAAGCGGGTAAAGCCAATGCCAGTCATTAAAACGGTGGGACACCGTGCTTCTTCTCAGGCCAAAACACCTGCTTGTCTCGCGAGACTTCTAGGGCATGGATCAGACGATCGCGTGTTTCTGACGGTTCGATTACTTCATCAACATACCCCTTAGAGGCAGCGACATAAGGATTCGCAAATTTTTCGCGATACTCGGCGATTTTCTTGGCGCGCATAGCTTCGGGATCAGCGGCATCTTCAATCTCATGGCGGAATACAATGTTGGCAGCCCCTTCGGGCCCCATGACTGCAATCTCAGCCGTGGGCCATGCGAAGACAAAGTCCGCGCGCATGTGGCGAGAATTCATAGCAATGTAACCGCCACCATAAGCCTTGCGGATGATGACAGTAATTTTCGGTACAGAGGCCTCGGAAAATGCGTAGAGCACCTTCGCACCGTGGCGGATGACGCCCATATGCTCCTGATCAATGCCGGGCAAATAACCCGGCATATCTTCGAATACAAGCAGAGGAATACCAAAGCTATCGCAATAGCGAATGAAACGAGCTGCCTTGTCAGAGCTATCACAATCAAGCACCCCTGCGAGCACCTTGGGTTGATTCGCTACGATACCTACGGTTTCACCCTTCATACGACCAAAGCCGATCACAATGTTAGGTGCAAAATGTTCCATCACTTCAAAGAAATCGGAGCTATCGATGACCGCACCGATCACATCGCGAATGTCGTAGGGCAGCTTCGGATTACTCGGCACAATCTCTTCAATGTCCTTCGAGCGCTTCGGCTCATGCGGTTTAATCATTGGCGATCCCTTCTGGTTATTACGAGGAAGCAGGCTCATCAGTTTTTTAATCTGCTCGAAACATTCCAGCTCGTTTTCCGCATAGAAATGGGCGTTGCCCGTGACTTGAGCATGCACTTTCGCCCCGCCAATTTCCTCCATCGTGTAATCTTCACCCAATACGGTTTTGATCACACTGGGCCCTGTAATAAACATCTTGGAAATCTTTTCGACCACGAACACAAAGTCCGTTAGCGCAGGCGAATACACAGCACCCCCAGCGCAAGGCCCGAGGATGACGGATAACTGTGGGATCACCCCCGATGCCATCGTATTGCGGTAAAAGATTTCACCATACCCCGCGAGCGAATTAACGCCTTCTTGAATACGTGCGCCTCCGGAGTCATTAATACCGATGATGGGCACACGAATTTTTAGAGCGTGATCCATGATCTTGCAAATCTTACGCGAGTGCATCAATCCGAGCGAACCCCCAGCTACAGTAAAGTCTTGCGCGTAAATACAAACCGGAGCGCCATTGATCGTGCCTGTGCCGATGATAACACCGTCACCTTGGAGTATCTTCTTCTCCATATCAAAATCACGCGCCACATGCTCGACGAACATATCATATTCGTGAAAAGAATTATTGTCGAGTATCCCAACAATACGCTCCCGAGCAGAAAGTTTCCCCATGGCCTTCTGCTTTTCTTGGGCTTTATCGCCGCCCCCCTTCTCGGCAACTTTCTTGCGGTTACGCAGCTCTAATATAAATTTTTTGAATGACATACTCAATCACTAGCAGATTAGCTAATGGCTGCAAGCTAATATAACACCATCATGCGAGTGAGCTGAACCCCAAAAATCGTTACCTGATTGCCGTTGCTAGCAATTAGCATTTTAAGAAATCTGATTAACTTCTCCCTTCAGCACATCTTTACGATTCTGTGCAAAATGGCGAATATATAAAAGGCGAGACAGCCATTTCAGGAATATTCATGAGAAAATTCTGAGTGCTTGACTTGGGAAGTCCAGAAACCACACTGCCGCGCTTTTCAACGGCCTCTGGTCACTTATTATGGCGCAAGACCTCAAAGATACGCTCAATCTACCTCAAACAAGTTTCCCTATGCGGGGCAACCTAGTCGAGCGCGAACCACAGCGCATTGACCACTGGAAAAATATCGGTCTCTACGAACAGATTCAGGCTAAAAATAGCGGGGGTAGCAGTTTCATTTTGCATGACGGACCGCCCTTCACAAATGGCGACCTTCACCTCGGGCACGCGCTCAATAAAACGTTGAAAGACACGATTTTACGCTACAAATGGATGTCTGGCTACAACGCGCCCTATATCCCAGGTTGGGACAGCCACGGCCTGCCGATCGAGCACAAAGTCTCCCGCGAACTGCAGGATTCTGGACGCACCGACTATACACCGCTTGAAGTGCGTAAAGCCTGTGCCCAGTTTGCCGACAAATACCGCATCATCCAGACCGAGCAGTTTCAGCGCCTCGGGGTGACCGCCGACTGGGCGAACGAATATTGGACGATTCACCCTGAATACGAAGCCGCCGAGCTAGAAACTTTTGCGAATTTTGTAGAGCAAGGCCTGGTTTATCGTAGCAAAAAGCCCGTTTACTGGTCGATCCCCTGCGCCACCGCACTGGCAGAGGCCGAAATCGAATATAAAGACCACACCAGCATCTCGATTTTTGTCAAATTACGCCTGAGCGACGAGGCGCGCACCAAGCTCGATCTGCCCGACGAAGACAGCTCCATTCTAATCTGGACGACCACTCCCTGGACGCTCCCTGCCAATCTCGCGGTGTCCGTTCACCCAAATATCGAATATTCCGCGATCAAGACGCAGTCACACGGCACTCTCATCGTCGCCACACCACTGCTCGATTCGGTTGCCGCTGAGTGTAAGCTAGAGAACTACGAAACCGTAGCCACCTATCTCGGCTCACAGCTCGAAAAGCTCGAAGCCCGCCACCCCTTCATCGACCGTGCTTCCCCGATCCTGCTAGCCGATTACGTGACGACTGAGAGCGGCACCGGCTGCGTGCACACTGCACCGGGACACGGGCTGGATGACTATATCACCGGGATCAACAACGGCCTCGAAGTCTATTGCCCACTCGACGACAACGGCTGCTACGTAGAAGACGGTCAAGTGCCTGCCGATCTCGTCGGCCTCTCCGTGCTAGAAACCGGCGACGGCAAACCTTCGGACGCCAATCTCGGCGTGCTACGCATCATCGCAGGTAATGGCTCGCTCATCGCTAAGAAGAAGATCAAGCACAGCTACCCGCACTGCTGGCGCTCGAAGACGCCCGTCGTCTTTCGTGCAATGGATCAGTGGTTCATCGCGCTCGACAAGAATGGCGACCGCGCACGTGCGCTCGAATCTCTCAGCAACGTTAACTTCATACCAAGCTGGGGTGAAAACCGCATCCGTGCGGCGGTCGAAAACCGCCCCGACTGGTGCATCAGCCGCCAACGCACATGGGGTGTGCCGATCCCTGCCTTCTACGACGAAGACGGCGGCGCATACATGGATGCCGATGTCATCCGCGCCATTGCCGAGAAGGTCGCCGTCTCCGGCACCAATCTTTGGTTTGAACAAACGCCTGTCGAAATCCTCGACGGCATCCAGCTACCTGAGGACTGGCCGACGGCGGACAAACTGAAGTGTGGCAGCGATACACTCGACGTGTGGATCGATTCCGGCTCTAGTCACCGCGCGGTGCTGCAGAAGCGCCCTAATCTCAAATGGCCAGCCGACCTCTATCTAGAAGGCTCCGACCAACACCGCGGCTGGTTCCAGAGCTCGCTCTGGACATCGATCATCGCGGACAAGGCAGCGCCTTATAAAAATCTACTCACACACGGTTTCATCGTGAAAGAAGACGGCACCAAGCTCTCCAAGAGCGATGGTGCCGCACGTCCACTCAACGAATGGATCGACGGCTACGGTGCCGACATTATACGCCTCTGGATTTGCTCGCAAGACTACCGTGGTGATGTGCCCGTCTCCGACAAGATCGTGAAGAACGTGGCCAACAACTACCGCAACATGCGCAACACTCTGCGTTTCCAAATTGGGAACTTGCACGATTTCGATTTCGCCAAGGACGCGGTGCCACTCGACCAGCTCAATGCCCTGGACAAGTGGGCACTCAACGAGCTCGGCCAGCTCGTGCGCAAGGTAACCGAAGCCTACGAAGCCTACGAATTCCACCGCGCATTCAAGGATTTCATCGATCCCTTCGTGGCCAACACCCTGTCGGCCACCTATCACGATGTGCTCAAGGACCGCCTCTACACCCGTAGCCCGAACGATCCGCTCCGCCGCTCTTCGCAAACCGCGATCCACATCATCTTCTCCGTCTTCACTCGCCTGATCGCGCCACTCGTGCCGTTCACTGCCGACGAAGCCTGGAGCTACGCCCAAAGTGATAGCGACTTCGGCGACGAGCCCATCGCCCTCACCGATTGGCCGGAGGTCGACCCTGCGTGGGATGATGCCGCGACCGCAGCCGATATCCGCGCGCTGCGCAACTTCCTATCGACCCAGCTCAACGAACGCCTCGAAGCCCTGCGCCAGCAGAAAGCGATTGGCCAAAGCCTTGACGCCAAAGCCGTTATTACAGGCGCATCCAGCAATCCCGAGTTTGCCCGCCTGCAGAAATATGCGGCCGATCTACCGGAACTCTTCATCCTTTCAGAGGTCAGCGTGGTCGAATCCGCCGATAATACAAAGGCCACCGAACTCACGATCGAAGTCGCTCATGCCGATGGCGTCCGCTGCCCACGTAGCTGGCGTTGGGTGCCTGAACTCGTCGAGACTGAGCGCTGGGGTGCTGTCTCTCCACGCTGCGCCGAAGCGCTCAAATCCCTTTCCTAACACCTTTAATCACTACCCTAACACCTTTAATCACTACCTTAATATTTAAGAATCATGCCTACAAATAAAAAGACTCCCTCTAAAAAAGCCGCTCCAAAAACGCAAAAAAAAGCTGCCACCAAAAAGGTTACGGCCAAGCAAGCGGTGAAAACGACGGTCGCTAAAAAGCCAGCGCCTGCGAATAAGAAGATCGTCGCCTATAAAGTATCTGCCAAAAAGTCGCCACCTAAATCTCTTCAGAAAGCCGTGGTTTCCCGCGAAGGCGCGGCGGCCGATAAGAAATCAACGCCCATCGTATTCTCAATCGACGATATTGAAGAGTTGATGGCCGCAAAAAGGTCGAACACTTCTGCTGAAGAGGCTGCCCCCAAGGAAGCTGTCGAAAAGCCCAAGGTGCAACCCGCCAAGAAGGTCGTGGTTGATGACAAGCCAGTTGAAAAGCGTGTTCTCGGTGCGGCCTCACTGGCCGACATCCTCGGTTTTAATCCGGCTGAAAAGAAGAAGATCACCGAGCTCGATGACAGCGAACTGCCTAAGAAGTTTAATAAATATTACGGCCTGCTTATCGAGTTGCGCGCTCACGTCAGTGACGAGATCAGCCTCCATACCTCCGATACGCTTAAACACTCTTCGCACGATGCCTCCAATGATCTTTCCGATCAAACCGATTCAGGCACCGACTCCTTCGACCGTGATTTTGCCTTGAGCCTCGTCTCGAGCGAGCAAGACGCGCTCAACGAAATCGAAGCAGCCATTGTGCGGATTAAAAACGGCAGCTATGGCATCTGCGAGATCACTGGGAAAATGATCCCGGCAGCACGCCTTACGGCTGTGCCTTTTGCTCGCTACTCTGTCGAAGGCCAAGCCGAGCACGAAAAGAACCAACACCGCAAAAACAACCGTATCGCCGCAGGCGGTATCTTTGGCGATGTAACTGACGTGCCCAAGCTCGAATCTAGCGACGACGACGACGAATAAGCATCCCCCCATGCCGACACTTGCAATGCAGATGAGGAGTACTGCATGTCCGTTCTTCAGTTTTCGATCGATATACTCAAAGTAAAACACATCATCATCACGGGCCACTCTGGTTGTGGCGGCATCGCTGAAGCCATCAGCGAGCCAGTCGAAGATTAAACATTCAAAACTTCGAGCTGCACCCTGTCTGCTTTACGATCTGTCTTCAATTCTAAGACTCGTAATCCTACGCGCGGCAAGTCACTGACTTTATCAATAAAAGTATCCCAATCGCTAATCAATTGGTGACGCACACCATGTGCTTCACATAGTTTGGCCATATCCACATTTTGTGGTGTCGAAAAATATTGCTCAAAGGGTAGATCCATTTTCGAGACGGGCAGGTGCTCGAAGATACCGCCACCATTATTGTTGATGAGAATGACCGTCAGGCTCCCCTGGAGCTGGCTGGCAGCAAGCAAGCCGTTACTATCGTGCAAAAAAGCTAAGTCTCCGGTCAGTAATACAGCAGCTTGACCACCATGTGCCACGCCCAAGGCCGTGCTGAGTGTCCCATCGATTCCATTCGCTCCGCGATTACAAAAAACAGCATAGGCACGACTGCCTGCCGACCAAAAAGACTCGGCATAGCGCACACTCATACTATTGGCTAAAAAGACGGCGGTGCCGATCGGTAAATGCCTCGAAAGCTGCCAAGCAACCTTGCCCTCGAAGAGCGTGTCGATGCTCTCCAGCTTTTGATCAATGGCGTCCACCATGCGCCGCTCGATGGTCGACCACTGAGCGGCCCATTGCGGATCGACATGCTGATGCTGCAGGTGCTCGGCAAGTTCGTTGACTTCTCCATGCAAGGATGTGGCCACTCGGTGCAAGGGGTCGGCATTGACAGGCCGCGATGTGAGCAAAAAGGAAACCGCATCGAGCGAGCTTAGCCACGCACGCAGCACCTTGCTAGTCGGTAGAGTGCCAATTTGTAAAATCGCGGTGGGCTGTAAATCGCTGGCCAGCGAGGCATCACGCAAAAAGGCATCGTAGCGCGTAATCAATGAAGAGTTTTCCCCCGCATGATTGCGCAGAGGGTTGAGCACATCGGCCAAAACTGGCCACCCGAGTTTATCGGAGATCATGGCAACGGCATCCGCAAATGCTTCGTCGCCGCAACGAGGATTTTCGGTGCCGACGACAATCAGGCCTTTAGCATGACTGCTGAGGCGCTCTAGAGCGACCATGTCAATCGCCCCACCCGTCAAGACCGCCTCACACGGACGCGTCGTGACGGTGGCCGCGGCTTCCAGTGTCGAGGCAGCGACAACGGGCTTCAACTCCGAAGTCGCAGGTGCCAGTGGATCACGGAACGGGAAATTCAAATGCACGGGGCCTGCGTTCGAGCCTAAGGAAGTATTAACTGCGTGAACTAGTGTTTGCCGCAAGTAAGCGAGCATCGCTGGCGAGACCTCCGGTAAAGCCATCTCGGCGAAGTGCCGCACGTAGTCGCCGTAGAGCTTGAGCTGATCGATGGTTTGCCCTGAAGAGCAGTCGCGCAACTCGGGCGGACGATCCGCCGTAAGTAAAAGCAGCGGCGTACCGCTCATGGAGGCTTCAACCACGGCTGGCCAATAGTTCGCCGCCGCGGAACCTGACGTGCAGACTAGCGCAACTGGGCGACGCGTGCGTTTGGCCTGCCCCAACGCGTAAAAAGCCGCCGAGCGTTCATCGAGGATAGAGAGCGCCTCAATGCGTGGGTTGCGCGCTGCAGCCACGGTTAGGGGTGTCGAACGAGAGCCAGGCGAGGTCACCACCATGCCGACGCCGAGACGCGCCAACACTTCCATCGTCAATGCCCCCCATGCGGAGTTCACATTCGAACGAGCAATGACATCGAAAGCTTCTGTTTCTGGGAGCGACATGGGCTAGTTTGTAGTCAGTTGTAGGGGCTTCACTTGTTCGCCACGGATGTATTCGTCGACTGAAATAAAATCCTGTGTTTCGGGGATATCCATCGTGCCAGCAATATGGCAGGCTTTTACAGGATTTCAACGCTGGAAAACCAGTTAAAACCGGAGAGGGTGCAATTTTGGTAGTGAGCGTAAGATAGGCGCCCCCGCCTGTCCAAGTCGCTCTCGCTGCCGGGACAGGCGGGGGCGCCTATCTTACGACTACGTATCAATGAGCCGCTGCAACGGACGCAGCGGCTTCCGTCTGCGCCGCTTCTTCAGCAGGCGCTTCACCCTCTTCGGTCGGGGCTGCTTCACCCTCTTCCGTAGCCTCTGCTTCGGGCGCTTCAGCAGGTGCAGCTCCTGGGATCGGGCCAAGGTCTTCCCTTAACTCTCCGGCAGTCCATGGAGTGGAGCGGCCGGAATATTCGGCAGAATAATCGGCAACCATTTGCTCCGTTACCTCAGAGGCATTGTTGCCCCACTCGTGACGAATATAAGTGAGCACACCAGCAATGTCCTTATTGCTCAGACCTAAACCACCGGGACCGAAAGCAGGCATGTTACCGTTGTAGGTGTTTCCTTTGACTTCGATCGGGCCGTTCAGACCGTTGATCAAGATACGAGCAACAACTTCAGGGTGACCTTGCACCCATCCGGAACCGACCAGCGGTGGATAGACTCCGGGAACCCCTGTGCCTTCGGTTTGGTGACATTGTGCACACTGCCCCCGGTATACCTTCGCACCGCGATCAAAGAGAGAAATCTCCACTGGTTTAGGCGCACCCGCACTCGGATTGAAGTCAGGCGAATACGCATCCCAACGATAGCCACCGGAATTTTCGACAAAATACACCCCACCCCAGAAGCAGAGCCCGGCAAACAAGAACATTAAGAAAATGGGCACAGGCGAAAAACCTTCCTGTGGCTCTTCCTTTTCACGCATGAGCTGAGCGTGCACATCCTGCATTTGCTCATCCTGCATGGCAGCCTTCTCCATACCTGCAAGGCTATTGGAGTTAGAACCGGTGTTTTTATCGTGTTCGCTCATTATTCGGGAATCAGTGCCTCCGGAAGGCTGTAATTAATTTTCAGGCTCAACAGATACTCAACCAATGCTTTGGCCCGGCGTGTGGGCAGCACCTCGTAGCCAGGCTCAGGACCAAATTCAGCATTCGGCGGAAAATTGAGAGCATCGACTGAAGGAGTGCCCTGAATCTCTTTCGTTTCATAGAGGAAAGCGAAAGGAGGCATGGTGGAGCCTTTCGAGGTAATTTGCGGATTATAGAGGTGTAGATGGTGCCATTCAGCATTGAGCGCTCGACCGCCGACATTCACCAAATCAGGCCCGGTACGCATCGTCCCCAAAAGGACGCGTCCTTGAGTGATATAATCGCGGGCGACTGTTTGGCGCCGCCCCCATCCGCGATCTATATCGGCACCAAAATCGGCACGTCGTGTCTGTTGACTGTGACAATAGACGCAGCCCATGGAAATATAGACATCTTTACCCTGTTGTGCGAATCCACTGGGCATACGCGGATAGAGGGGCTCTCCCTCCGCCATCACCATGACCGTGGGATCGGCCTCGGAAGGCGTCACAGTTTCAGTGGTTTGCGTCAGACTACCGAGCTGAATGTTACTGCTCAAAATCAGGCCAGAAAATGAAAAGGCCAGCGCGAAGAAAATACCGCAGAAAAGAAGAGGTAGGTTTTTCATTAAGCGACGCCTCCTTCCTTTACATCATCCAGAAGCGTAGGTCCTTGCTTGGCGCGAACTGCACCCGCCGCAAAAAGCATCCAGAAGAAGTTAACCGCAAAAGCGACGTGTCCCACAGTCAGGAAGACTCCAGAGACAGAACGTGCTTTAAGCCAGGGAATGGTATGTTGCACGACATCCAAGAAGGGAATCTCCGCATTGTTCATTTCCATGCCTTGAATCCAGCCACCGATTTGAAGCGCCACCACCATGATCGTAATACCGATGGCACAGCCCCAGAAGTGGATTCTAATCAATCCCGCAGAAGGCCATTCCCGTTTGAGTAAGCGGGGCATCATATAATACACGCCGCCAAACATAATCATGGTAAAGAACGCATACACCCCGTGGTGCGCATGGCCGATGGTAAAGTGCGTAAAATGGGTGATTTGATTGACTGTCCGCAGCGCCATCGCCGAACCGATCAGGCTGACCAGAGTGTAAGAGATCGCTCCGAATACAATAAATCGCAGCGTCGGGCTCCGCCAAACTTCTTTATGCAGACCGACCACGGACATGTGATGATTGATCCCGACCACAATCACCGGAATCACCATCATGACGGAAGCCACGATACCAGCGGAAATGAGCCAAACAGGAATCGGGCCACCAATCAAGTGGTGCACACCCGCCCAATTGTAGAAGATGGCCAATGTCCAGAAACCGAGCACAGAAAGATAATAGGAATAGATCGGGCGTCCCAGCACTTTGGGAATCAAATAGTAGGCGGTGCCGAGTGCCATCGGCGTGAGCCAGAGACCAAGCACGTTGTGAGCAAACCACCAATTAGTGACGGCCTGCACAACACCGCGCGCGGGAAACCAAATAATCATGATCTGCGCAACGACATAGAGCCAAGGGAACCAAAATAGGCCCGCGAGAATATACCACTGCGAAACATAGACGTGATCCCCTTTGCGGAAGCGGAAGGCCATGACGCCCCAAACGCCAATCAAAGCATAGGAGATGGCGAGCAATGGGGTCGCGTATTGAGGAATCTCCAGCCACTCGACCGAAGTGATGTCCCCCCGAAGAATACCAAAGATACCGACCGTCAGGCCAATGTTCCAGAAGATGCCGGCAATGAGAAGCATTCCTTTGTGGCGAATGGGCGCGCGGCAAAGACGCGCCATGATCCAAAGACCCACGGCGAAGATGACGTTATTCCCCCACCCGAGCGCCATCGCATTGAGGTGAGCAGAACGCACACGACCAAAGGTCAGAAACTCGGACGCGTTGGCAAAGTCCGGTTCGTGGGACTTGAAGGCCGCCAGCAAAGCGAAAACCGTGCCGATCATAAGCCAGGAGATGGCAGAGATGACGAAGAATACCGATGCCGAACGGATCGAAGCATCGATCTCGCTCAGCTCAGCCCGCACAGCATCGTTGTTCGCGGAATAGGGGCTTTCGCTTGGTGAGTTGGACATGAGAGGAGAATTAGGAATTAGGAATTAAAAATTAGGAGTTAGGAATTAGATAGATAGATAGATAGATAGATAGATAGACAGATAGAATCTTTGAGCCGAATTAGAAAAACTCCTAATTCGTAATTCTTAATTCCTAATTCTTATTGTTCTTCTTTGACTTAGTTGGAAAGGAATCGGAGACCTCGCCTTCGGGCTCCTCTTCGGTGAATATCGTTTTGGCTTGTTCATTGAAATTACGGAATTGCCCTTTTTTTGCGCTCCAATAGAGCGCACTCACGGCGACAATAAAAAAGACAACCCCCAGAAAGATAAGGGGAATGAGGTCGGTGTAGCTTTCAACATCCATACCTAGAAATTATTTCGATGCGGGTGCCTTCTCTTCGTAGGCTTTGACAGTCAATTGCATGGCTTCCTCAATCGGAATACGCACGGTGCCGGCGGCTGCGTTAACCACTTCATAGCCAGTCAGCTTTTGGATGCCGCCCGCACGTGCTTCATCCGCTTTGAGCTGACGAGTCGCGTTGACCTGTGCATTGACCGGAGCCGGACGATTCGGCAGATAGGCGATTAAAAGAATGAGGACGAAAATCAGGATCGCGCCCAGACCTCCGAGAAGTGAGAGCAACGAATTGCTTTTGGATACTTGAGTTTCAGACATCGTGATTACTCCGTGTAGTTAAGAGATGTAAGGATGTTCGGGTCGCGAACAGGGATCGGTTCGGCCTTCTTCATACTACGGCACATGGCGAAAATACAGATGCCGCCGATGCCGACAAGTGCGGCTACATCGTAGATTGAAACGGAAAACTGACGAACGAGATAGCCTTCGCCATGATCCGGCACAACAAGCTTACCGGGAATGATGTTCCAGTAAAGGTCGAGCAAGTGGAATGCGAGAATCCACACTGAAACCGCTACAGTTCGCCAGATGACGACTTTGGTCTTATACCAAAGGAGCAGCAGGAACGGTGTGAGGAAGTGACCAAAGATCAATCCCATGCTCACCCACCACCAACTGTTAAGTCCACCATCAAAGTTCTTTTCGCGGATATTATACCAGAAGGTTTCTTCCGGGATATTGGCACTATAGATGAGGAAATACTGAGAAAAGCTGATGTAAGCCCAGAATACAGTGAAAGCCAGCATCATACAAGCGATGTCATAACGGTGCGCTTGTTTCAGGATGCCCTTAAGGTAGCCCTTGGCAGCAAGAACCACGGTCAGGATAATGATCGAAGCGAGTGCCGCACGCATACAGGCGGCGAAGAACCAAACTCCATACATCGTAGAAAACCAGTGGTATTCAAGTGACTTAAACCAATCGATCGAGGCCAGCGTCATCGCAATCGCCGTAAGGAAAAGACCGAGCGAGGACAAACGACGAGCCTTGTGCGTGTTGTTGATGTCGCCGGTCGTATCCGTGTCGAAAGACCACTTGCGTAGCAGTGCAGATATCCCGATAAAGACGGCGAAGATGCCCACTGCTCGAATCGCGAAAAACGGAATATTGAGGAAAGGCGACTTCCAGACATAGAGCGGATCTTCGCCCACCGTGCCGTGCCCGGGAAGCGCGTTGGTGCCGTCCATCCATTTCCAGAGTAAACCGGGGTTCTCATGCAAGAAAGGAATCGCGAGTAGCGGAAGGAACAAGACGAGCAAGTAAGGAAACGCCGCCATGAAATGCTCACATTGCCGTCGAATGACCGTAGGCCAGCGGGCATGGAAGACATACCAGATCTGCACGAGGAAGAGCATACCAATGGCAATGGAGAGCCAGAAGCCCAAGGCGATGAGCCAGCTCATGATGGGACGGACATTGTTGTCTCCCCACCCTTGTGCAAAACCGAATAATGCGATAACGATGCCGACGATGCCGACCACGAGGGCAATCTGCCCGACGTTGCTACCTTTGGAGTTAGTTGTATCCGAACTCATAGTATTAAAATCCCAACTCTGTGCGTTGTGCGGCGGTCAACTCAGCTGCATTCGCATTTTGCGAAAGCTGCAGAGCGCGAACATAAAGAACAATGGCCCAACGTTCTTCGGGTGAAATGCGGTCATTAAGAGGATACATGAGACCCAGACCATTGGTGATGACATCGAAGATATGGCCATCCTCGATATTCCGTAAGCGGTCATCGTGGTAATTGGCGGCGAGCACGCCATACGGTTTAGTGACACCATTGCCATCACCGGCCGCACCGTGGCAGGAGGAGCAGAAGATATCATACTTGGCCTTGCCCTGCTCGATAAGTTCGTAGGTGACTTCGACCGGAAGCTTTGCAACTAAAGAACCGTCGGGGTTTTTACCTTGATTAAAGACCGTATCGCCGAGGCGGGTGTCTTCAAAATCTTCGGAGAAGACCTCGACATGGTTGAAGTAGTCACCGCGTGCGACTGTGCCCGCGGGCACGGGGCGGTCGTTACGACCATCGGCGAAAAAGGCATTTTCGGCCTGTGGTTTATAACGTGCCTGGCGATCCATATCGGGAAAGACCTCAAGCGGTGGCTTCGTGCTGATCGATCCGCGGAAACCGAGAATCGATACCGCTGCGACGATCGCAAAAATATAAATGACTAAGAAGATTCGCATGATGATGTCCTAGGCTGAGACCTCCTCAATATCAGTTCCGCCGATTTCCTCGAGGAAACGGCGTGTCGCGACGGTATCGTATTTACCGTCGCGCGCTTCGATGGCAATAACGAGCCGATCTCCGGCCACTTCCAGAAACGTATCGCTATTAAAAAGTGGATTGTAGTGCTGAGGGAGCAGATTGGTGATAAACATTCCGCCGAGTGTGCCGAAAGCAGAGAGCAGAATGGTCAGCTCATACATGATCGGAAATGGAAAGACCGGGCTAAAGAATGGTTGGCCGCGGATAATCAACGGATAGTTGAAGGCATTCATATACCAAACCATGCCCAAACCTAAGCAGAAGCCGGTGATACCACCGAAAAATGTAAAGATCGGCACCTTGGAACGCGACTGACCTTGCGCAGCGGGCATGCCGTGCACGGGGAAGGACGAGTAAGTGTCCCATTTTTTATAACCGGCATCCCTCACCTTTTCCGCCGCATGGAAAAATGAAGGTGTGTCGGGAAACGATGCAATGATTCCGTATTTTTCAGACATTAGTGATGGTCTCCTTTCTCGTGGCCGTGGTGACCGTGTGGGTCCGCCTGTGGCATCACGAATTTAACTTCCGCAATCGGCATGAGTGGGAGGAAGCGTAAGAAAAGAAGGAAAAGGACACTGAACAGGCCGAAGGTGCCGAAGAAGGTCAGAATATCGACCATCGTCGGCGAGTAGTAGCCCCAGCTGGATGGCAGGAAGTCATTGGCCAGCGATGTGACCGTGATGACGAAACGCTCGAACCACATACCGACGTTGATGAAGATCGACATGATCCAAACAAGGGCGGTGTTCTCGCGCACCTTCTTAAACCAGAAGAGTTGCGGCGTGAACACGTTGCAGCTGAACATCATGATATAGGCCCACCAGTATTGGCCAAAGGCACGATTGATAAACGCGAAGCTCTCGTAAGGGTTGGCACCATACCATGCGATGAAGAACTCCATGATGTAGGCGTAACCGACGATCGAACCAGTGCCCAAACAGATCTTACACATGTTGTCGATGTGACGCTGTGTGATCAAATCGTGCAGACTATAGAGCGCACGCAGCGGCAGCATGAGCGTGAGCACCATCCCGAAACCGGAGAAAATCGCACCCGCCACAAAGTATGGTGGGAAGATCGTGGTGTGCCAACCGGGCAACACCGCAAGGGCGAAGTCGAAGGAGACGATGGTGTGAACGGAAAGAACGAGCGGCGTGGACAAACCTGCGAGCACGAGGTAAGCCATTTCGTAGTTGCGCCAATGGTTACCAGCGTTGCGCCAGCCCATCGCGAAGATGGCGTAAAAATTCTTGCGGAAGATATCCATACCTTCGGCCATTTTCTTAGCCATCGCATTGGAGCCTTCGTAGGCACCCGCTTTGAGGCGCTGCACGGCACGGTCGCGGAGCACTCCGAGGTCGGGAATCATACCCATATACCAGAAGAGCACGGAGACGGTTCCGTAGGTGGAAACCGCAAAAACGTCCCACTCCAGTGGTGAACGGAACTGTGGCCAAATGACGTTGGAATTGGGAATGGGGAAGAGCCACCAAGCGAACCAAACACGACCGACGTGGAAGAGCGGGAAAATACCCGCGCAAACCACCGCGAAAATCGTCATCGCCTCAGCCGCTCGGTTAATCGATGTCCGCCAGCCTTGCTTGAGCAAACAAAGCACGGCCGAGATCAGCGTCCCGGCGTGGCCGATACCAATCCAGAAAACGAAATTAACAATCGCCCAACCCCAGTTAATCGGATTGGCCAAGCCCCAGACGCCGACACCGGAACTGACGAGCCAGAGCAAGCCGAGGCCGGTGAAGGACGCAGTCATGAGCGCAACCGCCATACAAATCCACCACCATGTGGGGGTCTTTGTCTCGACGATGCGGCAAATCTTGTCCGTTACCCAGTTGAAGTCACGGTCATTGGTGACGAGGGGCTGTTCATGGAGCTCAGCGGGCTGCACTTTGGCCAACAAAGCGGCCTGAGTCGCATCCAGTGAACTATCTTGAGTAGTCGTAGCCATTTAAATCGGTTCGCAAGTGTTAGAAATTAGTGAGCGGCTGGTGCGGCTTCGTGTTCGGAGGAATGTTCGTCGGCACCGTGGGCGGGAGCCCCATGGGTATCGCCTGCTTTACCGGCAACGCTGCCGTGGCCGTAGCGCTCGTCGTATTGAGCGTAAGCGTATGGCTTCTTATAGGCGTCGGGCATCTTCGGGTTCGGATTGCGCAGACGCGCCAAGTAAGTGGTGCGTGGACGTACGTTGAGGTAGCCGAGGACGGAATAGTTACGGTCACTCGCCTTCAGCTTGGAAACCTCAGAATTGGCATCGGAAATATCACCAAAGCTGATTGCATCAGTCGGGCAAGCTTGCTGGCAAGCGGTCTTGATCGTGCCGTCGGCGATCGTGATGTTACCAGTGGCTCCAGCGAGACGCTTTTGATCGATCTTGGCCGCCTCGATACGCTGGGTGCAGTAGGTGCACTTCTCCATGACACCGCGCATACGCACGGTGACGTTTGGATTCTTTTGCATCTTTTGCAGCTCAGGCTCATCGACAGGACCGAGAAGAGAGCCCTTGTAGAATTCACCGATTTGGCGTTTATTCCAATCGAAGAAGTTAAAGCGGCGAACCTTATACGGGCAGTTGTTCGCGCAGTAGCGAGTGCCGACGCAACGATTGTAAGCCATCACGTTGAGGCCTGAGTTATCGTGCACGGTCGCATTAACTGGGCAAACTTGCTCACAGGGCGCATTCTCACAGTGCTGGCACATCATGCCCATGAAAGAAACTTGGACGTCTTCGGGCACTTCTTCCTGATCGTATTTCTCAGCTGAGAAGTAGCGGTCGATCCGCATCCAGTGCATTTCGCGACCGCGCAGCACTTGTTCTTTACCAACGATCGGAATATTATTTTCGCTTTGGCAGGCCACGACACAAGCGGTGCAACCGGTGCAACTGTTCATATCAATGGTTAAGCCCCACTGCTGTATATCCGGGAACTTGGCGCGAGCTTCTTCGCCCTGCCATACTTTGACGTTGGGCGCGGGATCGGCAAAACTTGGGTGTTCGTAGGCGGAGTTCCCTCGGTATTGATTGACCGACTTCTCTTGGAGCGACTTATCGGCATCTTTGCCGTAATTGGCCGGAGCATGCGACTCGACGCCCATCTTGTTGGCGAAATCCGGAGTTTTCTTGTATTGGTCAACATTGCCCTCGCGAACGATCGCGCGACCTTCCATCGACCAGTGCTCTTGGGTGTTAGCCAAGGGGTGAACCTCAGGAGTAAGCTTTAGCGCAGCACCAGATGCGACTCCCAGTGCATCGGAGCTACGAACCGAATACGCATTAAAGCCGACGCCTAGACCGACGCGACCGATGACTTCGCGTCCCATGCCAAGTGGCAGCACGACGGTGTAGTTCGCCATGCCGGGAACCACATGAATGGGGCCTTTGACTGTGCGACCATTAAGAGTGAACTCGGCCACGACGGCTTGTTCTTTGCCGCGCTTGAATTCGGCTTTGTTGTTTTGCAACGTACCCTTTGCACCCTCAAAGAACGCACTGTCCTTATTCATGGGCTTCTTGTTCGGGAAGATTTGGATGCCGTCTCTCTCTTCAAGCTCCTTGGCCAGACGTGGGCTCATCAGGATCGCATTATCCCAAGTCAACTTGGTCATCGGATCCGGGCACTCCATCATCCAACCGTTGTTGCCATAGCGCCCATCACCCGCATGGGAGCTGGCTGCGAAGCGAACTTCAAGTTTGGAAGCACTCAGTTCAGGTGCTTCCAACTCTGCGGCATCGATGGCGGCGGCAAAATCGCCGGAGCCGACTTTGACAGCTTTGTAAGCGGAGCCTTCGAGCAGACCGTCGCTGAGGAACTTATTAAAATCGCTCCCGCCCAGCGCCTTAAAGGTCGCTTGCACGATGGAGTAGCCGTCAGTGATCTTGGCACCTACGAGGCTCGCGAGCACGTCCAACTCGTTAAAAGTTGGGAAAAGCGGCTCGATCATGGGCTGCACAGGCACCAGCGTGCCATCAAAGGTGCGACCATCGCCCCAGCTTTCAAGATAGTGCGATCCGGCAATGTGAAGTTTGGACGCCTTAGAGGTTTCATTAATCGCACCACCGAAGTAGATGCTTTCAGCTGCCTTGGCTTGCGCCCCTGCCCAGTCGAGATCGACGGGTGCGTTATAAACAGGGTTACCATCGAGAATGATGAGAGTCTGGACGTCGCCTTTATTCAAACGAGCGACCGCATCCGCGATACCGGCTTCGGCATCGGGCACTTCAAAATAATTAACCGGAGCGGACAGCGCTTCGTTGATCGCAATCACGATGGCGTGCACTGATTTCGAAAGATGCTCACCGGCGACAACGAGGGAGTGTCCTTTGTGCTCTGCGAGGTCGGTCGCACACTCTTCGACCCACTTGGCGTCGACTGTGAGTGATGCGGCGGCCTTCTTGGCAGAAGCGGGAAGACTCACTCCCATAGCGATCGCAAGCTGCGCGATGAACGCACCCATTTGGCTGCTGCTGAGGCGGAGACGGTGATCCGCCATCGAACCAGTCGAAGTCAAGGAGCTTTCCACCGCATAGAGACGGCTCATCTTGCTCGCGTCTTTGGAGTCTTTCACCTTGCGGGTCTTGACGAACTCGCGAGCCAGACCGATGGAAGCATCGGCGTTGAGAAGGAAGTCCGCATCAAGCGAAAGCACGCGCTTAGCTTTGCTGAAGTCGGGAATCGAGCGTAGTGATTTTCCGAATACAGCCTTCGCTGCTTGCTCAGATGTGCTTTGATCGATGGCAGTGTATTCAGCCCAAGTCGCGGCAGGAAAAGTTTCCTTAATCTGAGCAACGAGCTTTGCGCGACTGGGCGAGGTGCTGGGCTCAGCCAGAAAGACGAGGCCTTTGCCTCCATCGGCGGCATGGGCTTTGCTGATGGCAGCGAGGCGATCGCGCACCGCAGTTTCGCTGATGCTGCTCTTGGTCGCGCGGTCTGGATCGTAGAGGTCTAGAATACTAGCCTGAGTGTAAACGGAAGTCGCGCCGCCGTAAGGCTTGTAGCTGGGATTGCCCTCAATTTTGGTCGGACGCCCCATCTGTGTTTCCACGATCACGGGCACATTGTCACGCATGCCGGGCTGTGAAGAGGTGTAGTAAACGGGCACGCCGGGAATGAGATTTTCCGGCTGTTTGGAATAAGGCAGGATGACTTGCTCGGGGCGGCGGCAGCCAGCCATGCCAAGACCGGCGAGACCAAAAGATGCAGCCATGACCTTCATGAACTGGCGGCGGTTGACGCCTTCCATTTCGGAGGCACCTGCGGGGAACTCGCGCTCAACCCAATCCGAAAAGGCGGGTGTTTCGGCGAGATCGTCGAGGCTCTTCCAGTAGCGAGGACCTGAAAATTCAGAATGTTTCATTGCTCAAGTAAAATCGATTAGCGGTGGCAGCCGGAACAGCTTTGCGGCGGGTTGACTTTCCAGTCGTGAACGAAGCCGACAGCTTCCTTTTTAAATTCTTCGGTCTCCGGGCGCTCCCAGGCTAGGTTGTAAACTTCTTCAGGAGGTCGGATGAAATTCTCCGGATTGCGGTGGCAGTCTAAACAGAACGCCATGCTGAGCGGCTTCGTGTGGGCAACCACGTCCATCTGATCCACCTGACCATGGCACTCCATGCAACTAATACCGCGATTCACGTGCACAGCATGATTAAAATAAACGTAGTCTGGTGTCTTGTGAACGCGCACCCAAGGAATCGGCACACCCGTATCGTAGCTTTCTTGAACAGGTGCCAGCATCGGATCCCCCTTACGTACCATACTGTGGCAGGTCATACAGACATTGGTGCCCGGCACATTGGAGTGCTCCGAACGATCGACAAAGGTGTGGCAATAGCGGCAATCTATTTCAAGCTGCCCAGAGTGCAGGGCGTGACTGAAAGCAACCGGCTGCGTCGGCGCGTAGCCCACCCGCGAATACTTCGGTGTGGCATAATATGTAACGCCAAGGACTACCGCAGTCGCCAGCAGTGTCAGCGCAACAATTACTTTGATCGGGATCGTGTTGACCCACTTAGGAAATACATTCGCCATTGCTTTTAATTAGTAAAATTTGGTGAAGCTCGAAACCGTTAAAAGGACTAGACCTTGCGTGCAACCGCTCCCTTCGCTGTGCGAACCCGAGCCATAGCGCTAGTTGGAGTGCCCTGTGCGGCCGTTTGCGTTCGATCACTGCGATCACCGCCGCTCGTGCGCGCAATCGATGAAACGACAAAGGCACCAGCGATTGCTAGGCCTGCGCGTTTGAGAAATCCTTTTCGGTTAGTGGTAGGTTCGCGATACATGCGTGGTAGAAAAAACTATGTTAAAAGTGCCGCTAATTCGCATGGCAACCGTTTTTTCTGGTTCGCACAATAACAATGCACCAAAAACTGAACCCTATAATTCGATAATGAGTTTCAATCTCAACTAATAATTGCATGAAATAAACCCAATACCGCATAAACTTCACGATTAACGATCAAGCGCAGCTACATGCGTCACCTAATTTTTCGAAAAAATGTAAAATAAGCACAAGTATCAAATAAGCCACACTAATTGACCGCATTAGACAGGAGAATCGCCTAAGTGTGACAACTAGCGCAACGCCCGCATCGTCACCCAAAAGCTGGAAACCAGCATAATCATAGCCGCCATCACTGGATGCAGAATACCAGCTGCCGCTAAAGCCATTCCCACCAAATTATAAGAGGCGGCATAAACTAGATTCCCCCTCAGCCGCTGATGAATACCCCGCGCCAGACGGATCGCCTGCGGGATCACTTCGATCCGATCCCCGGTCAACTGGCCCATCGCGACAGATCGCGCCAAACCCGTGCCGGAATGCATCGCGATCGAACCACTGGCTTGCGACATGGCCACCGCATCGTTGATGCCATCGCCGACGAAGAGCGGCATCTGCCCGGCGTCCCTCGCTGTACGAACTCGTGCCACTTTATCTGCAGAGCTCAAGCCCGACTCAATGATGACGCTTTCCGGCAATGTTAACTCCGGCAAAGGATCTCCCGTCAAAATATGCGACCCTACCTGCAAATCATCCAAGCGCTCCCAAATTTCATCCACACCCTCGCGCAAACTTTCCTGTAACACAAAGCACGCCACAACCTGCCCCTCTATCAATACGAAGACCCGCTTACCCTTCGACTCATGCAACTGCATCACAACGCGCCCGATCTCCCCCTCCGAAGTCGCGAGACTCGCCTCCCCCACCTGCACCACATGCGAACGTCCCTCAACTCGCAGGCGAAACTCCACCCCCTGCCCGCCAAGCAAATGCAAGTCTTCCAGCGCAGCACCATCGACCGTCGACGCGATTGGCATCGCATCGCTACAAGATTGTAGCGATGTCGCGCCAGCGACGTCCTCCCCATGTAGCGATGTCGCGCCAGCGACGTCCTCCCCGTGTAGCGATGTCGCGCCAGCGACGTCCTCCCCATGTAGCGATGTCGCGCCAGCGACGTCCTCCCCGTGTAGCGATGTCGCGCCAGCGACGTCCTCCCCGTGTAGCGATGTCACGCCAGTGACGTCCTCATTGGCTTTCAAATACTGGGTCACCGCACGCGCCACCGGATGCGCCAACCCCGACTCCGCCGCCAAAACCGAGGCCAACAACGCAGCTCGCTCCAGCGGTAAGTCCGACGCCACCCACAGCTCGCTCACGCGCAAGTCCTCTTCACTTAGAGTGCCGGTCTTATCAAAAAACACCTTACGCGTCCGCGCCAAAGCATCGATTAACGCCCCGTCCCGGCTAACTAGCCCGAGCTGAGCCAGGCGAAAGAGCCCCTGCGAAATCGCCACCGGCGTAGCCAGCCCCAGCGCGCACGGACAAGCCACCAATAAGACGGCCATACTATTGAGCACCGCATCCTCCCAAGTGCCCATCAAGCCCCAACAGATCGCCGTGGTCACACTCACGCCCACCACGATCGGCAAAAACACCCGCACCAAATCATTCGCCTGCGTCTGCAGCTCCGAAGGTCGGCCATCGGCCCGCTCGACCGCCTGCAAAATCTCGTCGAGTTCACGCGCCCCCGCCCCCTTTTCAACCTCCACTTCAAAGCGGCTATCCACCGCCCAAGTGCCGGCCCGCACTCGGTCGCCCACGCGCCGCACCACCGGCAACGGCTCCCCCGTCAACGCAGTTTCCTGCACATAGCCAAGCCCGTTGACAATCACTCCGTCCAGAGTAAACGCCGCACCGGGTTCCACCCGCACACGCTCACCCGCCGCGACTTTCGCCACAGGCTGCTCACGCCAGCCGTCAGCGTCCCGATAAACCAATGCCTGATCAAATCGCTCCCGCAGCCGGGCGCTTTCCAATTTCATTTTCGCCTGCGAGCGCTCACCCAGCATTCGACCGAAGGTATAAATTGCGATCACGATCGCCACCACCTCGTAAAAGACGGCCCCCTGCCCGGTGACCGAGCCAACCACTGACCCCACAAACGCGCCCAACAAACTAACCGTAAATAAACCTTCAATAGAAATCCGTCGCCCGCGCAACATGCCAAAAGTAGAGGCAAACAGCGGCCCCCCCAGAAAGGCCATCACCACCACGGACGAAAGGATCAGCCCCCCGTGCAAAATCCAATACGGCACCGAACCATACGGCGGCGGCGTCATATTGAGCGCCAACGAAAAAATCATCCCCTGCCCCGCGAACACCCCCGCGATGGCGATCCGCAACCAAGCCCGCGAAAGCTTCAGATCCAGATCATCACAATCGTCCTCCCCACGACAAACGATCGCAGGTTGATTAGATGTGGTTGATGGTTCGTCAGTCACGACTCAAACTACATGCAGGCGTACCCTTTCCGCGTCCAGCTTGAGAATGAAAAAATGCAGTTGAACGTTATCGTCCGAACTTTGACCCCCTTGACGTATTTAGGTCGGCGTTTAATCTCTAGTGCAGTTCTTTGAGAAGTTTGCCTGGATTCGCTGCGGCCCAGTTTTTTGGAATGAGCGCTTCGAGTACTTCGGTGCTAGGGCGACCATCTGCGGGGATTAACTTTGCGAGGGCGTCTCCAAGGTAGGTCTGCGGGTTGATTCGATGGATTTCGCAAGTCTTCAATATGCTGTAAATGATGGCGCTTTTCTGTCCGGCGTCAGGGTGACCAATCCACATCCAGTTTTTTGCCCCGATTTTGGTGGAGCGGAACTTACTCTCGAGCAGGTTGGTATCGAGTCGTGTGTGCCCGTGGTTGAAGCATTCGCGCAGCGCTGTCCACTGGTTGGCGGTGTAGCTGACGGCGGTGCGGAAGTCATTATTAGGGATCGTCATATCTACGGCATAGGCGTCGAGCTTCGCTTTGATCGATTCAGCGATGGGGATGGAGTACTCGGCGCGCAGGATTTTGCGCTCGGGATCGGTGACGGCTTTCTTGTCCCACTCTTCTTCGAGGTCGTAGAGTTGGCCGATCAGATGCATCATGGCTCGGGCGTGGACGGGTTCGTGCTCGAGTCCATCGCGGAACTTGCGGAAGGCGTGAGCCCAGCAGGCCAGTAGGATGATCCCTGGGTGAGTGGACGCGTAGTTTCTGTAAGCAGCATAACCGTCGCTTTGCAAAAAACCGTTATACCCAGCAATCAGCGTATCAACATTCTCGTGCCGCCGGTTATTAATCCAGCGCATCACCAGGCAGTCTCCGGGCGAGTGTATCGCCCAAAAGTAACCCTGGCCTATTCCGGGATCTTTCCCGTTGATATATTTTATAAACGTTTCGTCGATCTGAAGGTAGCCGCTGGACTTGGCGCGTTGATCGATATGGTCGTAAAGTGGTCGGTACGACTAATACCTCGCGAGTGATAATCTGGCTAACTTCCTCCCACTGGTCGGGGCGATCTTTAACCTCTTGAGGAATCAATACGGTGGTCTTGATCACATCTAGGGCTTCGAGTTTGACTGTGATCTTCACGCGCTTCTTAGGCTTACGCTTGGTGGTGCTGGTCGGGATCGTCGCAGGCACCTCACTGGAGGTCTCCGGTTCGGCTTCCACTTTGACCGACTCGGTGTGCTGCACCTCGAGGTGCTGCTGGCGCTCATCCTCTTCCTTGCGCGGCCTCGCCAGCAGAACCAGCATGTCTATGTCGGTTGCGCCATCGAGCAGGCACTCGAAGTCACCCGAGCGCACAGTCATCTGCGGCAGCTTTGAATGGGCCTGAATAACAGGCGCACTCAAGCGCACTGGAATGAAGGGCGAGTCCTTAGCAAGCGCCACGCCATCATCGCCCACCAGCGCTTGCCGATTCCAGCGATAGAGACTGCCGGCTCGTAGGCCGTGCGCGGTGGCGTAATTTTGGGCGCTCTGCCCACTGCGCTTCCATGCGATGACATGACCAGTGCGCTCCTGCGCGTTTAAGTGACCAGTGCGCCGCACTGGGTTTCGGGGTTCGGTGTTTTCCATCCCATAGGAATATCACAAAGCCGAAGCTCTGCATAGGGGGTCAATGTTCGGACGATAACATCGCTTCGGCTACGACTGTATTATCTTCGTATCGCTTACCCCGCAGATAAAATTGAACCCTGGGTCGTCGGGTTAAAGCCGTTCGGGAGGTGTCGCCCCGCGTCGCTCTGCGAGCTATGCAGGGCACTCCAAATTCCATCGCCGCTAAAGCGTCGGGAATTTGGGTGGAGCCGAAGAACGGATTCGAACCGTCGACCTGCTCATTACGAATGAGCTGCTCTACCAGCTGAGCTACTTCGGCGACCTATCTCACAAATCGGTAAATGAATTCACCAAAATGGGAAGCCATTTTTTATAAAAGAATTCAATCAGCCAGACTCGTGCTCTTTCGTGTAATGATGTCCCCATTCGCCCAAAAGACGCTATTGGCGCAGTATCCGGAACACCTCGCGCAGTTTGGCGGCGTCTTTGACGCCGGGGGCACTCTCGACGCCGCTGTTGATGTCGAGGTGGTCGGCATCGGTTGAGGCAATGGCTTCGCTTACATTGGCAGGCGAAAGACCGCCGGCAAGAATCCAGTGCGTCTGCGGGTGTGCTGCTTTGAGCTGATTAAAGCGTGCCCAGTCGCCGATCTGGCCGGTGCCGCCGACTTGATCCTGGGCGAAGGTGTCCACTAATATGGTGTCGGCCAATACGAGGGAGCCTTCGGGGAAAGCATCTTCGTGAGCGACGCGCGGCGCAAGCCAGAGGCGATCTTTGCCGACCGTTGCCGACCATGCGGCCAGCGTGGCAGGATTGATCGTGAGGCTGTGGTGGATTTGAAAAAAATCAAAGCCGGCGTGGCGATAAAGTGCCAAATTTTCGATTCTCGTTTCTACATCGACCAGCACGCGCTTACCCTCGGGCACGCGCGCAGCAAGCTCGCTCGCGCGCTCGGGACTGATCCCTCGGGGCGATTTCGGATAGACGATAAAGCCACAGTAGTCCGCCCCGAGTGAGAGTGCCAGATCGACATCCTCTTCACGGGTCAGGCCACAGACTTTGATCTTAACGCAACGGTACATGCGGCTAGGTTCGGTTCGTAAGCCGTGAATTGCAAATGTTTTGGCAAATCGTAAAACGACACACTTGACCACCACAGGCCGTCGCAAGCGACGACGCCACGTTCTATCTAGCGTCCGATTTTGATCAACTCGACATCGAACACCAAGGTGCCAGCGGGTGCACCACCTTGAGGGTTCTCGCCGTAGGCGAGCTTAGCGGGGATCCAGAAGCGGCGTTTTTCACCTTCGACCATGAGCTGCACGCCTTCGGTCCAGCCGGCGATGACTCCTGAGAGAGCAAAGGTGGCTGGCTGGCCGCGCAGTACGGAGCTGTCGAAGAGATTGCCGTCAGTCGTCCAACCGCTATAGTGCACCGTAACCATATCTTGTTTGGTCGGGTGTGCACTGCCGGTTCCGTCTGAAAGTTTGCGCGAGGCGAGACCGCTGTCGCGCACTTCGGCATTCGCAGGCACTGCGGCGACGTCTTCGGGCACCTTGGGTGGCTCGGATGCTTTTTCGATGCCGAGCAGTTCGACGTCGAAGACTAGCAAGCCACCGGGACGACCGCCGCCGGGGTTTTCGCCATAAGCGAGATCGGCAGGGATCCAAAAACGGCGCTTTTCGCCGACCACCATGAGTTGAAGACCTTCCGTCCAGCCTTTGATCACGCGGTTGAGCGGGAAGCTGGTGGGCTGACCGCGCTGCACGGAGCTGTCGAAGAGATTGCCGTCAGTCGTCCAACCGCTATAGTGCACCGTAACAGTGTCCGCTGCAGCGGGTGATTCGGAGCCGCTACCGGCCTCGAGCACGCGGGAAACGAGACCAGAAGCGGTGGCTTCTGCGTCGGAGGGAACGGCATTTACATCTTTAGGTGTTTCGATCATAGAAGAAGTTTCTGTTTCGGACGCAGTGATGGTCAACGGAAAAGCGAAAAGGCTACCGAGGAGCGCAGCGCCGGAGATCAATTGGTAAAGGCGAACGGATTTGAATTCTATCATGTAGGCAACTTTGCGCATAGAGCGAATTGATGAAAGCACAAAATTGCCATAAGACAGGCGCCCTCGCCTGTCCCGTATGCAATGACAGACAAGAGTGTCTGTCTTACGTAAGACAGGCGCCCCGCCTGTCCAGATATCGCCAAAATATAGAGCATTGCCAGTGGACGTGACAGGCGATTGATTCGCTCTATGAAATTAGCACAAGGACAAATTTGGAAGACCTCGCCGGAGGTGCACAGTCACGAGGGCGAGTCAGTCTATCTGCGCATCGTGGAGCTAGAGCGCCTTTCGGTCACCTACAAGGAAATGCTCAAGCCGAACACTCAGGACGGCAAGCACAAGCAAGCAACAAAGAAAGTCTTTTGCGGCTTGATCAAGCGTGCCGAACTGGTGAGCGAGTAGTTCGGATGCCAGAAGTCAGAGGTCAGAAGTCAGAGGGCAGTTATCAGAAATCAGAGAACTAGAATGGAAATAGCACGAGGCGAAATTTTTAGCCGAACCATGACGGGGCGCTGTCCCAATTGCGGGCACTTCGGGATTTTCAGAAACTGGTTTCGCCTACACAAACGTTGTCCGAGTTGCGACATGGAACTGGAAAAAGACGAGTCTGGTTTCTATTTCGGCACGACCTCCATCGGCTATGTGCTGGCGATCATTTTGGTCATCATCCCCGTCTGCATTCTCGTGGTGATGAAGGTGCTCAGTATGTGGGTCGGCGTGGGCATCGGCATCGTCGGCTCGATTGTGCTCTGCACCCTCTTCTACCCGCTCATGCTTTGCTGGGTGATCATGCTTTATTACATGGTGCAGGCGGAGGAACTGCCTGGGAAAAACAAAGTTCTCACCGTATTGGAATGGCAACTACAAGCCGCGCGGCATCGTGAGCGGGCGGAGCAATGGACACGGCCCTATCGTGCTCGTCGCGCTTCGCGGCAGATGCACCCGATCCATGATTTCTTATTTATTTATTACCGGAACAAGCCTTCGCATTTAGAAGTGTGGCACCCTGGCTTTGGGGTCGGGCTTGAAGAGGCGCCACTCGGCGAAACGTTCAAAGAGACGCACTATCAGGTTGTGGACGGCATCACCACACTCGACACCACGCGTATGACTGACTCGACGCGGCATCGATTAGAGATGGCGCTGCGGCTTTGCCAGACGGTGCGGAATCGTCCGCCCGCTTTCGGTTGTTTCGGAATGCATGAATGGGCCATGGTTTATCGCGGCGATACGGACGGCGAAGTACGCCACGGTGAGCGACTGCCGCTACGCCTCTCGCAAGAAGCGACCGATGCTTATGTGCGCAGTCGACCGATTCAATGCAGCCACTTCGACGCCTTCCGGTTTTTCAGTCCCGGCGCAAAGGCATTTAACCGCATACAGCTAACGAAGGACGCACGTTTGGAAAACGAGCAATGCGGCTGCCTGCACACAAATATGGATCTCTATAAACTGGCGACGCATTGTATGCCATGGGTGGGATCGGAGCTGCTCTGGCAGTGCTTCGAGTATGCAGTGAGCGCGCGGCAACTGGATATGCAAGCGAGCCCTTACGATTGTAGCTCGCTGGGCTTCGACCCGGTCAAAGTGGAAACACCTGCCGGCAAGCTAGAGTATGAAAGACGTCAGCGCGAGCTGAGTGAAGCGGCGCGGCCGCTGCGTGATGAATTGATTGCGCGACTTGAACGCGTCTTGGTGCGGAGCTCCCCGGTTCAAAGAACCGAGGCGACCAATACCGTGCGATCGTAGCCTCACAACTCTGTTGTGGGGAACCGAGGCTACGAAGATTTTAATCAAATCTCGAAATCCTGCTCCTTCGCATCGCCTGCACCGCTGGGGATGTGAATTTCTTCAACCATCTCCTGCACGTAATCAGGGGCATCGCCGGTGAAGGCTTTAACCGTGAACGCGACGGCGAAGTTGATCAACATACCGACAAAACCGATCCCTTCCGGGGTGATCCCGAAGAGCAGATGATCGGTATGACCGCCCAAAAACTGGAAATAAACAATGTAGCCGATGGTGAAAGTAATCCCTGCCAGCATCCCGGCGATGGCACCTTCCTTGTTCATCTTCTTAGAGAAAATACCCATCAACAACGTCGGGAAAAACGACGACGCGGCCAAGCCGAAGGCGAAGGCCACTGTCTTGGCGATAAAGGCCGAAGGCGGGTTGATCCCAAAGTAAGCCGCGACGCCAAGCGCGACGAAGGAAGCCGCACGCGCGTAGTTAACTTCTTCGCGGTCGCTCAAATCGGGCTTAACGATCTTTTTCATTAAGTCGTGCGAGATCGAGGTCGAGAGCACCAGCAGTAGTCCCGCTGCCGTCGAAAGCGCAGCCGCGATACAGCCAGCCATGAGTAAGGCGATCACCCACATCGGCAGACCTGCCATATAGGGGTTGGCCATTACCATGATGTCATTACCAAACCAGAGTTCGTTGCCATTGGAATCGTCGGCCTTACTCGCGAGCAGGCGCTCACCAAAATTGCCGATGCGTTGATGCTCGGGCGCATCATAATTCGGATAGACCGGGCTCTTGCCTTGGAAGACGGAAAAGGTGCCCGCTTCTGATTTAGCGGGTCCGAAGTATTGGATACGACCATCGCCGTTTTTATCAACCCAGGCCATTTGACCGGTGGCTTCAAATTCGTAAAACCACGAGGGCGCTTCCGTGTAGGCGGTGCCGTGGAGCTTCTCTATCAGATTAACGCGCGAGAAAGCGCCTATAGCGGGAGCAGTCAGGTAGATCACTGCGATGAAGCTAAGCGTCCATGCCGCCGAGCGGCGCACGGAACGCACGTTCTTCACCGTGAAGAAACGCACGATAACATGGGGTAAGCCTGCGGTGCCACACATCAGCGCGGCCGTGATGCAAAACATGTTGATGGTGGACATTTTGCCCGAAGTGTATTCCTGAAATCCGAGCTCTAAGTTAATGTTATTAAGCTTCTGCAAGAATGGCACGATTGGCTCACTGGCCGTATAATCACCAATCAAGCCGAGTTGCGGAATGACATTCCCCGTCAGCGCCATCGCAATATAGATGGCGGGAATGGTGTAGGCAAAGGCCATCACACAATACTGCGCCACCTGAGTGTAGGTAATACCTTTCATCCCGCCTAGCCCAGCGTAGGCGAAAACGATGGCCGCGCCGATAATGACGCCAAAGGGAATGCTAATGCCGAAGAGCTGCGAAAAGACCACGCCGACTCCGCGCATTTGCCCCATGATATAGGTCATACAGATAAAGATCGCACAGACCACGGCAACGCCGCGTGCCAACTTGGAATAATAGCGGTCGCCGATGAAGTCAGGCACGGTCGCCTTACCGAACTTACGCAAATACGGCACCATCAGCACGGTCAGCAGAACGAAGCCCCCCGTCCAACCCATCAGGAAGCGCGAGGCGTCGTAACCGCTGATCGCAACGGTGCCCGCCATCGAGATGAAAGTAGCTGCCGACATCCAGTCCGCCGCCGTGGCCATACCGTTGGCAAAAGGCGAAACGCCACCGCCTGCGGTGTAATATTCTTTGGTCGAGCCCGCGCGGGAGCGCACGGCGATGCCAATGTAGAGGGCAAAAGTAAGCCCGATGAAGATAAAGTTAAGAGTATCCTGGGACATAGATCTAAAAAAAAAGGGGGGGGATTAGCTCTCGTCGGAGTAGCCGTGCTTACGGTCAAGGCGGTTCATCAGGCAGGCAAATACGATCAGGATCAGAACAAAACCGATAATCGAGCCTTGCTGGGCCATCCAAAAACCGAAGGGCGCGTTCCCGACAGGCGGCACATTGGCATCGAGCCAATCCCGAAATAAAATGCCCGCGCCGAAGCTAATCGAAAACCAGACGGCGAGTAGACAAAGGGTAATCTTCAGACAGGCACGACGATGTGCGCGGGGGTGGTTTACTTCCATGTGGTTAAGCTAATAGGGGGTATAAGAAAAATTTGTAACACTGCGGCTTTTATCCTGACTTCCAAGAATAAAAATGCGTAGGGGGGCCGCTCGAAAAGTAGCCGGAGCTTCTAGCTCCATCGCCACCGGATACGGGAGCAGGATGCTCCCACTACTGAAAAGTAGCCGGAGCTTCTAGCTCCATCGCCACCGGATACGGGAGCAGGATGCTCCCACTACTGATTCCCAAAAAGTCATTCCCCGAACTTGCATTCGCAGAGACGGAACATTGACTGCATACCCTTTGACCATACTCGAACATATATGAGATTCCTAAAGATTCCTTTACTGACCAGCCTCCTCGCGACGCAACTTTTTGCCCAAGCAATCCCGGAAGGCATCGAACACATTCAGACCCTCGACGGCATCGAAGAATACCGCCTCACATCCAACGGACTGGACATCCTACTGATGCCCAACGAAGGGCTACCCGTGGCCACTGTGATGGTCACCTACAAGGTCGGCTCGCGCAACGAAGTCACCGGCACTACCGGCGCGACCCACATTCTGGAGCACATGATGTTTAAAGGCACCGAGCATTTCAACAGTGCAGACGGCTCGGACTACTCCAGCCAGATGGAGCGGATTGGGGCCCGTTCCAACGCCACCACTTGGTTCGACCGCACCAACTACTACGCCACCATGCCCAGCGAGTATGTGCCCATGACGATTGAGCTGGAAGCCGACCGTATGCGTGGCCTCCTCATCCGCGAGGCAGACCTCGCCTCCGAGATGACTGTCGTGCGCAACGAATACGAACGCGGCGAAAACAGCCCCGTGCGCACTTTGATCACAGAGCTCTTCGCCTCCGCCTACATGGCGCATCCCTACGGCCACCCGACCATCGGTTGGCGCTCGGATATCGAAAGCACCTCGCCTGAGAAACTGCGCGCATTTTACAACACTTATTACTGGCCGGAAAATGCCGTGCTCACCGTGATTGGCGGCTTCGATAAGGCCAAAACTCTCAACGCCATCGCCACCTACTACGGCAAAGTGCCCAAAGCGCCCCACGCAATACCAGTTGTCGGGACGAGCGAGCCGGAGCAAATAGGCGCACGCCGGGTAACGATCCGCCGCGCCGGACAAGTCGGCGTGGTCATGCTCGGCTTCAAAGTAGCCGAAGGTCGCCACGAAGACTGGGCCGCGCTCACCCTACTGCAACAGATACTCGGTGCCGATAAGACCGGTCGCCTCTACCGCGCACTCGAAGACAATGGCAAAGCCAGCGCCACCTTCACCTACGCGCCGCAACTCCATGATCCAGGCCTATTCATCTTTGGTGCGTATTTGACACCCGATGCCGGCCATCAGGAAGTCGAAGCCATCATCCTCGACGAAATCGGTTCGCTCATCAGCGGTGGCGTGGATGCTGACGAGCTCGCCAGAGCGAAGTCCGTGATTAAAGCGAGCACTGTTTACGGCCGTGACGGGCCCTACGCTATCGCAGACGAGATCAACGAGGCGATCGCGATGGGCGACTGGTCGGCCTATATCAATCTACCTAAGGCCATCCAAGCCGTGACTGCCGAAACCTTGCAGGTCGTGGCCGCAAAATACTTCACCGAGCAAAGCAGCACCACCGGTTGGTTCGTGCCCGAGGTGGTCAACTCATTGAAAGCCCAAGTCAACACCATGGCGGGCCCCAACTACTTCCGAGATCCTGCACTCTTCGGCCAGCTTCACAACGAAGCGACCGCAGACGCCCCAGCTGCTGACGTGGGCGCACAATCCATCGTCGATTTCAGCTCCCATATGCAGCGTGCCGAAATCGGTGGCATCGAACTCATCGCCATCGATATGCCGATCGACAACGTCGTCTCCTTCGTCGGCAGCATCGCGGCAGGCGACAGTTTGAGCCCCGACGACGCCCCCATGCTCGCGAGCCTGACCGCTGCCATGCTCGACAAAGGCACGACCAGCCAAGACCGCTTTCAAATCGCCGAAAAGCTCGACACCCTCGGCGCGGACATCGGCTTTAGCTCAGGGGAGCAGAGCCTAAACTTCTCAGGTAAATTCCTCCGTGCCGACGCAGGAGCTGTCTTACAAATACTGGCCGACCAGTTGCGCAACCCTGTCTTCGAGGCCGAAGTTCTGGAAAATCTCAAAAGCCGCCAAAAGGCAGGCCTGCTGCAAGCGATCGACGACCCCGATTACCGCGCCAGCGCCCTAGTCTCTCGCCAACTTTATCCAGCAGATCACATCAACTACAGCACACCGATCAACGATCTAATCGCCGACCTCGAATCCACCACAGTCGAAGACCTCGTCGCCTTCCACCAAGCACACTACGGCGCGGAGTCCATGACGCTGATCTTCGCCGGCGACATCGACTTTGAGCAACTCAAAGCCGCCATCGGCAACGCCTTTGAGGGCTGGAGCCGCGGCAGCCAATACCCCACACTCGACACCACGCAGCTCAAAAACAGCGAACAATCCGAGCGCATCTACATCGAAGACAAAACCAGCGTTGCCGTGCGTTTCGGCTACAATACCGAGCTGCAACGCACCGACGACGACTACCTGCCCTTTATGGTAGGTAACTACATCCTCGGCGGCAGCTTCCACTCCCGCCTCATGACGGAAGTTCGCAAAAACCGCGGCCTCACTTACAGCATCCACACAGGCCACGAGGGCGACATTCTCACCCCCGGCAACTGGACACTCTCAGCCAGTTTTGCCCCCAGTATGCTCGAAGAGGGTCTCCAAGCCACACAAGAAGTCATACAAAAATGGTATGACGATGGCGTCACAGAGAAAGAAGTTCGCGCCGCCATCGAGACCTTGACCGGCTCCTACCTTGTCGGCCTCTCGACGACTGGCAGGGTCGCTGGGCAAGTACACAGCTTCATGCAGCGCGGCTTCGCTCCGGAATATATCGATAAATATCCGCTCCGCGTGCGCCAACTGACCGCCGACGACGTCAACCGCGCGATTCGCCAATACTTCGATCCGAGCCTACTGACTGAAGTTGCCGCAGGCTCACTGTCCACACCCGCGACAGCCGAGCCGAGCCCCGCAGAGACCATGCCCATAACAGTCCGTCTCGACGCGCCCGACGCCGGCTGGCGTATCTACATCGAACGCATCATAGCCAACAAAGAGCACCTAGTCGTGCTCTCCACGCTAGAGCGCGATCCCGACGTAATGGCGTCACAAGTCATTAGCACAGTTTCCGACAGCGCCCAAATCGACGGAAGCTACGCCGACCGACCCATCAAGCACTACGTAGTCGGCAAGACCTGGGCATGGGGCGACACCGGCGAATACACCTTCGTCGAATCCCCCGAAGTCATCAGCGAGGCACTCCTCAACGCCAAAATACTCTTCGAGAGAGAAAAATAATCGACTCCACCTAAAACCTTCCCACCTTCAAACCTTCAAACTTCAAACTTCAAACTTCAAAAGCCATGGCAAAAATCGACGTAGAAACCCTCAAATTCATCCTCCAGCGCAACGAGCCGGACATCCGCAAGGTCAACGATATCATGCAGGAAATCGAAATGGAGCTCAAAGCCGAAGAAGAGGAAAAGCTCAACCGCCCACCCCCGATTAAAAAGCAATTTTCCATTCTCATCTCCGACCCCGAGGGCGAGCTTAAAGGCAAAGACCTCACCGGTTGGGTGGTGCAGATCCCCGAAGACGACAGCGTGACCGTCGCCCCCGAGCGCATCATCAGCGCCGCCTACGAATTCAACACCACTCCCAAAGGCCGCCGCATGCCCGTCGAAACCATCGGTGAAGCCTGCGAAGTCGTCACCGCGAAACTCTTCAAAGAGCAAAACATCTGGGTTAAAACCAAGGCCCCCGTCCTCGCCGTGACCTGCCCCAACAAGATCCCGACGGAAAAAGTCGATTGATCCTTAACCATTAATATTGGTAGCGCTGAGTGGCTCACTCAGCACATTTACAAATGGCGGCTCAGCAGGACGTATGCGGTGTGGGCCACACCGCGCTACCCGTTCAAACCTTCTTAAAAATGGTATAACTGAGCGTCTGGAGATATTTGTTACCGAAGAAACTAATCGAAAATACTTTTTCAATCTACTGTTTGTCATGCAGACAAACACCCAAGTGCTTCATCTTGACGGATGAAAAACCATTGCTACGCCATCTCCGTCGGAACAACATCTGCTCCCAAATCATTCTGCTCATTAATTATTCTGCAATCACCCACGTATGAAAGCCGTCGTCTTCACGCTCTACTTCGCAGTCTTCATTATATGTGCAATTCAGCCATACGATCGCGCGGTCTGGTTTGCGGAGAATTTGCCCATCTTGATCCTCGTCGGCGGGGTTTATTGGGTATCGCGCTACCATAAATTTTCAAACATGAGCTGGGTGCTGATGTTTGTGCTCCCCATCCTCCATACCATCGGCGGACATTACACCTTCGAGCGAGTGCCTTTCGACTGGGTCACCGATCTTTTCGGATTTGAGCGTAACCACTACGACCGCATGGCTCATTTCAGCGTGGGCTTTTATGCCTTCGCCATCGCCGAGTTTCTGGAAGCCAAACAACTCGTTGCCAAACCTATTGTAGCCTCACTCTTTGCCGTCTTCGCCATCTTCACCGTAGCCGCTGGCTACGAGATTTTTGAATGGCGCTTCGCCCTCATGGCCGACCCCGAAGCCGGCATCGCCGTGCTCGGCTCGCAGGGCGATGTTTGGGACGCCCAAAAAGACATGCTAGCCGACGGCCTCGGCGCGATCCTGGCCGTGATCGTGTATCATCTGTGCAAACGCACTCACACCGCTCATTCGCACTTCAAAAGCTAGCACTGTGTGGCTCACACAGCATCCCGTAAACTCGGGAGAAATTACGCACAGCTTGCAACAGCGACTGCTCTAATGTAGCTGCGTGCTTCAGCCGCAGTTTTCGACAGGTAAGCGCGTGTTCCGAACTGGCCGCGGGCTGAAGCACCGCGCTACGTGTTATTAAGCCTCGCGCTCACACGAAATAGCCGTCGCCCAACTTATGCCGAGTGAGCCACTCGGCGCTACCTCCGCACACCCTACCCCTTAAAAAATAGTGCCACACTGAATCGGCTGCGACCGTAGTTGATCATCTTGGCAAAGTCTTCTTTGGCTACGGGGATGTATTGGCAGTCCAATTCACTAATCGTCAGCTTGTCTGTATCCGGATCGTGTAAATAAAAGCAGAGCTCGTCGAAAGCCGTCACGACGACCCAATGTGGCGCTTTATCGCCATTCAGGCGGTAGCTGCTGATCATGACCATCACAAACTCGCCCGCACCTAGGCGCGTCTCAATCTCCGAGACAGTCACCGCCTCACAACGAGTGGAAATTTTCTGCGCTTGGCTCCGTTGCAGAAACTGGTCGTGCACGAGATGCAAGACCTCTTTCTTGTGTGGCGAACGCACCCCTTCGAGAAAAAGCGTATCCGTCTGGCTCATCACTACCTCGACTGAGAAACCGCGTCGCTTGGCAGCCAGCGCGAGTCCGAGCGGATGGCACCCGCCATGCCCCGAAGTCATAAAGATAGTCGTTGCTTCACGCCAGAGATCGAGCTCCAGACTTTGGTTTAACACGATTTTCTGGTCCATCGCCGCCATCACCATCATGAGTGAGGCAGGGCCACAAGTAAACGCGGTATGCTGGCCATACCATGGCACGAAGCTTTCCTCGCGTACGCGCTCCGGATAGCGGATTCGTTTCTGCATGCGCAGCGCGTCGCTGTGATCCTCGTAGTAATCTAAAAACTCTCCAAAAACACGATACCCCAGCCGTTGATAAAGCTGAATTGCAGATACATTTTGCTTGGCCACTTCGAGGCGCATGAAGAGGCGATCCTCCTCTACCGCAGCGGCTTCCAGCGCGAGCATCAGAGCGCTGGCATGCCCGCGCCCACGCATAGCCGGATCGAGCGCGATTGAGTAGAGCCGCGCCAGTCGCGTGCCCTTGTGCAGTAGCACCAGGCCATAGCCCCAAAGCTGCGCCCCTTCTTCCAATACCAAAAGGATGCAACTCTCCCCCTTGATCCAACGCTGGAAAGAGCGACGACTCAAGCGATCCGTGCTAAAGCAAGTTTCTTCAATTTCGAGCAGGCGCTCGATGTCCTCCGGAACGACCGGACGCACTTTCAGCTCACTCACGCCCGCGCCGTTCCAAGCGATCCACAAACTCCTGCATGATCATCATGTAGAGTTCGTCGCCCAAGTAGGCGTCTTCAACACTGTGATCAATGCTCGGATTGTCGTTCACTTCGATCACGTAGATCTGGTTGCCCTTCTGTTTAATATCAACGCCATAGAGGCCGTTGCCGATAATTGCACTGGCCTTAAGTGCCGCATCCAGCACCGGCTTGGGTGCCTCAAAGGTGGGTATGGTTTCAAAGCCACCCGTCTGCCCCGACTTGCGGTTGGAGGAGTGGTTATAAATCTGCCAATGGTCACGCGCCATGAAGTATTTGCAGGCGTAGATCGCGCGACCATTGAGCACACCGATCCGCCAGTCGAAGTCGGTGTAGATGTATTCTTGCACCAAAGCCAAAGCAGACTCTTTCAGCATCAGCCCCAACTTCTCTTTCAACTCATTGCGGTTGCCCACCTTATAGACGCCAATCGAAAACGAACTCTCCGGCATCTTCAAGACCACCGGATAGTCGAAGGCCGCTTCAATACGATCCAACTCCACAGCTTCAGCACTCGAGGCCACTAAAGTGCGAGGGGCACTCACCTTATGATAAGTGAACGCGTCGTGAAGAAAAATCTTATTGCAGCAGCGCATGATCGAAGTGGCATCGTCGATCACGACGAGGCCTTCCATCTCGCCCTTCCGCGATAGCCGGTAGGTCGGGTGGTCGATGCTGGTGGTTTCGCGGATAAAGAGCGCGTCGTATTGCGAGAGGTGTTTTAACTCGTCCGAGCGTACCAAGTCCGCCGAAATGCCCACCTTCGCGGCTGCTTTGATAAAGCGCTTGATCGCTTCCCCATCACTCGGCGCGTTGGCTTCATCGGGATTGTGGAGAATGGCCATATCCCAGCGGTGCTTGTTTTTAAGGCTGGGATTGCGCCATACTTGCTCGGTAAAGATGCGTAACCGCTCGTAGAAAGTGTTGCGCTCCGAATCATCCAGTGCCGACAAATTGACGCGCTCGACCGACAGCTCGATACCGTGGGCACCTTGAGTGAGGTTCGCACGAAAAAGCGGCGACGGATAACGCTCAAAGATCGCGCGGGCGACCTTCTTCCATTCCTCGCGCTGCGTCCAACCGAAGTAAACATTCAGCACGACCGGAATCTCCATATCCGCGCTCAGCTTAGGCAACAGAGGCTGCAAGTGGTGCTCCTCCTCACCGTCCTGATAGCGAAGGTCATTGATCGTGTTGACGCTCGGTAGCACTCTATGCTTACGCGACTCCGCCAAGAGCGAGCAGTAATAGCCACGGCTCAGGTAGTGCTCCGTATCGCATAGGTTGATGATGCGCGTGCGCGGCTCGCCCAATTTCGGATAGTCCGAAAGGTACTGGTCAAACGTGATCACATTGAGATCCAACGGAGGCGTCTCCGTTTGATCGGTCACAACTAGGGTTTTATACATTGAGTCATACCGCAGACGATCAAATCAGATCAATCATGTTGGTCAGGGGATCAGATATTGTTTTTTTAAAAAAGTCACTGCTAATCTGAGCGGCGAGTTTGAGCAGGGTGCATAACAAATTTTTTCTAACAGTAATAAATGCCTTCATTTTGAGCATTAAAAATGCCTAGCAGCTAGACATTTGAAGTATTTATGAATAAGCGATACTGCTGCGCCTCATAATTTGTGATT